>ENA-ORTS01000736-ORTS01000736.1-human-gut-metagenome-genome-assembly--contig:-NODE-736-length-25120-cov-7.676521_pt1 | contig 25120 bp, 17 predicted proteins | sample MGYA00241911_ERZ509186 | MGnify/ENA primary metagenome ERZ509186 (study PRJEB26280, sample SAMEA2338852) | human gut metagenome | biome: human gut; feature: human-associated habitat; material: faeces...
TCAGTTGGTTAGAGCACCTGACTGTTAATCAGGGGGTCGTTGGTTCAAGCCCATCCTGAAGCGCAATCTACGAAGAGTGTTTGTCTACACGACAGGCACTCTTTCTTTTTTTAACGATTCTTCGTTCTCATTCTTTCGGCGGATTCTTTTAAAATCCGTATTTTTGCAATCCACATCATCCATTTACACCTTATTATATTATAGATGATAAAGATTAAAGAAGGATTCAAAAACGAAAGGGTAGTGTCTGTTTCGGAAAAGCTATTGGAGGAGTACAGGAAAGACCCCTTAGTTCGGAACCTCTATATCCGTAAAATAGGCTACTTTCCGCAAGCACGCTTCCACTTCATCCAAAAAGCCGACGGATGTGACTATGCCATGCTCATCTACTGTATAGATGGAAAAGGTTGGTATGAAATCAACGGCCAAACTTACATACTCCGAAAGAACGAGTTTGTCATCCTTCCCTCAGACACTCCCTACACTTTCGGTGCGTCATCCCGCAATCCTTGGAGTATTTACTGGCTTCATTTCCAAGGCACACAAGCCCACCGTTTCCTCCCTTCGGGATATGCCCCGCAGCCTCTACAACCGGGAGACGACTCCCGTATACAAGACCGCTTGCGACTTTTTGACGAGATATTCCATAATTTCTCCATGAACTACCGCAAAGAATATATGCTGTATTCCTGCCTATGCCTATACCAATTTTTAGGTTCCTTCACTTTCCTGAAGCCCTACCGCAACATTACCTCTACTATGGGAAGTCCTTCTTTCGCTCACCGCGTTATCCGTTTTATGCATGAGAATGTGCAAAACAATCTCACTTTATCCCAACTTGCCGCACAATTCAAATACTCCCCCTCCCATTTCTCGGATATGTTCCGGCAGGAAATAGGTGGTTCTCCCATTCACTATTTCATTCAACTAAAGATGCAGAAAGCCTGCCAACTGTTAGAATTCAGCGAACTAAAAATCAATGAGATATCGCAATCCTTAGGTTTTGAAGACCCGGCCTATTTCTCACGGACTTTCTCCAAAATCATCGGTATCCCGCCCTCACTCTACCGAACGCAGGAAAACCAACGCCGGCAGTTGCACATCGTACCGTAAGAAAATACAAGCAAATCGGAACATAATCAAAGCCGCAAAATCCACAAAATGCTTTTCTTTGCATCAGTTTTTATTCTACATTTGAACGAATATGAAAAGAAAAAGCATTGGAATTGTTCTTTTAAGTGCACTTTCTCCTTACGCCATGAAAGCGACGAGCGACAACATCGCCCCTTTGGCCCAGATTACGGCTTCCTCGTCCATGGAAGGCTACGAAGCCTCCCGTGCCATTGACGGAATAATCCGGGTGTTCGACCAAGGTGAATGGCGTTCGCAAAGCCAAACCAATTTCTATGGCCAAATAGAATACCCTTCACTCACCTTGCAATGGGAAAAGCCCTACACCATCGGGGAAATCCTCCTCTACGACCGCCCGGACCCAGACAGCCACTTGGCCGGAGGAATTTTACATTTCAGCGACGGCAGTGAACTCAAAGTGTTTGAAATACCTAATGACGGAAGCCCCAAATCAATTAAGTTCCCTGCCAAGACGGTAGAGTGGGTCAAGTTTGAATCCACCGATGCCGACGGCCTCCATCCCGGACTGTCGGAAATAGAAGTCTATACCGCCAAAGATTCGCGCAAAGATTTCGTATCAAAAGTAGACCCTTATATCGAATCTGCCCGAGGACGCTATTTCTTTTTCGTCACCGGAAGCCAGCCTTTCGGCATGATTAGCGCTGCACCACTCACCCGTAACAAGAACCAGTACGGAGGAGGATATAACTACAATTCCACAGAGGTGTTAGGTTTCCCCCAAATTCACGACTGGATGCTTTCTGGCGTCACCCTGATGCCCACCACCGGTAAAGTAGACCCGACGCAAGGCGAACAAGGTTGGAAATCGCCATTCCGTCACGAGGGAGAGATCGTCCGTCCTGGTTTCCACCGGATGTTTTTGGAACGTTATCAGCTGTGGGTGGAACAAACAGCTTCCGACCGTGTCTGTTTCTACCGCCTGACCTATACCGGAAAAGAAAACAATGTTTTAAACCTGCTACTTAACCTCGGAGGCTATGTATCCACATCCACAATGTTCAATGCCGATGTGCGTAAAACCGGAGACCGCGAAATCGTAGGTTCTGTTGATACGGGGGGACGCTTGTGGGGCGGTCCGGAAAGAATCAGGATATACTATGCCCTACGTTTTGACAAAGCCATGGACTGCATGGACGGTTGGGATGGCACGCAACGTTTCCAGGACACCGACAGGCTGAAAGGCACAGGCACGCTCAACGCCCGCAACGAAGGCATGAGCTACTATGACGCTCCGACTTCCGGTGTAAGTCTCAAATATCCAGTCGCTACCGGCGACACGGTATTGGTAAAATGCGCCATCTCCTATACCAGTGCCGAAAACGCCCTCGCCAATTTGGATTCAGAACTCACACACTGGAACTTCGACCAGGCTTGTGCCGACTCACGTGCGGAATGGAACCGTTATCTGGGGCGCATCGAAGTGAAAGGTGGTACGGAGGCTCAGCAGACCAAATTCTACACCGACCTTTGGCATGCCCTGTTGGGCCGTCATAAGATAGACGATGCCAACGGATGTTATCCGGATTACACCGACGGCACACGCCAAGGGTCACAAACGGTCAACGTGAAATACCATACCCGCACGCAGCCCAAAGACAACCAAGGACAGGCACGGTTCCACATGTACAGTTCGGATGCCTTTTGGCTCACGCAATGGAACCTGAACATCCTTTGGGGGCTAGCCTGGCCGGAAGTGCAGGACGACTTCGCTGCCTGCCTCGTGCAGTATGCCCGCAACGGCGGCCTGTTGCCGCGCGGTCCCGTGGCCGGAGGCTATTCTTACATCATGACCACTTGCCCGGCCACACCACTCATCACCAGTGCCTACCAGAAAGGCATACTCACCAAAGTGCCTGCCCAAGAGGCATTCCGCGTCATGGCATCCAACCACCGGGGCGGTGGCATGATGGGCAGCACGGACGAAATACGCGACTATGAACGTTTGGGCTACTTCCCCGGCCATGCAGGCAACACGCTGGAAGCCGCCTTCCAAGACTGGGCATTAGGCCAGATGGCCCTCAAGATGGGAAAGAAAAAGGAAGCCCGTTACTATGACCGGCGCAGCCACGGATGGACAGCCTTGTTACACCCCGAAAAGAAACTGGTGTTCCCCAAGAGCTCCAACGGCGAATGGCTGCATACCGACGGCCTGAGCGGATGGGGATGGACAGAATCCAACGCCTGGCAGGCCACTTGGTCGGTATCGCACGATATTGACCGGTTGGCCGACATGATAGGCGGAAAGAAGGAAGCCGCCCGTATGTTGAACCATGCTTTTGAACAAGCCGCCCCGCAATCATTCGTTTTCGGCTACACCGATGGCTACGTAAGCTATGCCAATCAACCGGGCTGTTCCAACGCACATGTGTTCAACCATCTCGACGCACCGCGCCTATGCCAGTACTGGGTACGACAAGTCAATGAAAAAGCCTATGGAGCCACTACACCGGATAAAGGATATGGCGGACACGATGAAGACCAAGGGCAGATGGGCGGCGTGAGCGCCCTGATGTCCATAGGACTATTCAGCCTGACGGGGACGTGCGACACCGAACCTTATTACGACATCACGTCGCCTGTGTTCGATGAAATCATCATCCATCTCTCGCCCGACTATTACACAGGAAAGGACTTCCGTATCAAGACTTACCATAATTCTGCCGAAAATTGTTATATCGGCAAGAAACTGTTCAACGGGCAACCCTTGGCCGACTTCCGCATCAGCCACAAGGACCTGACGCAAGGCGGACTTCTGGAATTATGGATGGAAAAATAAAAAACACAGATATGAGACAAAGCAATTACGACAAAACCCCATTCACAGCCGTGGAGGGGAAACTATGGAAAGGTTGGGAGGACATCTGCGGCGAAATCCGGCGCGTTTGTCACACACGCCCCTGCGGACAGACTTACGTAATCCGCATCGAATGCTACCAAGGCGTACATCACGACGAACTGCGCGAAGCGTTTTCTTCGCTCTCCCCTTCCTTATGGGTTGACACCGAAAGGCTGTTCAAGTCGCCCGGAACCATACAGGAAATGACCTTTCCTTATGTGACGGACGACCGCCTCTTCGGCTTCCGGTCACATTTCAAATATGCCGATTTCTTAGACCAAGAGAAGACGTGCGAGGCACAAGCCCTCATTGCCGCCACCGAAGGATGTGTTGTCGTCTACGGGCATGGCGCGGCCTTAGTGGCACCAGAAGCCGGCCTGACCGTATACGCCGACATGCCCCGTTGGGAAATACAGCAACGGGCGCGGCGGCACGAAATACACAATCTCGGCGTGGACAACCGCGCAGAAGAGCCTTCGCGGCATTACAAGCGCGGCTACTTCGTGGACTGGCTTGTATGTGACGACTTGAAGAAAAAGTTGCTGCCCACGGAAGATTATTGGTTAGACACCACGATTCCCGGCCACCCGAAGATGATCAAGGGCGACACGTTGCGCCTCGGCCTCGAACAGACCGCCCGGCGACCATTCCGTGTCGTGCCTTTTTTCGACCCTGCACCATGGGGCGGACAATGGATGAAAGAAGTGTGCGGACTCGACCCTAAACAAGCCAACTACGGTTGGTGCTTCGACTGCGTACCGGAAGAGAACAGCCTCTTCCTGCAAGTCAATGGCGAATTGTTCGAAATACCGGCCAACGATTTGGTTTTCTATCAAACTCGCGCCTTGCTCGGCGGCCCCGTGGAGTCGCGTTTCGGACAAGACTTTCCCATCCGTTTCGATTTCCTCGATACCATGGGCGGCGGAAACCTGAGCCTTCAGGTCCATCCCACCACGCAGTATATCCGCGACACATTCGGCATCTACTACACACAAGACGAAAGTTATTACCTGCTCGATGCGGAAGAAGGAGCTACCGTCTACCTCGGCTTGAAGACCGGCACCGACCCTACGGAAATGATTGCCGCCCTCAACCGCGCACAGGAGACGGGCGAACCCTTCGAGGCAGAAAAGTACGTCAACCGCTGGCCTGCCCGCAAGCACGACCATTTCCTCATCCCCAACGGCACGGTACACTGCTCCGGAGCCGGAGCCATGGTGTTGGAAATCAGTGCCACGCCCAGCATCTTCACATTCAAGCTGTGGGATTGGGGACGCTTGGGACTGGATGGTCGTCCCCGCCCCATCAACATCGGGCACGGCTCTCATGTCATCCAATGGGAACGCCAGACAGACTTTGTCCGTCGGCATTTGGCCAACCACGTGGAACCTGTGGCCGAAGGCGAAGGTTGGCGCGAGGAACGCACAGGCCTGCATGAGAACGAATTCATCGAGACACGCCGCCATTGGTTTACCGGCACCGTGCGTCACCACACGGGCGGCGGCGTAAACGTACTCAACGTGGTGGAAGGCGACGAACTCATCGTAGAAAGCCCCACGCATGCCTTCGAGCCGTTTGTCGCCCACTATGCCGAGACATTCATTATTCCGGCTTGTGTGGGTGAATATACAATCCGTCCCTACGGAAGTTCCATAGGCCGGGAATGCGGCACGATTAAGGCGTACATCCGTTTCAAATCCTAAATACCGTATCAACATGAATTACACCCAAGACCCGCGTATCGTCCTGACGTTAGATGCAGGTGGTACGAACTTCGTGTTTTCTGCCATGGCTAACGGGCAGGAAATCGTCAGCCCTCTGTCTGTCCCCGCTGTGACAGATGATGCAGCACGGTGCCAACGCACATTGGCCGAAGGCTTCCGAAGCATCCGGGAAATACTGCCCTATACTCCTTCGGCCATCAGTTTCGCCTTTCCGGGACCGGCCGACTACGCGCACGGCATCATCGGAGACCTGCCCAACTTCCCGGGTTTCCGGGGAGGCGTGGCCTTAGGCCCCTATCTGGAACACGTTTTCGGCATTCCGGTTTTCATCAACAACGACGGTAACTTGTTCGCTTACGGCGAAGCCCTGACCGGCATCCTACCGGAGGTAAACGACCGGTTGAAAGCCTGCGGCTCGCAACGGCGTTACCACAACCTGATTGGTGTGACGCTCGGCACGGGTTTCGGGGCAGGCATTGTCATCCGGAACGAGCTGCTCACGGGCGACAACTCTACCGGTGGCGATGTGTGGTGCCAACGCAATCACAAGTATCCGGAATATATCGTGGAAGAAAGCGTGAGCATCCGTGCCGTGAGACATGTCTATGCCCGGGAATCCGGTTCAGCAGAAAACCTTTCCCCCAAGGATATCTTCCAAATCGCCGAAGGGACACGGAACGGCAATCCGGAAGCAGCCCGGGCAGCCTTTGCCGAACTGGGGCAAATGGCCGCAGAAGCCTTAGCTTCCGCCCTCACCCTGATAGACGGCCTTGTAGTCATTGGCGGAGGCTTGTCGGGTGCCTATAAATACATCCGCCCCGCCTTGTTTGAAGGTTTGCGCGGCACACTGGGCATGCGCGACGGCAGCCGTTTCCCCCGTTTGCAGATGGAAATATACGACTTGGAAGACGAGAAAGAATTTGAGGCCTTCGCAACCACCCCAAAACGCCTCATACCTGTCCTGGATACCGACAGAACCATCCCCTATGACGCGTTCAAACGTACGGGAATAGCCCTCACCCGGCAAGGGACCAACCGTTCCATTGCCTTGGGAGCCTATACATTTGCCTTGCAGCAATTAGACAGGCCATGACATTTTGTTAATATTCCCATTCAGGAATCCCTTTTTTGTCCCCAAGGCCGGAAACCGCCGGAAATACGCGATTCTCCGAGACTACGACACGAAGAATTTGTCGCCTTCCAAGGCTTCCGGCTTTCATTTTACCTCCTCCGGAAAGCACAACTTCCGCAAGGTCGATAAAGCCCCGGCCGAGTGGCTATAAAATATGAAGACAAATATCCTTTCTTATCTTTATATTCGAAATCAACGCTTTAGCTTATAAAAAAACAGACAAGGATTATCCTCTTCTGCCATGGTAGACACAGCCCGCTCCATCACACGCAAATGCCTGTCTTGTATGCTGTCCGCAAAACGCCAAGACTTCAAATCGAACGCATTCTCATAGCCAATCAAGTAATCGTCGTTGTCTGTTGACAATATGTTCACCAAAGGAAGACAATCTACATTCTCCTTATCCACTCCATATCCATACCGTTTCACACGGCCTGCAACCTTGTCCGCCACGGCATAATAAAGATTGGAAAAACCCAACAAATAATGCCCACTTGTCTCGAATATATCCGTAAAGCCCACGAAAACACCGCGTGACAATTCTTCCGCATAACGGTTGATACCATAATCTTCAATCTCAACCAACTGCTCTTCGGCCAGAACCGGTTGGCGAGTCAACACTTCCATCCGAGGCTGCAAGGACATGTCTTCGGTTGAGTAAACATATATCCGGTTGTCGAACGGCAACACGCATGCTATCTCATTGCCGGACAACGCGAAAGGATGCCTCCCTGTGTATTCCTGCGTGTTGTCCGTCTGCCCGGGAAACCTGTATACAGGCTCCCCTTCTTCTTTTGACATATCAAAATCAGACATCACCACGTTTTGGTCGTTATAAATGTAATTGGCACAAAAAAGGCGATGCCTGCCCAAACTCTCTGCCGTTCCCAACAAAGAAAAAGTAGCAGGCGGGAAAAAAAGCGTATCAAGCAACTTCCCATTCTGGGCATACACCAAAGCGCGGTTCCGGATACCGTCAATCACTCGTAAGGTACGTGTTGACTTGTCCCAATAAGCCGTGGACACTTTTATATATTCACCCTCTCCATTTCCGCGCTGCCCAAAATTACATATATAATGCCCACAGCGGTCGAATGCCAAGACGCTCCTTTCAGACACCACAATCAGCAACGAATCTACTGGTATGATTTTTTTTATACCCTCCACCATACACTGTGCCCCCGACTGCAGGGGCACAGCAAAGAATGCCTCCACAGCTAACCCGTCACCGTTTTTCCGCATTCCATCATCAAAGCCATCAAAAGCCTTCAAAGGAAATTGGACTGATTCACGGCACGCGAACAATAAAAGAGAAGGCAATAACACTAACAAGAATCTTTTCTTTACGAATATCATAACAACAAAGACAAAATCATAATAGTATCTATCCCTTAAGCCGTCATTCAAGCCAACTTATCATCCCCTGAATATAGCCCCTGCTTCGTACAACAATTCCCCACACTCGGCTCACATTGATAGCGAGCCCATGCAATAGAATATTTGTTCCCCTTTTTAAAGGAACCTTTTATTACGATGCCAAAAGCAGAAATCTCACCGGCCACCTCGCATTCAAAAGTCTCAAAGCCACTGTCCACACAATGAGAGGCTTCATTCCAATTTCCTCCCTTTTGATAACACTCTTCTCTGCGTGCTTTCATTGCAGCATCCTCTCCGCTCTCGTCATCAGTGGCCAAAGCCTCAACATTCTCCAACAACAAGCTATCCTCAAGTTTCCGTGAACCCTGAGAGTCATACACATGATAGGCAACACAAACCATGGAGCATCCTAAAACCGTACCTACAACCACATTGAATAACTTTCTCTTTTTCATACTATAAATTTATTAAAAATGAATATATTATCAAAATCAAGCTGCACATGAACAACTTCACGGTACAAATATAGAGAAAATACAAAAATCACACTTTCTACCATGTAACACTTCCTTTTTGATTTGTTACATTCCGTACTTTTCCCTATCAAAAAATGACAAAAGCCATAAAAAGACAGACACCTTACATGTCATTTTGACTACCCATACACCTCTATCCTAAAGAATTTGCAATATGTCAAACCTCCCATTCAGGAATCCCTTTTTTGTCCCCAAGGCCGGAAGCCGCTGGAAATACGCGATTCTCGCGGATTAGGGGACGGACAATTTGCCAAACACCAGAGGCTCCTGCCTTTCACGAAACACAATGAAAAGGCACAACTTCCGCTGATATGAAAAAGGTAATGTAAGCATAAAACAAGATTCACAAGACAATCTGTCATTCCTTTTTAGTACAGCAAAACACCTCAAATAGAGAAAAAACGGGCCTCGGAGGTGCATCGCCACCCCGTTTTCGGGAAAACTTCGCACCGACATGCAGAGGGTTGGCGAACAACATGCGGACAAAAAAAATGTTTTTTCAGCCAAACGAAAAATCATTTGGCTGAGACTGAATCACAAATTCACTCAACAAATGCAAAAAACAAACCGAAAACCGTCTAAAAGGTTAAAAGAACCAAACAAGAAGACTTCACAACCACTCTATTTACCTTCCTTTGCAGGATTCCGTTTTGACATTATGTCAGCCTCAGTCCGGCCTGAAAGACAAAATTAGGGGGCAGCCCCCGAAATCAGGAACCACCCCCACATCCCACGCCGAACCGGGATCAGCGGATGACCTCGCCTTGAGGTATCCGGTGTTTAGGTCGTAAATCTTCCACGTACAAGCCGGACATATGCTTTTCCGAACCGTCGAAATTAAAACGCGACTCACCGGAAGGTATAAAGAAATCCACGGTCTTCACTTTTTTGGGAAGCGGAGGGAAAACCAATACGAAACGAACAAACTTGTCCCTGCTGTCCTTTATCCAAAAACATGTATCCGTAGGATAATACTCCACTTCGCGCAACATGTAACGGTCGCCTCTCTTGTTGTCGATAATGGCCCATCCTGAATTAAAATTAAAAAACCACCAGTCCTCTGGGCAACGGTACGTAGCCGTGACATAAGTCGCGTCCTTCGCACGGTAAAGCTCATAAGCCCCCCTACCGAAAAGCACCTGCCCCTCTTGCTGATTCACTGTATAAGGTGCCTTATAGATAGGGAACGTGTGCTCATTGTCCATTCTGTAATAGGGCGAAGCCTTGCGTTCCTGATACAGCGCGGCACGGTTCTCCGGACGCATATCGTAGGCTCTCCGCCGGCTTGTGGCACATGAACTCAGCCATAGCACAACCGCCAACATTCCTATAAGGCTTTGGGCACTATTCACACTCATAACATGTCCTTTTTGATGTCACTTTGCAAATATGACGTTTTTCTTATAGATAACCAAATATTTTCCCATAAATTTGAAAAGAAAAATATGAGTGTCTCCAAATCAAAAAGGCTGTCCGCAGGATAGCAGACAGCCTTTCGGTTATCATTTTCGTTGATGAAACAATTTATTCGCCTCCTTGTCCGTCATTGCGCGGGCGACGTTCGCGGCGTTCGCCTCTCTCAGGACGCTCGCGACGGACTGGACGCTCTACGTAGCCTTCCGGCTTTTCGAGCAACACGCGACGGGACAACTTGAACTTGCCTGTCTTCTGGTCGATATCCACCAGTTTCACCTGAATGTGGTCGCCTTCTTTCAGTCCGGCTTCTTCCACCGTTTCCAGACGCTTCCAGTCGATTTCGGAAATATGGAGCAAACCGTCGCGACCCGGCATGAATTCCACGAATGCACCGTAAGGCATCACGCTGCGAATCACACCGTCATACACCTCACCGACCTCGGGCACAGCCACGATAGACTTGATTTTACCCAAAGCTGCGTCTATCACGTCCTTATTGGCGCCACTCACCTGTACGACACCTACACCGTCTGTCTCCTCGATAGTAATGACAGAACCTGTATCCTCCTGGATACCTTGGATAATCTTTCCACCCGGGCCGATGACAGCACCGATGAATTCCTTCGGAATCGTAATCTGGACGATGCGGGGCACATGCGGCTTCAACTCCGGACGCGGTGCAGGCATGCACTCGGTCAGCTTGCCCAAGATGTGTTCACGCCCGGCTTTCGCCTGCATCAGGGCCTTCTCTAGAATCTCGTAACTCAAACCGTCGCACTTGATATCCATCTGGGTGGCAGTCAGACCGTCGATAGTACCGGTCGTCTTGAAGTCCATGTCGCCCAAGTGGTCTTCGTCACCCAAGATGTCGGACAACACGGCATACTTTTCCTCACCCGGATTCTTAATCAAGCCCATGGCAATACCGCTGACAGGCTTCTTCATCGGCACACCGGCATCCATCAGCGCCAACGTCCCGGCACAAACCGTGGCCATGGAAGAAGAACCGTTGGACTCCAGGATATCGGACACGACACGCACCGTATAAGGGAAATCTTCAGGGATTTGCCCTTTCAGGCCGCGCCAAGCCAAATGGCCGTGACCGATTTCACGACGGCCCACGCCGCGTTGCGCCTTGGCCTCTCCTGTGGAGAACGGCGGGAAGTTATAGTGCAACAAGAAACGCATCTTGCTTTGGTCGAGCACTTCGTCGATAATCTTCTCGTCCAACTTCGTACCGAGCGTACAGGTAGAAAGCGACTGGGTCTCGCCACGCGTAAAGATGGCCGATCCGTGGGGACCCGGCAGCGGACTTACTTCGCACCAGATGGGACGGATGTCCGTAGTGGCGCGACCGTCGAGACGCTTGCCTTCGTCCAACACGCAACGACGCATGGCATCGCGCTCCACATCGTGGTAGTAACGGTCGATCAACGTATTTTTTTCAGCCAGTTCGTCTTCCGACAAATCGGCGTGTGCTTCAGCATACGACAGTTTGAAGTTCTCGCGGATTTCCATGAAAGCATCCTCACGGGCATGCTTGTCGCGGTTGCCTTCCTGGGCGATACGGTACGCTGCGTCGTAGCAAGCCTTCTTCACTTCTTCGCGCAAGTCCTCATCGTTCACTTCGTGGCAATACTCCCGCTTCACTTCCTTACCGGCTTCCTTCTCCAACTCTTTCTGGAGGCGGCACATCGGTTTGATGGCCTCATGGGCTACCTTCAAGGCGTTGAGCAAGTCCTGTTCGGTCACTTCCTTCATCTCGCCTTCCACCATCATGATGTTCTCTTCCGTGGCACCCACCATGATGTCCATGTCGGCCTGTTCCAACTGGGCAAAAGTCGGATTGACCACATACTCGCCGTTGATGCGTGCCACACGCACTTCGGATATCGGGCCTTCAAACGGTATATCGGAAACTGCCAATGCGGCAGATGCGGCAAAACCGGCCAATGCATCCGGCATGTCCACGCCATCGGCAGAATACAAAATCACATTCACATAAACTTCTGCGTGATAATTGCTGGGGAACAAGGGACGCAAAGCGCGGTCCACCAGGCGGCAGGTCAGAATCTCATAGTCAGAAGCCTTACCCTCACGCTTGGTAAAACCTCCAGGGAAACGGCCGGCAGCGGCGAATTTCTCTCTGTACTCTACCTGCAAAGGCATAAAATCTGTTCCGGGAACGGCATCTTTGGCGGCACAGACAGTGGCCAAGAGCATCGTGTTGCCCATAGTGAGCATAACGGCTCCATCGGCTTGTTTGGCCAATTTCCCGGTCTCGATGCTGATGGTTCTTCCATCAGGCAATTCGACTGTTTTCTTAATTACGTTCATTTGGTTTCTTAAAATGTTTCATCAATAAATCGGGCAAATGTACGCATAAATATTGATAAATCAGACTTAAAGCCCGTAAAAAATGGCACAACATGGCTTTTTTCCGAAAAAACCGTAGTTTCATACTCCGAGAGAAGCCGAAAGACCCTATCTTTGTAAATGGTTTGTAAACACATGATGCCGAGATGAAAAAAATGACATGCGCCATGGCCGCCCTCATGATACTGGCTACGGCTTGTAAAGACAAGAAAGAACAATTTGAAATCAACGGACGGATTGCCGAAGCCGACGGCAAGACACTCTACTTCGAGGCTGTCACCTTGAACGGCATAGAAGCACTTGACTCTATCCGCCTGGACGAAAACGGCGACTTCCGTTTCCATGGCATGCGTCCTTTCAATCCGGAATTTTACCGCCTGCGTATCGACCGGCAAATCGTCAACTTGTCCGTAGACTCTACGGAGACCATACACGTGGAAGCCACGTGGCCCGCCATGGGCACCGGCTATGAGGTGGAAGGCTCACCCGACTGCCAAACCCTAAAGGAAATCAACGGCAAACTCATCGCCTTGCAACAATCCGTCAGGGACATCATGACCGACAAGACCCTGACGTTAGGGGAACAGGAACGGCTCGTCCGTGAAAAAATAGACCTCTACAAGGAGGAAATGAAAAAGAAGTACATCATGGAAGCCCCTGCTTCTGCCCCGGCTTACTTCGCCCTGTTCCAGACCGTAAACGGAAGCCTCATCTTCAACCCGGTAAGCAATCCGGACGACATCAAGTTCGTGGGAGCCGTGGCCACGGCATGGGACGCGAACTATCCAGGCACCAACCGCACGGAAAACTTGCACAACATTGCCATACAAGGCATGAAGAACACCAAACGCCCCACTCCCGTATCATTGGCAGACATCGACCCGGAAAAGATATCCGCTTCGGGCATCATCGACATAGAATTGCCGGACATACACGGTAAAAACCGCAAACTTTCCGACATCAGGAATAAGGTCGTGCTGTTGGACTTCACTGCTTACTCCCTTCCGTCTTCACAAGAACGCATCATGCAGATGAGGGGACTTTACGACCGGTACGCCGCACAGGGATTTGAGATTTACCAAGTATCCATCGACCCCGATGAACATTACTGGAAAACGGCATGCGAACACCTGCCCTGGACTTGCGTCTATGAGAGCCGAGGAGAGGCTTCGGGCTATTTAGGCTCTTACCTCGTGCGCCGCCTTCCCACCTTCTTCCTCATCGACCGCCACGGCGACCTTGTGGCGCGGGACGAGCAAATAGAAGACTTGGAAAAAGCCATCGGGAAATTATGTGAATAGGGCATCACATGACACACGCCTTAACGCTTTGTGTATTTCGAGGGTGAAACGCCATATTCTTCCTTGAAGCAGCGTCTGAAATGACCCACATCGTTAAAACCGCTGGAGTATGCGGCTTCCGTCACGTTGAGCCCTTGTTCGGTCATCAGGTATAAACTGCGTTTCAGCTTTATCTTCCGGATGAACTCATTGCCCGACAGGCCGGTCAACCCTTTCAGCTTACGGTAAAGCGTGGACACGCTCATGTTCATCTTGTCGGCCATGAAAGGGATATCCAACTTATCCTGACTGATATGCTCCGTCACCACGTCGGTAAACCGACGGATAAACTCTTCGTCCAATTTGCTGAGACGAACCTCTCCGGCAGGCATTCCACGTTCTTCGTCTTTTGCCTTTCCCACAATCATCCGAGCCAGTTTCCTGCGCATGTCCAACAGGTTACGTACCCTGCTGTTCAGCAACGTGGCACTGAACGGTTTGGTCAGATAAGAATCGGCACCGCTATCATATCCTTCTTCCTTGTCCCGGATGGAATCTTTGGCCGTCAGCAAAATGACCGGTATATGGCTGGTACGTACATCTTCTTTCACCCTCCGGCATAGCCCTATCCCGTCCATCTCCGGCATCATGATGTCGCTGACGATGATATCCGGCACAAGACGTTGGGCTTCCCCCCATCCCTCCCTGCCATTCATGGCTGTTACCACCCGGTATCCTTCATCGAAGGAAGAGGCCACGTAATCCCGGATATCATCGTTGTCCTCAACAACCAACACAAGCGGCCTGATGTCAGCCTCTTCCCCTTCGTCAGCCACATGCTCTCCGGCCATCTCCGCCGCAACTTCCGAATGGAGAGCCGACGGATAAACTTGGTCGGCCCAAAGGCGGAATACGAAAACGGAACCTTTCCCCGCTTCACTTTCCACTCCCAACACCCCTTCGTGCAAATCGGCCAAAGACTTCACCAAAGCCAACCCGATACCTGTACCTGAGGCCTGATGCTTTCCCTCTGCCTGGTAATAGCGGTCGAAAACATGAGGCAAGGCCTGAGATGCAATCCCATATCCGGTATCGGACACGGAAATCTCGGCATACGGCCTTCCTTCTTCCTCTCCACGGCACAAACGCAAACATATATGCCCCTCCGGCGTATATTTCATCGCATTGCTCAATAAATTGTTCAGGATGGTTGTCACGACTTCCGCATCGAAATACATCCGGAACTCTTCTTCCGGAACTTCTATACGGAAATCCACTTTCGGGTTCCGGTTCAGTTCCTTGTAGCGCAAGCCTATCTCGGTCACCAAACGTCCCAATCTGCCTTTGGCCACCCGAAGCTGCCGGTTTTGCGTTTCCACCTTACGAAAATCCAACAATCGGTTAATCAGGTCGAGCAACTGCAAAGCACTCTTATGCACCAAACCGACTTTTTTGCGGTAAACGTCCGACAAATTCCCGTCTCCGGCCAAGTCTTCCAACGGGCCGAGTATCAAAGTGAGCGGCGTACGCAGCTCATGCGTGATGTTCGTGTAGAAACGAAGCCGCTCGTTGTTCAGTTCCTGTTCGTCGCGCATCCTTTTTTCTTCTGCCTCCATGGCGGCTTTGGCGGCTAATTTGCGTTTATAGGCACGCATCCAAAGCCACAAAGCCGACAAGGCCAGTAATCCGTAAAAAGTCCAGGCATACCAAGTCAGCCATAACGGAGGATGGATGCGGACAGACATCGTAGCCACATTCTTTTCGTCCCACTCCCCATTCCTCAGCCTGGCCTTCACTCGGAAGGTATAAGTCCCGAAAGGCATGTTACGGAGCGTAATCTGGTTTTCCGCTCCGATATTGACCCATTCCCGTTCCAATCCTTCTATCTTGTAGGCATATTCCACCTGCCCGTTCTGTGCATAATCGGGCACGGAGAAACTTATACGGAAAGCATTGCGATGATAAGGCAATTCAATCTCCCCGTTTTCTCCCGGTAAAATCAATTTTCCGCCTCTCCCTGTACGGCTGTCCATTTCCCGGCACTCGATGATTTGTACACTGCCTGCACGGCGGGACATCGTATCCAATCCCAAAGGATTGAAACAGCAGATACCCTTCATCGAACCGAAATAAAGCGTACCATCCGCCCCCCGGCAAGCTGACCGTTCAACGAGATTTCCCATCGGGACCCCATCACGGTAATCATAATTCTCAAACCGCTGTTTCCGTTCATCCCAATGAGAGATGCCATTGTTGGTGGAAACCCATATCCTTCCATGCGAGTCTTCTTGAACGGAACGTATGAAAACGTCCTCCAAACCATGCTCATGACCATAAAAAAGAAATGAATCAGGACGGCGAGTGTCCCTGACATACCCCAACCCGGCACGCGTGGCAATCCAAACCCCGCCTCGGGAATCCTCGAACAGTGCATTTACGGAACCATCCGGAAATCCCATATCGGTGTTCAGCTCAGCCGCTACACGCCGGTTACGGTCGAACACTTTAACTCCCCATCCATAAGTCCCGACCCAAAGCTTGCCTTGCCGGTCGCGAAGGATACCATACACGCTTTTTTCCTCCAACTGGCGATTCAGCTCCGTCTCCTTATGTATCTTCCCACCACTATAAGTATACAATCCCAATACGGTCCCCATCCAAAACTTTCCGTCCTCCCTAAAAAAGGTAAACACACTCAAGTCCCGCACATCCAAAGGCATACGCTCAATCCTTCCCGTCCGGACTTCCATCTTCAGGAGGTCGTTACCAGAAACACCTATCAGCAAAGCCCCCATGCCGTCACCGACGATGGCACTCACCCATCCATAGAACCGTGACAAATAAGGCGACAAATCAAAACGTTCCAACAACCTGCCGCCGCGATACAAGAACAATTCATTTTCCCCGCCTACCCACAACCGGCCCTCTTCGTCCTTATACATCCCATACGCAGGCTTACTGCCCAAAGTCCGGAACAACGGACGATTGTGGCTGACAAAATCCAAGCCGCTGTTATAATTTCCAATCCAGATATTGCCAAATGAATCCTGTAGGATTTTGCGGATATTGCCGGACGAAAGTCCTTTCCCGTCCCCTTCCGGCAACAAGTTCTCAAAAACCACTTCTTCAGGATGCTTGAAAGCCATCTGATGCAAATCCAAGATACTCACACCGCCCATATCGCAAGCGATCCAAAGTTTACCGTCCGCCATCTCACAAATGTCGTAAACACAATCCGACACCAAAGAAGAAGGATTACCCCGGCCATGCCGGAATACCGTAAAATTGTCGGCAAAGGGATTCCACAGGGCCAATCCCCGTCCGGTCCCTACCCAGATATGCCCCATGCGGTCTTTGCAGATAGCATATACCCTGTCCTCCGGCAAACTCTGCGGTGAAGCCGGATCGTGGAAGAACCGGCGTACGGTCTTACTCTTCAAATCCACCATGCTCAGCCCGCCGCGATTGTGACCGACATACAATATTCCGGCATCCTCGAAAGCACACAAATTAGAATGATAATCCAAATGGACGCCCATCTCGGACAAGGTGGAAAACTTTTGTGTACGGGTGTCAAAATGAATGGGATCCGCATGATGGGGTGTAATCCAAATCCCTCCGTCGCCGGCCTTTGCCAAATGCACCACATTCTCTAACTTTAAACCGTTACGGTTTTCGTAGGTACGGAAACATCCGGTTTGGCCATCCCAAGCACAAAGTCCACTGAACTTACCGCCAATCCACAACACATCTTCTGCCTCATCATAAAGGAGCGTGTTCAAGGCATCGGACGTAAGTCCCGAATCATGCGCTTTGTAGACCATGAAACTGTTTCCGTCGAAACGGTTCAGCCCGACATCCGTAGCGACCCAGATGCAACCACGCTTGTCTTGTGCCATGCCAAGCACAAAATTATTTGAGAGACCGTTTTCCACTCCCAAATGCTGCATATCGTATGGCCGGGCTGTCATAAGCGTCACATGGCATTCCCAAAGAAAAAGCATAAAAAAACAAACGTACCGTCTCATGGCCTTAGAATTTTACGATCCAGTTTTCCGCAAAGATATGATAAATTAAACGGTTCACCATCCCATCGTATGCTTTTTGCAACAATAGCCCTCTTTTTGACCGATTTCACACTATCTGCATATCCCCATGGAGAGTTTGACGGAATTCCCCTTCTTTCAGAATGATTCCGCACGCTTGCCGAGGAAGCAAGCCATTAACTTTGCGTCAAGCAAACCAAATGGAAGTATATTCACCATTGAAATTGGTGGAATCAGTGTGTCTACTTCCTTGCTACGTCATTTAATTAATAAAAACAACACTGCGGCCCGTGCTACACACACACTGATTTAGCCCGGTCGGCAGACTAACTTCAATTCTAACGAAATGAGAAACAAATTACTCGTTGCCATGGCATTATGCAGCGCAACTTCATCCACGTTGCCCTTGTGGGCGTCTGAAAACTGGCCCGACCCGGCCTTGACCTTTGTTGACCCGGCTTTGACTCCCGACGAGAACGGAGGCGGTGTATATTATGTCTACCATGTAGCCACCCGGAAATTCATGTGCGATGGCAATTGGAAAAACAACTGGGGCACGGAACTCATCGTGGCCGAAGAGGGAAAGAAGGTCACACTGAGCTACGGGCAGGACTATGAACTGAGCCGCCGTCCCGTCACGGACGGGTCTTATAACGACGCATACGGTTGGCGCATGTCCATGATGGAGGGGAAGACGAACAGCAAGCTCCATGAATTCTACATTCCCAGCGAACTTGTACTCTGTGTGGACCATGACAAACAAGGACACATCCTGTGGAAAATCGTGAAACAAGACAATGGTGCTTACCGCATCAAAATCGCCGATGAAGATCCCCTATATGGTGAAAGCTCACAATATGCCGGATGTTACATCGGAATCAACGAAGGCGACTTCGGGGTCAACCCGTTAGTCATCGAAGGAACGGAAGGTGTCGTGAATCCACAATACGACTGGAAGTTTGTGGAGCCAACTGCCTATGACATTTACCAAGCCAAAAAGAAGTTACAAGCCCAGTTAGACGCGGCAGACGCGGCAAACTTCCAAGACATAACGGATTATGCCAACCTTTATAAAAGTGAAAAAGTAACTGTCGAAGAACTGGAGAAAGCGACAGAGGACCTAAAAACAGACATATTGAACTTCAAATATGGTTCGGCCACATCCGCCCATCCTATAGATATCACAGAATTAATGGCAAATCCTTCATTTACGGACAACGACGAAGGATGGGACAAATGGAGGGAACCCGCCAATGAACAAGATAATTTCTCCCGTAAGACCGGTTCACATACGGCATCCGACGGCACGGAAATCTCTAATTTCTTCGAACGTTGGAATCCTTCCTCTCCTCAAAAGGATTGGTCTATCACACAAAACCTTACCAATCTGCCTGATGGAAAATACCGCCTGAAAGCCTATATATTCTGCCCAATCAACGAAGGGGACACCCAAGCCGAAGGACGTTACCTGTATGCCCGCACTTTGGTGGGCGAATCACGTCAGAAAGCCGAAATCACCCAAAGCCAAGTGTTCACCCCGACCACGTTGGACTTCTCCGTCGTGGGTGGTACGGCCACTGTCGGATTCCGTGTAGAAGGAGCTAATTCCCAATGGACAGCCGTGGACAACTTTTCCCTGCAATTCTTGGGCCAAGAAGGAGCACAAACCCTACATGACGTCTTAAAGCAAAACATTGCAGATGCAGAAACAAAATACGCCGAATACACAAATGCCAACGAGACATTCAGCAAAGACGGGCAACAAAAGTATGAAGAGACCATAAAGACAGCCAAAGAAGCGACCAATAACCCGCAACTGGACAACGAAACCCTGATGGGAATCATCCAATCAGTCCAACTTCGCATGGACTCCTTGGCTTTGGATATTGCAGCTTACAAGACCCTGCAAGCCAAAAGCAATGAACTGGAAACCGCGTACGATGAATCCCCATACGCAGAAGCAGGATTACCCGCTTATGAGGACTATCTGGACAAATTACAGGAAGGTTACAGCCAAAAAACATTCAACCCCAACGAAGTGGACAGCATCCAACCGCGCGCCGACCGCATATTGAAGGAAGCCGTCGCAGAATCCTTGAAATCACCGGATGGCATCCGCGATGCCACCGGACTATTTACCAACACAAATTTCAGCAACGGCACCAACGGATGGACCAAATCGGGCAGCGGGCAACTCTCAAGCAAGCTCAACCGCATGGCAGAAGTATGGAACGCCAAAGACAGCGACTGCGAAGTGTACCAAGAAATCAACGGACTGCCCGAAGGCTCATATAAAATCACGATGCAAGGGTATTATTCACCCAGTATCACCAATGCAAACAATTGGAAAGAGAACTGGGGAACAGAAGGAGACACGAGCAACGACATCCTGGCATTCCTGATGGGCAACGACGCCCAAGCCAAACTCTGCCACATCATGGACTACCCGATAGAGGAAAGCGCGCTGCCCGGCACCGATGGATTTGAACAGATTACATGGACTGACGACCCTGCCTACCAAAACAAATGGCTGACCAGCAATTCCACCACATCGGCAGACTTGTTTGAAAACGACGAAACTTGTTATCTCAACAGCGTGGTTTGTTATGTAGGCCAGGATGGCAAGCTTCGTATCGGAATAAAAATAAAAGGTTCCGCCATCAGTTGGTGGGAATCGAGAGTGTTCTTCGACAATTTCAAAATCGAATATCTTGGTGCAGATGACATGAGCGGAGCCACTTCAGCCATCAACGCATTGATAGAAAGTGCGGAAAGCATGCTCAATCAGGAAGACCTGACCACCCAGGAGGCGCGCAACAGCCTAACTGAAGCCATTTCTTCTGCCCGGGAAGCAATAGCCGCAGGCTTGACGCAAGAATCTTATGGCAAACATGTGAAAGCGTTGAACGAGGCTATCACGGCAGCTCAGAATGCCACTGAAGCCGCCACCAGATTCGATGCCTTGGTTACCTATCACGACATCAAATTCATGAGTACCGGAGATTACAGTTACGAGCAATTTGCCGGCACCCCGGAGTTCGATGCCTTTAAAGCCCTTATCGGCGAAAAAATGGTACCCGCTGTGGAAAACTTGCAATCCATGGACGAGATTGAAAGATTGACAGCTGAAATCAACGAGGCTTACAACAAGATGGTAGCGACTTCCATCGACGTATCGGGAGCAACACTCGACAGCCCGGCTGACATGACATCCATGCTGCAATCCCCAAGCTTTTCGGAAGTGAACGGGGACGGGGAAACCGTAGGTACCATACAGGGTTGGACTACAAACGGGAACCAATATGCCATGTCGGCCAACAACTATGAGTTCTACAACTTGAAAGAGGCCGACATCCATCAAACCGTTTACGGCTTGCCTAAAGGATATTACCGCTTGGCATTCGACGGATTATACCGTGCAGGCGATGCCATCCCTGCCGCCCTTTCACGACGGGAAGGCAAGGAACCGCAGAACGCACTGGTATATGCGGAATCCGGTGAAGGCAAATGGAACGAACCCTTGGCATCCATTTTCGAGGGCATGGGAGAATACAAATATACCACGGGTGACCAAGTCCTGCCGGATAGCCTTTTCCCCGAATCAAAAGCCTTGTACCACATCATAGTAAACAACGTATCGGGCGCTGACCTTGCATTCCAAGAAGGTTTGTATGCCGGTGACTTCTCGTTCTATGTATCCGAGACAGGACAGCCAGTCACGATTGGAGTGCGCAAAGACAGTCTTGTAGCCAACGACTGGGCCGTATTCGACAACTTTACATTATTATATTATGGCGACGGGGATGCCAACAAGCCGGATGACTTCGAGTCGGCCATCGACGGTGTCACTGCCGAGGGCAAGGCCAAGATAGTAAGTTCAGCATGGTACACCCTTGATGGCATGCGCGTGAAGGAACCAAGACAACGCGGCATCTACATCCGTCAAGACCTGATGGACGATGGGACACGGAAAGCCATAAAGGTCATGGTACGTTAACCCATGCCATAACAAAAGCTTGTTGAACAAGCCATTGGCGGCGTTAGGCATCCATTTGTTTAATTCTGCCAATGGCTTTAAAACTTCCAAAAAGATGAACAAAGACTGGCTCAAAACATTCAAATCTTGCTGCGTAGTCCTGTTTCTGGCCGCACAGATAAACGTATTCACCGGTTGCCAAGACGACCTGCCGGCCGACAGCTACTACACTTTCACCGGAGAAATGATGAGCGACTTCCTGAAAAACAGGGAAGATTTCAGCCTTTTCAGGCGCATCGTGGAGCGTGCCGGAAAGTTGGACTTCCTGGGTACCCGGGGCGCACGTACCCTATTCCCGCCCATAAACTCCGGTGTGGAAGCCTTCTTGAAAGAAAAAGGGTATGCTTCGGTCGAAGACATTCCCGTCTCCTATTGCGACACCCTGCTGAAAGCCTGTCTGGTGGAACGAATCATCTATACTTATGATTTAGGAAAGACCCAACAGGAAAACAACCAGTTAGACCTGCCCTTGATTATACAGACCGACGGCGACACATTGGATGCCAACCACATGGTGCTCAGCATCATCAACCGGCGTGCGGCCATCATCAACGAACTTAAAAACGATTCCGTGGAAAATGGCGTAGTACATCCTGTGGACAAAGTGCTGATTCCCAATACCAGTCTGGGAGCCACTTTATTGGATGAGAACCATAGCCAGTTTTCCATCTTCTATGAAGCCCTCCGGCGTACCGGACTGTTGGATTCTTTGGCTCGATACCGGGACGAAAGCTACGAGATATGGAAGGAGGACTATCCCCGATTCAAACCCAATATCGTCTGTGGCCACGACACGGACATCTTTACGGCCAAACGTCCCGACCACCGGTATAGCGGTTTCACCTTGCTGATTGTCCCGGACGAAGTCCTCTATGAAAAATACAGCGACCGCTTCAACGAAGACATGACCATGGAGGAGAAAATCGATGCCCTTTACCGGTTGGCAGAAGAAAAATACGATGACCATGCAGCCGCAGAAATATTCGGATTAAACAAACCGGTGCCGGAAAACCCCGAAGGTAAGACCTATAAACAACTGTTCTGGAACAAGCATTCCCTGACCGACCGGCACAACCCGCTCAAAATGTTCCTTTCCTACCATATCCTCGACCGGCTCTTCGAGAGCACGGCCAAACTGGTAAACTGTTGGGGGGTGCACACCCAATATGCCAATCCCACCGAATGGATCAGCACCTTGCTCGACTTTTCCACCATCAAACTGGAAAAAGTATATTCGACCGTAGACCCGGCCGTGGAACATCCCACGGACTTCTACATCAATCATAGCGTGGCCAGCATTTACAACTCCGGCCAACGGGTACGCGGTGCACACTTGTCCCTCCCCGATGCCGACAACTTTTCACTCAACGTAGCCTATTATTACGTGGACGACGTATTGGCCTACGACGAGACCATGCGCAACAATGTCATGAACACGCGGATGAGAATCGATTTCTACACCGTATGGCCGGAACTGACAAACAATAAAATAAGGTTATGCGGCAACGTGACACAGCCATACGGCTCATACGACAACACGGAAAACGGGACAGAAGGTGGAGGATACAACTACTACATTCCCTCCAACTACATCAAAGGACTCAAAATGAACGAGAACGCCATATTTTTCGCCCAACGCCCTAAAATAGGCATGACTTCCGCATTCGACGATTGTGTCAGCATCTTAGGAACATACGACTTGACGTTCCAACTTCCCAACGTCCCCCCGGGCACGTATGAACTGCGTTTGGGATACGGCAGCATGCCCGACCGGGGCATCGTGCAGATGTACGTGGACAATGTACCCCAGGGACTACCGTTGGATATGCGCGAAGAAGGGGACAGCCCCATCATCGGAGGGCTTTACAACGGATGGAACGGGTGGCGGAACTCTGAAGAGAATGCCAATGGAATATATACCTCCGAAGAACTGGAAGAAAATGCCAGGGTCATGAAAAACAACGGTTACTACTGTGGCCCTAAGAGCCTCTATTCCGGCAACGACGGTACGAGCGGCCCCCAATACAGTGCCGCCAAATGTACTCTCCTTTATAACCTGAGGGCTACGCTGCGCCGCAAAATTTGCAACGTGAACATAAAGGCAAATACCCACCATACCATGCGCATACGTTCGGTGTTCACCCCGACCGGAAGAGGAGTCTTCCATCTCGATTACATTGAGTTGGTGCCCCTCGGCATTTGCGGTCCCGGTGGCCTCGGAGAAGACCAATATTAACCTACCTGCAATATCCCCGAAGAAAGTTTCGCCACTTTCTCGGGGATATATACACGAATCCTACATCAACCCACAATATGCAATACAAACTTATCTTTTCATGCCTCGCATTCCTGTTCTTTTCCGCCTTCACCCTGAAAGAGAAGACGGTTACCATTTTTTTGATTGGAGACTCTACCATGGCAGACCGGAGCACAGCTTCCGGAAGTCCGGAACGGGGATGGGGCCAAATGTTACCTTGTTTCCTCAACGGACGCATCCGTGTAGAAAACCATGCTGCATGCGGACGCAGTTCCTTAAGCTTCATCCGTGAAGGACGATGGCAGGCCGTACTCGACCGACTGCAAGCCGGAGACTATGTCATTATACAATTCGGACACAACGATGAGAAAACCGATACGGCATTACACACTGTGCCCGGAGGTTCTTTCGATGAAAATTTGAGACGGTTCGTGCGTGAAACCCGTGAGAAAGGGGCTCATCCCGTCCTGATGAACTCCATCGTAAGGCGTAATTACCCACCTACTCCGGAGACACCTCACCAATACATTTATGAAAAAGAGGGCAACACACTGGTGGACACACACGGTGAATACCTCTTGTCGCCTCGCCGCATAGCCCACGAAATGGACGTGCCGTTCGTGGACATGGCCAAGCTGACCCACGACCAGGTCGCGGAAATGGGACCGGAACTATCTAAAAAACTGTTCATGTGGATACCGCCCGGACGATATCCTTCCTTACCGCAAGGCAAGGTAGACAACACCCATCTTAATATATGGGGGAGCAAAGTCTTTGCGGCCATTGCCGCCAAGGCTTTGTCCCAAAAAGTGCCCCGGTTGTCCAAATACATCCGGCATATTGACCCACAGACCGTCCAAGATACCGAAACAACCTGTTTCGGCCAAAGTACGGGCACGGTGATAGTCAACGGCATCCCGTGGTTCGACGACCGGGGCGGCATCGTCAACGC
>ENA-ORTS01000739-ORTS01000739.1-human-gut-metagenome-genome-assembly--contig:-NODE-739-length-25030-cov-2.939940_pt1 | contig 25030 bp, 24 predicted proteins | sample MGYA00241911_ERZ509186 | MGnify/ENA primary metagenome ERZ509186 (study PRJEB26280, sample SAMEA2338852) | human gut metagenome | biome: human gut; feature: human-associated habitat; material: faeces...
AGAATATTTTAGGTCTAAAAATATTCTTATTTTTGGTCGCAATAATGCTCAACGACCAAGTTTATTAAAAGGGTTCAACACCCTCAGCGGCAAACTCTGCCGTGTAACATGATGAACAAATGGGTGCAATGATTTTCTTTGTGTTTATCAGTATTATCGCCTTTAACTGATAAACTTTATCTTTCTTTAAATTTCTGCTATTATAAATATCTACGGATATGTGTGTATGCTTAAGGAGAAATGTGATGTGTTGTAAGGAAGTCAGGAGTTATTATGACGATAACCGCCTGCATGAAGTTTATGAAGTGTCGGACGACGGGATGAAAAACGGCAGTTATCGGTGCTTTGAAAAGAATGGCGCTCCGGAAATTTCCGCTTTCTATAAAGATGACCGTCTGGACGGAGAATATACGCGTTATGACAGCCGTGGACAGGCATTGGAAAAGGCTTGCTATGTCAACGGACAACGGCATGGCGATGTTCTGCTCTATGGCGAAAAGATTGCCGAATATAAAAACGGGGAACTTGTCTGGCGTAAATCCGCTGAATAAAAAACGGTACAAAGATAAAGAGCAGCCTGATTCTTCAGACTGCTCTCTAGGATATTATACGTGAAAAAACTATTTCTTAAGTGCTAGAACTTATATTTAGCGCTCAAGATACCGGAATGATCTTTATAATCATCACGGAATTTACCTTCATAACCGGCAGATACTTCCCAAGCATCGTTCAGTTCTGCGGTTACGCCGGCGCCGGCTTCAACGCTGAAGCGGTCAAGCTTCTCGCCGTTGATGCGGTAGGTTGCGCCGTTTGCCAGAGCAACGTTGGAGTTGTTGTCCGGATCCATCAGGTCATAAGTCATGGCGACACGAGCTTCAGGACGGATGAACATACCGTTGTCGAGAGCAAAATCTCTGCTGGCTTTAACGCCGACAATACCGGTCAGGATATCCATATCGTCGCCGGAAATATGCTGGCCGGCCGTATCGGTATAGGATTTCTGCTTGATGTGAGTGTAACGCAAACCGGCCTGCGGTGTAACGTTCAGACCGCGGACACAGGCATCGTATCCGGTCATGGCCTGTAAGCCGTATGACTTAACATCATAGTCAGCTTTAACGCCGCCGAAGACTTTCTTGTGCTCGTCATAATCAGACATGCCGTAAGAAGCAATACCGTTAACAAACCAGTTGGAAGGTTTGTATTCACCATAAGCTATGAAAGTATGGGATTTGACGTCAATATTGCGGCGGTAAGCGTCAACATCGGTGTCGGTATAAGAATAAGAGATACCTGCTTTGACGTCTTTGTTAATGGCTTTATGAATACCCATTGCAACGCCGGCAGAGTCGGAATCAAATCCTCTGGCCTTTGATGAGCTGTCCAGCTTAGAGTTGTTATACAGCCCCTGTACCCAGGTTGTAACTCCGGTCATGGCGCTGTCGCCGGAAGATTTTCCGTTGGCGGCAGAACTGATTGTTCCGCCGGAGAGCTGGGAAGAAACTGCGTCATAAGCATGAGCCAATGTGCTGTTTTCAACTGTGCGAACCATCGGTGCGGCCATCGGAGCCAGAACTTCGGCCATAGCGGCTGCAGACTGTGTCTGGCCTCTCTGCAGTGAATTTGAGAATTCATGTGTAATAGCGTCAGAAGCGATAAGTCCGGACTGCCCAGCCGTGAAAGCGGCCAAAACACCGGCCTGGTTAACGCCGACGCCTGATTTGATCAAGTCGGCGGAAACGGCAGAAGCGTCTTTTTTGCTGATGCCGAGCTTGCCGTCTTTGAGTTCTGACTTGTCATAACTGTAAAGCAGATTGTCTTTAAGAGCCAGATTTCCTTCGGCGCTGTTTGCAAATTCAATGCCTTCTTTCAGGTCTTCGTTAGACAGTCCTTCGTCAAAAATCAGGTTCAGGTTGGACTGTTCGCCTTCGCCGGAAGCGGCCTTCAGACTGCCGTCAATTTTACCGTTGACGATTTTGTCGCCTTCCTCGCCGATACCGACGTTTAAGGTTGCGCCGTTGTCCAGAGTAACGTCAGATTTGTAAACATTTTTACCCAAATCCAAAACACCATGAGAAGCAACGTTAGTCTGTGCAATGCTGTATCCGGCTGTGTTGGCTTTGTCAGAAATTCTCAGTGTACCGTTAACGTCAAGAGAGCCTGTTTTGAACAGATTGTCAGCGGATGCGGAATCTAAAACAAAAGACTTGCCGTTGGCAACGGTTGTCGTAGTAACACTGGCGCCTTTGCCGAACAGAGAAGCGGAAGCTGCATCAGCGACAATATTCAGATTAGCCAAATCGGTAATTTTTTCGATATAGGCCTTGGAACCTGTAACGTTAATTGTAGAGTCAGTACCTTCTTTGATGTTGGCTTCAATACGTCCGGCCAGGTCAATCTCTGTTGTATTCAAGCCATAGGTGGAATCATTGGTTGCCTTAATCAGACCGCCTTCGGCAACGGCAACTTTGCTGTTCTGCAAAGTCATCTGTGATTTATCTCTCTCTCCATTGCCATCGCCTAAAGCGCCTTGCAACAGCATACCGCCTTCGCCGATGTTAATTTCGGCATTGTTCAGCGTTGCGTCACCGTAGCTCAACAGCTGAGCGTTATTGCGCCATGTATCGCTTTTGTCATCTAACTGCGGACGTCCGGCATCGGGATTATTGCCGGCAATATTGATTTTAGTGGTTTTACCCTCGTCATTTTGAATATCCAGATAAACGGCATGAATGGCGGAACCGTTGCTGATGTTGATTTCCTCAACATTATTCAGGGCAACGGTATTTTCAGCCTTTTTATTGTATTCATCGCTAAGGCCGCTGATTAACTCGGCGCCGTTGGTGAGGTTAATGGAACCGCCGGTCTGAGTATACCCGCCGTTATATTTGCCGCCGTCTGAATTATAATCGCCGGCAATGTTAAATGTACCGTTGTTAGTGATTGTGCCGTTGTTGAAAATATCGGAAGCATTGGAGTTGGCGGTTGCGCCTTGCGCAATAGTTAATGCACCGGTCTTGCCGATAGTAAAGGAAGCCTCTTTTGCTTTATCAGCTTCTCCTTTACTCAGTATGCCATCTTCACCGCGGGTTAAACCTCCGGTCAAATCCAACATGCCGGAATTGACGTTAATCTGGCCGTTGACAATCGTTTCACGGGAAGCAATAGTGTTGTCGTTACCCTCGACATTAATGACGCCGCCTTCTTCAAGCACGACTTTACCATGGGAAGCCGGATTTGTATTGCTGGATGCCGCACGGATAATGCCCTCATTCATATTTACCGTACCGGCAATGGTAAGCGTGTTTACAATGTTGGGGTCTTCTTCACGCGTAACAAGAAGATGGCCGTCATTGGTCAGATTTATCGTTGATCCTTTCTGAATATTGACGTTATCGCCACCGATAAAATTGCCTTTGCCGTCAACCGTTACGGTAGAGTTTTCAATCTGCAAATCATCAGCTTCAATGAAACGGTTTTGAGCATCATTGGTTTTAACCTCCCCGTTTTGAACACCTGAAATCGTAACAATGTCAGTCCATGATGCGCCCTTGCCGCTGTCAATATATTGATTCAAAGCCTCTTGGGTGGTAATACTCACCGGGTCGGCAGCTAATACGCCGGAAGCCGTGAAGGTTGCGGCGACTATCGCTGTTGTAAATAGAAGATTTTTTTTCATATGATTAAACTTCCTTTTATTTATAAATAAAACAAAACCACCTTAAAAAGGTGGTCGGAGAGTTCGAAAATCATATCTCATAAAATGACTCTTTTAACCTTTAAAACCATATTTTTTCAAGGATAGGTATATGGTTCTTGGACATACGTTAAAAGCTCCCCGACCATATTACTATGAATCGGGGATATATTCTATCGTTAGCGGGATAATACTAACAATTTCACGATGCTATATCCCTTAACACCGTATGAGATAGAGCTTTCGACAGCCCCGTACCTTTTTAGTACTAAGTACAAAAAATATTTTTTGCACCTGTAAGTTACACTACATGAAGAATAATAAATATGCAATCAAAAAAAACAAAAAGTACAAATATATTTAAAAATCAAGAAATAATATGTTGTTTCTTTTCTGTTTTGCCTTTGCGGTGATAATATATTTCTTGCCAAGACCAAACGGATAAGCTACAACGGAAAAACAGCCAGGAGGGAAATATGAACCGTGAAATACAAGAAAAAGGCGAAAAGCAACCTGGAAAATGGAAACGGGTAGGGCGATTCTGTTTGAAATATCCGGTGAGCATTTTGTTTGCGCTGGCCATTGCTTATTATGCCGTGCAGGTTTATGTTTTTGACATTAACCCGTTTATAAACAGATTAATTGTCTATGGGCTTGCCGTTTTGTGGATTCTGTGGCTTGTGGCGCGCCACATGGTCAAGTTGTTCTTGCTGCTGTTGTTTGCGGGCGTTTTGCTCTATGGCTGGAATTGGTATGCTACCCGGGAAATCAGAAAATGTGAAGAAAGCGGAAAAGTCTGGAATAAGGAAACAAAATCCTGTGAAGAGAAAAAAACTATAATGCAGCGCATAGAACTTTTGCTGAATAAATATCTCCCTCTTTCAGAAAGTCAAAAACATGAATAAACATTGGTCAAAGGTTGAATATCTGCATCAAAGCGTCAAAAATCCCAATATTATCGTCAAGGGAACAAAAAGCTATTACAGCAACGCTTATACGCCGGACTTTGAAGATTACGTCGTCCGATATCTTTACGGAGATGAGTTTAGCCTCAGAAATTGGCAGCCGCAATGGGAAATTGACAGACTTTATATCGGTAATTATGTCTGCATTGGTGCAGAAGCAGTTATCCTTATGGGCGGTAACAATACGCACCGTATGGACTGGTTCAGCTCTTATCCTTTTATGGAAAAAATCGTTGAGGCTTATCAGCCCAAAGGCGATACGGTTATCGGCGACGGTGTCTGGATTGGCATGCGCGCCATGATTATGCCCGGCGTAAAAATAGGAGAGGGAGCCGTAATTGCTGCCGGAGCTTTAGTGACGGAAGATGTAGATGCCTATGTCGTTGTCGCCGGCGTTCCAGCAAAGAAAATCAGAAAGCGTTTTGCGGATGATGTCGTGGCTGAACTGCTGGCTCTGCGTCTTTATGACCGCAGTGAAGAAGAAATTGACCGCCTGCTTCCTTATTTGTGCAACAATGATTTGCCAGCTTTGAAAAAAGCCCTCCTTTAATGATTTTTAATAAAAAAGACATATACTATGTACAGTTATTTGAAATAAGGATAAGTCCCATGCCGCAGTTTACAACGCAATTTGCCATTATCAACAAAATCAAGTCTATTGTCAAAAAGACCGGCGGTCTGTTTACGCCGAGCAATAACGGTATTACGACGGCGATTGCCCGCAAAATTCAAAGAACCTCTTATGAAGTAACCAAACGGCAGGAAAAGGATTCGTTTACACCGCCGTATTTGTGGATTGCGGAAGAGCTTCAGTCCAATGATGCGCAGATTTTTAAAGCCTCGGTTTTTTATCTGGCCAATATTGCAATCAACGAACCGCGTTATACCGATGCGATTCTTGATATTTTAGGCAAGAATATAGATTCGGTCAAAAACGATAAAGATAAAATTGATTATATAAAAGAAAAAATTGATTATATCGGTACCAATCGCCGCAAATAAATTTCCTGATAAAAAATGTTGACTTATAAAATACCTCTGTTATACAGAACGGCGTACTATGTATTTTTATGTTTAATAATTTAATTTTTAAGAAAATGAAACAAGAAAAAGAAACGGTCAAAGATCTTCAACAACAGAAGTTTGAACAACATGTAGAAGCCGGAAAAAGATGCCCTGTTTGCGGATCGGAAGATTATGCCGGCGGTTCCTTGGGCGGAAGATGTATGGAATGCGGTTATACGGTCGGTTTTCATGGCTCTTCTGATTTTAAAAATATTTCGGATTGATAAAATCGTTTTAAATTAAAATCAAAGTTTCTAAATGCAAACATCCCCGAAGCTTTTATTAGAGAGCAGCTTCCGGGATGTTTTTTTATATAAAAAATCCCCGTCATTTAACGGGGAGATTGGAGGAAGATTATTTCAAATCATCTTTGTCGTCTTCATCATCATCGTCATCATTGTCACAGTCGTCGCTTTTTGTGAAAAATATTTTAATCAGTCCTTTGCGGAACATCCATACGTTGATAACCCCGAGCACCACGGACAACGAACCAAAAAGGTAAAGAAGATAATACCAGTTAAGCTGGTCGACGGAAATCATGACATCCTGACGATTGACGTGCAGAAAAGCAATCGCAATGGCCGTGACGATAAAAGAAACGATATATGCTGTTGTCCATACTTTCAGCTGAACGTTTTTTCTGACGAAAATAGCCATCAGGATATACATTAAAACCAATGCCGCAAATAAATATAATTCCATATTAAAACTCCTCAAGTTACATATTAGTTATAATATATATAGTAAAGGCAGGGTTTTCAACGGCAGAAGTGATTTGTTCGGGATAAAAAACAAAAACTTTTTATGGGCTGTATCTTGGAAAACGGAGTTGTTGGTGACAAAAATAGGAGTTTTGTAGTTGATAAGATAAAGTTAGATTATTGAAAGAACATGATTTTATAAAAAAAATAATTTTTTTTGCTTTTTTTACTTGACCTGATAAAAAAATGCCTGTATACATTCACTCAGTTCTGACTGTGGTCCCATCGTCTAATGGTTAGGACACCACCCTTTCACGGTGGGAATATGGGTTCGAATCCCGTTGGGATCACCAATTGCAATACCCTCAGTTTTTGAGGGTATTTTTTTGTTTAAAGACCTGATGTAATCGTAAGGTTTTCTAAGGGTATAAGAGATTTTGCGGTCTTGCAATTTCAAGTTCGAAAGTAAGATGTGTAAAATCTCTCTTTTTGTTTCTACTTTCGAACTCTGGAAGATTTGGTACGCATTATTACCCAAGGAAAGTATGGTGGCGACTGCGATTGAAAACTTTTCATCGGCTTCGGTCAACAGTTCCGACTTTCCCTCGAGTTCGTATTGTTCTTTTTTGAGGTCTTCATTCATATCACGGTATTCTTCGGGGGTAATTTCCTTTTTAAGCAGTAGTGACCGCAAGTATTTAATTTGTTCCTGACCGTCATCGTATTTCTTGCGAATGGCTTTTACTTCTCGGTTATGAATTTCATTCTGTCGGTTTATAATTTTCTCCATATCTGATCTGAGATAGTTCATTATCTCTTGCGGTGCGGATAAGTTTTTCAATTCTTCTTCGATTTGTTTCAAAACGACATTTTCGTTAACCTGCGGATTTTTGCAGTTCCCCTTGAAGTGCGAACATTTGAGGTAAACATATTCTTTACCGCTGGGTTTTATTTTACGGTCACTACTAATCATACAACCACATTCCCCGCAAGTTATTAATCCCCGAAAGATAAAGGGCTTTTCGGTGGTTTTGAAATGTTTTGGTTCTTCCGGTTTGCGACCGTGCATAATGTCCTGACACGTTTTAAATAGTGCGGGAGCAATTAAAGTTTCGTAATTATGTTTGTACCATTGGTTTTTATATAACATTTCCCCAATGTAAAATCGGTTGTTTAGTATGCGGTGAATCGTACTTGTATCAAACGGTTTTCCTGAAAAACGGCTGATAAGTCCCCATTCTTTGCATTTTTTCATCATATCCTTAACCGAATAAAGCCCCGTTGCATATTGTTCAAAAAGCTTCTGAATAATCGGTGCCCTTTCGTCATCAATAATGACGGCAGCTTTCCCGTCTGATGTCCTTATATTTAAATAGCCCGCCGGAGCTTTCGACATACACCGTCCTTGATTGACTGAATAGTCCATTCCGTAGACTACATTATCTCGTAGACTGAGGGCATAGTTTTGAGCCATAACGACATTTAAACCGAGTATGGTTAAGTCTCCGGCTTTAGAATCTTTATTCAGTATCAAATTTTCTTGAATTAGATGAAGTTCAAGCTGTCCGCTTTTTCGCATTTCATCAATCATTGTATAATTCTTAAAGTTGCGAAACAGTCTGTCAGTCTTCAAACATACCAAAGCAACACCACCACGTTGTTGTTGGCAGAATTTTATTACTTCCATAAATTTTTTGCGTTCCCCTTTTGTGCTGCTCTCAACTATTTCTGCATCTTTAATTATAGTCAGCCCTTTTCTCTGACAATATTCAGTCAGCATTTCCAACTGATTTTGAAGAGAATTTCCGTCACGTTCCTGCATAATGGTTGAAACTCTTCTTAATAAAACGGCATTCGTTATCATTTTCAAAACTCCAATCGTTAAAAACACATATTTTATATTGTAAAGTCAAATTGGACAAAATCAATGTTTTTATTGAATAAAAATCGCATCTCTTTCGAATATCCATTCGAATAAATTTCGAATATATTTATTTAATTGTCTTTATTGAGAGCCAATTTGTTCGACAACCATTAGAAATAGTTTTATTTACAAGCTTGTTTCATTTTGTCTATAATCGTAATCGAAATTTGGTTAAAATTATAGATTTTGTGAGTGTTAAAGATTGAGGAGTAAAGTTGAAATAATCAAAGATTGGTATACTATCAGCGCCGGAGCCGCCATATCCCGTTAGCGGCTAGGCTACCTCTACCTCGTATCTGTCTGCTTGGATGCTACCTCCTGTAGCTAGGTTAAAAGATATTACTCCTAAAACAAATGTGTCAAATTTCGAACAAGCCTTTAACGTGTAATGCTTGAAAATGTCTTTGCTTATTCCAATAGAAAAATATTGTAACCTTTAACTAGCTGATGTCATAGGTCTAATTTTCTTTTTTTATTTTCGGTTTTACTTTTTCTTAAATCTCGATAATATAGGATAAATTAAGGAGCGTTGCTTTTTAGATAATTTAAGAGAAGATTTTAAAAATTGGCTATCTTATTACGATTATCCCCCAATATAACAATGACATCCGAACAATACAAATCTGAACCAAGGTAAAGAATGTTGAAATCTTCCGACAAATGGCTGGATTGGGCTAAAGAAATTCAATCAATTGCTCAAAACGGGTTGACATATACCAAAGATATTTTTGATAAAGAACGTTTTGAAAGATTAAGAAAAATTTCCGCAGAAATTATAAGTTGCTATAGTAAACTTCCCATCAAAACTGTGCAAAAACTTTTTTGCAATGAAGAAGGTTTTCAAACTCCCAAACTTGATACTCGGGCTGTTATTTTGAAAGATGATAAAATTCTGCTCGTAAAGGAAAAGAACGGAAGATGGGCTTTGCCCGGTGGTTGGGTGGATTTTGACCAGACAATCAAAACCAATACGGAAAAAGAAGTCAAAGAAGAAGCCGGTCTGGATGTTAAAGCAATCAAAATCTTGGCCGTTCAAGATCGTAATAAACACAACAAACCAGTTTATGCCTATAATGTTTGTAAATTTTTTGTGTTATGTGAGATTATCGGCGGCAGTTTCCAAAAAAATTTGGAAACAGTAGAAAGCGATTTTTTTTCACTTGAAGAACTGCCGGAACTCGCAGAAGAAAAAAATACAAAAAAACAAATTGAAATGTGTTTTAAAGCTTGTAATAATCCTCTTTGGGTTCCTGAATTTGATTAATTTCGCTTTATAGAATTGTGCCGATTTCGTTTTTGGATGTAGTTTTATTAACCTTATCCTTATTGGTACGATGAGGTTAAAATACCTCATTAATTTTAAGTAAAATCAGTTCGTGAACTGTGAGGTAAGCCTCACCAATAAGCAATAATGCCCTCCAAAATGGAGGGCATTATTGCTTATTGGAAATTTTAATTTGATTCAAACCCATAAAAATGGGTTTGACAAGGACGAGCGGCAGACGGAAGTATGCCGGTGAGGCATTGCCGAGCGAGGACACTGCGGCGCGGAGAGCAGAGCGAACAAGCCAATCCCGTTGGGATCACCATTTCAAATGGCAGGTATAAAAACTGCCATGCTGCTTATGTTTCATTGTTTTATAATATATTATAATCCGATTGCCAGATTAACGCCTGTGCCGATAAATATAAAGCAAATTAATTTTTTGATAATTTCTTTGTATGTCAGATTTTCATTGAAATGATTGCCCAATAGTTTTGTCAGGATATATCCGTAGATAATAACAAAAATTGGCTGGGTTGATGAAATTGATGTTTCAACCAAGACCGGAATGGCAGAAAGGGCAAATACTGGTGCAAGATTACCAGATTGATCAAAAATTTCTATAAAGCAAAATTTAGAGAAATTAGTTTTATATTTCTGAAAATTTTTGATTATGTCTCGCCGCATAGATTGTCGGAATAAAATTGCCCATCTGAGAAGATAAGTAAGCAAGGCACACCAAAAAGCAGCAGAAACCCAATCTGTTTGTTTAAGTATTTTTTTATAGAAAACATTTTCAAAGGACAACATAACGGCTGTCAGAAGCATTAGCCAAAAACCTTTGTTTATTTTTATATGGTTGGTGTTTTCAAGGTTAAGAATCAATGATGCTATGATAATTATTCCTAAACCAACATATTGAACCGGCTGCAGTATTTCGTTGACGATCATATATGCCCAAAACGGAATGAATATTTTTTCAAGGGAAAACAAAGCGGCAACAATAGAGGTATCAGTTGTTTTTAAGGCTGTATAATAAGGAAAAAGATAACCAACATTTATCAAGCCGATTAATACGACATATGGTACAACATCTATCGGGATAAACTGAATCGGACTAATAAGAAGTAATGTTAGTGGACCAAAAATATTAGTTATATTGGTATAAAAAATAGTTGTTGATGTTTTTTTGAACAAATTTCCGGTTATGTAGGCATCGAAAATGTTTGATAAAGAATGTGCTGCCGGACTGATAAAAGCGGCCAATACTCCAATAAGATACATATCTTCCTCATAAAATAATTAAATAAAAAAATCCGCCGGGCTTATGGGTGAGAGCGGGGCGGATTTTTCGGATTACAAAAGGCCGTCAATTTTTTTCAACCGGGATAAAGCCGTCAGTTTCTGAATGATTTTTTGCTGTTCTTCGGCGGTCTTGTAAGAACCTTCGCTATAGCAAAAATAACAAGTCTGCACATAACCCTCCCGCATCAAATGGAAACATATATCGGCAAATCCCGCATATAAAAAAGTTTTTTCCTGCGTAAATATGACGATATTCTGCAACGGCTGCAGCCAGAAAGCGCGATCTAAAACCGCTCTGTATTTCTTGTGCGGCAGGTTGGTGACAATCAAAAGCCCCCGCTGCTTTGAGCAATACGTGTCCAAACAATGTTCTGCAGCAAGTTCTTCCTCTTCGCTGATGCCTTTTTCTCTGCGGTCATAAGCGCGGACTTTGTCAATCTCTCCGCGGCTGAATGAACCGTACCGGCATAAATCGGCCATAATCTGCGTTGAATAAGGATATTCTTTGTAACGGTCTTCATCGTTAAAAAGAACCAAATTTTGCCAATCGCTTAATTCAATTTGCTCTCTTGCTGCCAACCGTTCAAGCGGTGAAGCATTGTGTTTGTAGCAGTAGCCATTCCAACATTCTGCCGTAGAGGACGAACAGGAACACAAAATGGCAATCGGGAAGTAACCTTGTTGCTTGACTTGCTCTGTGTCTTTTTCTTCAAGCGGATAAAAGGAAAACTCTCCGGCTTCTACTCTTTTGTAAGGAAGGTTGTTTTCCTGCAAAATTTTTAAAATTTCAGCAGAAACGGCACCTTTGCCGCCGACAAAATAATAATTTTTCATAACTGTATATATTAATAATTTGTTTATACGCTTTTTTTATCACAACCTGCTTTGTCAGGCAAGAAAAATTTGCTAATGAAAAATACCTCATACTGGAGTATGAGGTATTTGATCAAAAAGCTTTCAAGTGTTTATTTCTTTTCAAACACTTTCTTAGCCTGTGCGGCAGTCAGTTTTTTTACGGCTTTTCCATTCTTGTCAAAAACCTGTGCATCAGCCAAAGACCAATTTGCTTTGCCGTTTTTGCCGATAATTGGGCGCTTGTCATTTTTGTTCTTGGCGGCATTATAATTTTCCCCGTCAAAAACAAGATAGGAATATTCTCCCGGAATGATAACAGTGCCTTTTGTATTCATGATACCGGCCAGACCATTCTTCAAAAAGAGGACATTCCCGGCTTTGTCAACTTCCAGAGTATCATAATCTCCGGAAACAGCCGTTTGCGTTTTGATAAAGTAAAACCCCGTGCTTTTTCCTTTGGAAAATTCAAAATAATTTTCCTTCGCGGCGATTTTATCCTGCAGCGGAATCACTTCTTTGCCGGTAGTGTCAATCAGCCTAACGCCGGAAGTGTCCTGCGCGAGAAAATAACCGGAGTAATAATAACCGATACTGCTGTAAACCTGAGGAATAATTTCCTGATTGGAAACAACATCTTTAACGCCATACTTGCCGGAACCTTCAAGAGTTACCGTTGCATAATTTGTTTTGGCAAACTGACTTGTAATTTCTTTCGGGCCGCAAGAACATAAACACATAACCATAGCTGTCAAAACAGCAAAAAAACTAAACTTTTTCATAATGATAAAATTTAAAATTAAACAAAAAAATAACTTATCACCACTATTTTTATCACAAAAGGTTAAAAAGTCAATAGACGGAATATTGACGATAAAAAATAAAAGCAATTTGTGTTATAATCAAAATCTAAACAGTTTTTTTTGGTCTGTTTGGCTTTTGAATAAATCAAGAAAGGCGCCGCACGGGCAAAAAAATCGGCACCAGGGGCGGGGAATAAACAGGGCGAAAAACAGCGACGCAATGAAAATGACAATGGCGCTCACAGGGGCATATTCAGGTTTGAATGCGCTGAACGGCTCAAGACTTGCAATATTGATCCAGCTTCCGGCAAAAAACAATCCCGCGCACATTATCAAAACCGCCAGACGAAAGTATTCAAGCCCTGCCAGCACTTTTCTGAACCTTAATTTCTGCCGGCAGCATTTCCCGGCCGCTTCCTGCAAAGCGCCAAACGGGCAGAGATAAAAGCAATAAAAGTTTTTTCGGGTAAATATCGGCAGAAAGATTGATGTGGCAAAAACAATGAACAGAATCCATTGCCAGGTTTCCGGAATTCCGTTTATCAGCCATGAGGCAATTTTTGTTACGGAGAGCATATTGCCTTGCCAAAACCCCATAATAAAAACAGCGGACAATAAAACCGGAAAACGCAGTTGTTTCAGTTTTTGCGGATAAAAGTAACAACCGAGAGCCGCCAAAAAAAGCAGCAACAGACAACTTCCCTCCAATGCCTTTCCAGCAGAAGACGGAGACGCCTCTTGTTGCAGCATATTCCCTAAAACCAGGTGAATGCTGTCCTTGATGGCAGAGCTGGACATTGTCGCTCCGGAAACAGCGTCAACGTCATGAACATAAGCGTCGGAAATATTTTTGCCAATCCAGTTTTTCAAAAAGCCCGAAGAAATAACCTGCTCAAAAAAATGGGGCGTTTCTGTATTTTCCAACGGCAATATGTCGATGATGACATTTTGTGTGTCAATGCCGATTACCATGGGAATAGGCCCTCCATAACCGGATATGTCGTCAGCGGCAGGGCTGGTGAAGACAAGCCGTCCTGCCGGCATTCCTTGTTTGAAGACGTATCCGTCTTTCAGTGTCAGTCCTTTTTCTTTGAAAATTTGCTCGGCATAACCGGCGGCGTTTTCCTGAGCGGAAAGCGTCTGTTTAAGGGGAAAACCGCCGATTTGTCCGTATATAAACGCGGTCATGAACATTAAAACGGTTATGGCTGAAATTTTTAAAAGAATCTTCATTTGTAGTCCTTATATTAAAAATAACTGCAAATATGTTATTTCGTTATAAAACAAAATCAAGAGATTTATATAAACAAAAGCGAAGGTTTGCTGTTGTGCAAACCTTCGCCTCTCGGATTGTTGCCGTCCGTTAAGGGACAATAACCCGAAAAGAAGAGCGACTTTCTTGGGATAATGTCATATTTACTCTTCCTAATATATTAATAACAATGTTTTTTGCTAAAAGCAAGAATAATTTGCAATGTTTGTTTGTCTATTTAAAATGTAAAAACCTTAGATTGTTTTTAAAGAGGCTAATCATCAAATCAGACTAATTTAATAATATCAAAAAAGGCTCCGCTGACAGGCGGAACCTTTTGTATTTTATAGTCAAAACCGTTAGTTATACGGAATAACGCGTGCTTGCGGCCCGTAAATAACCAGACATTTTTCACCGACTGTCATCAAAACGTCATTTCCTTGCGTAACCGTAACAACACCGCCGTTTTGCAGTTGAATGACATATTCATAGCCGGCCTGTTTGGATAAGCCGTCCTGAGCGATGTCACCGGCGATACCGCCGACAATGGCGCCGCCCAAAGCGCCGAGAACGCCCGCAGTCGATCCTCTGCCGATTTGCGACCCGGCAACACCGCCGGCAACCGTGCCGAGCAGGGCGCCGCCGCCATTCTCATTTCTGACAATGACTTTGCGTACGCTGATAATTGTTCCGATTTGTGCTGACTGAACGGTATTAACGTTTTGTACGGCATAATCGTCGGCGCCTATGTTTGAGGTGCAGGCTGCCGTCAGCATCAAAAACGGAAGCATTAAGGATAAGGCGGTTTTTTTCATGTGGTTTTCTCCTAAAAATAAAATTCACGTTGATTTTATACTCGTAAATATAATTGTCAATCTGGACAATTAAATAGAAGTGATGTATATATTTGAGGCAATTGTTCATTGGCAATTGGAAATAAGAAGAATAATGAGGTAAAATAATGTTAAAAAGAACAAAAATTGTAAAGCTTCTGGCCGCAGAACAAGCCCTGCCGGAAGTGTTGGTCAAAGGCTGGGTCAGAACCAGAAGAGATGCGAAAGATTTTTCCTTTATTGAATTGAATGACGGTTCCTGCCTGAAAAATATTCAGATTATTGCCAATAACACTTTGCCGAATTATAACGATGTCAAAAAAATCACGACAGGTTCTTCCGTTGCCGTTACCGGCGCATTGGTCGAGTCTAAGGGCGGCAGCCAGAAATACGAAGTTATTGCCGACAATATCGAAATTTACAGCCTGGCGCCGGATGATTTTCCGCTGCAAAAGAAAAAGCATACGGATGAGTTTTTGCGTTCAATCGCTCACCTGCGCCCGAGAACCAACAAATACGGCGCGGCGTTTCGGATTCGTTCTCAGCTGTCTTATGCCGTTCATAAGTTTTTTCAGGAGCGCGGCTTCAAATATGTCCACACGCCGATTATTACCGGCTCGGACTGTGAAGGGGCAGGGGAAATGTTTCAGGTTACCACGCTGGATTTGAATAATCCGCCGCGTACCAAAGACGGAAAGATTGATTACAGCCGGGATTTCTTTGGCAAGGAAGCGCATTTGACCGTGTCCGGCCAGTTGAACGGCGAAATGTATGCCACGGCGCTGGGCGATATCTATACATTTGGCCCGACTTTCCGCGCTGAAAATTCCAACACGCCGCGCCACGCTGCGGAATTCTGGATGATTGAACCGGAAATGGCCTTTGCCGATATTTACGATGATATGGATTTGGCGGAAGACATGGTGCGTTTTTGCGTCCGGGATGTTATGGAAAACTGCGCTGAAGATTTGGAACTGTTTGAGAAGTACGTAGACCCGACGTTGAAGGAAACGCTGGATAACATCATGAATAACGATTTTGCCCGCATTACCTATAGCGAAGCTATTGAAATCATGAAAAAATCCGGTAAAAAGTTTGAATATACGCCGGAATACGGCATTGATCTGCAGACAGAGCATGAACGCTATCTGGCGGAAGAACATTTCAAAAAGCCGGTGATTGTCCGCGATTATCCGAAAGAGATTAAAGCTTTTTACATGAAGCTGAATCCCGATGGCAAAACCGTTGCTGCCATGGATGTTCTTGTGCCGCGGATTGGCGAGCTGATAGGCGGTTCCCAGCGTGAAGACAATTATGAATTGCTGTTGAAACGCATTGAGGAAAACGGCATGTGCGAAGCCGATTATGACTGGTATCTTGATTCCCGCCGTTACGGTTCCGTGCCGCACGCCGGTTTCGGCCTGGGGTTTGAACGGATGATGATGCTGGTAACCGGTATAACCAACATTCGCGACGTTATTCCTTTCCCGAGAACGCCGAATTCGGTTAACTTCTAGACGATGGAGGAAAAATGCGGCGGGTAATGTTGTTATTGGCGTTTCTTTGGGCTTTCGGCTTTTGCCGGGAGCCTTTCGCCGCATTTTATTTTGCGGATTCTCCAAACAGGCTGCCGTCTTGTCAAAATCCGGTTTTGCTTGAGCGGGTTCTGGCTGAGATAAAAAAATATCAGGAAGACAATCCGCCTCAAAACATCAAGGAGCGCCGCAAACAGCAGCTTTTGCTGAAAAATCTGAATGGATTTATTCCCGTAGACAGCCGCATCTTCACCTCAAAAGACGAACCGCGGACAGCCAACCGCCTGATTACCGTAAAAATCAACCGGGGTTTGGATGATTCCGAATTAGTCCTCTGCAAAAGCTCGGGTCGCGGCGAAAAATACAATATTTACCTGCTGGTTTATCCCGACGGCAATGAGGGATATATTGTTGATATCCTCAATTTTGTTCCGATACAAGTCGGAATGCCCGAACTAAGCTTTTCTTACTGATTTTTTTATAAAATCTATTGTCTTTTTTCAAAAAACGGCTATTATATAAAGCTGTTGCGAAAGATAAATTCCGCATGAAAGAAGGTTGGTTTTAATGAGTAAAAGTTCTGCGCTTGCAGTTGTAAATACAAAGGCTAATCTGCCGGTTCTGGCAGAAGAAAACAGTCTGGTTTCATACTTTGAAAAGATTAAAAATTTTCCGGTTCTGAGTGAAGAAGACGAACAGAATCTTGTCCGCCGCTTTCAGAACAATGGAGATCTTGCAGCGGCTCAGCAGTTGGTAACCTCGCATCTGCGCCTTGCCGCAAAAATCGCCCTGACTTATCGCCGTTACGGTTTGCCGTTGGCCGACATTATTTCCGAAGCAAATATCGGGTTGATGCAGGCTGTGAAGAAATTCAGTCTGGATAAAAAAGTCCGCTTGGCAACTTATGCTATGTGGTGGATAAAGGCTGCGATTAACGATTATATCCTTCGCTCTTGGTCTTTGGTCAAAATCGGCACGATTGCCGCCCAGAAAAAGCTTTTTTACAATCTGAACCGCATCAAGGCGCGTTTGGGGCTTTTTGACAATAAGGAGCTTGAACCGGAAGTCGTCAAAACGATAGCCAAAGAATTGGTCGTTGAAGAAAAAGACGTTGTCGAAATGAATCGTCGTTTGGGCGGGGACAAATCTTTGAACGTTACCGCCGGTGACGACAGCGAAGATGAAAAAATTGACTTCGTTGTTGATGCCCGCCAAAACATTGAAGGGGCTCTTGCACTCCGTCAGGAAAAACAGTTGCGCCGCGATATCCTGCGCCGTTGTTTGGCTTCCCTGAATGAACGCGAACAATATATTATAGCTCATCGTATGTTAACCGATGAGCCTGAAACGCTGGATGATATTGGCGTCAGATTCGGCATCAGCCGCGAACGTGTCCGCCAGATTGAAAAAAAAGCTTTTGAACGTTTGTCTGCCGTTGTCCGGGATGAAATGGCAAAAGTAAAAGATTTGGCGGCATAGATGACACAAATAACCGACAGTGAATTTATATTCAAGAACCATCCGTCACCGAGTTACGACACGGCAGAATTACAAAAAAGCTTAAGGCGCCTGCTTGCAAAAGTCCGTAAACTCCGTGAAAAGAAGAACGAAAACGCTAATCTGATTGTTTATAAAGAACAAAGCCGCTCCGTATAGCGGCTTTATTTGCTAATATTCCAATACCGGGCGGACATAAGAATAATACTTGCCCGCTCTGTCGCGAGCGCCGAGACCGGTGGCATCATAACCGCTTGCTTTAAGAAAAGCCCAGCTGTATTTAGAGCCTGGATATCCTGAAGAAGACCAAAAATTTTCTTCACTCAGGCTGCTTCCACCGACAGGATCTCCGCCAATCTTGTCAATGGCACTGTTAATTGCGGTAAGATTATTCGCGATACTGTGTAAAACACCGGCAGCGGGAAGACACCATTTTCCCTTTGTTTCAGGAGCGTTGACAGGGACATATTCTTTTGCAGCCCAAGCAGCGGGATATTTGCTTTGATCACCGTAAGACGTAATAATTTTAGTATTAAAACAGCTTTCTCTGTCATTCATAATATGCTGAGCTGTACTTGAGGTTGTCAATCCCGGAACATTGGTTTGTTCCGTTGACCAGGCGATCCCCTTGTTTGTTTTGTTAGCGGCAAGAATCTGTCCGCCTCCGGAAGCCCCATAAGTATAAACAACAATCCCCAAAGGTTTTTTTCCGGAAACAAGGTCATAGGAACAGGTATTATCCGTGTAATAAATCCAACCGATTTGACAATCAAGACTGCTTGTATTTTTATCTCCGACACAAAACCACTCATTGCCGAAAGGGCATTTGACTCCTTGTTCAGGACATGCAGCATCTGTATATCCTAAAGCTTTGCAGTCTTGAGTCGGCAAGCACTCTGCCGTAGCGGCAAGAGGAAATAAAGCACCTAAAAAAGCGACGGATAATAATTTTGTTGTATTCATTAGCACATCCTCTCTCAAAATAAAGTATAGATGTGCGGACTTGGTACCGTTGTTTGTGTGGTCAATTGTTGTGTTATGAAAATATACGATTTTAAAAGGTCAAAATGCGGCATATAAAAAGCCGTTGAATATAAATAGTATTCTTTGACATCATCACCTTCCATACCGCTTGTTTTCGCTCAGGTACCAAATCCACACATTTTCATTATATTATTATTTCGCAATAAAATCAAATACAAATTAAAATATTATGTAAAAAAAATGACAAACAACATATACACAACCTTCAGTCTGGAGGTTTGCATTCTTCTCAAAATATTTTAAATTACAGCCAGAGCAAAAAGGAAATCTAAAAATGAATGAATATGAAGAACAGGTTTTAGAATGTCATAAAGCTATGGAGGTGGCAATAGCCGAACCATATAGTGTTGATTTGCTGCGTCTGCGCCAAAAGCTACTGCGAGAAGAAATGAATGAGCTTGATATTGAAATCAATTCGTTGATTGCCGAGCTGGAACAATCCGGAATAACGCAAAAGGAAACACGCGCCCGCATGATGAAAGAGCTTGCTGACCTGCAGTATGTTTTGAGCGGTATGGTTGTCGCTTTGGGCTTGCCGATGCAGGAGGCGTTCAGGCGTGTTCACCAGAGCAATATGTCAAAGTTGGTAAACGGCCATCCTTTGAAGCGCGAAGACGGCAAGTTTTTGAAAGGCCCGAACTACAAACCGCCCTTTCTTGATGATCTGATGTAAAAGATTAAGGCTCCATCCCGGAGCCTTTTTTATCAATCACACTCTTTATAATAGCGATAATACGCCTGCTCAAACGCACCTCCTTCTTCAATCGGTTTAGTTTTTACAGTTTCTCCGCTATATGGATTAATGGCATAAGCCAAATATCTTGATGAACTCCAGATAGTACTTGTCCAGTACCAGTCGTTATAAAGATTCGGTTCTCCCATATCATTAAGGATTCTGTTAATGGCACTGATATGTTTTGTCGCCGTCTTCATAACTTCCAAAGAAGCAAATTTCCAACCGGGAGGGGTGCTTGCTATTGCCCTGTCACCATAACCATATCCCTGATATTTGCTGAGAATAATGCAGAAATCACCGTCATCAAGCGTGAAGCTCACGCCTCGAAGCGCTTTTTTTTCATTGGCTGTACCGGCGAAGAAAGTCTTTTTGACGTTCTGAAGTTCAAGCATTTCAAATGTCCTTCGTCTGAGTGTTTTGCGTTTGATGGGAGAACGAAAGGCGCGTCAGGCATCAGCCGTGAGCGCGCAGTCCAGCGCATTTCTCCTTAATCAAAGGCAGCGCGAGTGCGAAGGCGACGAGCACAGCCGTGAAAAGCTTGAGATCGTTCGGAGGCATGCCCATTTCGAGCACGAAGGCAATAACGAGACGATAAACGATGGAACCCAGAATGACGGCAATCAGGCTCGTTTTAAAAGACTTGGGAGAAAAAAGCACTTCGCCGATGATGACCGAAGCGAGCCCAATCACGATGGTGCCCACGCCCATGCCGACGTCGGCAAAACCGTTCAGCTGTTTTGTGAAGTCCATGCTGCCGCCGACGATCACCCGTCCCAGCGTCATGTCCTCCAGTCCGCTGACGCTGCCGAGACTGGTTATCCGCACGTCACCGTCGCCGAACGTCTGAACCACGCTCGGTTTGACGAACAGTTTGGCGTAACCGTCGCCGTACTCAAACGTTTTTTCCGCCTTAACGCCGAATTCCAGTTCGGTTTCCGAAACGTCGTCATAACGGGCGGTTTTGCCCAGACCGTCGCGAACGGTATCAAAATCGATATGGACATAACGCACGCCGACCGTCGGTTCAACCATAACGTCGGTTGCCGGCATAAAGACGACGCCGGCTTCCAAAGCGGCACCGTATTCCAGGCCGTCGGTATCGGCTTTAACGCCGTCGTCGGATTTCAGATCGGCTTTCTGCCAGCCGCCGTAAAGCGAGGACATCAGCCATGCGCTGCGGCCTTTGATCTGCGTATCGTAGCGATGGTACAAACCGGCCAGATAACTGTCAATGTCTATACTGCCGCCGGTCTTGGCGTAATAGTCGTCGCCTTTGCCGGAGAAGTCGTATTCGCCCTGGCGGTAGGAAACAAACAAACCGAGCTTGTGATACGGATTAAGCTGCACGTCATAACCGGCCTCCAGTCCGTAAATATCAGCGTCGAACTCAAACGGAGAATCGACTTTGGCCGAATGATAACCCGGTACCACCCACAGGTTGGAAAGCTTTTTGCCGTCCCAGGCGTGATCATACAGACCGCAGTTTCCGCAGTTGTCCTTATCGTTTGCCGCTTTGGCGAAAACGTTGCCGACCACGTTTCTGGTCTGTTCAAACGCTGCGGAAGGCAGGCCGGCATAGGCAACGACTTCGCCGGTCACTTCATCGGAATTGCCGTTCAGGTACCAGTTGTTGTTTTCGTGAACGGTCCCCCAGTTATAAGCGCTGCCGTATACCCGGTAAATCGAAAAATCGGCTGCGGTCGAAGCATCGTCGTTCGGCGCTTCGACAAACAGGATTTTGTTTTCCGGCTTAACATCTTCGGAAACGACATGCGCCACTACACCGGTGCTGCCTTTGACGTCGCCGTCAATTTTCAACACATCGGAAACTTCTTTTTCAGAATCGACGTTGACATGGAGAAGCGCACCGCTTTTTGCCGTATAATCGCCGGCAACGGTTGCCCGGCGGCCGCTTTCCTTACCGTTTGTCAGTGACAAAACACCTTCGTTTTCCACGTCGCCGGAAAGCTTCAGGTTGTTTTGTGCAAAATCAAGGGTGCCGAACCGGCCGATGTTTAAAGTGCCGTCATAGGCCAGGTCGCCGAAGAGCGATACGGCCGCCTGCCGGTTTTCGCTGCCTTCAATACCGATATTGTTCCAGCCGGAAACGGTTGCCAGGCTGCTGCCTTCTTCCGCCGCACCGCCGGTAATATCGTATTTGCCGTCTTTAAATACCAGATTTTTGCCTTTGGCGTTGTTGATCAGCGTATCTTTGAAAATGTCGTTGATACCGTTGCTGACGGTCAGCGAGGAAATATTTTCCGAAGTAAAGATGGAATTGTAATCAAAACTGCCGCCCATTACCGCCTGCCGGTCGATCAGGATATCGCCCTTCATCACCACGTCTTTGTTGATGTCCAGAATCGAATCCTTTTCGGCCGTCAGATCCGTCAGCTCGGTTTTATAGCGCACCGTCAGCGAACCGCCGGATTCCACCAGCGTGCCGCTGGCAAAGGTTTTGTTTTTGCCGATATTGCCCATGGTAAGCGAACCGCCCTTTTCCACCACCGTATTTTCAAAAACAATGTTGCCGACGGCAAGGCTGCTGCCGGTGACGGAACCGCCGTCTTTGATCACGGTGTTTTTCATGGTTCCTTTCATGTCAAGGCTGCCGCCGTTGACAACCGTGTTGTCGGCCATGCCGCCGCTGACGATACTGACCGAACCGCCGTTGACGATAAGGCCGTAAGTGCTTCCGCCGACGCGCAGCGAACCGCCGTTGACAATGCCGTTTGCCAGCGACGACTCACCGTCGCGGACATCGACGCTGCCGCCGTTGATAACCATGCCGTCAGCTGCGGAATTTTCAAACGTAACCGAACCGCCGTCAACCGTCGTATTGGTCACTTTCAGGCTGTCGTTCAAATCCAGCCGGCCGCTTTTCAGGTGCGTGCCGTCAACCGCGCCCGAATTGACGCTCAACGTGCCGCCGTCGATTGTCGTATTCTGCGCCAAACCGTCCCTGTCAACGCTCAGACTGCCGTTTGCGGTCAAATAGGCATCGACGGCTTTATTATCGGCAATATTAAAACGATGTTCGTTTCCTTCACTGTCTTTGACCACTACGCCGGTTGCCGTGTTGGTGCTGGAAAGGCTGTAACCGCCGCCGTTTTCAATTGTCAGATTATTTACTTTGCCGCTGCCGTCAACCGTAATCGAACCGCCGGAAGCGACCAACGTGTTTTCGGCCGCGCCGTCCCCTTTGACGGTAAATTTATTGCCGTCGGTTACATGCAAACCTTCCGCCTTTTTATCCGCAATCGAAAAAGCGTTTTCGCCGTCTGCGGACTGTTGTTTGCCGTCGGCAATCTCAACATCCGTGGTCAGATCGAAACGGCTGCCCTCTTCCATCGTCAGGCCGTCGAATTTACCGCCGTCGGCCGTCAGTTTTCCTTCTCCGGCAACGGTCGTGTTATTCAGGCTGCCGCCGGAAACGTTCAGGCTGCCGCCGGCGTTGATATTGGTATTGTCGGCGGTAACGCCGTCAACGATGTCCAGGCTGCCGTTAACCGTCGTATCGTTCAGCTTTGCGCCCGACTCCGCTGTCAGCTTGCCCTGATTGACCACCGTTCCGTTGGCGGTGCCGTCGCCCCGCACAATCAGGGACTGGCCGTTATCCAAAACGAATCCGTCGGCAACATGATCCTTGATCGAAACGTTTTGCCCGTTGTTGGTACTGTTGCTTACCGTCGTGTCGGTCGAAATTTCAAATCGGCCGCCTTCTTCTATCGTTACATTGTCGATTGACGTGTTTTTGTCTACCGAAATCAGCTTGCCGCCGGAACCGTACCCGTCATCGGGACCTTTGACGACGCTGTTTGACAATGATCCGTTTTCGGTTACGGTAAAGGAAGAACCGCCGTTGATGACAAAGCCGTCTGCCTTATTGTTTTCAATCGAAAAAGTCTTTTCTTGTGTTTCTCCATAGTCTTTTTCATATTTACCGTTTTTAATCGTCATATCGGTCGAAAAGTCAAAACTCCCGCGCTCACTCATAAACAAGCCATCAATAACGACATCTTTTCCGGCAGAGATATGTCCTCCAGAGGCGACATTGCTGACTGTCGCACCGTCTTTTAAATTCAACGTGCCGTCATTAATTGCTACGGTATTAACCGTTGCTCCCGCTTCCACATTCATGATGCCGTCGCTGTTAACTTGTGTCTTGCTCACATTGCTGCCGGCGGCCGCATTTAGCTCACCGCCGTCCATATTAGTCCCGGAAACGGTCGAACCGGCACCGGCGGTGATTGTTCCCGCGCTAATCATTCAGGGTTCCACCGTCATTGACATTGACCGTACCGCCGGTCCAAAAATCCGTTCTGACGGAAGTGCCGTTGGCAACTCCGCCTTTATTGACGTTCATCACACCGCCGTTGCTCACTTCATTGCCGTTGGCCGTTCCCCCCTCGTTGACATCCATTTGGGAGGCGTCACCGCCCAAGGAGCTGACAGTATTATTGTTGCAGTTGCCACCCGGACAAACGATCGTTTCCGCCATCGCATGGTTAAACGACAGCAAAAACGTGCAAACCGTCGTCATGTAAAAAAGTTTTCTGGAAGACATAAAAACCTCTTTTAAAATAAGTTAAAAACAAAAAATACAGAGAAAAACAATCACCCTTCGGTCATGTTCTAATGGTGAAAAGTATTGTACGTTATTTAGATACAAAGTTTTTCTCCGCTTTCCCTTGATTTTTCGTCTTGATTTCCGCCGCATTTTAACGTACCTTTTTTTGTTACCAACGAAAAATAAGATTTTTAAGGGGGGAAAACATATTGATTTTTGCGGCAAAAAAAAGGTACCTTTTTTTGTGACAGGCAAAAAGGATAATTTACACCCTAAAATCAACGGAAAAACGGGAACAAAAATACAGACGGCGCAAAAAAAACAGATTCCGCCCGAATGCCCGGCAACCGTTGCAGAAGCGGCCGGTTTCGTATGCTCCGGCCCGAAACGGCGCGACCGCCCGGCCGACATTTTTCACTCAACCTTATCGGCCAATATTCAAACCACAAAAAAAACGACCCGGCAGACATTCGTTTAACGAACATTTACCGGGTCGTATTTGGTATAAAGAAGTCAGTTATTACTTAACTTCCTCAAAATCGGCGTCAACGACTTTTTCGTCTTTCGGCGCTTCGGAAGCGCCGGCATCGGCACCGGCGGCACCTGCGGTCTGTCCCGCCGCGCCGGCATTCTTATACATTGCTTCGCCGAGTTTCAACGACGCCTGCATCAGGCTTTCGCTCTTTTCCTTGATGACTGACAGGTCATCGGCTTCAAGCGCGGTCTTCAACGCCTTGATTTCGGTTTCGATCGCCTGCTTGTCGGCTTCCGAAATTTTGTCGGCGTTTTCCTTCAGGGTCTTTTCGGTCGCATGAACAAGGCTTTCCGCCTGGTTCTTGGCTTCTACCGCCTCTTTCTTCTTCTTGTCGGCTTCGGCGTTGGCTTCCGCGTCTTTGACCATCTTGTCGATGTCGGCATCGGACAAACCGCCGCTGGCCTGAATGCGAATGGCCTGTTCTTTGTTGGTTGCCTTATCTTTAGCCGAAA
>ENA-ORTS01000748-ORTS01000748.1-human-gut-metagenome-genome-assembly--contig:-NODE-748-length-24895-cov-6.699638_pt1 | contig 24895 bp, 22 predicted proteins | sample MGYA00241911_ERZ509186 | MGnify/ENA primary metagenome ERZ509186 (study PRJEB26280, sample SAMEA2338852) | human gut metagenome | biome: human gut; feature: human-associated habitat; material: faeces...
CTGACCCAACCTTTGTTAACCTTAAATCTAATACTATGAAAAACACGATGCAAAGGTAGGGAGTTTTGGCTTTCCGGCAAAATATCCGGCTTTTAATATCGAAAAAATGGCTTTTTCTTGATTTATATCAATACGGAGTGCTTTTTTGTGCTAACTTTGTCGGGCAAGAACAAATATATGGTACAAGAATGCTTTGTAGACAATGGATTTGGTTGAAAAGGTTCAGGCATCGTCGCGGATACGGGGTGCACTCTCCCTTTGCGTTCGACTTCCTGACGTATGTGGTGTATGAGCGTGGGGAATATTACGCCTATCGGGAGTTGAAGAAACGCTATCCCGTGTTTTGCCTCTTTGGGGGCTTTCACCGGTTGAAATGCCGCAAGTTCCTTTTTCGCCTGTCCAACTATGTGCATCCGTCGTTAATCCGGATATACGGGCATTTGGAAGAGGCGGAAACGGCTTACTTGGCAGAGGGATGCCGTTCGGCTGCGGTATGCCGGGATGCGTTTTGGAAAGTGAGGGTGCAGGAGAACGGAGGTTTCGTGCGGCAGAAGGAACTGATGGTCGTGGGTAGGGGGATTGCTCCCCGGCATTGGACGGCTGTGGTTTCGCGTCCGTTGACAAGGTGTTCGGTGTGCCTCCTTTTCGGCATACGGGCATCAAAAGCTGCTTTGCGGGCGTGGAACGACGTGAAACGTTTGCCGGAAATCGTAGTGACTTTCGATCTTTACGACTATGGTCTTGTGTTTTATGACCGTTCCAAGCAACGGCAAGATTATATCGTGAATTTTTAAATATACGGAAGAATGAAGAAAAGTAAAGTATATACCCGTACGGGCGATGGGGGAATGACCAGCTTGAGCGGGGGCGTGCGAGTGCCGAAGACGGATGTCCGCGTGGAAGCGTACGGGACTGTGGACGAGTTGAATGCCCACATCGGTGAGTTGATTACTTATTTGGAAGGTGAGGAAGACCGCAAGTTCCTGACAGGTATCCAATGTGACTTGTTCACGATAGGGGCCTATCTGGCTACGGAGCCCTCACGTGCGGAAAAGTTTGGCCGGGAGGTGGTAACGGGAGAAGACGTGGCGCGCCTGGAGCAAGCCATAGATGAGGCGGAAGACGGACTTCCCGGTTGGCGTGGTTTCGTGCTTCCCGGTGGATCCAGGGGGGCGGCCGTATGCCATGTTTGCCGCACCGTGTGCCGCAGGGCGGAACGGCGTATTTTGGAACTGTCCGGAAGTGCGCCGGTGATGCCGGAGGTTTGTGCGTATGTTAACCGCTTGTCCGATTATTTGTTTGTGTTGTCCCGTAAAATGCTATTTATAGAGGGGAAAGATGAAATTGTGTGGAAGAAACGTTGATGGTATCGAAAATATTATTATTTTTGCGCACAAAATAGAAAAACGAAGTTGTTATAAATATTAAGGACTATGTATTGGACACTGGAATTGGCTTCAAAGTTAGAAGATGCGCCATGGCCTGCCACCAAGGATGAACTGATTGATTATGCGATGCGTTCTGGCGCCCCGTTGGAAGTGATCGAGAACCTGCAAGAGATAGAGGATGAAGGCGAAATATATGAGACGATAGAAGATGTGTGGCCTGATTATCCTACGAAAGAGGATTTTCTTTTCAACGAGGACGAGTATTGATGTGCGTCGGTAGGGGAAAGACGGAAAGGCCTGAAGTGATTACTGGAGCGGGTGTACGTGTGCATCCGCTCCATTGTTTTACTTGAAACCGCGATTTTCGTGCGATGTCGGACAATAAAAAGAAAAAGATTCTGTTTCCTTAAAGTATAACAGTTGTAGAAACGGTGAAGGCAAAGGGAAAACTGATAGGGCTTATTTTGGTATTGAGCTTGTTGCCCCAGTGGGCCACGGCTCAGTACGACCCGTCTTTTGTCAACTATTGGGCCATGGCACCTTTTTATAATCCCGCAGCGACGGGCCAGGCTCCCGTGCTGAACTTCCAAGGGGCGTACAGCATGCAGATGGCCGGCTTTGAAAACGCCCCTGCCGTAATGTATGCCTATGTGGATTTGCCGTTGTTCTTCATCAGCGCGAAGCACGGTGCCGGAGTGGGGTTCACCAACGACCAGATAGGCCTGTTCAAACACCAGAAGTTTTTTCTGCAATATGCTTACCACCAACCTTTATGGGGAGGCCGGCTGAGTGGAGGTATCCATTTGTCCATGCTCAGTGAGACGTTCGATGGGGGAGGGTTGGATTTGGGAGAGTCCGGAGACCCCGCTTTTCCTACAGCTGAGGCCAACGGGGCCGGTTTCGATATGAATTTCGGCATCCAGTATGCCCGTAAGTCATGGTACGCCGGTTTTGCCATGATGCATTGTACTTCGCCGACCATCACCTTGGGAGAGGAAAAAGTGAACGAATTTAAGGTCTCTCCTTCTTATTATTTGACGGGCGGGTACAATATACGGCTTAAAAGTCCGTTATATACCATACATACGACCGCCATGCTGCGTTCCGATGCCGTAGGTTTCCGTGCGGACATGACGGGGCGCATCGCTTATCATGGCAGCAAGCATGAGTTGTACGGCGGAGTGTCGTATAGCCCGACGAATTCGGTCAGTTTTCTCTTCGGCGGGGACTTCCACGGCATCAATCTCGGTTATGCGTACGAAATGTACACGGCCGGTATCGGGGCATTGAATGGTAGTCATGAAATCATCATCGGCTATAAGACGGAGTTGAATCTGTTTAAGAAAGGAAAGAATAAACATAAAAGCGTAAGAATATTATAATAATGAATATGAAGTGTTGTGGGTTGATATGGGGAATGATGGCAGGTCTGGCGTTCAGTTCTTGTCTGGGACCCCGTTCGGCGTCCACCGCTACGGGTGGAGAAGTGACCGGTGTCGGGGGAACGGCCTACAGTGAACCGACTCCTTACGGGATGGTTTTCGTGAAGAAAGGTTCATTGAAAATCGGTACGGAAGAAACCGATTCGTTGTGGGGGATGACCATTCCTACCCGGGAAATCTCGGTCGACGGCTTCTGGATGGATGCCAATGAAGTGTCGAATGCCAAATACCGCCAGTTCGTTTTTTGGGTGCGCGACTCTATTATCCGTGAACGTCTGGCCGACCCCGCATACGCAGGTGACGAAACTTACAAGATAGAAGAGGATAAATACGGGAATCCCGTTACGCCTTATTTAAATTGGAAGAAACCGATACCCTGGAAAAAGCCCAATGAAGATGAGTTACGGGCTATTGAAAGCGTGTACGTGACAAATCCGGTCACGGGGGAGCGGATGTTGGATGCACGTCAGATGAATTACCGTTATGAAGTGTTCGACTATACTGCTGCTGCTTTGCGCAAGCACCGCCTGAATCCGGAGGAACGCAACCTGAATACCGATCATGCAGTGGATGCGGACGAAGTGGTCATGATATCCAAAGACACGGCTTACATCGACGACGAAGGGCGCATCGTGCGTGAAACCGTTACCCGTCCGCTTTCGGGGTTACATGATTTCCTGAATACTTATATCGTGAACATTTATCCGGATACGACGTGTTGGGTGAACGACTTTTCCAATGCGGAAAACGAACGTTACATGTTGCAGTACTTCTCTAACCCGGCTTATAATGATTATCCCGTGGTGGGAGTGACTTGGGAACAGGCCAATGCCTTCTGCGATTGGCGTACGGAGTTTCTGAAACGCGGTTTGGGGGCGGCAGCCCGTCAGATACAGCCTTACCGTTTGCCGACAGAGGTGGAATGGGAATTTGCCGCACGCGGTCCCGAAGGTGCTTTGTTCCCGTGGGAGACGAAAGGGGTGAAAAGCGAGAAAGATTGTTATTTTGCCAACTTCAAGCCCGACCGTGGGGATTATACGGATGACGGGAGCTTGATAACGTCTAAAGGTGGTTCTTATTCGGCCAATTCCAACGGTTTGTTCGACATGGCGGGAAACGTGGCGGAATGGACGAGTACGGTGTATACCGAATCGGGCGTGGACGGCATGAGCGACATGAACCCCGAGCTGAAATACAATGCCGCGAAAGAAGATCCTTATCGCCTGAAGAAGAAGTCGGTGAGGGGTGGTTCTTGGAAAGATCCGGAATCCATGATACGTTCCGTATGGCGTTCATATGAATATCAAAACCAACCTCGTTCGTACATCGGTTTCCGTTGTGTACGTTCCGTGTCGGGGACAACTAATAAACGTAAATAGAAAGATTAAAGAGGTAAAAATATGGCTAAGAATAGAAAAAACATAATAATCCGTATTCAGGATTGGATTGAGTCGGTACCTGGACAGACATTCCTGAATTATGCGTACAGTTGGGGAGCAGCCGTGGTTATTCTTGGAGCTTTGTTCAAACTGACTCATATCCCCGGGGCTAATGCGATGTTGTTCATCGGTATGGGTACGGAGGTTTTGGTGTTTTTCATCTCCGGTTTCGACCGTCCGGCAGAACTGAAGCGCGATGAAGACCGGATGAGTCTGGCTTCGGATGAAGAGGATTGGGATGAAGAGGCTGTTGGCGGAAAGGGAGCCGAGAACCTTCCTGAGGTTGCGCAAGGTGGAGTGGCCCAACCGGTTGTGTCCGGTGGAGGGGTATCCCAACCCATAGTTGTGGGAGGGCCGGTCGTAGTCGGAGGAAATGGAGGCACTCCTCTTTCCGGAGCAACGGCTGCTGTAAATCCGGAAGTTTCTGGCGCAGCAGGCGGCGGAACACAAGGCATGCAGGACAGCGTGGGGCAACAGGCATTGGATATAAAGGCTTTGGCCGATATGGTGAATGCTTCCAATGCAGAACTTTTTGCCAAAGTGCTTGAAGATGCCCGTAACGCTTCTACTCCCGAAATGAAGGAGGCGGCTGAAAACTATGTGGAAGAGCTGAAGACGTTGACCGAAACCTTGGCGCGCGTGTCCGAACAGGCTGAACACATGACGCGTGATGCCAAGGAGATGGATAATCTGAATCGTACGCTGACGGGTATCAACACGATATACGAGATGCAGTTGAAGAGTATCAGCACGCAGGTGGGCACGATAGACCAAATCAACGAACAGACCCGCAAGATGGCGCGTCAGATAGAAGAATTGAACGGTATTTACAATCGTATGATTCAGGCCTTGACGGTGAACATGAAACATACGCCGGGCAGTTCGATAACAGAATAAACGGATTAATCAGAAAGGAATACGAAATGGCATCCCAGCAAAATAGAATGTCTCCGCGCCAGAAGATGATCAACCTCATGTATGTGGTGTTGATGGCCATGTTGGCCCTGAATGTGTCTTCCGATGTGTTGAACGGTTTTTCATTGGTGGAAGACAGCCTTCTGCGGACTACGGCGAATGCTTCTGCGTCCAACGAAGCTCTTTATAGGGATTTGCAGGGACAGATGGAGGCCAATCCGGCCAAAGTGAAGGAATGGTTCGACAAGGCACAATATGTGAAGAAAATCTCAGACTCCTTATATAATTATGCGGAAGTCCTGAAAGTCAGTATCGTGAAACAGGCTGACGGGGCAGACGGTGACGTGAAAAACGTGCAGAACAAGGAGGACCTGGAGGCGGCTTCCCATGTGATGTTGGCACCGCGCAGAGGAGAAGGACAGAGGTTGTTCGCGGCCATCAACAATTTCCGTGAAAGCATCGTCGGCATGTTGACAGACGAGGCACAAAAGAAAATCATTGCGGACAACCTGAGTACGGAAGTGCCGGACAAGGCCGGTACTTTGGGGAAGAATTGGCAAGAGTATATGTTTGAGAATACGCCGGTGGCTGCGGCAGTCACTTTGCTCTCCAAATTGCAAAGTGATGTGCGGTATGCCGAAGGAGAGGTGCTTCATGCCTTGGTGGCCAATATAGACATGAAAGACTTGCGTGTGAACGAGTTGAATGCGTTTGTGATACCGGCTTCGCGTACGGTGGTACAAGGTGGAAAGTTCAGTGCCCAGATCATCATGGCAGCTGTGGATACGACCCAACGTCCGACGGTATATGTCGGCGGACGGCAAATCACTTCGCCGGGCGGACTGTATGAGACGGTTTGCAGCAGTACGGGCGATTATACGCTGAAAGGTTATATTGAGATGATGGACGGACGTGGCCAGATGGTGCGCAGGGACTTCTCTCAGCCTTACACCGTGGTGGCTCCTTCGGCTACGGTGTCGGCAGACTTGATGAATGTGTTGTATGCCGGATATGAGAACCCCATGAGCGTGTCTATTCCCGGGGTTCCGGCCAATAAGGTGGTGGCTTCCATGAGCGGAGGAGTGTTGCAGCCCACAGGGGCGGGCAAATATATGGCCCGACCGGCAGAAGTAGGCAAGGATGCCGTGATTACGGTCAATGCCAATATGGAGGGACGCATGCAGAAGATGGGACAGTTTGCCTTTCGTGTGCGTAAGTTGCCCGACCCGTCGGCTTATATAGAGTATGCGGCGGAAGGCGGAAATAACCGTTTCCGTGGTGGGCGCTTGTCCAAACAAGTGTTGATGGGGACGAAAGGCATCGGCGCAGCTATTGATGACGGGCTTTTGAATATTGAATTCCGGGTGCAAGGGTTCGAGACGGTGTTTTTTGACAATATGGGCAATGCCGTACCGGCGGTGTCGAACAGTGCGTCTTTCACCGAGCAACAACGTACGATGTTCCGTTCGTTGGGACGTGGGAAACGGTTTTATATTTCCCGTATAAGAGCCGTAGGACCCGACGGGGCTGAGCGGACGCTCGATGGCTCTATGGAAGTGATTGTCAACTAATGAATGGATGGAAATGAAGACTATGAGTAAAAATAAGATAAGGATGAAACGTCTGTTTTTTGTTTTGTTAGGAGTTGCCCTGTACATGCAGGCGGAGGCGCAGCCGGCTCGCCGCAGGGTGAAACCCAATGATGCAGACAAGGCCGAGAAGACCGTGGACCGTGCCAGTTTACAGTTCCCCGTGGCGGTGGAAGTGCCTGAGGATGTGGTGTGGCGTCGCGATGTGTATCGTCAGTTGGATCTGACGTTGGACAAGAATGCCCCTCTATATTATCCGGTGGAGCCTTCTGCAGGCCATATAAACTTGTTTACGTATCTGTTCGACTTGTTGCTGACGGGAAAGATTACGGCATACCAATATAAACTGGACGGCAACGAGTCTTTTACTTCGCGTGATAAGGTGGACGTGAAAGAATTGTTGGAACGTTATCATATATATTACGAGGAGCAGAACGGGCGGCCTCGTGTGAATGCCAGCGATATTCCCTCGGCTGAAGTTTCCCGTTATTATATAAAGGAGAGTTCTTATTTCGACCAAAGGACTTCGACATTCCGTACGAAAGTCACGGCTTTGTGCCCGGTGCTCATGCGGGGAGATGATTTTGGCGGAGAGGCTACCCCATATCCTTTGTTCTGGCTCAAATATGATGATATCAGTACGTATTTGGCCCGTCACGCGATGATGGCAAGCAATTACAACAACGTGACGAACATGACGGCGGCAGATTATTTCTCCATGAACCTGTATGACGGAAAGATTTATAAGACAAACAATATGCAAGGGAAGGTGTTGGCTAACTATTGCAAGACGGATAGTGCCATGGCTAACGAACAGAAGCGGATAGAGAAACAACTTTCCGATTTTGAAAAACATGTTTGGGGGCATGACGACTCGGTGGCTGTGGATACGACGGCGGCCAAGGAGGCTGTGGAAACGAAAAAGGGGAAAGCTTCCCGGGCTACGCGTAACTCGCGTCGTGCTTCATCGTCTTCGGATGAACCGAAAAAAGCGAAAGCCGAAAAGACTAAGGTTTCCAAGACGCGTAGGGGCAGTTCCGGTAACTCCGGTTCTTCAACTCCAAGGGTGACTGTACGCAGGCAACGCAGATAATAAAAAAGAGATATATTTCCGGAAAAAGTTGATAGTACGGCAAACAGTTGCTATCTTTGTTTTCCGATAAGAAATAAAAAGCAAACTTCTATGAAGAAATTAAGTGCAGTATTGATGTGCATGGTGGCGTTATTATGGGCGGCACCTGCCAATGCGCAGTTCAAGTGGGGACTTGAAGGCGGTGTGAACTTGAGTAAGGCAAGTATAAAGGGGGATGGCGGTTTGTTTGATGCCTCCAACCGTACGGGATGGTTTGTCGGACCGAAGGTGCAGATGACCATGCCAGTTATTGGATTGGGGATAGACGCTTCCCTTCTCTACTCCCAGAAGTACATGAAGATGGACTTCTCGGGTGAAGTAGACGGGGAGAATGTCAACGGGAGTACGCCTAACAAATCCCTGCCTTACGTGGAGATTCCCATTAATTTGAGGTATAATTTTGGTTTTAGCAGCCTGGTCGGCGTTTATTTGGCTACAGGTCCACAATACAACTGGTATCTGGGGAGTCGTAATTTAAAGTATGCTGGTGAAAGTATAGGAAGTTTGGAACGCTCTACATTCAGTTGGAATGTGGGAGCCGGTGTGACGTTGCTTAGCCATTTGCAAGTAGGTGTGACTTACAATATCGCCATGGGTGAGACCGGAAAATTAGGCGGTGTGGGCGATGTCATAGAAGAGTTTGACGTAAAGAACAACACATGGCAAGTTCGTTTGGCTTACTTGTTTTAATGTAGTCCGATAGAAAATGGAATAAACGGAAGCTGTCTGCATGGAGCGGGCGGCTTTCTTTTTGCCTGTTTACTCCTTTTGTCGTATTTTTGTAGTCCATTAAAATCCGTTCGTATGAAATTTGTAGATGTCATTCTTCCTCTTCCCTTGTCGGCTACTTATACATACGCTTTGCCCGAAGAGTGGCAAGAGGCGGTACGGCCGGGTTGCCGTGTTATCGTACCGTTTGGAGCCAAAAAGTTTTATACGGCTATTGTGGTGGAAGTTCACGGGCGGCAACCGCAAGGTTATGCCGTGAAAGCCGTATGGGAGACACTTGATCCTGCTCCCGTTTTACTTCCTGTGCAGTTGGATTTTTGGAGATGGTTGGCGGACTATTACCTTTGTGCCGTGGGGGATGTGTATAAGGCCGCCCTGCCGTCCGGTATGAAACTGGAAAGCGAGAGTAAGGTGGTGGTAAACAGTGAATATGCGGGAAATTCCGTTTTGTCGGAACGGGAACAACGGGTCGTTACTTTGGTTTCGGGGCGTTCCGAGCCGACCATGACACAACTTCAAAAAGAATGTGAGGATTTTCGGGTGCTACGGGTGGTAAGGTCTTTGATGGACAAGGGCGTCCTTGCCATGAAAGAGGAAGTCAAACGGAGCTATAAGCCCCGCACGGAAGTTCATGTGCGCTTGTCGGAGACCTATTTTGACGAAAAGAAACTTCATGAATTGCTTGACGGTTTAGGAAGAGCCCCCAAACAGCAGTCCCTTTTATTAAAGTATTTAGAACTGGCAGGTGCCGGAACGGCTTTCCGGTTGCGTAACCCGAAGATGTTGGCGGAGGTGGGACGGAAGGCACTGATGGAAGCAGCCGACGGCAGTCTGGCGATTTGCCGTGCCTTGGAGGAGAAAGGCGTATTGGAGGCCTATCCATACGAGATAGGTCGTTTGGCGCATACGGAGGTCGCCGACACGCTTGGTGTTTCTCCTTTGAGTGAGGCACAGGCAAAGGCGTTCAGAGAGTTGGAAGAAGCTTTTGACCGTCATCCGGTATGCTTGCTTCACGGGGTGACATCGAGCGGAAAGACCGAGGTCTACATTCATTTGATTCGTCAGATGATAGCCGAAGGGAAACAGGTGCTTTACTTGGTGCCGGAGATTGTGCTGACCACCCAGTTGACGGACAGGCTATACCGTGTGTTCGGCAACCGTATGGGCGTGTACCATTCCAAGTTTCCCGATGCCGAACGTGTCGAGATTTGGCAAAAACAGTTGTCCGGACAGCCTTACGATATTATTGTAGGCGTTCGTTCGTCCGTCTTCTTGCCTTTCCGTCATTTGGGGTTGGTCATTGTGGACGAAGAGCATGAGCAATCTTATAAGCAGCAGGACCCTGCACCGCGTTACCATGCCCGGAATGCTGCAATCATGTTAGCCCGGATGTACGGTGCCCGTACATTGCTCGGTACGGCAACTCCGGCGTTGGAGACTTATTATAACGTCCGCATGGGCAAATACGGATTGGTGGAGTTGACCGAACGTTTCGGGCAGGTGCGTTTGCCGGAAGTCGAGGTGGTGGATATTAAAGAGCTGCAGCGCAAAAGGCGCATGGTCGGTCCGTTCTCACCGCGTTTGTTGGAAGAGATGCGTCGGGCGTTGGAAAACAAGGAACAGGTCATATTGTTCCAGAACCGGCGAGGTTACGCTCCGATGATAGAATGCCACACGTGCGGTTGGGTGCCCAAGTGCAAAAACTGCGATGTCAGCCTGACGTACCATAAGGGACTGAACCAAATGACTTGCCACTATTGCGGCTACACGTGTAACGTGCCGGTGCGCTGTCCGGCCTGTGAAGGTACGGAACTGGTGCAGAGAGGGCTCGGTACGGAAAAGGTGGAAGATGCCGTACGTCAAGTCTTTCCGGAGGCCGCCGTGGCCCGGATGGACTTGGATACGACCCGTACGCGTTCGTCATATGAAGGAATCTTGGAGGATTTCCAAAGCGGAAAGACCGATGTGCTTGTGGGGACACAGATGGTGACCAAAGGATTGGATTTCGAGCGGGTCAGCGTAGTCGGCATATTAAATGCCGACACCATGTTTAACATCCCGGACTTCCGGAGCTTCGAGCGCGCCTTCCAGTTGATGGCACAAGTGGCCGGGCGCGCCGGGCGCCGCAGCAGGCAGGGACGTGTCATCCTGCAGACCAAAAGTCCGGATTTGCCCCTCATCCGTCAAGTAACGGGACATGACTATTTCGGGTTGTACGTCGGGCAGATGGAAGAGCGTCAGATGTTTGTATATCCTCCTTTTTGCCGTTTGATTTATGTCTATATGAAACATAAGCGGGCAGACGTGCTCGACCATCTGGCTGCTGAAATGGGGAGCCGTCTGCGTCAGGTCTTCGGTTCCCGTATTTTAGGACCTGACGCACCGCCCGTGGCACGAATCCAATTGCTCTATATCCGTAAAATCGTAGTGAAAATAGAACCCGGAGCTTCTCTGTCCAAGGTTCGGGAACAGTTGCTTTATCTCCGCCAAAGCCTGATGGCACATCCCGATTACCGCAGTGCCCAAATCTATTATGACGTAGACCCCGTGTAAGTCCGGGCTTTTATTTCTTTTTCAGTTCCGGATAGCTGATACGCGTGTGATAAATGGTTTTCAGTTTTTCTCTGAACACATCTTTGGCCACGGTAATGTCGTGGAACGTGATGGGGCAGTCTTTGAAGAATCCTTCCTGCACTTGGCAGTCCACGATTTTATCCACCAACGCGCTGATACTCTCTTCCGTGTATTCGTTCAGGCTCCTTGATGCGGCTTCCACAGAGTCCGCCATCATCAAGATGGCCTGTTCCAACGTGAACGGGTTCGGGCCGGGGTAAGTGAAAATGGATTCGTCTACCGTTTGGTCCGGATGCTGGTTCTTGTATGAAATCAGGAAGTATTTGGTCTTACCTTTACCGTGGTGCGTCGAGATGAAATCCTTTATGACTTGCGGCAGGTTATATTTGTCGGCCAGTTTGAGTCCGTCCTTGACATGGCTGATGACAATCGCCGCGCTTTGTTCGTAACTGATGCGGTCGTGAGGATTGAAGTTATTCTGGTTTTCCGTAAAGTAGGCAGGACTGTTCATCTTTCCGATGTCGTGGTATAAGGCTCCAGTTCTGACCAACAGTGCCTTGGCTCCGATTTTATTCGCCACTTCCGTAGCCAGGTTCGCCACTTGCATGGAGTGTTGGAATGTGCCCGGAGCCACTTCCGAGAGCCGTTTCAGCAGTTCGTTGTTGGTGTTGGACAGTTCGACGAGAGTCACGTTAGAGGTGAAGCCGAAGACCTTTTCGAACAAGAACAGCAACGGGTAGGCAAATAACAAGAGGATACCGTTGATGATAATATAGATATACATGCCATATTCCAGGCGTGCGAAGTCTTTTTCATGAATGAGTTCCATGCTCATGTAAAAAGCTATGGATGCCAATGTGACATAAAATGCCGAACGGATAAGTTGTGAACGTTGTGAGAGTTCCCGAAGGCTGTAAATGGCTACCATGCCTGCTACAAGCTGCGTGGCAATGAACTCGTAGGGGTATTTCAGGGATATGGCACTGATGAGCACCGTGGCCACGTGAGTCACAAAAGCCGTCCGGGAATCCATGAACACCCGGATGAAAATAGGAGCCATGGCGAACGGGATGATGTAGACATTGAACAGGTTATGCTTGATGAGGAATGAAGTGAGCAGGGGGTAGATTACCGGCATGGAGGCTATGAACAAGATGTGGCGCGTGTTGGCCAGATAGTCGCGGCGGAACTGGTTGAAGTACAATGAGAGGCAGGCGATGATGAGTGCCACATAGAGCAGTTGGCCAAGCAGCACCGTGTGTGATTGCATCTTGGAGGTGTTTCGCCGGTTGTATTCTTTTTCCAAAGAAGTGAGGATGTCGTATGTTGCCTTGTCCACGATGTCGCCTTGTCCTATGATTTTTTGCCCGCTCATGACCATGCCGGACGAATAAGAGAGGGAGGCGAGCAAATCTTTCCGGGATTCTTCGGACTTTGTCTTGTCGTAAGTCAGGTTGGGGACGATATAGTCGCTCAGATTGCACTTCCGCAATATCCTGCGGTCATATTGCAGGCTGTCTTCTCCCAAATCGATGAGGTATTCGTATGCCGTTTTGTGTGAGAAGATTTTGGGCATCTGTTGTTCCTTGGCCACATTCTGTGCGAATATGCGGATAGAGGCCACTTCGTCCCTGTGCATCTGGTCGAAATCCTCCGTGCTCATGACTCCTTGGGCGTAAATGTATTCCAACTTGTTCACTACGTACGTCAGGTAATTGGCCGGTATGGTGGCCGGTTTCCGTCCGTTTATGGTGGCCTTGAACTTTTCTACCTGTGCTTTCCCAACGGTCTCGTCGATGGCGAAATAAGGCTCGTAATACTGCAATATGCTGTCCTGTTCCGCTTGTATGGTTTCCGCACTTTTGTATATCGGGAAGTCGTAGGTTGCGATGAGTTGGCTGTAACGCCATGGTTTGCCCACGTCGAACTTGTAGGTCGAACGTTCGTCACGCGGCATGTACAGGCACACGACAAACAAGGCCGTGACCGTGATGACGATTCTATAAATCAAAGCCTTCGGGGTAAGGCTGTTCTGTTGGTTATGTCTGTTCATCTCTTTTTCCGTATTTTATATAGGGCGAAAATACGAAAAAAATACGGGGCGTTTAAATAAAAAGTAGTATTTTTGCACAATATTCACAAATGTTGTTATGACACAGAGAAAAGTAAGGGTTCGTTTCGCTCCCAGTCCCACGGGAGCCTTGCATATAGGCGGTGTACGTACGGCTTTATACAATTATCTTTTTGCGCGCCAGCATGGCGGTGAGTTCATTTTCCGTATCGAGGATACAGACTCCAACCGGTTTGTCCCGGGAGCGGAAGAATACATTTTGGAATCTTTCCGTTGGCTCGGCATTCCTTTCGACGAAGGGGTAAGCTTCGGTGGGGAGCATGGTCCTTACCGCCAGTCGGAACGCCGGGACATTTACAAGAAATACGTGCAGGAGTTGTTGGATGCCGGTAAGGCTTATATCGCTTTCGATACGCCGGAAGAACTGGAGGCCAAGCGTCAGGAAATCCAGAATTTCCAGTATGACGCCTCTACGCGCGGCATGATGCGTAACTCATTGTCGCTGCCTGCGGATGAGGTGGAACGTCTGTTGGCCGAAGGCCGGCAGTACGTCGTCCGGTTCAAGATAGAGCCGGGCGAGGACGTACATGTGGACGACATGATTCGCGGCGATGTGGTCATCAACTCTTCCATTCTCGACGATAAGGTGCTTTACAAGAGTGCCGACGAATTGCCGACCTACCATTTGGCCAACATCGTAGACGACCATCTGATGGAGGTGACCCACGTGATTCGCGGTGAAGAATGGTTACCTTCGGCTCCGTTGCATGTCCTGCTTTACCGTGCGTTCGGATGGGTGGACACGATGCCGAAGTTCGCCCATTTGCCTTTGTTGCTCAAGCCCGACGGGAAGGGGAAATTGAGCAAACGTGACGGCGACCGTCTCGGCTTTCCGGTTTTCCCTCTCGAATGGCACGACCCCAAGACGGGCGAAGTTTCCTCCGGTTATCGTGAGAGCGGCTACTTGCCCGAAGCCGTCATCAATTTTTTGGCCTTGTTGGGTTGGAACCCGGGAACCGACCAGGAAATCATGTCGTTGGACGAGTTGGTGAAGCTTTTCGATATCACCAAATGCAGCAAGGCCGGTGCCAAGTTTGACTATGTGAAGGGCTTGTGGTTCAACCGCGAGTATATCCTGATGAAGGACAACAAGGAATTGGCTCCCGCTTTCGACAAGATACTGCGCGAGAACGGGATAGAAGCACCTATGGAACGCGTAGAAGCCGTGGTGGGCATGATGAAGATGAAGAAAATCAATTTCATCAAAGAACTGTGGCCCCTTTGCGACTTCTTCTTCATTGCCCCGGAAGCGTACGACCGCGAGGACAAGTTCGTGCGGAAGAACTGGACGGAAACGTCGGCGGCCGACATGACCGAACTGGCCGCATTGCTGGAAGGCCTGGATGATTTCTCGGTAGAGGGACAGAAAGCGGCCGTAGACCGTTGGGCGGAAGAGACTGGCAAGAAACCTTGGAACCCTTGGCGCGTGGCCTTGGTGGGCACAGGGAAGGGTCCCGACATGTATGAGCTTTCAGCTTTCCTCGGGAAAGAGGAAACATTACGTAGAATGCGCAAAGCCATAGATGTCCTGAAATGATATATTCGGTTGCGCTTTATCTGTATGCCTTGGCCATCGTGTTGGTCTCGCCTTTCCATAAGAAGGCCCGGCTGATGGTGAAGGGGCAATGGAACACATTCCGTATTTTACGGAAAAGAATCCGCAGGGAAGAAATGTATGTCTGGTTCCATGCGGCCTCGTTGGGTGAATTTGAGCAGGGACGCCCCCTGATGGAACGGTTGCGCCGTGAGCATCCGGAATATAAGATTTTGCTTACTTTCTTTTCTCCTTCGGGGTATGAGGTGCGCAAGGATTACGAAGGGGCGGACGTGGTGTGTTATCTTCCGTTCGACACGCCGGGCAATGTGCGCAGCTTTTTGCGGTTGGCCCGTCCGCGTATGGCGTTCTTCATCAAATATGAGTTTTGGAACAATTACCTGCATGCTTGCCGCCGTCGTCAGATTCCGGTGTACAGCGTGAGCAGTATTTTCCGTGAGAACCAAGTGTTTTTCCGTTGGTACGGACGCAGTTACAGCGATGTGTTGCGTTGTGTGACCCATTTCTTCGTGCAAAACGAAGCTTCGCGCGAATTGTTAGCACGCAAGGGCATCACGAACGTCACCGTGGCCGGAGACACGCGTTTCGACCGTGTGTTGGACATTTGCCGGCAGGCCAAGGATTTGTCGTTGGTGAAAGCTTTCAAGCAAGATGCCAAGGTGTTGGTGGCCGGAAGCTCATGGGCACCGGATGAGGATTTGATTATTCCTTACTTCAACGCTCATCCGGAAATGAAACTGGTGTTGGCGCCCCATGTGGTCAGTGAAGACCATTTGAAGGAGATAGAGGGAAAGTTGCGCCGTCCGTTTGCGCGTTATTCCCGTGTCACGGAAGAAAGTGCCGCCCGTGCCGATTGCTTGATTATCGACGGTTACGGTTTGCTTTCGTCTATCTATCGTTACGGCGAGATGGCCTACGTGGGCGGCGGTTTCGGCGTGGGCATCCATAACGTGCCCGAGGCAGCGGTATATGGCGTGCCCGTGCTTATCGGCCCGAACAACCGCAAGTTCCGTGAGGCGCAGGATTTGTTGCGCGAGGGCGGTTGTTTGGAGGTGACGGATGCGGACACGTTCACGCGGACGATGGACCGTCTGCTTTCCGACGGGAAGTTCTTGGCGGAGCGGGGACGAATTGCCGGACAGTATATCGAGCGGAACGCCGGAGCGTCGGATCTGATTTTCGATAGTGTGAAGTTCTGAAAGGCCAGTTATATAAGATATAAGTCGGAAAAAGCGGATGTTTGTCCGCTTTTTTTTGTGTTTTGATAGGCTGAAAACCAGTAAAACAGCTCTTATCTGTATGCTCAAATCCGGGAAAGGCGGGGGAAGATGCGGTATTTCGGGGGCATTTTAGGGGATTTTTCCCCGTTTTTCCGAGGATTTTTCCCGATTGTTTGGCGCAGAACGGAAAATCAATCTAAGCCAAACGAAAAAACGTTCTCCTGAGATTGAAAAATCAAAGTGTTCCAAACTGTGTTTTTGAGGGCTTGAAACCGGATTTTAGCCTCCGTTTTTCGCTATTTGAATGAACTTTGCATGCAAAAACGGAAGAGCATGACGCGCTTTATTTCTTTGTTTTTTGTGTCACGGCTGAAGTGCCGTCGCCCGGTTCTGCGGAGGCTGCGGGGATGGATGTCACCGTAAGGCGGTTACAAGCTTTCCTTTTGTATTCCCGTCGGTTCGCGTGGATGGCGTATTTTCTTCCGGCATCCATGATGGGCGCGAATATTCGATTTTGGAGATGGATGCGTGGTAGTGGTGTTGAGATTTCAGCAAAATGAGTCAGGTCGCGAACGGGTACTTCTTGCGGCCTGATTCATTTGGTTGTCTGACGGGTTTTTATTTGGGTTGTCCCAACAGTTCCAGAAGTTCTTCGTAACGGTCGCAGCTGACAACGTAGCACTTGTTTGCAGTTTTGATTTCAACCAGATTGTTACCGTTGTTGGCTATGGCGAAATAGTTACCGTTCCTTTGGTTCCAAAACCATCCGAAATGTCCGAATAGTCCACTGATTCCCCATAACCTTACGTCCCACATTATGTCCTTTTTATGTCGGATATACTGTATGTTGTCTGTCTTTATGGCAATTTCTCCAATCTTCTTTTTAATGAAAAGATGATCAGATGTGACTTCTATACCTTTTATTTGAGAGGCATAGGCATAGACTGTTAATATAGCAAGTATCAAAATGGCCAAACAGCCGAACACTAACCTGTGGGCGTCATCTGGTTTTTGCTGTAGCCATAGAGCCATTCTGAATATACAGTAAATGAATATACACAATGTCAATATGGTAAATAGCAGCATGCCTTTTGAATAGGATGATTTAAAGAATTGCGCCATAGTTATAGGATTAAGAGGTTATACAATCATGTTCCGTTTCAGGAACTCATATAGCTGAGTTTCTGTTACATTGTTGAAAATTTCAGGTTTTTTTTCTTTCAAGAACGCTGTGATTTGACTTGCTAAATGTGATTTGTATTCAGAAACAACCTGATAAGTATGTATGTTTTTGTTCTTTAGTGCCCATACATCAAAAACTGAATGGTTAGGGTTGTTTGAATGTAAAAATGCCTGTTGTGGGGAAATAGGTCTGACTATGCCCGGGAAGCTATCAGGAATGGAATAGTCGGGATTTAGAGGTGGGCGTACAATATCGCCAGGTAGGTCTCCATCTCCTAATCCAACGGTATAGACCAAGACGATTGCAAGTGCTAGTGCCACGGATACAGCAAGTACAAGTGCTACGCTTCTAGTTTCTATTTTCTCGCCATTTAATTGTTGGGCAATTGAGTTAAATAATTCTTGTTCTTCATCATTTTGAAAGACTAAATTTAATTGCACTTGTTGGTTCTCGTCTAGGAGATGTAATTCATTGCAGGTCTGAATAAAACTGTCGAAGTCATTATTTTGAATGGCTGCATTAATCTTTTCGTTTCCAAGGGCTGCAATGACTCTGTATATGGCATCGTCCATCTCAAATGTGAGATTATATCCTCTTTTAATACAAAATAGATTGGGATTTTTGGCAAAATCCTTTGCGGTTTCAGGCCGCAAGATAATTTCTTGTACTAGTGGGGCTAATTGGTTTAACGATGCCTTAGTGGCCTCATCCAAATTTAAAGAGATGGGGACACCTTTGTTGTTTTCTGTTTCTTTTGCATGATTTTGGTTCTCTGCTTGGTCATTTAATGTTTGCTCAATAGTGGCATCAGGAGCGCATGACGCAAATAAAATAGAACCTGCTAATGTCTTAGTGACAAAAGAACTGCCTTTTGATTTTAAATTACTCATATTTTATGAATTTAATTGATTGATGAATTGAAATTTTAACATAACTGTTGGAAGTATGTTAGATATATTTTTCTTTATAATATCCATATTGCCTTTATCTTTTAATATGTGGTTGCATAGGGCGCACATATGAGGATATTTATTAGAGTCATCCTGTATGTTTTTTGTTTTACATAAGAATGAGTTGATGCTTTTAGGGCCATGTGTGTATAGCCATAGTTTTATTAAATCATCAAACTGCTCTTTATAAATATGTGCTAGTGGAAGTTCTTTTGTGTTACCTATATCTAGTATGTGACTTTTGAGGCATGTTAGTCCGCAACAAGCATAAGCATGTTTATTCGGAAATATTGAAATTGTTTTGAAAAGATTTGTACAGGGACCTTGGTTTAAAATATTTGGATTATTTATTTGTTCGTATGTCTTGTTAAATTCAATCCAAAGGCTATCTTGAACTATAATATTGCCTAATGCAATGTCCTTTTTTATTCTGGAGTCTTGTTTCATTATAGTGGATGTGAAGTTGTGTCCTATGGCAGATTCTATATTAACAGCAACGAATAGTCCTAATTTGACAGCAGCTTGACATGCGAACACAATATTGTCATAGGGGATCCATTTTTGATGTTCATTTCCAGTACTAAGATTTATTTCTTGTAGCCCTATTTCTTTTAATTCTGCAAGATACGTCAATGCTGATGATATATCTTTGGCCCAATGCCCATTTGTTACAATTCTGATTTTTAGTTTTTTTAAGTGAGCATATTTAATACTTTGGTTGAGTTCTTTTCCTAATAATGTACATTCTCCACCACTGAAAACGCATATATTAATACTTGGAAACGTATTACAAACCTGATCAATGATACTTTGTATGTCATTAACAGATAGTTTTTCTTCTTTTCTTGGAGAACATTGAAAACAACAATTAGGACACGATGCACTACATTTAAATGTTGTTATAAATGATAGAGTATGTGGCTGTATCTCGTATTTATAAATATTAGAATGATTGTCCTTCATATTTTCATATTGTTTGTTTATTTATTGCAAATATATGAAATGTCTTTTAATTGTATGTGTTTTGTTTTATATTTATTTGTTTTGGCCGGTAAAATTACACTTTAGTGTAATTTTACTTTCGTTTTGGTCGTATTTTAATCTAATATGATTCTATTCCTTTCTGTGGAAATTATCTATAGAAGAATCCGTAATTAGCTGCCATGGTCAAGTACGGGCGTAAATTACGGATTCTTATAAAGGGGGCCTGTAGGGTTGCTGCCGTTTTGTCGGGAGGAAAGCAGGTAATGTCATTCAGCTTACCCAACAGTTGCAGTAGCTCTTCGTGGTGGTCACAACTGATGGCGTAACATTTGTTAAGTGTTTTAGGGGTTATTTCAGGCTAACAGCTTCGTCATACTCTTCCGATGTGGTGCAGTAATGCGTGTGTTCGGGATGGGCATCCGAACGGCGGTACCAGTCGGAGTACACGACGTAGTGTTGGGCATAGCCCACGTTGAGCTCCTTGGCTTGTTCGGGGTCTACCTTCTTGATGAATCTGGCCGGTACGCCTCCCCACAGCTCGCCGTCGCCGATGACCGTATTCTTCAGGACCAAGGCACCGGCGGCCACGATGGCACCGTGGCCGACGACAGCGTGGTCCAGAATGGTGGACCCCATGCCGATGAGGGCGCCGCTTTTCACTTCGCAACCGTGCAGCGTGACATTATGTCCTACGGTCACGTCGTCACCGATGACGATGGGGGCTTTGCCGTAAAGCGTATGCAGGCAAGAGCCGTCTTGGATGTTCACGCGGTTGCCGATTTTGATGAAATGTACGTCACCGCGCAGGACGGCGTTAAACCATACGGTACAGTCGTCGCCCATGGTGACGTCGCCGATGATGGCTGCCCCTTCGGAGAAGTAGCAGTGCTTGCCGAACTTGGGAGTCAAGTCGTTGAGTTTCTTAATCAATGCCATATTTTATGATTTATGAGTTGTTTTTGTGTGTTCGTATGGCCAGGTCACCTCGCGAAGCCATGTGCGGTGCTCGTGGTCGAGCAACGGAGCCAGTTGGTCGTACACCCGGCTGTGGTAACGGTTGAGCCATTCGATTTCCTCCGTGTCGAGCAAGGACCAGTCTATCGGTTCCATGTCGATGGGACAGAGGGTGAGCGGGTCGAACTGGAGGAATGTGCCGAACTCGGTTTCCCGATAGGGCAAGATGATTTGCGTGTTTTCGATGCGTATGCCATGCCGCCCTTCCTTGTAGATGCCCGGTTCGTTGGTCACGGTCATGTAGGGGAGGAGCGGGGACGGCATATAGTTCATGCGGATTTGATGAGGACCTTCGTGCACGCACAGGCAGGAACCTACGCCATGCCCCGTGCCGTGAAGATAATTAATGCCCTCCTGCCACATGGCATAGCGGGCGCAAGCGTCGAGTTGCGTGCCACTGCAACCTTGCGGGAACTTGGCACGGGCTAGCCGGATGTGTCCTTTCAAGACCAAGGTATAGTCGTGGCGTTCCTCCTCGTTCACCGGTCCGAGGGCGATGGTACGGGTGATGTCCGTCGTGCCGTCTTCGTATTGTGCGCCCGAGTCGAGCAGCAACAGGCCTTGCGGTAGAAGTTCCAAATCGGTTTCCGGAGTAGGCTCGTAGTGCACGATGGCTCCGTGGGCGGCATATCCGGCGATGGTGTCGAAGCTGTTTCCGCAGAACAAGTCCTGTTCACTGCGCAGTTCCTCCAGTTTACGGCTGATGCCAAGTTCCGTTTGTCCTCCGGCCTGCACCGCCGGTGTGAGCCATTTGAGGAATTTCACCATGGCCACGCCGTCGCGTAGCATGGCGCGGCGGTAGCCTTCCACCTCTGCCGGATGTTTTACGGCTTTGAGCAAGCTCACGGGGGATGCTGCGTCTACTACGGAGCATGTTTCGGGCAGGCTGCGGCAGAGGGCGTAGTTTGTGGTTTGGCAGTCTGTCCATATCCGCTTGCCGTCAAAACGTGACAAATCGGGCAGGATGTCGGTATAGTTCCGTGTTTCCACACCGCATTCCTCCAGATGAGTAGAAACCTCTTCCGTGACTTTCACCTTATTTATATATAAGGTACAGCGGGAGGGGGTAATCCATGTGTAAGCTACGAATACGGGCGTACAATGCACGTCCGTGCCGCGCAGGTTCAACGTCCAGGCTATTTCGTCAAGGGCGGACAGAATCAGTCCGTCGGCTTGTCGCCCGGCCATGGCCTCGCGGATGAGTGCGAGTTTTTCGGTTATGCTACGGCCTGCGAAGGCGGGCGGTTGTATTCTGACCGGTGAATCGGGTAGAGCCGGACGGTTCTTCCACAGCGTGTCAGCCGGTTGGTCTGCTATTTCAAGGTGCAGTCCGCAATGGGTGAGCTCTTCCCTGATGGTGCGGATTTCGTCTGCGGAGTTGGTCCATGCGTCCATGCCCACGGCACTTCCCGGTGGAAGAACCTCCGCCAACCATTGCGTGACGGACGGTGTGCCCTCCAAACGTTCTTTCATCAAGCGGAACGGAGTGTCCTTCAGTTGTTCTTCCGCTGCGATAAAGTAGCGGGAGTCGGTCCACAGTGCGGCATCGTCCGATGTGACGACAGCCGTCCCGGCAGAACCGTTGAAGCCGGAAATCCATTCCCGTGTCTTCCAGTACTCGGGGGGGTATTCGCTATGGTGTGGGTCCGTGCTAGGGAAAATGTAGGCTGCCAACCCGTTTTCCTCTAAATGGAGCCTTAATTCGGCTACTCTTTTATTGATGTTTTTATTCATGATACAGTTTTGCCATTTGTGCATTACAAAAATATATTATTCTTGTTTAAGAAAAAAAATATTCCGCTTTTTAATTAGTAAGTCTGAACCTTTTTCTTTAATTTTGTGTGCGTAATAAAGAACTTCTAATTGTATCATATATAAAAAACAGAGTATGGAATTTTTGACGAATGACAAATTGGTGATTGTCGGTGCAGCCGGTATGATCGGTTCGAACATGGCACAGACTGCCCTGATGATGGGTTTGACTTCAAACCTTTGCCTGTATGACGTGTTCTCTCCCGAAGGCGTGGCAGAAGAAATGCGCCAGAGCGGTTTCGACAATGTGAACATCACGGCTACGACCAATGTGGCTGAGGCTTTCAAAGATGCCAAGTATATCATTTCTTCAGGTGGTGCTCCTCGTAAGCAGGGTATGACCCGCGAGGATTTGCTCAAAGGCAACTGTGAAATCGCAGAACAGCTCGGCAAGGACATCAAGACTTACTGCCCGGACGTGAAGCATGTGGTCATCATCTTCAACCCGGCAGACTTGACCGGTTTGGTGACATTGCTGTATTCAGGCTTGAAGCCTTCACAGGTGACGACTTTGGCCGGTTTGGATTCAACTCGTTTGCAGAGCGCGTTGGCCAAGAAGTTCGGCGTGTTGCAAAGCAAGGTGACGGGTTGTGCTACATACGGCGGTCACGGCGAGCAGATGGCTGTGTTCGGTTCGGCCGTGAAGGTTGACGGCAAGCCTTTGAACGACTTGATCGGAACAGATGCGTTTACGGCAGAAGAATGGGAAACCATGAAAGTGGACGTGACCAAGGGTGGAGCTAAGATTATCGAACTCCGGGGACGTTCTTCTTTCCAGAGTCCTTCTTACCTTTCTGTGGAAATGATTCGTGCGGCTATGGGCGGTGAAAAATTCCGTTGGCCGGCCGGTACATACGTAAAGACTGACAAGTATGACCATATCATGATGGCTATGAATACAACTTTGGACGCAAACGGTTGTCATTATACGATGCCTGAAGGTACGGCCGAGGAAATTGCCAAATTGGATGCCAGCTACGCACACCTTTGCAAGATGCGCGACGAACTCGTGACATTGAATATTGTTCCTGCTATTTCAGAGTGGAGCAAAATCAATCCGAATCTGTAACCTGTTGATGTCAATAAGGTTTAGAAGGTGCATGTCTCGATGGGATATGCACCTTTTTTAAGGTTTGTGTCATAGAAAAAACGTGTTTTCTTTGCCGATTCAAAAAACATTGTTTAATTTTGCACCGCATTTTGCAAAAATAGTATTCATACATTATTATTAAAAACAAAAAACATGATTGTAGTACCTGTAAAAGAAGGCGAGAACATCGAGAGAGCGCTGAAGAAATTCAAAAGAAAATTTGAAAAGACTGGTGTCGTGAAGGAATTGAGACGCAGACAACAGTTTGACAAACCTTCGGTGGTCAAGAGGCTCGCTAAGGAACGTGCGATTTACGTTCAGAAAATGCAACGTGTAGAAGAATAATTTAGCTGTTTTTCTTTGAACTTTCATTTTTATTTCCTATATTCGTTGTCGTAAAAGCAACGAGGTATGTGGACAGAAGCTTTTTTGGAATATTTGACGCTTGAACGGAATTATTCGTTGAGGACAGTCGAAGAATACCGCGACGATTTGAATGCGTTTGAATCGTATTATAAAAAGGTGGACTCCACATTGTCTTGGGAAACGATGGACGGAGATGTCGTGAGAGACTGGATGGTCTCGATGATGGAGGCAGGCCGTACGGCTACTACGGTTAACCGTAGATTGAGTGCCTTGCGTACGTTTTATCGGTATTTGTTGAGGCGGGATTGGATAAAAGTAGATCCTGTGCGAAATATACAAGGTCCCAAGAAAAAGAAGCCATTGCCGGTGTTCTTGAAAGAAAGTGAGATGAACCGTCTTTTAGACGGTGATTTTTTCGGTAATGATTTCTTAGGCAAAAGAGATAAGTTGATAGTGAACACGTTTTATGTGACGGGTATTCGCCTTTCTGAGTTGACGAGCCTGAATAATCAGGACGTGGATATGTGGGGTGGCGTGATAAGAGTCACGGGAAAACGAAATAAACAGAGAATCGTTCCGTTCGGTGACGAATTGGAAGCATTACTCACGGTATATCTGGATGAGAAATCATCTTTAGGTCTGGAAGATGGGGGTGCGATGTTCGTGGACGAGAAGGGCGAGCGGCTTACAAATGTAAAGGTGCGGAATCTTGTGCGGCATTATTTAGGAATGGTGACTACACAGAAGAAAAGGAGTCCGCACGTGTTACGGCATACTTTTGCAACCTCGATGTTGAACCATCATGCAGATTTAGAATCTTTAAAAGAGTTGTTGGGGCATGAGAGTATTTCTACTACGGAGATTTACACGCACACAACTTTTGAGGAGTTAAAAGAAATGTATAACCAGGCTCATCCAAGAGCTTAAAAAGACAAGACTATGGAAGTAAAAATTCAGGCAATTCATTTTGATGCCACAGAGAAACTCCAAGAGTTTATCGAGAAGAAAGTAGCAAAGTTCGGAAAATTTAGCGAAGAAATAAGAAAGGTAGAGGTGTCATTAAAGGTCGTAAAGCCCGAGACCTCCATGAATAAAGAGGCATCCATCAAGGTTTTGGCCTCGACAGGAGAGTTTTTTGCGGAGAAAGTTTGCGACACATTTGAAGAAGCAGTAGATGTTTGTTTGGATGCGTTGGTACGCCAAATATCCAAATATAAGGAAAAACAAAGAAGTCATTAAAAAAAAAGAGATTTTTATTTGTGATTTCAAAAAATAGACTTAACTTTGCAGCCGTTTAAGGCATGTCGTTAGATGTGTAGGCTGCAAACGCCTCTTTAGCTCAGTTGGCCAGAGCACGTGATTTGTAATCTCGGGGTCGTTGG
>ENA-ORTS01000756-ORTS01000756.1-human-gut-metagenome-genome-assembly--contig:-NODE-756-length-24624-cov-3.821320_pt1 | contig 24624 bp, 30 predicted proteins | sample MGYA00241911_ERZ509186 | MGnify/ENA primary metagenome ERZ509186 (study PRJEB26280, sample SAMEA2338852) | human gut metagenome | biome: human gut; feature: human-associated habitat; material: faeces...
TACACGAGAAGAAAAACAACAAGCATGACAGCCCTTTTGCACGCCCCTTAACTCATTATGGTGAACAGATTCAGTGTCACATCCACCGCCTGCACATCCTGATCAGGGAATAAAAAGGCAAAATTCTGCTTGGAAACTTCGCCCAGTTTTTCGCTGTCAACATTCATGATACCAGCCAGCGTATCAATGGTTTCGCCCTGTCCGCGCGCAGCATCCATAGCGTATTGTTCCATATTGTTTTCAAGAAAAGCCAAAACCATTTTCTGAGTACCGCCGGTGATTCTGCCGTTAGGATCGCAGCCGGATGTGCCAAAGGTAATACCGAAAGTTTGCGTTCCGAAAAGGCCGTTCGTCGTTGCTGCCAAAATCTGCGGCACGCGGCCGGACTGCCCGCGCCATGCCATTGAGCCGAGTCCGCAGCCCGTACTGTCAACGGCGTTTGCGCCTGCGGAAAACATCATCATACCGCCGAAAACAGAAGCCAAAAGTATCTTTTTCATGAAACGATTCTCCTTATATTAACAAATTTGAATACCGCAATGAGTGTAACAAACCACCCTGTGGTGTATAGGAAAATAATGCTTATACACAGATTTTTCACCCTGTCGTCTGCGAAAAAAGAAGAAAAGGCTTGCATAAGTTTTTTTAGGTGTTATATTAAGGGCAACATTCAAAAAACAGGGCTGTGAGCGGTTAATTCCCCTCGCAGTCAAATTTTTCTGACATTTTTTTAACGAACCGGCCTGAAATTCCGCGGGAATTTGGGCTGTAATTTTTGAGGTGAAAACATGGATAAGTTTCCGTTAACCAAAAGAGGCTACATTGATCTTGAAGCCGAATTGAAAAGATTAAAAGCAGAAGACCGCCCGAACATCATCGCGGCTATTGCCGAAGCACGCTCCCACGGTGACCTGTCTGAAAATGCGGAATATTCCGCCGCCAAGGAAAAGCAAAGCTTCATTGAAGGGCGTATTCAGGAACTGGAAAGCGTTATCAGCCGCGCCCAGGTCATTGACCCGTCCCTAACCAAAGGCGGCATCATCCGCTTTGGCGCCACGGTTGTCGTCGTTGATGAAGACACGGATGAGGAAAAAGAATACCAGATTGTCGGCGATTATGAAGCTGATATCGAAAAAAACCGCATTTCTCTGTCCTCGCCGCTGGCTAAAGCGCTGATTGGCAAGGAAGCCGGAGACATCGCCGAATACACGGCGCCCGGCGGCAAAAAATCTTTTGAAGTGCTGGAAGTAATTTACCAGTAAAATCTTTAAATTCAAAATTCTGTGTATATATTTAAAGTCAGTATCAAAAATACTGGCTTTAAATTATAAGGAGAAATAAAATGACAAAGAATTTTGACGCTGACAAAAACTATGAACTGAAATGTGATTGCAGCGAAGATGACAGATGCGGCTGCACCTTCCCCAACAACATGAAGGTTGAAGGCGTAGACATGAAGCTGCCGGAACACGCTCCGGGATGCACCTGCACCAAAGAGCACAACTGCGGCTGTTTTGAAGGCAAGCCCTGCGTCTGTCAGAAAAAGGACAAATAATTTTTTGAAAGACTTGAACTATGGCTGAATATACAACCAGACTTTTGATTATCGGCTCCGGCCCTGCCGGATACACGGCGGGAATTTATGCTGCACGCAGCGGTTTAAAACCCATTTTAGTCGCTGGCCCGCAAATCGGCGGACAGTTGACCATTACCACTGAAGTTGAAAACTTCCCGGGATTCCCGACCCCTGTTTACGGCAGCGAACTGATGAGCAATATGCGCCAACAGGCTGAAAATGTCGGTGTAGAAATGCACGAAGACATTATCACTGAAATTGACGTCAGTAAAAGGCCTTTCACGCTTTGCAGCGAAAACGGCAACTGCTACGTCGCCGACAGCGTTATTATTGCGACCGGAGCGTCAGCCCGCTGGCTGGGTCTGGAAAGCGAAGCCAAGTTCCGTGGTTTCGGCGTTTCCGGCTGCGCAACCTGCGACGGTTTCTTTTACCGCGGCAAGGAAGTCGCCGTCATCGGCGGCGGCAACACTGCTGTAGACGAGGCCGTTTACCTGACTAATTTTGCAGCCAAAGTTACGCTGATTCACCGTCGTGACAGCCTCCGTGCCGACCAGGCTCTGCAAGACCGCCTGTTTGCCAATCCCAAAATCGAAGTCATCTGGGATTCAGTCGTTACCGAATTTGTCGGCAGCAACGAACCTCTCGGCTTGACAGCGCTTAAACTCAAGAACATCAAGACTGACGCCGTTTCGGAATTGCCGGTTTCCGGCGCTTTTATCGCCATAGGGCACCACCCGAACACCGATTTGTTCAAGGGCATTCTTGAGTTGGACAACGAAGGATACATCATCACCAAACCAAACAGCTGCGCAACCAGCGTTCCCGGCCTTTTTGCCGCCGGCGATGTTAAAGATCCGCAGTTCCGTCAGGCCGTCATTGCCGCCGGTTCCGGCTGTATTGCCTGTCTGGAAGCGGAAAAATACCTTGCCGCGCTGAAAAAATAAAACACTCATCCTTTCCCCGGCGATATATCCACCGCCGGGGATTTTTTATTGCCAGACAACAACATATCTCTTATGATTAAAATTATTCCTTAACTTTTTCTGCGGGGAAAACATGAATATAAAAGCAAAACTGACAGCCTGGGAAAACGCCGCTCTCATCACGTCCGGCCAGAAAGAACAAATCCTGTCTTTTGAAAATGCGCGGAAACGCCCTTTTCTCTATTACACTTTTCTCTTCATCAGCTGTATGTGCATCGGTACGGGTATCATCTCCGTCATAGCCTACAACTGGGAAAACATCTCCGACTTCACCAAACTGTTTTGTTATTTTATTCTGCTTGCCGCCACCGGAACCGTTGTCTATCAAAGCCGCATTAAAGAAAAAACGCTGGCTTTTGAAAGCCTGTCCCTGCTCTTTGCCGCCATGGTTATGGCTGGCATAGGCCTGATTGCGCAGGTTTATGACCTTCGTGCCGAAAACCTGCGCGCCATCCTGCTGTGGTCAGTTATCACTCTGCCGCTGATGCTGCTTTGCCGCCGGCCTTTCCTTGCCGGACTGTGGCTTTTCGGCTTTTCCGCAGCGTTTTATGCCGAACTGATAAATATTGAAGCTATACAGGAATTTATGGAAAAAGCCTTGCGAAATGCGCCTTTCTGGCTTTTCTGGGCCGATTTGCTCATCAAGCTGGCCATACTGCGCATTTTATACGCTTTCAAGCTGACGGAACAACTTGCCAAAGCAGGACGCTTCTGGTTCTGCGTCTGCTTTGCCTTTTACATCCTGAACATGGAATTATCAGGCCTGTTTTTCGGCAGCGCTTATCCCTACATCACCACCCTGCCCGCCCCCGTATCGCCATGGTTGTACTGGCTGCCTGGTTTGGCCGCTTTCGGTGTTCTCTGGTGGTTCTGCCGCCGCGATGAAAAATACGGTCTGTTTTTAACCGTCATGCTGGCCGCCGCCGTTTACGGCATCATCCGCACATACGCTTCCGGCGAAACTATTGCCGAAATTCTGAGCGCCGCCCTGACGATTTTTGTCCTGTTGGCCTGCCAGATTTACGCCTATCGCGGCGGATGGATAAAAACGATGAATCTCTGCGCCGCTTTGGTTGCCCTGCGCTTTTTCATCATTTATCTGCAAATATTCGGTTCCATGCTTGATACGGGTATCGGCTTAATCATCTCCGGTCTGGTCTTTCTGACAATAGCCCTCAGCCTGCACAAAGTCAGCTCGTTTCTCACCAGCAATCTTAAGAAGGAGGCTTAAAACATGAAAAAGAAACTGATTACCGCCCTAGCGCTCATTTTCCCCGCCGCTGTCCTGCTTCTCTGGACCGGCAGTCTGCAATACCGCCTTCTGACCGCCCCCGGCATGCGCCTCATCGTTGAAGGATATGACCCGCGTGACATCTTTTCCGGACATTATATCCGCCTGACACCCCGTTTTGACCAAAGCGGCTGCGGAGCAAGCGTTGAATGGAACACCTGCCGCGGTCACCGTTTCAAAAGCAGCTACAATTATTATATCGAAGAAGACATTGCCCCGCAGCTGGAACGGCTGATATGGAGCCGCTCGCCGCGTATGGAGCTTGAATTTGCCGTTGCTGAAGGCCAAGCTCCGCTGATAAAAGGATTTTATATTGAGGGAATTGATTGGCACAACTGGTATAATCGGCAAACCGCGGCCGAAAAGCCCCAACAATCCACAGAAGAAAATTAAAAATTGCTTTTTTTCGCCACTTAACGTAAAAAGAAATCGTGTGTGGTGTCAGTTATGAAGGAAAGTAAAATGTCAGCAATGCCATTGGTTACGGTCATCGTTCCGGTATACAATGTTGAAAAATATCTGGCAGAATGCCTGGACAGCATCTGCGCCCAAACTCTGAAAAATATTGAAATCATCTGCATGAACGACGGTTCAACAGACTTAAGCGGCGATATTCTGGCCCAGTATGCCGCCAGAGATTCCCGTATTTTTGTCTTGAATCAGGAAAATCAGGGACAGTCCGCCGCACGCAACAATGCGCTCGACCTGGCGCGGGGAAAATATATATCCTTTGTCGACTCTGATGACGTCATCGCCCCGGAAATGCTTGAAGAACTGTATAACCGGGCTGAAATGCTGAACACCGACATCGCCTTTTGCAACCGCGTTATTTACTATCAGGACGAAAACAAAAAAGACATTATTCCTTTCTGGCGCAAACTCAAGGCCGATAACACGGTTGAGGAAGACGACAATCTTCCGGAAACTTTTAAAGCCGAAAGAATTTATGACTATATGCTGATAACCCCCTGTTATCCGTGGGGCAAACTCATTCGCCGCGAATTTTTGACAAACCATAATATCAAATTCGTCAAAGGGCTGATTTATGAGGACATCATTTACTTTATTGACCTCATGATGTCCAAACCGGTAATGACCTATCTCAACAAGCCCTTCTACACTTACCGCGTGCTGAGCACCAGTACCTGCCGCAAAGTCAGCGCCAAACAATTTGATATTTTCAAAGTCATCAAGCATATTGCCGCGACAATCAAAGCCAATGCGTTGGAGCAGCGTCTGAACCGCAATCTTTACTACCTCACCAATTATGACCTGACTCATAACTATCATGTCATTCCCGAAGACCGCCGTGCCGAATACTGCAAGCGCGTTGAAAAATATCTGACCAGAGAAGACTACAACCGTTTTCTCAGCCGGACACAGAACGTTAAAGTCATTGACCTCGGCTTTTGCCGTATCAAACTGCCAAAAAAGAAAAAATAATCTCCGTCTTAAACAAATTTCAGCATCGCCGCGATTTTTTATAAAACCGGCGATTTTTTTTATTAACGCGCACAATTAAATGTTATTAACTTTCAAATATTGCTTGTAAAATACAATATTATAAATTAAGAAAGGAGTATAATTAAAAAAGACACAATTTACAGAATATAAAATGAAAAACACGCCGCTTATATCGGTTATTGTCCCGGTCTATAAAGTCGAAAAATACCTGGCCGAATGTCTGGATAGTATCTGTCGCCAGACTTATAAAAATATTGAAATCATTTGTATTAATGACGGCTCGCCTGACGACTGTGCCGAAATTCTGCAAAATTATGCCGCCTGTGACTCGCGTATTACTGTCATCACCCAACAAAACCAAGGGCTGTCAGCCGCCAGGAATGCTGGTTTTGCAGCTGCCACAGGAGAATACATCACTTTTGTTGATTCTGATGACTTTATTTCGTTGATAATGATTGAAGAATTATATAAAAAAGCAAAACAAACCAATGCTGATATTGTTGTCGGAGATTTGGAAAAATTTTATCAAAAAGGCGGAAAGCCTGAACATATAAATTACTGGCGTCGTCTTGATAATGACGGCGTGGTACGGGAGGAAAAACAAATGCCCCGTGTCTTTAGAGCTGCCGACATATATAATTATACATTCACCAGCCCTTGTTACGCCTGTTGTAAACTTTACCTCCGTTCTTTTCTGCAAGAACACAACATCAGCTTTGTAACGGGGATTATTTATGAAGACATCATCTATTTTCTGGATATCATTGCCGCCAATCCGTTAATGTCTTTCATCGACAAACCGTTTTACAAATACCGCGTTCAGCCGGAAAGCACCTGCAACAAAATAAGCCCCAAACAACTGGATATCTTGCGTGTTTATGAAATTCTGCGCCACAAAATAAAACAATACCACTTGGAAAAACAATTAGGGCAAAACCTTTATCACATGATGAAATACAATCTCGTCTGGAGTTATTTCGTCATTCCCGACGATTGCAAAAAACAATATGTCAAAAGAGTCAAAAAATTTCTTAATCGTAAAGACTACAACCATTTTCTGAGCCGTACACAAAACGTCAAGATTATAGACTGCCGTCTTTTCCGCATCAAATTACCGAAAAAGAAAAAATAACATTTAAAATTCATCCGGCCTTTACCCCCAAACGGTAATTTTTTTCATAAAAAAATACAATTAAATGTGATTATATATCAAATATTATTTGCATAATATTATAATTTAAATTAATAAAGGAGAAGCAAAAGAAAAAAGACAATCTATGGAAGTTTTTAATGAAAAACACGCCGCTTATATCGGTTATTGTCCCGGTCTATAAAGTCGAAAAATACCTGGCCGAATGTCTGGATAGTATCTGTCGCCAGACTTATAAAAATATTGAAATCATTTGTATTAATGACGGCTCGCCTGACGACTGTGCCGAAATTCTGCAAAATTATGCCGCCTGTGACTCGCGTATTACTGTCATTACCCAAAAAAACCAAGGACTGTCAGCCAGCCGTAACAACGCCCTCCTTAAAGCTGCCGGAGAATATGTCACTTTTGTTGATTCAGATGACACCATTGCCCCGGAAATGATTGAAGAACTTTTCCGACTGGCTCAAACCGAACAAGCCGACGTCGTCATCGGTAACCTCGTCAGAACCGACGACAAAGGCAGAGAACAAAACACCCTGTCTTTTTGGCGGCATTTAGATAAAGATGGCAAAATCCACGAAGCCGACACGGACATACCACAGACGTTCCGCCTTGCCGATATATCCGGCTGCATCTACGCAACACCGTGTTTTGCCTGGGGAAAGCTCTATCGCCGCTCTTTTCTGCAAGACCATAACATCAGTTTTATCAACGGCCTTATTTATGAAGATATCGTTTATTTTACCGACATCATCATTGCCAATCCGCTGATGTCCTTCATCAACAAACCATTTTACAAATATCGTATTCAGGAAAACAGTATCTGCCGAACCCAAAGTGCCAAACAATTGGATATACTCCGGGTACTTGACATTGTCCGCCGGAAAATCAGGGAAAACAAACTTGAACATCTGCTCGGTTCAAATCTCTATTACCTTACAAACTATAACCTTACTTGGGGATACTTCGTCATTCCCGACGATTGTAAAAAACAATATGTCAAAGAGGTAAAAAAACATCTGACACGCAAAGATTACAACCGCTTTCTCGCTTTTGTTGAAAATGTCAAAGTCATTGACTTTGGACTTTTCCGCATCAAACTGCCGAAAAAGAAAAAATAAGAGCCATGCTTTTTCAATAATTTTTTTTGAAAAAAAGCTTGCAAAATAAAATAAAATGGGTAATTTAGTTCTTGTCCGATGACTCGGGACATAGCTCAGCCTGGTAGAGCGCTTGCTTTGGGAGCAAGATGCCGACGGTTCGAATCCGCCTGTCCCGACCAGTCATTGCTATATCTGAAGCGCCCTTAGCTCAGCAGGATAGAGCAACAGCCTTCTAAGCTGTGGGTCAGACGTTCGAATCGTCTAGGGCGCGCCATTCAAAAAAGCCTCTGAAAAGAAGGCTTTTTTTGAATCAAAATCTTTAACAAGAGCATTTTTAATCCCGACACAATTCCAGCTCTCGCCGAAGCTTGTCAATCCGCCCGATCCATTCCCATGTCGCCGGTAAATCTCCCGCCTGCTCCAGTTCCTCAGCCACAGCAACACCGGCAACAGGATAAACCGGACAATAATCAGAGCTGACCGACGTGCATGAGCTTAAGCAGTTCATCACGAGAAACATTAGGACGAGCGTGAATCTCCGCCCTCTTTCTGTCCACATATTTAATTACCTCCACTTGTTCCTTTACAATTTTAATTTCCGCCTGAGAGCGCCCCAGACAATAAAAAGCGGAGCAAAGCCCCGCCATAACAATAAGCCGAAATCCTAATTTCAACATCTCACACCCCCGCCAAAATAAGCATAAAAGCGCGCGCAACGTTTTCAGCATATTCAGGATTAAAAAAAGCGACAATCGCAACCACGACCGCCGCCAGACAGACAAGCTTCCATTTGTGACGTCTTATTGATTTCACCATAGCAATGCTCCGAAAATAAAACCATAGATTAATTCGGCCAGATTCTTCGGCTCACCGCACCACTCCGGCCACTCAAGCATTTTCGGAAAACGCTCAAACAATTCCCAGCAACCGTAATAAACCGGCGCACCGGCCAAGCCGATAACAATAAAGCTCCAATCACCCAAAACAACTGCCGGCACAATCATCGGCAGCCCGTAACGCAGCCAGCTGTACCACCAATCATAAAAACCAATATATTTTGGCTTGCCCAGCTTGTCATAAACCCAGTCTAACGGCACACGATACCAGCGGTCATAGCTTTCCGCATCCTGAAACGGACTTCTGCCGCAATCCAAAATCTCACCGACGGCCCTGCTCCAGAACTGAAACTGAATCCATACCGCCAGCAACAGCGCAACCCACCAAATTGTCCGGTCATACAAAGCAGCAAAAATCGCCGCAATCATCACAACCGTCTGTAAACCGCGATTCCCCAGCCATTTGTATTTCTCGTCAAATCCGCCGCCGAACCAACGCCGCAAAAAAGCCCACAACAAACCATTTAACAAACTCATTTATCCCTCCATTATACAAAAAAAGCCTCGGATTTCTCCGAGGCCAAAACTCACTTTTTAATCAAAAAGTAAATTTTTATTTTTCTTATGATAATAATAAATCTTATTATCACTAATCTCACCTTCCTTTCGCAAAATGCGGAAAGAAGTTGATACTTAATTTACTCTTGACTTTAGAATAAATTAAAGTTATCCTATAACTGTGGTTGGAGTTATAGGAACGTCAACTCCTTTCCATAGTTATGGAATTTGTCCGGTGTGCTGACCGGACTTTTTCTTTATACCTTATAACATTTAAAAGTCAATTAAGAACCCCTGCCATTTCTAAACCTTTTATTAATATTTCATTACTATACGGCTGCTCACCGTTTTCATGACGAATAATCGCCTTTACCAAAACCAACAACGTCGCTTTGTCACGCACGGTTATCGGCTCATCGGTATCAACGCCCAACTGTCCGGCCACACTTTTAATATACGATTCCGTATCGTTCTCGTTTTCCGGCGCATAGCGGCTGACAATCTTCCGAACCGTATTCAGCCCGTACTTTTTCTCATAATTGAGTAAAACCTTAGCCAGCGCCCGGATGCCGTATTCTGGCGACCGGAATACGCAAAAAGAGCTGTCAGTTTGTTGTTCTGCCAGCCCTTGCCACGCGTCCCCATGCCGAATATTCCCCGGATTGTTATTTCTAATCCCCCGCCTTGTCATTTCTCCTCCTTTTGCCTTTTTCAACGCACATAAGGTCAAGCTTTACCTTGACCTCGGTTAAAATATTATTCTGTGAACTCACCAGCCGCGCCAAATCTTCTATTTTATTGTCATAAGCTTCCTGCTGCCTTTCCAAAGCCGCAAGCCGCGTTTCCTGACGGGCTTTCCATTCTCCGATTCTCATAAAATTTATAAATACGCCGCCCAAAGCAATTATATGGCCGGCAACCTCCCAATCCATCTCCAAATTTTCCTCCTGCTGAAAAAAAATAATAAAAAAGAGGAGCTATGCCCCTCTCGTTAAATTTTAACCATTTCCGAAGAATGCTCTGCCTCATAAAAATGCGCTTTGCCAATATCCTTCAGTGCTTTGGCATTGTCTTTAACCATATCTGAGAGTTTGCCAAGCTCATCAATCGAAATTTCTTTATTGTTTTTGCTCTGAATATAGCGGCTTATGGCATCCATCATCATCTTGACGTTTAAGCGCACGTCTTCCAAAAGCTGTCTTTTCTCTTCACTTGTCATCTCAAACCGTCCCTTTCGTCTTAAGTTTGCCGAACAAATCGTTAACATCGCTCAACGAGAGTTTATACGTCGCGCCCATCGCCGGAACGGCAATCTCGTCAAGTTTTCCCAGTTCTTCCGCCGAAATCTGCTCCAAATCGTCAATATTGATTTTTCCGTCAACGGCCAACGTTTCTAAAAACTTTCCCAGCTTATTGCGGATAAAAACGCGGGCCGCAATAGAATTAAGCGCGCTTGACGTCGACAATTTCACATTTTTGCTAAACAAATCGGAAACAAATTCCTCAACTGTTGCCACAGCATCACTAACTCCGATATTCATATTTTTTTACTCCTCACTGAAAAAAGCCGGGGACGGCAGCAGGATTCCGTCCCCTTGCCACATCTATTTTGCAGATGCGGCAGCGGCCTTGTTGGCAATGATTACACCCTGTGCGCCTGCGGCTTCGGTCTGAATTGTCTGCGGCTCTAACGCAACCGGAACACATCCCGGCAGCGGCTGCGGACAAATCGCGCCCAAAGGCACAACTTCCTTGGTGATTGCATTGACACGGGAAGTCAGGCAGCTGACACGGCCGTTAATCGCGTCAAATTCACGATTAGCCATCATAAACTGATAATCGTTTGCCTGTTTGTTCAGAGCAATCTGCTTATCATGTTCAGCCAGAGTTTTGTAAGCCGTTTCAAAATTCTCGCGCATCTTTTCCAAAACATCCGCTTTTTCAGAAGCGGTCTGTTTGTAGACTTCCAAAATTTTCGCATCCGTCCGTCTGTCGGATTCGAGTTCGGAAATTCGCTGCGACTGATTCAGTTCAAAACGGTTAACCGGCGTGTTATCTGAACAAGGGGAGCAGCCCTCGCCATAATAACCGTATCCGCCGTGGCAGCCGCGCAAATCAGACTTGCTGACTTTATTGCCCAAGGCTGTCGCACCGGTTGCCAGGCCTGCCGCGCCCAAAAGCGTGTTAAACACGTTCCAGCCGCCCATGCCCCACATTCCGGCATTTGATTTAACTTCTTCCATGAAGATTCTCCTTAAATAAATAAGCCCCATTGCTTACATATTTAAGTTTAAAGAAAATAATAAGCCCATATAATGATTAACGCCTGTAAAAAACTGCACCGTCAACACCGCAAATACTCCCGGTGAGAGCGCGCTACTGCTTTTTGCATGGCGGAATTATGCAAATAATACATACGCCGCTCACAAACCCCGGCTGCCGGCCAAACCTGCTTAAAGCCCAACCCGTCGACGTAACGGCTTTTCATAATAATAAACTCGAGGTCTGTCAGTTCCAAATCCTCAAGTTTTTTCAAAAGCAAGTCCTTGTTTTTGCGACCCATGCGTTTAAATCCGCATATAAAGTCTTTTAAAGTTGACTCTTTTGCCATCTTCTGGTCTACTCCTTCTCGCATTTGTTCAAGTGCATAGAGAGTAGGAAGTTAGCTATAGATAGCTTTCTCTTTGCCAGCGCTTTCTGGCAAGGCGGGGAGGTAGGAACTCCCCGTCCTCTTTCTAATTATTTATCCAATCTTATATATCTAAACTGCGCCCCGCCGGCTATAGGGCCATTCTGATCCGGTATCGGCTCGCCGCCGCCCCGTCCCCAGTTGTTCAGACTGCAAACCGAAGGCGTCGGGTCTGCGTTATGCACACCTTTTCCGCCGGAATTACCGTTTGTAGACTTCCGCTGCTCAAGAATCTGCAAAGCCCCGTTGACATAAATCGTTCCGCCGGCTGCGGTATTGCCGCTTACCGTTCCCGTTGACTTCTGTCCGCCACCGGCCGTAATCATACGCACGCCGCCGAGTTCCAGAAAAGAATCCTGTCCCGGCCCGTCTAGAATATTCCCGGCATAAATCTTACAGTGCTGTTTAACCGGATTATAAAAAGCGCCTTCCCAAGCAGCCCCCGAACCGCCGTGATTGTGAAAATACACGCCCGCATAATTCCAACGAATGTCATTTCCTCCAGCGCCGGCAATAATCAGGTCATAAACCCCGGCCTCAAGCTCAGTTTCAAAAGTTCCCGGCCCAGTCTGATACCAAACCGCAGTCCCCGGGTCATAAGGGTCTGCCTGCCAAATAAGCTGGCCGCCCTTGTAGATTTTTTTGATTTGTGTCGACCCTTTGAATATCTTCTTGATTTGCGTTGACCCTTTGTAAAATTTCGGCATTTTATACCCTTTCGATAAAAAAAACCGCCCTAAGGCGGCCGTAAAATCAAAGGGCGGAGTCTTGACAACCCCGCCTCATCATAACATTTAAAAGTCAATTAACCGGTCACGAAATAATAAGTTTCACTGTCCGGATTCGACGGCAGGGAAGAAACAATCTGAATAAAGGTGTTTTCATAGCGCAGCTGTCCGGTGCTGCCATCTCTGGATATGCCGATTTGTTTCATGTTTTGCCCGTTAAAATCCCGCATTCGCGCAACATGATAATCTCGGCCGTTACCCGACCGGCCAACGTAATTATCCGCATAACGCACGCCCTCGGCACTGTCCCAATAGACATACGCGTGTTCGCCGGGGATAGCGGCATCAGCACCGTCAATCGCCAGAGCTTTATTTGACCTTATCCGCAAAGTTCCCTGCATCTGTCCGCCGGAGTTTGTAAGCAGCTGTAACGGCTTGTAGCGTATATAGCTGTCAAAATTCCATGGAGAAGCGTTTTGATTGACAATCAGCGCCGTTTTAAACCCGCGTTTTCTGTTCCAAACGCCGCCATTGCACCGATACAGATAATTGTTCAGCGTATCCCACCAAAGCGCATTTTCAACGTTGCTTGTCGGAACGGAATCCTGTTCATTCCAGTTGTAATTCGCGGATGAATTAATGGATAAGGAATCAATGTCAAAATATGACGTCTGATTATCCGCAAACCAAGTATAACTGCGAAAATAAGGCTTATCAATCTCATACTCGATATAGTTATAAGACCCGTCTTCGTTAATCCCGTCCGGCACATAGCCAATCAGCCCCGGATAAAAAATTTCCATGTTCAGGCAATACCCCTGCCCATTAAAAACATCATCCAGCGTTGATTTTCCGGCCACGTTTCGCGTTGCCATACCCAACGGCAGATAACACTCTTGTCCGTTATAATAAATGCGGTTTTTCTCATCTTTCGTCAGATTTGTGTCTGCTTTTGAAATCAGGATTATTTCTTTCGTGTCTTTCAACAGCAAAACGTAACAAGGCACTTTGCCCTCAAAGGTCATTGTAAAGTTTATATCCTGCTCGATGGTATCAGCAACACTCTGGCTGGTAAAGACCTTTGACCCGGCTTTCAAGGTCAAAACCTCGCCGGACAGAGAAAGAATGACATTCCTCCGTGCATAACGTACCCCGGGCGGAATATCTGTTCCGTTCAAAGCCCCGTCCGTCAACATCTTGGCGTTTTCAGACCAATGCTTGGCGCTTCCCTCCGGCCGCTCGTCCAAACTCCCGACCGCCCATTTGCGCGCCTCTTCTGCCGAATTTGCTGCCCCGAGAGCCGAAGCGTCAACCGCTTCCTGTTTTTCGGCAGCATTGGCATTAAACGTGTCAGTTTTTTCAGCGGCATTCGTATTAAAAGCCGCCAGTTTGTCATCATAATTACTGTTGAAAGCAGAAGTTTTTGTTTCAGAATTATTATTAAATTCCAACATTCTGGCATCGGCATTAACATTATAAGCTTCATATTTTTCCGCATCATTGGCATTATAGGCGGCAAGTTTCTCCGCGGCATTGTCATCATAAGCAGACTGTTTCTCAGCCGCATGCGCATCAAACCCGGATACTGTCGCCGCCGCGCTGTCAGCACTGGCCTTGGCATTATCTTCAGAAACTTTGGCCGCGGCCGCGCTCACTGCGGCTGCTTTGGCCGAAGCGTCAACGGAAGCCTGTTTTTCTGCGGCATTGGTATCAAAAGCCTCTGTCAATTCGTCAGATAAAGCGGTTAATTCTTGCTTTTTCTCACTGGTATACGCCTCAATATCCGGCTTCGCCGTATCATCAACATAATCATCAATTTCTTTTTGGGCGATCAAAACTTCGTCATCTGCTTTTGCAGCAATCTCGTCTTTTTTCTCTTGTGTAAAATTATCAAGATCCGGTTTTATAATATTTTCGACATAGCCTTTGATTTCATCTTCACCATTGCGAACAAAAATAAACCCCTCGGGATTAACCTCGCTGTCCGTCTCATTAATAACAACTTCAAGACCGAACACCTCATTATCATAATAAATAATGTCGCTCATTCTTTTTAATCTCCCTTGGTAAACTGGTCTGTTACCTTAAAATATGCTTTGCACCCGGCTTTCGGCGGATAAACCGTAAATTTCTGCCCGTCGATAAACTGGATTTCAATATCCGTGTAATAAGTACCGACCGGAATATTGGTATCCTCCGGCGTCAGCTGCAAAACCGTTTTGCCATTCATCGCATCAACGTGATCCGTCACTTCTTTTTTAATCAGCGGCTGTTCGTCAGGACTTGCCCTGACTTGCATACGAAGTATTGCATTTGTTAAATCAATCGGGGTTTTCTCTCCTCTCTGATTAAAGGAAAATTTAAGGGGAATATTTAACGTATCCCCCTGCGTAATCACAATCCCTGTTGTTGAAAGTCTGGATGTCATCGCCTAAACCTCCGCTTTTGCTTTAATAAAATAGTTAACCGCATAGTTTTCCGGCGTCACATGCGCACTGGCGCCGTAAATGCCGCTGGAACGGGAAGCATCAATGCGAAAACGACTGTACTTCGCCCCCAATGCGCCAGAACCGGCAACATAACGGCCGCTACCCTCTGTAATAATACAGCCTGAGCCTTCACCCACGTTACAATAGGATGAATCTGACGACGCACCGGTAATGTTCGGCAAGCCCTCATTCTGTTTTGTAAAGAAATTACCGGCTGAATTTCCGCCCAGCCCACGCAGAAACGCGCCTTGATAATTCGGAACATTAAAAGTCGTTGTTCCATTTCCGGCGCCGAAATTAACCCCGATAACCTTAAACAAATCGGGATAATCGGCGCGGCTGATTTCCTGACCGTTGCACAACAGCCAGTTATCATGATTAGACGTCTGTAAAGAAGTTTTAATGTCCCCGACTTTCATACCGCTGTTAATATTGTTCAAAAGCGTCTTTTTTAATTCGCTGATTTGATCCTTTAACTGTTTAAAGTTAACCGCATCTTTATCCAGCGTCGCATCACGCAGATTCTTGACCTGAAAATTCCCGGCGTCAAAATCATCTTTCATCGGAACTCTGCCATCGCGTAAAAAGCATTCGTTAAGCCCCGCCGCAAAATTATCATCTTCCTCATCGTGATGATCCGTCACAATTTCAATATCATTGCGCCGGTCATCTTCCCAATTATGCACCCGGGTAAAATTACCCTGACTGTCGTATGGCATTTTTTCCTCCAATAAAAAAGGCAGCCCAAAGACTGCCCGTTAAAAAACTTTTCAAACGTCAATTTCTTGACAAACCACAACTTTCCGCATATATAAAGAAAAGTCCGGTGTTACAGCACCGGGCTTTTTCTAACCTAAGAAAGGTGTTAATCACCTAACCCTTTCCGATAGAGTTAGGATAGCTTATTTAAGCCCCTTTGTCAAGAGGCTTTGAAGCGATTAACTCCTTTCGCATCATGAAAGGAGGCTTGCTGTGATAATAAGACTTATTATTATCATAAGTAAATTAAAAGTTTACTTATGTGTCAGAAAGCATAAGTAGGCTTGGAGAGGCGGATAAAACCGCCTCTTTTACTACTTTTTCCCGACAAATTCCTCATTAATATAACTTCCGACAAAAGCCGGATTTGCTCTGGCCATCGCTTCCAACAAAGCACTTCTCTCCGTCGGCAAACCGTTAAGAAGATGTTGCGCCGCCTTTCTGTTGGAATATCCGTATAACAGTCTATTCCCCTTGTCGGCAAGGCTGCCAAGAGCTGCTCCGATGCTTTCCCATTTTTCGCCCAAAGGTCTATCCGCAGCATCCGGTTTAACAACCTGATTTTTTGCTCTCTTTTGCAAATCAGACATCCGTTCAAAAACAGTTTCATTTTCTGACACAGCCTCTTTTAGACTTTTAAACTGTTTTTCCGGCATCAGCTTCTTCAGAACGTTATAATCATCCTGAATTGCCTTGGCAACGCTCTTACTCTCTTTCACATTATCCAAAATCTTGGCAATTCTTCCTTGTAGAAAAGCCCGGCGATCCCTAGCCGTATTGAGTCCCAAATTTTCAAATTTTACCTCACTAGGTTTAAATTTATACCCTTTCTCATAAAAATTCTGCAAAGACTTCGCTTTTGATAAACTTTTATCATAAATTTTAACCCCGGAAGGCTCTAAAATCTGATTTAACCGCTCTTTTGCTCCCATCAACTGCCGCGTTTCCGTCGTCGGAATTTTAGAACCTATCATACTTTTATCATACGAAGCTTCAATCATATCATTAAGAACTTCTTTAGCACGCTGCGTTGCTCCCAATGACCCGACTTTGTCAGTAGACATTCTGCCTCCCTGACTAATAGCTTTAGAAAGAGCATCACTCTGAAATTCAGTTAATCCCTTTGTGTAATCAGCCAAATTAGGCAGTTTATTATTGACAATAACCTGCCGGTGTGGCATAATATTATCAAGTCTTTGAGCTGGGCTGATGTATCCAGCGCCCTTAGGCTCAAAAACCCGTCCGTTGACAGATACATTGTCAGCGGCTTTTTTTAACTGATTATCCACATAACGTGAATCCGCACTAAATTTAGTATGCAGTTTTCCGTCTTTTTGTGTAATAAAATCAAAAAATTCTTTCCCGTTACTATCATACTTTTTAACAACATAACCTTTATTGCCTTTAGTATAAATAATATCCGGCTTTTCAAGCGTATTTGCCAATGTTCTGACCAGATTCGTCCGGTTAGCATCTTTTGTATAATGATTGATGTCTCCCCCAATCTCGGTGTTTTGCCGTGCTGCCCGATTACGAAGGATTTCGTGAGCTTGCTCCTTTGTCAAATTTTCCTTCGGCAAATTAAATTTTGACTGCGCGGGATAAGCTGACAACTGCCCTCTTGTCGGTGCGGCATTAAACAGTTCTTTGCCTGCATTTTGACTGATAAAATCATTATACCGCTGCCGCTGGTTTTCAAGAGACTGATTAATGTTCAGCTTTCTTCCCGTCAGCCGGTCTAATTCATCAGCTATCTGCGTATTGGTTTCTGATAAAAGAGCCGGCGCTTCCTGTTTAACCTGCTTTGCAACATCATCGCTGGCCTGAATGCCGCGTTTTAATATCTTAACCGAATCATCATCAGACAATACATTGGCCAAACCCGTTTTTTTCCCAACAGTCATCAACTTAGGGCTAAACTTCTTTAAAATATCTCCTCCTTTTCCCAAAGCCGCTCCTAAGACAGCCCCGTTAATAACACTTGCCGGAACATTAATTACCGCATCCGCCAGTGTATCCGAACCGGTTGCTCCCCAAGCCGCACCCTCAAGACCACCAGCAGCGGCCAGCCGGCCAAGACCTTTCAGCCCCGTTCTTCCAGCCAAACCATAGGCCAGATTTCCGGTTGTCGCACCGCCACCGCCAATTTCAGCCAACAAATTTGCCGCCTTGTTTAAGCCGCCGACACCGGCCGCTTCTGCCTGAGCCTGATTTTCTGCCTGTTTTTTGGCATACATATCTCCCAAATATTTTCTGTTAGCCCAGTCATACCCGCCAAAAGTAGCGGCATTGGTTATTCTGTCCATGCCGCTTTCAATACCGCCGCCAAATCCTTTCAAAGCCTCCCAAAGCACACCATCCATATAATTGCCTTTAGGTTTTGCCCTTTGTTCCTCCCGCAAAGGCAACAAAGGGGGAGCTTTATAATTGCGGACATCGTCAACAGTTACGCCTTCAGATGCTATATACCCGTCAATATCGTTTTCCGGTGCATTCATCGACACCATTCTTGCGACATTCCTTTTAATTTTTGCTAAATCTGCCATTATTCTAACCCATATTTTGATTTATAGTCAGTCTGCTTTCTGTCCGTCAAATAATCATTTTTAAAATTTTGAATTTGCTGTTTAATATATGTCGGACTCATAGACGGATCAATCGTATATCTATAAGCTTGCGCTTCAACAGCACTATTCAATTCAGAACCGGTCAAACCTGTTGCCGCCAGCTTCTGCCTCAAAATAGCATTCATCTGTGAGTTTGCCGCATTAATATCAGCCTGATTCATTCCGCCCTTAACTGAAGAAATACCGATACTTCCCAGTCTTCCTTGAAACGGACCAATCCCAGCTCCATTAGACAAAGCGTTTTCAGCTCGGCTGATAGCTTCATAAGCACTAGGTTTTAGGGCTTCAAAATCTTTTCTTGCAGATTCTTTTTCGGCCAAAGCCTTACCTGTATACATATCATAAGCCCCTTGCCCTTTTTTTCCTAACTCCGCAACGCCTAAAGGACCGCTAACCAACGCGCTCCCGACAGCCTCGCTTCCCGGACTAACCAAAAGAGCGGCTCTTTCCGGCCCGAACTTTTCGGCAAAATACTCATAATTCCGAATTTTATCTGTCAAGCCGCTCTGACCGGCTTTTTGCCTTTGAATATCAAGCAAAGCCTGATTATAAACATTTTGCTGCTCATACTGTTTTGCCGAAATCGGGTCATAAGCCATCCAAGACTTCATAAAAGCCTCATCATCACCGGATGCGCCGGCTGACCGTATATCATCAAGCAAGGCCTGATTTGCCAGCTTTTGATTATAAGCGCGTTGATTTTCCTGATATTGCTGTTTCCAATCCATCCCGTTTTTAAAAGCATCAATCGCATCAGCCAGACTAACTCCCGGAACTGCCGGCGTAACGGCATTATTTGCCAGTTGCGCGGCAATCTGCGCCCCTCTGTTATATTGCACCATCCTGTTAACCTCCCGTTATTGTTTCCCCTGCCTTTTTACCAGCGGCAGCACCAGCCGGCCCGCCGAAATACATTCCGGCAGCCGTTACGCCGGCATTAATCAATCCGTTCCAGAAATTATTCTTTGACGCCTGCGCCTGTGCTTTCTGCTGCGCCGCCGTATTAGCGTAATTCCCCAGAATACTATATTTGTCCATAGCAATGTCATAACCGCTCGGCGAATTTGACAACAACGTCAAAATCTCCTGAATCGGCATCTGTCGCGCCGTATTCGTAAAATTACCGGAACTTATGGCATCAGCCAAACTCTGGCTGAAAGCATTCTGCCCGCTCAGGACAGCCTGATTGGAAGCGTTTGTCAAAGCCTGATTCTGTTCTTTTTCCAAGTCATTCATTGCCCGCTGATAAGCCTCACTACCGACGGAAAGCCCCTGATTGGCCAAACGCGTTTCCAAATCTGCCCGGCGCTGATCAAACTGCGGCTGAAAATTATCAACCATGCTGTTATAATAAGCCTGCTCGGCACGCTGTCTGGCGGCGTCAGACGCGTCAACCGAATAAATATAATCCGGCCGGTTGCCAAGATTTTGGCTCATTTGCTCGCCATATTCCGCCATATTTTTATTGGCATTGTCAACCGCCGTTGTATCAATCTTGTTCAAGGCATTCAGACCATACCAAGCCGCATAATTCTGAGCTGCCGTCGGATTTCCACCAGATCCGCCCATCATTCCACTCATTTTTTATCACTCCTTAAAAACTTACATTCGGATTTTAACATCCCCAAGAAAAAAACGTCCTCGCCGTTATCCCGCGCCTGACGCTTTATCCCCTCAATCTGAAAACCAAGCCGCGTGCAAAAATCAAGGCTCTTTACATTGCTCCGGCTTATTAAAAGGCTGATACGCCGAACTTTAAGAGCTTCAAAGGCAAAGCTAAAGCAAAAATTCAGGATCTTGCGCGTACACCATGCCGGGGCTGTTGTATAAATTGTTAAAAATAGCTCGTTAGCTGAAATGCCGTGATAAATCAAACCGCCGACAAGTTTTCTGCCCTGCTGAAATCCAAGCGTTACCAAATAACCGCCCAAATTTTCTATTTTTTCATTTACACCGCGACAAACCCAACCGGCAATCAGATTATCCTGATCCCGCACAATTTCGACCATAACGCCCCCTTTTCCCCCTTAGCCGCTGATAAAAGTTCGGAGTTTGAGGCTAATAGTAAGATTTTAGGGCGGCGACACCAGAGTTTACATAGTAGTAAATGAGGATGGCGCCGACCCGCTAAATCTGTACTAGCAGCCCAAAATACGAACTTTTATATGATGCCGACACCTTCCTGATACCTCAACCCCGTATCATACCATTCAATCAGATTTCCACGTGTTTTTGTCTTAAAAACAACGCTAAACTTAAAGCCCGTTGCGGAATTGCCAATCCACTGGCTGCGAATAGTTCCTTGCAAAACCGCCCATCTTGTCCCCGAAGGATGCTCAAAACTGCTCCATTTTACCTGGTCCCACTTCGTCAGCCCGGCTTTGCCGATATTTTCAACATAATCAGTCTTTGACGTCCCGAAGTCAGTATTTGTATAAATGACCAAGGCAAACTGGTTAAATGCAATCGTCCGCGGATTCAGCAGCTGAACCTTTTTAAGATTAAAACTCCCCAAACGGGTAAAAGCCTGTTCAACATGCCCCTCAATGTAATTTCGGTCATCGGCATGGCCTTCATCAAACAACATGACCCCGTCAATCGTTCCGAAATATGCCCGTGTCTGATAAATTCCCCAGCAAAAAGCGCGAATATTCGTAAACCGACACCAAGCACCTGTTGAAAGGTTAATGACATGCTGTTCATAAGCCTGGTTATAAGGAACATTGAAAATCGCATAACCGCCGCGGCTGTAAATAATAGGCTGCCAACCGAACTTATTCCGGCCGGTTGCCGTTCTTTCCAACACTAATCCGCGGATTTTGTCAGAAAAGGCTATTTGAGAGTTATTTGCCCGTTCAATCGGCAAAGCCTTGGATAAAGGCAAATAACCGTCTTCGGTAATGACAATGACATCACCCTGATATTGCAGCGTACAGCGATAACCTATCGGCCTGCTGATACGGTAAACCCCTTTCAAAACCCAGTCATCAGCAGAATTAGGATTACTGCCGGCATAAACCAGCGCCTCGCCTTCTGACGTCAGGAAAACCGTCAGGTCGTCCATTCCCTGCCCGCCGTCCTGCGTCCATGAAGCAACGGCCACCAGATAACCGCCGTCGCGCGCCACCGTTGTCATATCAAAGGACAACAGATTGCCCTTGATTTCACTCACGCCCTCGGAATACCAGGCTTTCATACTGCCCTTCTCCACAAACCACAAACGCTGTTTAGATGACGCAACGTTAACCAGCAGCTCCGGAACCAGATTTGTACCGCTGAATTCGGCATCTTCCCAAACGGCTTCATCACTGTCATCAATGTAAAAAGTCTGCGGCTTGTCATAACCGTTAACCGCAAACAGACGATTTTTAAACTGTACCGTCTGCCATTCGTCGTTTGTATAATTCTTTTCAAGATCGACCGGCGCTGAAGCGGAAGTAATATCCCACAACGAAGTGTCGGAAAAAGCAAAAAAGCGGTTTCTCCCGGATTCTGACTTAAACTCGACCAGCGTCTTAACCGGCTTGCCTGTTGTCACATAACGCGTATATCCTTTGCGCAACGTCACCTTGGTTTCGCTCGGAATATAGTTGTCCATCACAATGGCGTCAGTTTCGTCCATCAGGTCAAGACTGTCACGGGCATTCAGACCGCCGATTGGTGACGGCAAATTATAGTTTCCCGACTTATTTCCTCTATTCACACGACGTTGCTGCATTAACAATTACTCCTGCAATTTCCGGCTCTGTATCATAGCTGTATGCCAGATTAATATCCTTGGTTGCCAACCCGGAAGCATAAGCTTTCTTAACTTCTCGTTCATATTCGTTAAATTCTTCCTCGTACGGCATACCGTTGCGCTTATACCAGCGCCAGACAATGCCCAACTTTACCAGATATTCGTCAAACAGCGGAATATCGGTGTTTTTGCTAATATCCGTTTTCTCCGGGCTTTCACAAAATTCATTCGTCGGATCATAACAAATATTTGCCGAACGATAGTTAAAGACGATTTTAACGCCGTTTTCCGGCTGTGACAAAAACACAAACCGCCCATTCTGGATTTTAAATTTTATATCCACCGACGGTACGTTAAAATAACGCTCGCGCATATACTGCTCCGGCGTTATCGAACCAATAACCTTTTCAAACCGGTCTTTGATATAAACCGTATTATTGAGCAAAGAAAAGAAATCCGGGCAAAAATCCCGGATATTGTAAACTTTTTTGTTGCGATGTGTTTTCAGCTCACCTTCCTTAGTCAACTCCTGCCAATCACCGTAACGGCGCAGACTGTCCAGCGTAGACTTCGCAATGCTCAGAAAGATCGCCTCCTGCTGAGAATTGGCGTTAAACAGGTCTTGCGGCTTTTGAGTCGCCACCAAACTCGCCGCATCCTGACATATTTCCAAAATATTTGACATATTAAATTCCCTTTTAATACAAAGCGTTAAAATAAACAGCTCAATGTTTGGACTGAGATTTTTCCTTGCGGAAATTTGCCCTTTTGCGCAAACTTTCCAACTCGGCCTTCAAGCGGGAAATCTGTGCGTCCTTAACTGTCAGCTCACGCTTCAACGCCTCCTCTTTCTGCTGCCATGCCGCAATATCGGAATTTCCTCGCGCCTTTTCCAAAAACTTAAGCGCCAGGCTGCGTTCTTTTTCCACGTGCAAATCCCGGGCTTTTTGCTCATCCAGCTCCGCCAGTGCTTCAACTGTAAAAATGCCGCGATATTTCAGACTGTCTATTTCCGCTGCCGTCAAAAAGGCAAATTGCTCCAGCGGCGACCCGTTTTCCACCTGCTTTTTACCGACAAGATAACGGCTGTATTCCGTGGCAAAACGCTGCTTTTTCTCTTCCGTCGCCGGCTGGTCATACACATCGTAACTATCCTTCACCCTGATTTCCACAAAACAGACGTCTTCAAAAACCGGCAGGCCGTTCTCGTCAATCCGCTCCGTTTTGACTGAGCGGTCATAAAACCGCGCCGTCATATCTTTGTTTTGATTGCCCTTTGAGGCATCAATCATACTTTGAAACAATTCAAAATCACTCATTATAAAAATTCCTTTCAATAAAAAAATCGCCCGCCGACACCATGCCGACGGACTTTCTGTTAAATGCGCCCCCCGCGGAGAAACGCCCGAACGGACAGAACACACTCTCCCCGCCGGATATAAAAAAACCGCCTGTCTAACACAAGCGGCCAAGAAATTAAAAACAAAATAAAATTTAACTATAAACATACAGCAAATAAAGATTGAAGAAAAATGCAATACAAAGAATATCCGCAAGAAACTCAGAAAGCCACCTGGGACATTCTAAAGTATCTTTCCTCCAAAATAACTCTAGCAAATAAAATAAAAACCCCAGTAAGAAAGGAAAGATAAAACACATCCCTACATAAAATTGAAGTTTAGCAGAAGCTTCTGCATTAAAACCCGGTGTTTTCAACAACAGACCAATTACCACAAAATACAAAACAAGAAAATAATAGAAAAAATACGATACCAAATCTTTAATTTTGGCAATTATATATTCTATTAATTTTCTTGTTTTCATATTCATTTCCTCCTAAAATATTTATAAAACAAAATATTATAAATAACAATAGAATAGAATTTATCCTCAACGGATATCATTATTATAATAATTCTCTAAAGGCTGAATAACTTTTTCATCTGCAATATTCCACGCATTATCAATACCCAAAGATGCCACAGCATTATATAAAGGTAAACGATAAGTTGGTCCGGTATAAACAGGTATATATCTATTAGCTCTACGAACCAATAAATCAGTTCCCAATCCCATAGCAACACCTTTGGCTGTTGTAGCCAATTGATTGGCAACATCTCCCTCTCCTTGTCCCAAACCATATACTCCGCTGGTAATTACATTTGACCTCATATTCTTTGCCATCTTCGTTAACCGAGGAAGATTCTTTGAAACCTGAAAATATTTTAGCCTACTTAAAGGATTTAAAAGACTTCCGCCAAACTCCGCAGCATAAGAAGTCTCCGGCGCACGTTCTCTGGCTTCATTGAGATAAGCCCGGGCATCATCACGGTTTTCCACATAACCGTTTTTCATTTCATCCCAAACATTTTGTCCGTTACCCAAAGCAGCAACCCCGGCGCCAAAAGCGCCGCCAAGTCCATAAAGCTCATCGGAGAACCCCAAAGTATACCCCTGTAAAGCCGCCGCTGCCGCATACTTCAAATAATCATCCCAAGACACGTCTTCATTATTTCGGGCTGGCTCAGACTGAACGCCATTTACAGCTCCTTGAGATGGATTGGCCGTCGCAATAACCGGCTGAACATAATCCGCGGCATAATTATTTCCATACCCGCCGGCAACCTGT
>ENA-ORTS01000759-ORTS01000759.1-human-gut-metagenome-genome-assembly--contig:-NODE-759-length-24539-cov-12.274628_pt1 | contig 24539 bp, 25 predicted proteins | sample MGYA00241911_ERZ509186 | MGnify/ENA primary metagenome ERZ509186 (study PRJEB26280, sample SAMEA2338852) | human gut metagenome | biome: human gut; feature: human-associated habitat; material: faeces...
GCCTTATAAGGCCGTAAATATAAAACCCCCGGCTATGCCGGGGGATATTTATTTTGCAGTTATTGCAGGTTGCCCACGGATTCTGTTACGGCTATCCCCTTTCTCAAAGCTCTTCGAGATGAAAAGCACCGGCATTGCTCAGGACAATGCGCAACTTTCCGGACACATAGATGCAGGCATAGCCGCAGACAGGAATCTCGATATTTCCCTGAAGCAGTGCACCGACATCCTTTTCTGTGATTTCTTTCTCTTCCAGAGTGTGCCATTCCCTGTCAAGGAAATGGTATTTGTAGACGCGGAGAATCATCTTCCCCTCGTATCCTGCTTCGGGCTGGTGCGCTTTTTCGCGCTCGATTGCACGACGTGCTTCTTTTTCGTTGTGTGCTTTACGGAGCACGGCACGATGTTTCCTGCGGCTGATATCGGCAAGCGGAGCAACGGCACTCCAGGTGAATCGGTCGTAATCTTCCGTGAATCGGTTGTCAATCCACCAGCGTGCCGTGACGTGTTCGCGGGCACAGGTAAGGATACGCAGGAACGCATCCTTCTGCTCCTCGGCCGAGAAGAAGGAATGGAAAAAGCCGTATCCTTTAACGGACTTTTCCTCCGTTTTTTTCAGGCGGCTGGCACGGATATCCCGTGCCCAGGCAATCTGTTTCTCACTGCCGGAAAGTTTGGGAAGCGAGAACTGTTCTTCAACTGCTTCGATTTCCCTGATGGCCATGCGTTCTTTTTCTCTTTGCATATCTGTTCCCTCCATTGTGCTGTCGCTTTACAGATTTCCTCCAGTAACTATCCCACAATGATAGTTGCTGGAGGAAATTAGGAAGAATCGTGAGATTATGGCGTGAGGAGTGCACGGGTGGCGCGTCCGATGCTCTGGTAGATGTCCTGCACAGCCTCTTCCTGGCGGGCTTTCTGTTTGGCACGGGAGACCTGCTCGGGCGTGAGCGTCAGCTGTTCTTTGAGCACATCGATTTCCTGCTGCTGTTTGGCCATTGTGGCCTCCAGTTCGATACGTGCCTGCCGTTCAGCGGCAAGTTCGTCCTGCAGGCTGCTGACGGTGCGGCAGACGAAAGCACCAGCAAACAGGAAGGACAGGGAGACTGCCCCGACAATGATGTACGGGATGACGCGCTCTTCGAGGTTGCGCGTGTACGAAAGCAACGGTTCCTCTCTTCCTTCTCCGTCATGGAAATCTGCCTTATGGATGTTGTTCATGTGGTTCACCTCTCATCTGGGAATCCGTTCATCAGGGCGTCCGGATGCCCTTCTCTTGTTGACTCCAGTATACCATGAATTACGGGCAAAAACAATAACTTTAATATTATTGATAGTATTATATATTCAAAGAAAAAACACAAAGATACATCGATAAATGATTAGATTCCAAGCATATATCCGTTTTCTTATAAGGAAATATTTTGATAGCAATATATATAAAGCTATTGAAACAGGAGGCGTATTCTGCTATACTGTAGATAAAGAAAACCGAAAGGAGCGGCTTGTATGAAATGGATTAAGAACGACGTGACGTTCAGGCGCGGCAACTACCGTCAGCTCATCGCCCGCCTGGATGACAGTCCGTTCTGGCCGCAGTCCTGTGCGTGCATGACGACACAGTGCTTCCGTCAGGACATCCGGAAACTGGCGCAGGAGTTTGGTTGCTCTACGATTGAGGTCATGTACCGTCAGGATGCAGACGGCAGGGAGACGAAGCCCGAGGACAGCATCGTGGGCTTCCTGCGGCAGGAGGATGGTTCTTACTGGTTCGCGCAGGAACTCACTGTACCGGAGGGCGCGAAACGGAAGTTCCGCGAGTTCACGGCAAAGCAGATTTTCACGCACTAAAAAAGAGCAGGATGACGGATTTATCCTGTTCTTTTTAGTGCGTTCTGTCTTTTCATCAGGGCACCCGATATTCTGCATGACGCTCCTGATAGATTCGGGATGGCTGGCGACGCTTCAGAATCATCTCCTGCTCACCCTCCCCTGCCTCGTCGAAATACCGCAACAGGAATGTTATCGTAGCGGCAAGGTCTTCTACGGCATAGCGATAGTTGTAGAGTGTGGTGCAGACGACAATGTATTCCGTCTCGGTGAGGCGCATGGTCTTCTGCTGGCGTACCGGACGGACAGCGCCTGCCGGTATCGGATGCCGCAGAATCTGAAGCTGCTGGGTAGTCGGCTGGCTCTGGTAGAAGGAGAAAATTTTCTGGGAAGCAGGATGGCAGGGCTTGTCCTTCCAGCGGAAGGCGTAGAGAGCAACGGCAGTGAGCCGTTCTTCAAGCCCTGTTACGCGCAGGCCGTACTGTTTGCGTGAGATACCTGTGGCAGGCCGTCCGAGCGGCCTGTGCGGCACTTTCAGGATGCCTTCCTGCATCAGGATGCGGAAGGCGCGTCCGGCCTCCTGCGGGTGCTGGCGGAACCAGTCAAGGATTTCTTCCAGATTCATATTGATTTCCCCTTCTCTCTTGCGATATGCATGATCTGCGCCACCTGATGGATCTGGTCAATCTCTTTTGCAAGGCAGGAGGCAAGACTGCTTTCCCGCTTTGGTGCTTCCTCGAGGAGCTTCGTGCCCGGTGTCCGAAGGCGCGACGTCGTGTCGATGTTCGGGCAGAGTACGAGCACAGCATGGACGGGATTATAGGAACTCGAGAGGTCGAATCCGTTCTCGGAGTAGATGCGCGAGCGTGCCTCCTTGTAGTCACGGAGCTGGTCGAAGACGTCACCATAGGTGCGGTTCACCATGGCAGAGGCACGGCGGTACTTGAAGTCGATGATGACACTCCCCTCGTAGACGTCTGCGTGATAGAGGTCGAGACGGGCATCCGGACGGTTGTGCTGGTAGGCGATGTAGAGCGGATGGAGGTGGTCGATCTGGCGTTCATCCTGCGGGAGAGGCTCGTTGTAGACGAGACGCAGGGTGCGCGCCCCGCTCTTATACGTGACGGCCTCTCCGGAGGCGAGCATCGGGACGACGAAATCCTTCTCTCCTGCATCGAGGCGGTAAATCCATCCGTCCGTCGGGGTATATCCGAGCCCCTGCAGGGTCTGCATGATGCGGATGAAGCCCCATATCTCGTAGAGCTTGTCGGTGCGCTTGCGCTGGAGCTGGTATTCCTGCGCCGCCTGGATGCGGGCATCCTTCTCCTCGAGCGCCCGCGTGATGCGGTGCAGGTAATTGTAGCGCCAGTCGAGAACGGCACGTGCCGCATTGCGCGGGCAGGTCTCGTCCACCTCTGAAAGGAATGGCGCACCCTGAAGGCGCTCGACGCTGGCCTCGAGCTGGCGGCAGCGCTTCTCCCCTTCCTGCCAGTTGAAGTAGTTCTGCTCGGCACGCGATAAGACACTCTCCCTGCCTCCCTGATACCGCAGGGATTCCTGATATTCTCCCTGCAGATAGCAGAGCATGGCCTGCCCTGCCCGTCTGGCGCGCTGCAGGATGGCCTTCATAATTTTGAGGTCATGCTTGAGGAGACGGTTCTCGGGGATGTCGTAGGTGAGTTTCTTGATTGGCGCGAGGATGCGGTCGCGGCGCGTGGGGTGCGACCGCAGGTAACGGATGCTGACATTGTCGGTGCGGCGCACCTTATGGCTGGGCAGGAGCTCATGGTCCCCCTCGATGCGGTAGTTGGCCTTGCGTGTGAGATCGTCGAGCGTGCGAATGATTGTCGGCGCGTTGTGCTCAAGGAAGAGCAGCTGGTTATAGACGCCCATCGGGAGTCTCACGGCAGGACGGTCAGGAATGACCGCACCTTCCTTCGTGAGGATGAATTCCTCGGCGAGACCGTTGACGAAGGTGTCGATCTCGTCAGCAAGTTCTCTCCATTCCTCGACGGAAAGCTGTGTCGGGAGGACATGGAGCTTCCCGTAGCAGGCTTCTTCCCCGTCGTGGACGGAGATGGTATAGTAGCCGGGAATCAGGGGATAATCTCCGTTCTCATAGAGTGTCTGCTCCTCTTCCTGCGGGAGAAGGTAGTATTCGTTTCGTTCGCCATCATAGAGTGTGTCCGGCAGGAACTCGAAGCCGTCGATGGAGAGGCGCAGGGAAGGGTGTTTTTTTGACGTGAAGTGCACAGAGAGCGGTGAATTCTCGTTGACCGTGATGATGTCGTCCTCGCTCATCTGGTCGGCCTGCTCGGGCGTCCCCGCGAACGCGCGGACTTCCTGTTCCTTGCGGCCGTTGACGAAGACGAGGCGGAACTCAGAGGATATAGCCATACTCAATCAGTTCACCTCCCTTGTGTGCGAGGATGGAACGGCACTCCGCGAAATCCGAGAGATCCCTGTACTGGTCGAGAAGATCCGGCAGATACTTGCCATTGTCCTTCCGCGAGGCTTCGAGGAGGTCCTGAAGCTGCTCACGCGAACCGCGCACCTTCGTCAGGATGCGCTGGGCAATCTGCAGGTCGAACGCCTCCCCGTGCGTGAGTGCCGTGCCTTCCGGCACGTTCTTGAGATAGTCGTCGATCTGGCGCAGAATGCGGAAACCGATTCCGCCGTCTGCCCTGCTCGCATCGAGTCGCGTATCGAGTTCGCTGAGGAAGGAAATCTCTTCGTCGCTGAGGCTGAGTGCCCGTTTTTCGGGGTTCCGGAACGAGAGATACCGGGAGGCAGGGACAGGCGGCGACGGAAGGAGCGCCTGCTCTTCGGGCGTCTCGAGACTGCATGCTTTGAATTCCGCGAAGGAACAGCGGTGGAAGCGGATGACGTTGGCGCGATCAAGAACTTTGTCGGAGAAGTGGAACGTCGATTCGTCGAGATTGACCGTGCCGACGAAGAGGAGGTTATCCGAGAGTTCGATGCGTGCAGGATATTCCGTTGCATTGTAGACGCGGCATTCCAGTTCAGGGTTGTAGAGCTGGAGAAAGCGCTTCCCGCAGGGATTCTCGAGGACGGAGAGGAACTGCGAGAAATAATGTTCAACTCTGGCAAGGTTCATCTCATCGAAGCAGATGAGATAGAGCCTGTCGGGATTCCTGCTGGCATCACGGAGCGTATCGACAAGACCTGTGTCGGCGGCGCGGTACAGCATGGTCGTCGTATCGAGATAACCGAGGATGTCGGTATCATCCGTCCACGACGGGCGCACGGGAATCATGCGGAGTTCCTTCTCCGTTAGGCCGAGGGACTCACCGTAGAGCAAGACAATCTTGGATTTGCCCGTACCACTCATGCCGGAGAGGATGACGAGGGTCGAACTCTTCATGGCCACGTGGAAGTTGATGAGGTCTTCTTCGGAGTACACATACCCGCTGGCACGGACATGCGAGGCGAAACGCGAGAGGAAAGCGGCTTCATCGCGGTTTCCCTCCTCTCCTGCTGGCGGCTGCTCCGCTTTCCCTGCTGCAGTATCTGTAGTGTCTGCGCATGCCTGTACGGCAGAAATCCCTTCCTTCGGAGTATCTTCTCCGGCAGGAGTCAGAAGGCTGATAACAGGTGCATCCTGCAGGGCTTCTGAGAGTGTATCCATCTCATCCTCCGGCAGGAAGATGACGCCGACGGGCGTCGGGACGCTTTTCTGGAGGACGCCGTCCGGCAGCGGGATGCATTTCAGGGAACTGGCGGTGTAGTTGTATCCTCCGGCAGGGGTATGCCGCATATCCGTGATCGGCCCGTAGATGACAATCTCCTCGGACGGGCGTTTCCAGAGGATGAACGGCGGCATGTCTTCCGGCGACGGGCTGAGTTTCCGCTTGATGTGCAGAAAAGTCGCGGGGTTCAGGAGACTGGTACGCAGTTCCTCTTCCGTCATATCATGGTCACGGGACGAAAGGAGCGGCAGGACACGGTAGCGGGATTCCTTGGAGAAGCCGGTCGGCGCAGGGAGCACCTGCACGCCGGCATTCCAGTCCATATTGTCATTCCCTTCCCTGCCACGGAATGGCAGGAAGAGGAGGACCTTGTCGCCAAGGGCATTCTCGATTTCCCGCTGGGCGCTCACTTCATCCTGCGTGCTCATGAATGTATGATTGAGCCCGCGGAGGTACTCCGTGTCGGTTGCATAGAACGTCGTGTCGGGATACTCTTTCGGGAGATTGGAGATGCGGCGCGCCTGGAAGACGGTCTTCCCGTTGAAGAAATAGACGATCATGTGCGATGGTGGCGTGCTGTGGTATTCGATGTCATCGGTAAGGCGGGCAAGCACCCAGTAATCGTTCGTTTTTTCCTTGTATTTCATATTTCAAAGCTCCTTTACGATGGCGAGTGTTTCTTCTTCGCTCTGTGTGACGATGACGACGGGCAGTCCCTGCTTCCGGATGATCTTCCGCATCAGGAGGATGTCTCCGTGCGGGATGACGAGTGGGTCGGCAAGAATCTCATGGATGCCGTTCTCTTTCAGGTACTGACCGATAGCCTGATAGTCGCGTTCCGTATACCTGCCGAACTGGAAGGCATGGACGGCGAGGGACGGGATGCTTTCCTCAAAGGGATGCGGCTGTTTCCTGATCCAGAAGACACGTCCCCTGCTCCATGCGGATTCCAGACGGCGGCGGATATCCTCCTGCCTGTCCGTGCCCTTCTGGAGTTTCCTTCTCAGAGCCTCCCCGTCTTTCTGGAGCGCCTCGTTCTCTTTTTTGAGGTTCTCGTATTTCTGCCTGAGATGGTTCTGCTGGTCGAGGCTCTCTTTCAGGCGTCTGGCGTCGCGGCTGGCAGATGTCTCGAGTGCCTTGAGCTTCTGCTGAAGCGATTTATTGGTCTTCTCGGCCGCGCAGATGCGATTCCTGAGGGATACGATAGCCTTCTTCCGGATTTCTTCCTCATCCTCCTGAGGCAGGCTCCTGATATACTCGGAGGCGATGGCCTGGAGTTCCGGGAGACGTGTCAGGAGGAGTGCGGCAAGGACCTGCCACTTCTCGTAGATGTCATCATCCCCGTCCTGAAGGAACGCCGTAATCCGGACAGCGTCATAGTGGGAGGATATCGTATCATCCCTGTAAGGATTGAGCCAGGACAGGAAGAGCTTCTTGTTCTTCTTCTGGTTCAGGAGATCCTGTTCGAGCGGCTCGATAATTGCACGGTAATCCTCGAAGGAATCCGGATCGAGTTTATCGAGGCGCACACCATTCTTCGGCCTGACCTTCCGGTCCTCTGCAATCTTGCAGACATCCCCAAAAGTGAGTCTTGGCAGGACACGGTGCCAGACTTCTTTCCATTCTGTTTTATCCATCGTATCCCTTCCCTTTCCTGTGCACTTCCATGGTAAATGTCCCCTTTCCTGTTGTTACTCTGTTTTCTTCAAGTATAGCATGATTTAGTGGTAATGTAAATAACTTTAAGTTTATCGATAGTATTTGGTTACGTAGAATAATACAAGGGAATAATGGGGACTAATCCTATTTATATAGAAAAGAAATTGTAATAGCAATATATATAAAGCTATTGATTAGGAGCACAGACTGTGGTATACTGGATGTATCCGATAACAAAAGATATGCAAAGGAGGAAAGCGATGAGGCATCGCAGGAAGCAGATACAGAAGGCACAGGACGGCGTTCCTGCCTTCCCAGAAAACTACCGCTACGATATCGCCACGGGGCTGGCACTGTTCATCCTCGACGGGCTGCACCAGTTCCGGAAGGCCAATATCCACAGTTACCCGCAGGCATTCGAGAGGCACATCGAAGACTGGCCGAAGACGGTCGACAAGATGATCTGGTCGTTCGACCAGATTGCCCACGACTATCCCGATGACCCGTACAATCTCTTCTTCAAGGCGAGATGGAAGGAAGCAGAAGCGAAGGGTATCGAACTGGTGAAGTTCGGCAAGGACAGGAACATCCACTTCCATGAGATGCTTGATACCCAAAAACCATCAAAGGAAGAGATACTTGCCTACCAGAAGCGTGTGCAGCAGGGACTGAACCTTTTTGCAAAGTATTTCCGTGACCTCTGGGACTGATTTGAGAAAGGAAAAAGATATGAATATGGACAAGGAACGCGCCATCGCGGTACAGAAAGACCTGATTCACCAGCTTGAGGACATCCGGGCGATTGCTGACCGTATCCTCGCAAAGCTGAAAGCGGCGCAGGACGAAGGGAAGCTGTCCCCCACGGACGGGAGGTCTACGGGCTTCTCGGGCTCCCTGTCATGAGCGCCGTGAAGAATGAAACGGAGTACAATGTGCTTGCAAGGAGAATCATCCTCGAGGAGCAGCTCCGGAAGGCGTCTGGGAAGTGAAGCATGTCATCATGAGGCGGCCACGGGGTTCGTGACCGCCTCCTTGGTGATTCTGATTTCAGGAAGAGGGTGGAAGAAATGAGAATCCAGTTTCCGGGAACATCACTGGCACCACGTACGTGCCGCCAGTGCGGCAGAACATTCATCGGCGGGCCGCGCGCCTGGTACTGCCCTGACTGCCGCAAGGAACGGAAGAAAAAACAGGACTGGGAGTATGGTCAGCGCAGGCGCGCAGGGAAATGCATGGTGATGGGAAAGACCAAGGGCCGCTGCGAAGTCTGCGGCGCGGAGTTTGTTTACGGCTCCGCCAGACAGAAGTACTGCCCATCCTGCGCCAGGGAAGCCTGTGCCGCCGTTGATCGTGAGCAGGGGCGCGGTTGGCTGAAACGCGCCGTGGAGAAACACGGACAGCGGTATGTGGATGAGCTGAAGGCGGCGAAACGCCTGAACCGGACCTCCTGTGTCGACTGCGGTGCGCCTCTGGCCGAAGGGCACGGTTCGAACAAGGAATACTGCCCTGTCTGTGAGCAACTCCATTTGAAGTACCGCCGATACAAAGCCGGATGCAAACGCAAGATTCCTCCACGTGAACCGGTCAGCTTTGAAAAATGGAAAGTGGAACGTGGCAAAAGATACTGCGTAGATTGTGGTGCCCTGCTGCCACCGGATGTCGGTCGCACCAAGAAATACTGCGCCGCCTGCAAGGAACTGCACCTCCGCTACACCAGTTACAAGATGTTGTGCAAGCATTCTGCCAGACCGGTAGTCAGTTTCGGGGAATGGAAATCCGGGAAACGCTGAGGACAGGCATCAAAAAAGGCCGGCAACCGAAGTCGCCGGCCTTTCAGCTGTCGATAATCGACAGAATGAAGCCTTTGTTTATACCCAGATTTTATCATTTCGTCGCATTCCTGTCAAGTTCCGGAAAGAAAAAAGGCCACCCGTAAGGGTGGCTTTTTCTTTGCCATTATCTTCCCTGCTGCAGGCGGACGGCTCTGCAGGCTGCCTGCCTCACGGCTTCCTCGTCGTACGGGTCGATGCAGGTATATCGCTTCCCCTTCGGCATGTCGATGATGAGTTCTTTCTCCCTGCTGTCGATGAGCGCAAGGACCTGACGCTTCCGGATCTTCGCCTGCCAGATGGTTCCGGCCCCGTGGAAACGGGTCGCGAACCACTGCGCCTGACAGATGTCGCTGGTCCATGAGACGGCCCGCCGCGCCGCCTCGTTGTGGGACGAGACGCCGCGGTAGACGAAGAATGTTTCAGGCAGGCGTTGGTAGGCGCGGCGAAGATCTTCCTCCATCAGGGCATCCTTCGGGACGCTCCGGAACATCTCGACGATATCGTCGCGGCTGACATTCGGGTCGGTTGTGACTGCCTCCACGGTCGGCCATGTGTGCACGAGGAGCCTGCCGAAATGTTCTTTCCCGACGTGCGGTCGGATGTATTTCAGGAAGGCCAGACGGTACTGCTTCTGCAGGAGCGTAAGGATGTAAGAAGCATCCTTACCACGAAGAACTTTCCGCATCCAGTTCCGGTAGGCATCCTGTTCCTCGCGATGCCGGAGGTCCAGTGTGCGGTCGGGAGGAATCACGGCCACGGGGGTGTTCAGGAAGGGATGATGCAGGATGAACGGCATCCGTTTATCAATCTCCATCGGCTGGTCGAGGAAGGCAGCGGCAACTCCTTCGACGGCCTCCCTGTCCTCATCTCTCTCGTTCATAGTGTCTCCTCATAGAAAAACCCCGCTGCATGAGCGGGGCAATCATCGTCATTCATACTTGTAGGTACCGCGGAAGGAAAGACGGTCGAGTGCGGGGACGGTTATGATCTCACCCGTACGCGGATTATGGCCGGACTGCTCGTTGCGGTGCCTGTTCTCGAAGGTGCCGAAGTCGAGGACGCGGACTTTGTCGCCCTCACCAACAACCTTCTTCGTGAACGCAAAGAAGGCTTCGAGCGTCTTCTTGACCTGTGCCTGCGGCAATCCCGTCTCCTCTGCGATTGCCCTGGTGACGGCACTGACAGGGTAAACTTTTGGTGTTTCTTTCTGTGGTACCATGTATGAGGTCCCCTTTCCTGTAGCGTGTAAATGATATTCTATAAGTGGGCCAAAAAGTACTTCTGTGATAACGAATAAGTGAGCCACTTTCAATCCCTATCCCCTATAATTAGAGCAAATGCTTCTAACGAGGGGGATATCCAAGGTGGTTATCACAGTGAATGATTACGAAAAGATCCGTACCATGTACATGCGCGAGCACATGAGTCAGCGCGCTATTGCCAAGGCATTGGGCATCTCTCGCAATACGGTAGCCAAGTATTGCGCGGGTGCTTCTTATCCGGGGCTACGCGCCGATTACCATCGTGATGCCAGTGTCATGACACCAGATGTCATCCAGTTCATCCAGCAATGCTTCCTCGAAGATGCGCAGGAGCGGAATCCCAAACAACACCATACAGCCAGACGCATCTACGATCGGCTGGTCGAAGAACGCGGCTTTACCGGCTGCGAGAGTTCTGTCCGTGCTGCCGTGCGCAACCTTCGAAGGACCCGATCCAAGGCTTATGTTCCCCTGGAATTCCATCCCGGAGAGGCCATGCAGATTGACTGGGGGCAGGCTGCCGTAATGCTTGGACAGGAGCGCCTCATGGTGAACATCTTCTGCGCAAGGCTCTGTTACAGCTGCACGCCGTTTGCGATGTGCTTCCGCAAGCAGAATACGGAAGCTTTCCTGGAAGGGCTTGCTCATGCATTCTCCTTCTTCGGTGGGGTTCCCCGCCGGGTGATTTTCGACAACGCACGCGTTGCCGTGAAAAGCGGCTATGGCAAGCAAGCGGTCAGCCAAGACCGCTATGCGGCTTTTGCTGCGCATTATTGCTTTGAGACTGTCTACTGTAATCCTGCCAGTGGCAATGAGAAAGGACTTGTGGAAAACCTGGTCGGAACGACCCGTAGAAATATATTTGTTCCAGTCCCACGTATGTCATCTATGCAGGAACTCAATGAGATGCTCGTAGCGCGATGCAGCCAGTATATTGAATCGCATAAGGTCTTGCGACGCCCAATCGCGGTGAAGGACGCCCTGGAAGAAGAACGAAAGGGGCTTCTTCCTCTGCCACAACTTTGCTACGATAGCAGGACGGTAATGGAAGTGCGCGTCTCTCCCTATGCAACAGCGCGCATGGAAACCAACAATTATTCCGTTCCGGTAAAGTACGTCGGCTGCACGGTAGCCATGAAAGCTGGTGCGGAAACTGTCTCCATCTATTCAGATGGTGCTGAGATTGCAGTACATCCGCGCTGCTATGGCAGGAACCAGGATATCCTGAGCCTGGAGCATTATTTACCAATCCTGGAACGCAAGCCACGCAGCATCCTGCAAGCAAAGCCTGTGCGCCACGCACTATCCAAGACACTGCTGAAATGGTTGGAGATTGGTGAGTTCAGTGGGCGCGAGCTGATGCAGATCCTAGAAGTCTACGTCGAGAAAGGCGAGGACGAGATATTCCGCCACCAGGCAGAATATCTGAGCCATGAAGCCATCCGCAGGATTCCACAGGCTGTTGAAGTACAGTCCGTGAACCTTGCCGCTTATGACGAACAGTTCATGAAAGGAGATGCAGCAGCATGCCAGAAGCAGGCTTGAAGGAATCCCTGCGATTCTATGCAAAAGCACTGAAGATGCCGACATTCGCGCACATTGAGGATATGGTCCAGTCGTTCCAGCCAGGACAGAGCCTAGAAGCATTCACAGTCCAGCTCTTGAAGCGGGAATATGAACTGCGGCAGGAGAACCAACGGAAGCGTCGCATTAAGCGTGCGCGCTTCCCACTACTCAAGACCATGGAAGATTTTGACTTGACACGCCTCGAGCATGTAAAGCCGGAATACATAAAACAGTTAGCCAGCTGTGGCTTCATAGACCGGCATGAGAATGTGGTGATGATTGGCAATCCTGGTACAAGCAAGACGCATCTGATGACAGCGATTGGGTTCAAGGCATGTTTGAAAGGGTACAGTGTCCTCTTCTACCATGCGGCCAGCCTGGCAACCGAGCTCAAAGAAGCGCGGGACACCTACATGCTGAGCCGTATGGAGAAGGCGATTGCAAAGGCGGATCTGCTTCTCCTTGATGAGCTCAGCTATGCCAGTTTTGGCCAGGAAGAATCCGAGCTTCTTTTCAAGGTGATTGCCGAACGCTCCGAGCGTGCCAGTACCATGATTACAACGAACCTTGAGTTCTCACGATGGCCGGATATGTTTGCCAATGAGACGCTTGTGGCAGCATTGGTTGACCGATTGACGTACCATTCTCATGTCTTGAACATGAATGGTGCCTCCTTCCGGTTAGACAGTCACCAGATGAGATGATGCCAAGGTGGCTCACTTTTTCATTAGCACGAGTGGCTCAAAATTTCGTTAGCATATGGCTCACTTTTTCATTGACATTCACAGCGTAATACAGCCAATTGAATAGATTATGCTAAACAATATCAGTATCATTATTTTTCTTAGGCGCATGATATTTCTCCTCGTATTCTTCATGACTTCTTACATCAATAAATTTACCGTAAAATTTCTTCAATAGTGATAGTGATCAATAATTAAGGTTCGAACGGTATCATGTTCTCCCGTACAGATATCAAAGTCGCCCGATGAGTAATTGATATTATGTACGTCATGTGTATTGCCATTATTTTTCTGCCATTGATTTACTTGGTAGTAAGTAGCATCGGTCGTATCGTACGTGCGTCTTCTTTTCGATGCTCCCATGGCTTTACCATAATTGTGCAAAGCTTTTTGATACAGTGGTGTAATCAATTTTGGATTTCCAGAGCGATAATAGATTCGAATCGATTTGACATATCCATCTGTAACGTTTACCAGAAATATCTCTTTTACCTGTTTCATATTAGCAGCACCACGAGCCAGCTGATATGTCACGAAATCATGTCTTGATGTTGAATTTGATCTCGATGTGAGTTCCCAGTCATTCTGTCCATCGACACCGCGCAGATTAGCCGCAACTTCGCTTTCCGGCATCCCGATGTAAATGGTATACATCAGTTCTGGATCCTGCGTAGCTTCATTAACGGCTCCTATCGCATCCTGCGCTGAAAAGGCCTCTGCTGATGGCACCTGCCACATAGCGGCTGAAAAAGCAAGCGACAATGCAACTGCTGTTTTGACCCCTGCAAAACGCATGACAAATCCTTCTTTCCCATTTGAACTGCCAGACTTTTCTAATCCCTTTTATAGATAATCATTCGACTGCCGAGATAAAAATCCTGCTATCGAATACACGCACCAGAAAACTTACCAGGAGAGAGTATCTATAATGGTACGAATGAAAATTTCAAATATTTACATATTATCAGACTAAAAATAAAAATTACAATAATTTGTCGAATTTGTTCGGATTATGTCGATAGTTTTGTATTATTTATACATAATTTATTTTTATTACATAGTACTACGGTACTGCGCAAAAGGAGTGTATGTCATGAAGATGAAAAAGAAAGCTTCTATCCTGGCGGCTTCGTTGGCCGTGATGATGCTCGGTGTCCAGTCTGTTTATGCGGCTCCGACTAAACCGGACGTCAAGATTCTCGCAACAGGCGGTACGATTGCCGGCAGTGCTGCGTCGGACACGCAGACCACGGGCTACAAGGCCGGTGCGCTCGGCATCGATGTGCTCATCAACGCTGTACCGGAAGTCAAGAACTACGCAGATGTCTCTGGCGAACAGATCTGCAGCATTGACAGCAAAGACATGTCGGATGATGTCTGGCTCAAACTCTCGAAGCGCATCAACGAGCTCACTGCACAGAAAGATGTGGCTGGCGTTGTCGTGACGCATGGCACGGACACGATGGAAGAGACCGCCTACTTCCTGAATCTCACGGTAAAGAGCGATAAGCCTGTCGTACTGACAGGCGCTATGCGTCCGGCAACAGCCATCAGTGCGGACGGCCCGATGAACCTCTTGAACGCGGTTCGCATTGCGGCTGACAAGGATACCGCAGGCCACGGCGTCATGGTCGCACTCAATGACGAAATCGACGGCGCACGTGATGTCACGAAGACAAATACCACGTCAGTGAGCACGTTCAAATCGCCGACCGGCCCGCTCGGCTACGTCTATGATGGCACGCCGACGTTCTGCAATACGCCAATCCGCCTGCACACGGTCAAGAGTGAGTTCGATGTCAGCAAGCTGACCGCGCTGCCGAAGGTCTATGTCATCTACAGCACGGCTGGTGCCGACGGAGCGCTCGTCGATGCGGCTGTCGCTGCAGGCGCACAGGGCATCGTCTACGCGGGCACGGGCAATGGCTCGGTCCACAAGGCAGATGAAGCAGCACTCGCCAAGGCTACCAAGCAGGGAATTGTCGTCGTCCGCAGTTCCCGTGTTGGTACAGGAGCTGTCGTCCCGGCTGAACAATCCTACATCGATGAACACTTCATCGACGGTGACTCGCTGAACCCGCAGAAGGCACGTGTCCTGCTTCAGCTGGCGCTGACTAAGACACATGATCCTCAGGCTATCCAGGCAATGTTCCACAAATATTGATCGACGCTTTTCTCCAGCCATGCATGACGTACATCATGCATGGCTTTTTCTATATACAACAACGCTGGCAGCTGCTGCCGCCGCAGGAGTCGATGTCATCTCGGTCGGCGCGCTCACGTATAGCGTGAAAGCACTCGATATCAGCATGGATATCGGTAGGATCAAATAAAAATAAATAAGCAGGGCCCCTCAAAACGAGAGGTCCTGCTTGTCTATGTCTTTAAGGTTTCGTAACGTAGCCAATGGAATTCCAAAGGCATAAGAGAATTCCTGCTAAGATAATATTTGAAAAAGTCCAGCGCTAGGCTTTTTGCTGCTTCACTCGACAATCGTAATGTAGATTTTCGTAGCCTTTTCCCAGCTTCCGTAGTTTGGGACGACGGTGAAGACGGCTTCCCCCGGGGCGTTGGCAGTGATGAGCATCTCCGTATTGGATCCCTTGAAGCCTTTCTTGCCGACACCTTTGACGCTGACGCAGTTAGTTGGCGAGACAATGCCCATTCCATCGCGTTTGCCATTCGTCATCAGACGCAAATCGCCAGCATCGCCGCTGTCATCGCCAGCCATCAGATGGAGCTGCTGTCCGACGTGCAGCTGGACATTGCTCTTGGAGAGCTGCAATACGGAAGTCTTGCCACCAGTATAGAGGACCTGAATGGTGTTATTGTTTGCCGTCTTGTCGGATTGCGCAGTCTTTGCCGGACTGTCGGGAATCCGGACACTGATGTAGGCGACGAGGTTCGTGTCGGGATTGATGGCGAAGCGCAGGATACCGGTCTTGCCATTGATGGTGGAAAAAGTATATTCATAGAGAGTTTTCCCATCATACGCCAGTGTGCTGGTGGGATTGCCATAGGCACTCACGACCTCATCGAGTGTTGAGCCTTGGTGGATACCGCGCTTTGTCTTGACTTCGTCGTTCTCGGAGACGAGCGATGTCAGCTTGTTGTCGACAGAGCCGACCTTGAGCCCCTCGTAGAAATAATACATGTGGTTCCCGTCCTGCTTTGAGGAACTCTCCTGCCCTAGGCGGTTATGCATCTCATCGAGCGTGATACCGAGGTCAAGCCCACCAAGCGAAAGATCACTGCTCATCTCCGGCTGCTTTTTCTCCGCAGCGACATCAGCCGACTGTTCTGCCGCAGGTGCAGCATCTTCCTTAGTTGTGAACTGCTTGCCTACGAAGAACCCTACTGCACCAATAAGCACGAGTGCTGCAATGCCCAGTGCGATATAGCGTTTCTTCGAGTGCTTCGGCCCATGTGGCTGACCCGCATCTCTCCCTGATGCTGCCATCTTTAACGGCATGCCATCGGTGTTTTGCTGTATCGTTGCCACATCATCCTTCTTTTCCGGCTCTAACGGCGTCCCGCAGTTCATGCAGAACTTCGATGTCTCATCTTGCTTCGCCCCACAATTCGGGCAGTATCTAGCCATTTGATCACCCCATCTTGTTTGATTCGTAGTTTCTTATTATAATTCGTCAGCCACTTTCCATAACCCTTTTTGATGATTCGTCTAATTCCGGTATCATCCGCTTCAGTCGAAGGCTCGGTATCCTGTTTGTACATGGAAATCAGATTTCGTGACAATAGTGACAGAAATGGCCGCGGCAAATCCGTATACTGATAACTGTAACGAGAAAACAAAGCCGGAGTCTCGGGATAACAGATGAAAGATACAAGGAACAGAAGTCCCCCGAGCAAACGAAAGGAACGTGATCACCATGGCTGATAAGAATGCATTTGTCCTGCAGGATGACTGCAGCTATTGCGGCGCACAGGAGAAGGAAGAACAGAAGGAACTCTTATATGAGTGCAGCAATTGCGGTACGCTCTACTGCGACAGCTGCGGTGAAGACAAGGGCTGCCCGAACTGCGGCGCTCCGTTCAGTGACTCGCATCCGATTGAGCCAATGGGTGCTAGCAGCTGGAACCCGAATCAGGGCTGATTGGATGCGAGGTGGCATCTTTTCTTCTGCCACTCCAGCTCGTGGAAGACCACGCCGCTTTCTTTCAGCCACATGTAGACAGTAGGGCGTGAGGCATGGCAGATGCGCATGAGCTCGGAGACGGAGCGGATTTCGCGGTTCTGGTATTTCTTGACAAGCTCGTCCCAGTCGACGGGCTTTTTCTTTTTCTGCCGTCCCTTGTAGACGCCCTTGGCCTTGGCAACAGCGATACCCTCGGCCTGGCGCTGCAACATGATCTTGCGCTCAAAGGTGGCGATGGCGGCGAAGACGGTCATCGCGAGTTCACCGGCAGGCGTAGAGGTGTCAAAATTTTCTTTAAGTGAGATGACCTGCACCCCCTTCTCACGGAGGTCCTGGATGATGCTCAGCAGATCCTTCGTGCTGCGAGCCAAGCGCGAAAATTCAGACACATAGATGGTGTCACCTTCACGCGCAAAATCAATCATGGCTCTCAATTGCGGTCGCTCCGTATTTTTACCGGATAACTTATCTTTATAGATACGTTCTACATTTGCCTTCTCTTTGAGTTCGATGATCTGTCGTTCTTCATGCTGCTCGACAGTAGAGACTCTGACATAGCCTATTTTCATAAATATTCCCTCTATACTATAAAAGTCTCTCTTAACATTCTCTGATATATTGTTTATTATAGCATATTTTATAATTTGATTCGCGTCGTAAACGAATTTTGTATTTATAAAAATAGAGCACGCTTTAATTTGACAGTATAATAAAAGCAGAAATGATTTCTTAATATTTTAAATAATCAAATTAGATATTTTTATTATATAACTCAGTCTATAGCTAAATCAATGCCATGAATATTTCGTCAAATTAATTATGTGAATTTTCCATCTATTAATGCAAAAAACGTTCCTGGATGTGCTGCACTTCATCCAAGGTGACAAAATACGGATGGTTCTGGAAAGAGAGCGAAAAAGCGTCTCATGTTGCTAAGTGCAACAGAGACGCTCCTATATGATGATTCACTTGAGTCGAGAATGACGCATCGACCTGTCGGCTCTTCCCCAGCGGGCTCCGTCTATCACCTGTACGGAGCAATCTGGCAATGCCATCAGGTTCTGCGCAAGGTGGTCGTACATGCTCTCTCGGACCTGGATGCAATGTGTAATAAAATCATTGACCGGCTCCCGTTTCAAGCGACATGGTGTTGCAAATGCATAATAAAGAGGTACCTCCTGGAACCTCAGTATGCGGCCAATCGATTCGCTTGAACAACGGCACCCCGGATGAAATCTTTATATTACAATAAGGGCTGATTCTGCGCAATATCGCCGCGTGAGTCCAAAATCTCTGACCAGTTTCTCCTGAGCTGGATGCCACCGCGTCCAGATTTAAGGGTGATCTCGCCCTCTTTCACAAGATCCTGGCAGATATGGCGAATCTGGCTTTCGGGGACATCCAGATTCCGCGCCAGAGAGCGTCGCCCTAAATGCTTGCCTATGCGCGCAGCGATGGCCAGTTCCTGCAAGACAGCCTTCTTCAGATTTTCTCCAGCCGTTTCTCCTCCCTGCCGATTCCGCATGGATGCGATAGTGGCAGTAAAGCTCGATGGAAGGTCATCCGGTCGCGGTCGTCCGTCGCAGACATTGGCCAGGTATTCAACAACGTTCTGCAATTCGCGGATATTGCCGGGCCAGCTGTATTGATGGAATACCGGCAGGATTTCTTTTATCCAATCGCGCATCTCAGAAGCGCCCATGTCCAGGAAGAAGGATTTGAGAAAGGCAGCTACCAGCACAGGGATGTCTTCTTTCCGTTCGGCAAGTGGTGGTAGTGTCAGCGGTAGCACGTTCAGGCGATAGTAAAGGTCTTCACGGAATCTCCCTTGGCGTATGAGGACCTTGAGGTCCTGGTTCGTCGCTGCAATGATGCGTACGTCAATATGGATCGGTACAGTGCTGCCTACGCGACGGATCTCGCGTTCCTGCAGGACACGTAGCAATTTCACCTGAAAGGAAAGCGACGCATCGCCAATCTCATCGAGAAAGATTGTCCCATGATTGGCCTGCTCAAACAGGCCAATCGCCCCATGGCGCGATGCGCCAGTGAAGGCGCCTTCGACGTAGCCGAAGAGCTCTGAATCGAGCAGCGTCTCAGTTATGGCTGCGAAATTGACTGCTACGAAGGGTCCATCTGCACGCTCAGACGCGTTGTGGATGCTCTGAGCCATGAGTTCCTTGCCTGTGCCACTCTGCGCCTGGATAAGTACGGTGGAATCTGAATCAGCAAAGCGCTTAGCAATGTGGATTGCAGACTGCAACGCGGGTGCGCTTCCTATGATATCATCAAAGTGGTAGACTGCCTGCAGGTTGACATCGGACGTCTTCTGGCTTCTAGATGCTTCCAACCGGCAGAGCTCCTGCTCCAGTTGTGCAGCCCGGTTCTTATAGCGCTGGTTCTTGTCGATAAGCTGGATGATATCACGGACATATTGCGCCGATAGGAAATCGGCATAGTACGTCAGGAGCCCGATGCGCGATAACATCTCTACCAATGAAGTGATATCCAAGAGTCTTGTCTTGATGTCGACTATCTTTTCGATGCTAGGCGGTACAAAGCGAGATTCGCCTGGCGTCACCGCTACCTTCGCCATTTTCGGATCATCCATACCAGGAGCATATGCATAGTAGTTGAGATGATCGATGCCAAGCGTCTGCAACAAGGATATGGTGTCGTTGGCACTCTGGATGCAGTCATTGACGAGCAGGACGTTTGTGCCGGCCGGTAGCTCGAATAGCTTATCGACCTCATGGTAGTTGATGGAACGCCGAGAAATCATATAGGGCAGGCCATCTGACAGATGCGTATGGGTCTTCTGATAGGCAAGGCGGCTCGTAAAAATGGCAAAATCCGCCTTGATCCGTTGGGGCAGATTGCCCTCTGCATAATAGTTGCTGATGTTGATGCGATTGCCCAGCAATCTGTGCAGCTGGTCACGGCAGAAGTAAGATGTTTTCTCTCCGAGAGCAATCAATGCGATGTGCTTCATGCCTGACTTCCTCCTCAGAAAAGGGTTTATTCCCATAAATTTCAATCCCATTTCCATTATTATACCATTTTATAGCATAAAGATGTATACATATTGGTTCAAAATAACAGATTTGTATCTAAAGAATAGACAAACGTTGCTTATTTAGCCTGCTTTTGTATGGCAATACATGTTTTTTCATAGGATTGTCCATCGAATAAGAGACTTGGCACGCATCTTGCAATATAAGTAGGTGTGGCCATATCTTAGGAAGTGTATCAATTGAATCATATCAACAAGGGAGAGATTCTTATGGAAGACAATAAGACGCCCAAGGACAAAACGCCGCAGATCAAGGTGGGCTGGGTAGGCTATGCTGCCTTTTTCTTTGCCATCATCATCTTCTCTGGTATCTTCTCGTCTTCGGATACCTGGCTCAAGGTATTCGACTTCAACGTATTGAACGGTAAATTCGGCACGATTCCACCGGGAGCTGAAAAAGCACTGGATTTCCGCGGCGCTGGCGGGACGGGTGCCCGCGACGGCTTCTTGTTTGCCATCGAGCTCATACCAGCTGTCATCCTGGCTCTTGGTATCGTCAATGTTATCGACGGTCTTGGCGGCCTGCGTGCAGCTCAGAAGCTCATGACGCCAATCCTGAAGCCGCTGCTCGGCATACCGGGCATCACGGCTCTTGCCAGCATCGCTAACATGCAGAGCACAGATGCCGCGGCTGGCATGGTCAAAGAGCTTTATGACCAAGGCGAGATCACCGACAATGAACGCTCCATTCTCATCGCCTATCAGACAAGTGCCTCAGCCTTCATCACGAACTACTTCTCATCTGGCGCAGCTGTCTTCAGTTTCATGCTGGCACCAATCATTGTTCCAATCATCGTCATGTTCGTCTTCAAGATTATCGGTGGCAATCTGATGCGCATCTACCTGAAAATGTTCTACCGGAAAGATACGACTGGAGGTAATGCAAATGGCAACGCCTGAAACTGCGAAAAAGAATATCCTTGATCTCTTTATCGATGGCGCACGCAATGGTTTCAAGATTGGCACGACGAGTCTTCTTCCGAACGTCATCATGGCCTTCGTCATCATCCGCATCCTCGATGTCACAGGTCTCCTGCATATCATCGGTGTGGTCTGTGCCCCCATCATGGCGCTCTGGGGATTGCCTGGTGAAGCGGCAACTGTTCTCGTCACTGCAATCATGAGCATGGGCGGCGGCATCGGTGTTGCGATGAGCCTCTTCACGAGCAACATCCTGGATCCCGCACAACTCACGATTCTCGTTCCTGCCATCTACCTGATTGGCAACCCGGTACAGAACGTCGGCCGTTGTTTGGGTATCTCCGGCGTCAATACCAAGCATTATGTTGCAATCATCAGCATCTGCTTCATCAATGCACTGCTCTCAATCTGGGCAATGCGCCTCATCCTGCTGTTCCTCTGAGATCAGCTCTTCTTCACATCGATGACATATCCAAAGTATATCCATCAAGTAATATATTAGGAAAGGATGATGACTTTATGTCGAACCAGCCATTTTTCACGATACTGCGCAATGCTCATCTCTATGCACCTGAAGATCAGGGAATCCAGGATCTTCTGATTGCCGGAGAAAAGATTGCCGGCATCGGCAAAGGCATTGAACCGCCGAAAGGCATCGAATGCCGTGAAATTGATCTCAAAGGCGCACGCGTGCTTCCAGGCTTTATCGACGGTCATGTCCACATGATTGGCGGCGGCGGTGAAGGCGGGTATCATACGCGCACACCGGAACTCCTGCTCTCTAAAGTGACGACATCTGGTGTCACGACAGTCTGCGGTCTGCTCGGAACGGATGGCACAACACGTCATGTCGAGAGCCTACTCGCCAAAGCGCGCGGACTGGAATATGAAGGTCTTTCTACCTACATCTACACGGGTGCTTATGAACTTCCCACACCGACCATTACAGGCAGCGTCCGCAAAGATATTGTCATGATTGATAAGATTATCGGAGCTGGCGAGATTGCCATGAGCGATCATCGTTCAGGCCAACCAACAGCTCAGGATTACCGTCGTCTCGCTGCTGAGACGCGTGTTGGCGGCATGATCAGCGGCAAGGCTGGTATCATCAACATGCACATGGGCGACGGACGCAATGGCTTGAAATATCTGTTCGAGATTACAGAAGACGGCGAGATTCCCAAGACACAGTTCCTGCCGACGCACGTCAATCGCAATAAGCGCCTATTTGCCGAGAGCATTGAATGGGCAAAGCAAGGCGGCTACATGGACATCACCTCAGGAATCGACCCGAGTCACCCCGGCTCCGAAAATGCTGTAAAACCGAGCAAGGCCGCCAAAGCAGCCCTCGATGCCGGCGTTCCGCTTTCTCACATCACCATGAGTTCCGACGGCAATGGCAGTATGCCAGTATTTGACGATGCCGGCAATCCGATTGGCGTCGGCGTTGGTGACCAGCATTCCATGTTTACGGAATTCCGCGATATGGTCGAAGAAGAAGACATTGCCATCGACCAGGCCATCCAGATTCTCAGCACTAACGTAGCCAAGGCGCTCCATATCCATCCGAAAAAGGGCATCCTAGCTCCACAGAGCGATGCAGACTTCATCGTCATCACGGATGACTTCGAGCTCCAGCGCGTCTGGGCAAGAGGCCAGCAGATGGTTGAGGACGGCCAGGCCATCGTCAAAGGAACGTTTGAAGCATAATCTCTATTCGATGCAGCTCCTTCATACACCTGCATCATCAAAAATTCACCGAATGAATATCCTTCATCACAGTAAAGGAAATTCACCCGGTGAATTTTTTCTTTATGGAAATTTCTAGTCAATACTTTTTATGAGATTTCCTTTGCTTCATCTACGTTAAAGCGCACCATCTACTGCAGGGTCTGCCAGGCGGCCTGCAGGCGCTCGATGATGGCTTCGCGCATGTCTGCCGGGGCGAGGACGGTGGCGGCGCCGAGGGAGAGAATCTGCTGCAGGATCTCGCGGCGATCGAAATCGTAGTAGTAGAGCTGTATGGTGTAGGTGTCTGCCTCCTCGTCGTAGCTGGCTTATTTGTCGTAGCTCGCGAACATCATGAAGCTGTGCTCGACGGCGTTGTTCTGACGCTCGATGCGCAAGGTCACGCTCTGGCGGCGGTCCGCGAGAAACTGATGGAAGGCTTCCTCTGTACTTGCGGGGATTGGCGCGTCAAGGCACTGGACCGACGCGAGATACCATCATCCCCTTCCAATAGCTGGCCAGTTTCAATCATTCCTTCCTATTCTAACATAGGTCAAGCAGCAACCGTTAGCCTGCAGCGAAAGTTAACAGTTTTTTTGACACGAAAGCCATCTGCATTTCTTCTACAATGAACATGTCAACGGAAAAGAAACCTGAAGAAAAGAAGGAAAGGGGACCTGCCTCATGGAACGTATGATGGAGCACAACGTTATATTTATTATAAAGACCAAATAATGATATTCGTATTTTTAATAAATTTCGCTGTTCACTCTTTCTCACATCAGGCGCAGCCTGAGCTGCGACGAGTGCTCATCGAAAGAGTTACTACAGCTGGGCGCAACGCTACGCCCTCTATCCCGTCTGCGTTCACATTCGGGAATACTTTTCGCATGATCTGGTAGGCACCATTGACATCGGCATTGATGCGTTGGCCATCGTTTGCCAAGAACAGGCCGCGATGAACCCGGCGTGATTTGTCATAGCAGGCTTTGACCGGTGCCTCGTCATCCAAGAAGGAAGTGCCACTCGTATAGCTCTCCTCAGTCAGCACAACCTTCATGCCGATTGACTCGGCCTTGTACTGGAGCATCTGGATGAAGCGGGCGAAAGGCAGCTGCACAAAGCTCTGGTTGAGCTTGCGGCCGAGATTCGCTTCCTGTTTCCAGCCCTTGTTCTTGCCGATGACCAGTACCGACACGTCCTGCCCCGCGCACAAGTCGATGACCTTGCGACTCACTTTGTGCAGGTAATCCTCGACCTTGCGGTTCCGCTTCACTGTAAGCCGCGCGATTCGCTTAGATGAATGGCGTCCATTCATCCGCTCACAGATGCTTCTGCGCTTGGCTATCTGCTTGTTGTAGTACTGGTTGACCGACTTGAGCGGCGTCCCCTTGAGCAGGACAGGTCGCTCGCCTGTGTTCCAGGCCAGTGCCGCGAGATTGTCGACGCCGATGTCGATGGCGGCGTATCTTCCATTGTTCTCTTTCTCCTCGACCTCTGGAATCTCATAGACGAGTTCCAGATCGATTTCCCCGCCATGCGGGATGATGCGTGCCTGCTTGAACACAGCATCTGGCTGACTAGAGAAGATGGCCTTTACCGTGAATCCTTGAAAGACTCTTGGAAAGCGAATGACTCCGTCCTTGAGCTTGCAGTTCTGGTTCGTCAGGACCAGCGGGAAATAGCCGTCCTTCGGCTTGTACTTCGGCAGTTTTGGCCGTCCCTTGTACTTCTCGGGATGGGCCTTCCAGTCCTTGATGGCCGCGAAGAACGATGTCCAGTTCTTATCTAAAATGCGGAGTGTCTGCTGCGCCGTCTGCGCAGTCGGCATCTCCCGATAGTCGGGGTACTCTGTGTCAGCCTTCAACAAGCGGTCAACTTCGCCATAGCGCAGCCATTTGCCATCGTCGATGAACGTCTGGCGAATCAGGAAATTTCCGTGATTGTAGAGGTTCTTGGAACGATGACAGAATTCACGCAACATGGCATAGAACGGTGAAGAAGGTTTAAGCCGGTGGTGTTCCACTCGTTTCATCATCCGCTATCGCCTCCTTGATC
>ENA-ORTS01000770-ORTS01000770.1-human-gut-metagenome-genome-assembly--contig:-NODE-770-length-24374-cov-101.702660_pt1 | contig 24374 bp, 28 predicted proteins | sample MGYA00241911_ERZ509186 | MGnify/ENA primary metagenome ERZ509186 (study PRJEB26280, sample SAMEA2338852) | human gut metagenome | biome: human gut; feature: human-associated habitat; material: faeces...
CCCAGTTGTAATGGTTACGACTGCCACTATTTCGCTTTAATTCGCGATAAATGGTGGATAAATCTACATTTATTGCCTTGGCAATATCTTTTTTACTCATTTTCTTTTGAAGTAACACATTTATTGTGTACCTTTGCTCCGAAATAATTTGTTTGTACATAGCAATGCAAATATAATTATTTCTGGGGAGACAGCGGTCTCCCCATTTTATTTTTTTGCATTGCTCATTGAATTTCTTGACATAGCTCAATACATGGGGGCTACTCGCCCCCAAACCCCTCGGTGTTTTCAGGTATAGATTATAAAGCCTGAAACCCCTCAAATTTTTGCACTTCTATTGAGAACTTGCCGAAAATGAGCGGGAAAAAGTGTATCTTTGCAGAAAAGAAATGTTTCACCTATTAATATATATAAGGTATGGAAAAGATAATAACCGGCAAGGTTCGCAAGAACCTGAGCGAGCACACAGCTCGCATCATCCTGGAGCGCTCAGACAGATTGGCAAGCAGCACGCTTGAGCAGCTCCGCAAATCTACCGATCGCGCCTACACCATGGCAGGGTTCCTGCTCACGGTGTTCATCGCCCTCACGGCGTTTGTATTCTCCAGCCCTTCTTTATGGCAGCTCTCTACCGCTGCTGTTCTGTGGGCAGGCATCTTTATTGCGCTATACATTATGATAAATCAAGTTCTATGGATTCACCCTTTCAGGCATACAGGCAACGAGCCCAGGAACATGATACAGGAGGAAAACATCGACAGGCTTCTGAAGAAGGGGCATAACCGGGAAGAGATGAACGCCTTATACTCCATCAATACCCTGCTTGATGCCATCAGCAATAACCAGGAAATCATCGACCGCAACAAGAGTATTCTTGCCAACCGCTGCGACCATATAGAAAAAGTAATGACGGTGATCAAGTGTACTGTTATTGTCGCCACCATCATCACCGTCATCTCGTTTCTAGCCTCTGCTCTGGGGATGTATCACGGTACCGCCATTTGAGCGGTCGTCTTCACCTCCACGCTGAGGAATCCAGTCATCATCGTCTGTTGGTTTCATAATCATAAAAAGGGCTCGTGCATCCGGAGAGCAGTCCTTCAGCACGAGCCACATAGCTGTATTTCTTTTCACTTGTTATGTACAAACTCTGCTCAATCTGCACGCAACCTTAGTTCAATGTCATCATTAGTCTATCTATCAACATACCAGCATCTAAATCTCCTTTTATTCTTTTTGTTTAGAAGGTGTCCCCGGCACGGAATCGTGTCGGGGACGATGTGTGAATAGATAACCCTATGCTAACTGCAAAGAGCTAATGCGTTGTCCAATCTCCTGGACGGCACGATTGAAAATATCTTTCTGCTCGGAATTGAGCGTATAAGCATGACCACGAACCTCTGAGCCATTGAGACGCTGAGAGAGCCATGCAGCGCTTTTACCGAAGTATTTCTGTGCGATGTATCTTAGTGGAAGCAATTTATAATCTTCCTCTGCAAGCTGCTCACGCAAAGTCAGGACTTCACTCTGAAGCTGCTCCATCTTTTGGTTGATGAAAGCCTTTGCTTCCTCTCTATCACTATCATCAGCATTTAATTTGATGTAGTTTAAAATTTCTGTTTTGCGAGCTTCGCTCTTTTCGTCTTCCTTGCCTGCAAGAGAAGCGTATTCCTTAAGTAAATCCGTATTATTATTCATATCTTTTATTTTTTAAATCCCCTCCCGAAGGAGGGGTAAGTTTTTACTTCTTTTTTCTTTTCTTAATCAGAACTGAAAGCTGGTCTAAAACGCTGTCTGTAAACTTCCAATAAGTTTCATCATCAATGTTGTAAGCCTTTCTCAGCCTGATGTAATCACTTAACAGTTTCTTCTTAATTCTAATCTGCTTTTCTAGCTCTTCTTCATTCATCTGTTGAATTTTAAATTGTTAAACATCTAGTTATCTATTCACGATGCAAAGATACATAAAATTCTTTTAATGACCAAATAAAACATAAACTTTCTTTTATGTTTAACTCATTTTTAACATCTTGATACGGGAAATAGGCGGAAAAAGTGTATCTTTGCAAGAAAGAAATGTTTCACCTATTAATATATATAAGGTATGGAAAAGATAATAAGTAACAAGGCCGCCTCCTTTGCCAGCATGGAGCTTGCCAGATTTGCGCTGGAACGGGCAGATCAGAGAGCCAGCAGCATACTGGAACAGTACCGCAAGTCAACAGACCGCAACTATACACTGGCAGGCTTCATCATGACGGTATTCATGGCCCTCACGGCTTTCCTCGCCACGGAAAAGATGACCATGGTACTGATAACAGTCACTCTCCCTTTATGGGTAGGAACCGGAACGGCGCTGCTTATCCTGTTCTGTAAGGTGATGTGGGTACACGACTTCATGGCGCTGGGAGATGATGCTGCCACGATGCTGAGAGACGACCTGGTAGACGTGGCCATGAACAAAGGCTTACAGGATGATGATAAGGCAAACGATGAATACCTGCATCATCTCGTAATATCATCCATCAGGCGCACCCTTAACGCCACGGAGCATAACCGCGCCTGCCTTAACAGAAGAAACCGATACGTAAAACGAGCGATGACCGCAATCATTGCCTCGGTAATAGTGAGTGCAATGACTACGGTCATCCTGCTGGCCTTATCTTTTCTTGGGATTCTCCCCGTGACTTGATGTATCCGGATAACTGTTCGGATCCTCTGGCCAACCATCCTCATTGTAGTTTGGTTTCATAATCAATAAAAAAGGGCTCGTGCATCCGGAGAGCAGTCCTTCAGCACGAGCCACACAGCTGTATTTCTTTTCACTTGTTATGTACAAACTCTGCTCAATCTGCACGCAACCTTAGTTCAATGTCATCATTACACCTGCAAAGATAGTACTTTTCTCTGGAACCATCAAACATTTTGCTGATTATTTTCAGAAAACAGCAAGAAAAAAGCCCCGATGCATCTCGCACCGGGGCTGAGTTGAGTTATTGAACATGTTAGCTATGCTAACTGCAATGCGCTGATGCGATTGCTTATTTCCTTGACTGCCTGGTTAAAGATGCCTTTCTGCTCCTGGCTGAGCGTATAGACCTTTCCGCGTACCTGGTATCCGTTGAGACGCTGCAAGAGCCATGATGCACTCTTGTTGAAATAGGTCTTGGCAATATAAGAGATAGGAAGCAGTTTATAATCCTCTTCATCTATCTGGCTGCGGAGAGCTTTCACTTCGCTCTCCAGGCGAGCCACATTCTCCTCCACGAATGGCTGTGCTACCTCGGCCACAGCATCCTTATCCATAGTTTCCAACTTAGCGATAATTTCGTTTTTTCGCTCTTCGCTCTTTGCATCGGTATTACCGGCAAGCGACTTGTATTCTTCCAATAAGATTCTAATATCTTCCATAACAATATATGTATTTTATAGTCCCCTCCCGAAGGAGGGGAAGTTAAACTTTACTTTCTTTTCTTCATCAGTCTCGAAAGGTCATCTAGGAGATAATCAAGTCTCTTTTCGATTTCCTTCTGCGAAAGACCGGTGAATTTCACGATTCGGAGAAAGTCTTCGATTTCCTTCTTCTTTCTCCCGATTTCATTTTCTAAATCATCTTGCATAGCTTGAAAATTTAATTGATTAAACATGTTCCTTAACTCGATTGCAAAGGTACATAATAATTTTGATATGCGCAAATATTTCATAATAAATTTATTATGTATAACACATTTTTAACGTTTTGATACGGAAAATAAGCGGGAAAAAGCCCCGATGCATCTCGCACCGGGGCTTCCTGATAATTTTGATAACTTTATAAACTTGGAAAACCGTACTCTACAATAAGAACGATAGATTTCCATATGAGAATGAGAACACACGCCTGTGCAATGTTAGAAGATCATATTACTATAACTAATAATCATGAGTATAAAAAAGATACATCTAATATAAAATTCAGCCAAACTATACCTATAAACACTTAAACCTATTTTCTAAACATAATAATCTTGGGATAAGAGAGCCGGGAGTGCGGGTTCTGACTTACCACCTCCATGCGCACACCCTTGGTCCCATAGCGAAAGAAGAGGAACCTCTTCGGCACACGATGAACAACCATCTGAAGGGTATCGCGACTCTCGATATGCACCTGCATGCTGTCGCCCTCGATTTCGCCCCGCAGGGTTATCCATGGATCACTCCAGGAAACCGTCTGCGAGACGTCGGGCGGTCGGCAGGAACCGGAAAGAAGCCGACTGCATGTATCGTGAGGAACCGGCCGGATGGCTGCCTTCACGTCTACCCGGGTGGTGGTAGAGGTTGTAGCTGCCGCCATGATCCGGCTGTTCTTTATCTTGAGTTCCTTCCTGTTAACGGCAAGGAGAGAGTCCGGACTGCGTTTCAGATCAGACGTCTTCAACGTGATGGCTGGCACGGAAGCTCTTGGCCTGCCTGACTGCGTGCGGCCTATCTCTACCTTGCCGTTGTGAAGGAGGATATCCTGATTCTCTTTCGTGCGCTCCGTTTCGCCCCTGAGGTCGTGACACTCCTTGAATGCCACAACCAGGGCGAGCGGAATCATCACTAGAAAAATAACCTTAATAAAACCTATAAACCTATTCACAACAAAAATAACAACAAATAACAAAAAACACTTAAAACTTATACACACTTCCGCCGGATCGTCTTGATAATCGAGGTAATGGTGGTGAGGTACGTAGGATCTGTAGCGTACTTGCACCCTACCCCGTCGCATATCTTCTGGGCAAACTTGAACGGGTCCTTGCGGCATGGCCAGGCATCCTTATAGCCCGGCTTCTGGAAGAGACGTTCATGTTCCTTCAGGCAGTCGCCTACAGAGTCGAAATCCTTGAAGGCACGCATCACGGTATAATACCAGAGATTTTTGCCTGCTACCTTGCACACGGATACGATACGGTCTGGCTCCTTGAACTTCTGTTTAGGAGTCTTGAAGTATTCGTGAGTCTTCACCATGACGATATCTCCGTCCCACTGGCTGCCCTTGGTAATACCGAAGAGGTTAGCCTTACCGATAACCCGCGAACCCCATCCTGTCTCAAGCATCGCCTGGGCAGTAACGAAGGCAGGATCTATTTCTGTTTTTGCCTCCACGGCCGCAGCATACACCTGACGGGCGAAGGCTAATTGAGTTTTACTTGCCATACCTTTATATAATTATAATAATGTATACCTATGATGCATCATCGGGCGCATCTTTTTCCGAAAAGTTGATAGGCCCGCCGCCGATGTAATCTCCCTTGTCGTTAAAGTCCTTCATACGCTTTACGAAGTTCTTCGGAAATATCGGATATATAGCCTGTATGTTCTCGATAATGGAGAATATCTCGCGTACCATCATGAACACGCAGATGTAAGTTCCTGTCCATTGCATCGCGCCGACAGTAGAGCCCTCTACGGTGGCATGACTTGCAAAATTACTCAGGATCATCAGGAAGATGTAGATTACAATCTTCTTCGTGAACCTGGAGAAGAAGGATTCGCTAGACGCATCCTTGTGGATAAGATGCTTCCATACACCAAGGAAGGTATCGATAGAGATGGCTATCGCTATCCACTTGGCAAACTCCCAGTCCTGATACACATACTGGAACCCTTCCGACACAGCCGTCAGAGGGAGCGAGGTGATTGCTATCATCGGTATATTTCGTTTATATTGTTTCATAACATTTCGGCCTTATGTTTTTTAGACATTGCAAAATTACACAAATATTCCGGAACCGCAAAGGACGCTAGCGCACCATCTGTCGCGACAGCCGGTGAACATCCAGGATATCTGCACCTGTGGCCGAAAGCATGAGGGTCCAGCCGTAGCTCTGGAGTTCTGCAGATACGAACGGAATAATCTCGCAGGTAGTAATACTCTCCCGGTCCATCCAGTAGAGTCCTTCCGTCTCCACATCTGCCATGATACGGGCATGAACCTTCGAAAGCATCTGAAGGGTGCGGTCGTTTGCTATGACTCGCTCGAGCATATCGGCATGAGCAGATAACTTCATTGCTACAGTTACGGCTATGCGCTGGGTACATTGGAAACTCCTGCGCCCATCGCTCTGCATATCCACTTCTCCGTAATCTACGAACAGGAAGGAACCGGTAAGCTTATCGATGCGTTGCTTCAGTTCGTCGAACGACTGGCCGTAAACATAGTTCTCTATCTCCGGAACCAGTTCTTTCTCGGGCATCTCCTTGATTGCCTTGAGCACGGTAGCATATTCTTCCATACTGCTCTCGCCCTTGTTGGCAATACCCTTCGTAACTCCTGCAGTAGCAGGAAACTTGGCAAAATATTCGAATAAATCCAATAACATAGGCTTTTATAATTTTGTCGCAGGGAGGTTGTTCCCCTGCCTTGGTTATATAATCTTTTTAACTATCTCCAGAGGTAGTCCTACCTCGTCTGCTATCTTGGCCAACTCCATGCCGGTAGCCTTCAGGCTCTTTACTCCCTCGATGGTCTTCTTCCTGAGAATGCGGAGATAGGTAAGCACGTTCAGCTGTTCTACCTGTCGGGCATTACCCAATCCATCCTTGGAGAGATCGTAGAGCGCATCGGTTGCATCGGTAGTAATACTGCTGCCCTCCTTGGGTATAAACTTGGTGAGTAGGGAAAATTCAGTCTTCGAGAAGAGGAAATTATTTACTGCAGTAAAGTTTAGAGCTATCGCCCGGAGTGTGTTGACAGGCAGTTTCTTAAACTTCAGAGCGAGTTTCTGCGCCTCTTCCGAGGAATATACTTCCTTGTCGAAGTAGAGTATCGCAGCCAGCAGAGGAAGACTTTCCTCGCCCATATCGAGCAGCTGGCGCGCCTCGATATACTGAAGGGCCGTGAGCGAACAGGTGAGCGACTTGAAATCTGTATTGACCTCATAGCCATAATAGGCTTTCTTGTCGATAAAGATAATCGGCAACTGCTGCCGGCAGAAACAGAGATCGAGCACGAACTTATCATCTTTCTCCTGGAAGATGAACGAGAGCTGACTGGCTATAGACATGAAGTTCTCCAGGGTTCGCTCATCGCGCTTAATCTTGTTCAGGTTCCATCCCTTCATGTAGCAGAGAAACAGACATTTCACAGCACCTGGGGAAAACTGCCCACTCTCCATAAGAGAAAGCAGCTCCACCAGCTTCAGATATTGGTCAGAAGTGAGTAGTTCCCACGAGTTCGGAATTTCATGTTCTATTCCGTTTGCTCTTACGGTTATCGTCTTTTTCATAAGCTTATGGCATTAAATACATATTGTCGTCCGGACGGTTCTCGGCAGAGAAGGAAAGAAAATCGTTTCCTTCCTGGGCATCGAGGAGCATATCCACATTATGCAGCAGATCTTCCACCTCCCCGTCTAGCTGTGTGGCGAGCTGCAGCGCACGGCTTGCCTCGTCGCTGCCTGAGCGGGTGGCGGTATTGTCATCGAAGAGGTTGCGGATGGTGGCAGGGAACTCCAGGATATCGAAACGTCTGAGAGCCTTCGCTACGGTCTTCTTTACCAGGGCACGCTTCAGCATGGGCAGCGCCTTCTGGGAAAACTCAGCAAACACCTGGTCTTCTCCTCCCTGTTCGAGTCGGTCGAAGTAGGCGCCTATGCTTTCATCGAGCACCTCCTTCTGGAGAGGGACGCATCGGAAAAAGAAGAGATACGAGAGGTCGATAGGATAAATTTCATCGAATTCATCGGCAGTATCTACCTTCAGCTTGCTGAGCATCTTGTAGTAATTGGTCTTGCGCCAGTCTTCCATGGCAAGACGGATATCGGCAGGATCATCAGCACTTATCTCTTCAGTAAGTTCAGAAATCAACGAATCCATCGCATTAAAGTAGTTCTCCATATAGGAGCGCTTCATGCCTTCCATCTCGTACTTGTAGAGATTAATATCGTTCTTCCTTCGGTTCACGGCATCGAAGATAATCTGGGTAGCTAGCGTAAGGTTCGCCATGGCAGCGCGGAGAAAATCCTTGATGCCGCTCTCTTCTTCCTCGATGCTCACAATATCAGAGAACGTATTGTTTCCGATGATGCTCACAATACGTTTGCGCGCAGCTACGGCAGAACCCTGAAGGCTGTCGAAGTCGGCGCTTGTATCTGCACCAGGTGCGCAGTTGCAGAACTGCGCATAACTGGTGAAGAGATTATTGAGTTGAAATTTCTTGTTCATGCCTGTTGCTGGTTAAGTCGTTGGGATGGTGTTATATCTTCCTGTCTCTGCGGAACCTCGCGGTAGAACCCTAGTCTGCAGCCCTGCTTGTAGAGTTCCGGGAAGTTCATGCGCAACGCCCAGTTGAGCGGTTCTGCGCATACTTCGTCCTCCGAGGTGAGCGACATGATGTAGATGAGATAATTATAATAGGTATCACTTCCACTCTTCGAGATGACTCCATCTTTATCTACTGCAGATATGGCTGCATCGAGACCTACCGAAGACAGAAGGGCTTGTTCGGTACGCTTGTCGTAGGAAATGAGCGCCTCGATATATTCCTTATACTTGAGGTCGATGGTTTCCACCTTCCACGACTGTTCGTGTCCCTGAGCATCCATGAAGGAGATGGAAGAGAAACCTTTGCCCTGGTTGTCTGCACCCGACAGATAGGAGCTGAACTTGCGTACCTCGTCACGAACATACCGTACCATGCACGACTCCTTAAAGTCTGTACCGATATCGATACCGTTATACTTCAGCAGTTCCATGCCCTTCGCCTTGCGTCGCTTGTTCTCCTCGCAGAGCTTGGTCATCTGGGTGCGCTTGCTCTGGATCCAGGCGTTAGGGATAATGACATGCACCTTTGCAGCCAGCGAGTTTTTCAGAAAACTGTTAATGTATCGGGCAGTCTTGTTGCTACCTTGGATGTACGGGCGAGCTCCCTGATGCGTCTCGTTTGCTCCGTAGAATTCGTCTACTGATTTCTCTCTGTGATGAGAGATCGCAGCATAACGGTAGTTGTCAACTTCGTTAAAGCTGAACTTCGGATAAACCGAGTAACTCGATAAGCCATAGGCGAATCGTCCTACTACAACCTGTTTAAAGTCTCCGTACGAAATCAATTCTGAAGCAACGTCCTGTCGGGTAGTTGCCAATCTGCAGTAACGGTTCTCCATCGCCTCAAGCGCAGCCACCGGCTTACCCATACCTATCATCTTGCCACGGGTGAAGCGCCATTTCACGAAGAAGTCGCCAAAGTAATAGAAGTTCTTGATACAGGTCTTGCAGAACTCCTCGACAGAAGGGATGCCGCGGGAACTCCAGGAGTCGAGCCATTCCATTACTTCGGGCTGTTCCTCGTACTTGCGTACCAGCTTGCCGTTCTCAATAGCCTGCTTGTATACGGCGAGTCCATGGCCATAGAGCATCTTGATCTCCTTGGAATAGAGACGAGGGAGCAGTCGGTTCTCCTTGATTTCCTTAGTCACTTCGTCGCATTGCTGGTTGTTGTGGCCACGCATCAACACCTGATATCCCTGTATGCCCAGATAGTGATGCTGCTGCATCCAGAGCGTACCACCGAATGGAGACTCCAGGAGTGGTGACTGGAAGAGCTGGTCTGCACCAAAGATGGAGTCACCTTCACCTAGCTGGAAGGTGAAGGTATTGCCATCGGCAAGGTAGATGCCGGCGTTGCCATACATGTCTATTTCGTATTCTTTCATAACCAATTTATTTTGTGAAGTTTAAATCCGTCTTGAGGGAAACCCATGTACCTGATGAGAATCCGGTAGCACATCTTCGGCTCTCCATCTTCGTCTGTATAGAGAAGATAGTTCTCTCCATCGATGGCGAAACGTTCCTTCGGCAACTGGGTTCGATACTTGCAATGCCTGCGCACCTGAAGCTTTGCGCTCGCCTCGCCTCTCTGCCTGGAGTAAGGAAAGAAAACCAGGGTAAACTCCCCATCGGGCAGCTTACTGATTTCCCTGGCCCACTGGAGTGCCGTGATGCCATCCATGATGATGTTCTTACTTGTCTTGCTCATAATGATGCGAAGATAGCGAAAAATTATCGCCCTGCAAAAGACCGGCTGCACCTGTTCCCCGTCATATTTCCGAGAATCGTAAGGCCTGCACCTCTCTTTCCTTTCCCAGCGGTGCGTGCTGGTTTGGGTAAGGTGTTTTTGGGAGTTTTTCTCCCAGCCGGTCCGCTTGGGCTGATTATCAGTATTTTAGCATTTATACCCTTTCATTTTCCGTAAATTATTGATATGCCCGCGAAAATTATTACTGCAGAAATGCAGCATTATTCTGCGTCTATATTTCGAAATTGTCCGGTAAATCGGTAGGATATGTACTTAATTCCGCCTTCACGGCATCAGAATAAAGGCCGTAAAGCAGGTAAATCATCGCAGAAGGCAGCTGCGTGGTGAGTCCTGCCTGATTCTTCAGTTGCTGTTTCTTCTCCGAACTCTTATCAAGTTCTATCTTCCCGTCCGTTTTCTTCAGAGGGGATATCATGATGGCAGAACAGAGGTTCTTGCACTCATTCTCATCGATACGGATGACAGGCAGGAGCGGACTGCGTTCGCCGAAGAGCATCTGACAGAGCTTGAACTGCTGCCAATGGTATATCGTTGGCGCATCTTCGTTATAGAGTATCACCATGAAGCCATACGACTCCAGGGCAGCCTTCAGATTGAGTGAGTCGGTAGTTATCTGTTCCCGCTCCTCCCTGCGCTTGTTACCGGCACGGTCTGGATAGAGATAGATAGTCTTATTGGCGGCTGCAGATCCGAAGAACTGGTGCACCTCTGCCACGAGGTCGTTGTAATCCTTTGGCAGGAAGGCAAAGAACTCCTTGATGATGTCGAGACGCCTACCGTAATCTTTCTTCTGAGCAACGATGAGCGACTGGAAGTTGCCAGGGTCGTATCCCATGTAGAGCGGTTCGTGAGGGTCATAATGTAGAAGATACTCTGCCGTAAGGATAAACCTATCCTTCAGATTCAGGCGAAGAATGGACTCATACTTATAGCTATCCTTGAACTGATGCTTTGCGTGGTCGTAGTTAATGAAGAACTTATTGGTTACCTCCTTGTGACGGATGGCGCAGATAGCCGTGAGGAACTCGTCCGTATCAAGAGTGTCCAACTGAGTCTTGAAGAACTTAGGACCTAGGATATCCTTGTTGCAGAAGGAGGATGCACGGATATAGTAGATGGCATTACGCCTCATATCTGCCAGACGAGGTTTCCATCTCGCCACGAAGGCATTGAGCTTAACAGACTCAAGTCGCATCTTCTCAAGGAGAACAGGGTCTTTCGAGTCTCGTTCCTGCTGCTTGAGCACGAACAGGCGGTAGAGACTTCTGTTAACTTCCAGGGCAACGGTTGCAATCTCCTCGATAAGTTTCGGGTTCACCTTCTTTTCATAATCCTCAAACCAGTCATCTTCGCCGAGGTCGACGCGAGCCGTATCACTCACACCCGTAACACCCTCATAATAAGCAGAGCAGCGCACATTGGCTGGACCTCCACGTAAAGACGGGAACAGGCGGGTTTTGAGTTTTTCTCCACTATTATGCTTCATTTCTTCAACGAAAGCGTGCACGGCATTTCTACCGGCAACAGATTCCGGCTGGTCGCTTGATACGAGCTGAAGGTGGGCGCCATTTCGGAATATCACGCTATGCTTAGCATAGGCTATCGGATATCGGGGTTTCCGGAAGTGGGAAGGCAGCGTGCTCTCTCCTACTACGTAATCAATACCATATTCCAGCATGGATCTCTGTTGCCCGTTCACTACTACCTGACGCGAGAAGTATGCCTGTATGTTTGGCCAGACGTTAGTCATCAGCGCCACGTAGGTTTTGTGAACCAGGAAGGATAGCTCTCCCGGCATATCGTTGGCAACACGTATCAGGCGAGGACCCGTCACACCTTCGGTCTTACCTCCGGCACGGGCAACCTCGGCAAAAAGCATGTTGGGGTCGATGATGTTGGCAAGCAGCTGCATGTTGTTCATGTAGTAATGCTCGAATTCACCGAGTGTATTATCATTCAAAATCAGTTGGCTCATCACTTAGATCCTCCACTATTTCCGCTTCCTGAATATCAGCATCACGAAGCAATCGTTTCTTTTCTGAACTCTCGATAGGCAAACCATCGATGAGAGATATGTAAAAACCGCGGTTGTACTTGCCGGCAATTTCCTTGAGGTTCTTTTTCTGAAAACCTAATTCTTCCGGGGTAACTTCTGGAGTAATGAGGAACACAACTCCGAGATCTCTGTCTGCTTCTGCCTGTTCGGACGCACGTCTGCGACATTCCAGCGCCTTGTCCATACAGGCTTTCTGCATTTTATAGTCGCGCTTGGCAGAACAGAGCTTGGCAAGGTCCTCGTACTTGTTGGCAAAATCATTTTCCCAGACTTTTATGGCCACATTGCAATCTACATTAAAGTAAGATATTGCCTGATTGATACGAGTCATACAGGTACGCACATCGAGGGATATCTTCTGCTGCGAAGCAATACGCTGTTTGAGTTTGCGGGCGCCACGGGTAATATTACGTTCATACTCGTAGATTTCGGCTGCCCATTGCAGCTGCTTCAGAAAGGTCTGCACATCCTCTGGAATGCCTTTGCCCTCACCTGTAGTCAGAAAGGTGGTAATGAGGTCTGGATGAACGCTCTCCAGTTTTTCTATCTCGCTTTTCATACGCCAAACAACTCCTTTCTAAGTTTCAGTTCTTCGCGATCCTGCATCCGCTCATTCAGTAGTTTGATGGCATCGAGGTCGCCGTTTGCTGCCAACTCGGCTATCTTCTCGTCTGCCTTGAGTTGAGCCTGTTCTAGTACACCTCCGTTCTTCACCATCGAAACGCAGGTTTCTGCAATCTTTTGTAATTCCGTCTTATCCATCTGATTTATCTGATTTGTCACTATACTGTTCCATTACCATCTTGAACATGCGTTCACGTTCCTGATGCCGCTGGAGATTCTCACGGTCGCTGGCACGTTTGTCCTTACGGTCGTCTCTTTTAATATAACTCTTATAGCGCTTGATATTGTCGAGAACGTTCTTGTGCTTGTGAAGAAACTCGGCAGGATCCTTCTTGAACAGTTTTACGAGTTCATCGAATTCAGACTTCCCCTTCAGCAATGGATGCTTATACAGGAATTTTCCTGTATCGTTGTATGCCTTCAGTTCGTCGAATGCCTGAAGATTACGGATGCGGAGTTCCGCCATGGTAGCAACATCATTCGCCTTCGGTTTCTTGTCCAGGAGTTCGTCGAGTTTCTTCATTTTGCGCCATGTATTGATGCGGTCGTTATAGATGACAGTTGCCATCTGCACGTCCTCGTTATAGAGGTTATCCCAGTCGATGTTAGGATATTCCTCTTCTTTTTGGACTACTTTTTTTTTGAGTCCTCGGCATGGTCGGCAGCATCAGGCTGTTCTGATTCCTGTTGATTTCCACCTTCAGGAGTCTCTTCTTCGGTTGAAGTATTACTTGAGCCATCTGCAGGTATCTGTTCTTCTTCAGCTAAAGTATTACTTGAACCATCTGCAGGCTCCTGCTCTCCTTCAGTTGAAGCATCACTCGAACCATCTTTCGGCTCCTGTTCTCCTTCGGCTGAAGTATCACTAGAACCATCTATAGGTTCCTGCCCTTTCCCAGTTGAAGTATCATTTAGATTCTCGTTTAATTTCTCGAAATAGATTCGATGATCTACGATATCCCCTTCATCGCACTCATCCAAAAGAGCGTAGAGTATTTCGTCTGCATAACGTTTCGGGTCACGGGCGAAACGAGTAAGTTTAGGATGGCGAGGGTTTACATCCTCCAGGAGAGCAAGGTCGGCTTCAGCGTGCCCGGCTCCTCTGAGTTTATTGAATAATTGCAATTTTTCTCTTCTACTAATCATACCTTATATATTATTAAAGGTGCGCCACCTCTTGTGGCGACACACCTTAAAATTAACTAATAAACTAAATAAAATGAGAAACGCTAAGAAATTGTTGTCTTACCAGTTGAAGAACCTGAAGCCGTATTCTGCTTTGTGCCAGGAGCCGTATCTGAATGAGCGGCAGCCTCGGAAGCTGTCACACCAAGAGGATCCTCAGCATACAGGCAAGGAAGGTCTACAGATGTGCGCTTAAATGTGAAGGTGGTGTATCGGCCGTCCTTATCGTCCTTAGTCTCTGTATTATTGAGAATCATAGGGCGCTCAGGTTCGCCGACGATATACCATTGGGTTTCCTTTACATGCTTATAGAGAATGATAAACTTACCACCAGCGTACTGCTCGATGAAGTTATAGAGAGCCACACGAGTACCACCCATAATGATTACCAGGTTATTCTCGCCAGATGTCGTGATATCTCCCTTCTCTGTCGTAGCCGTGAACGTAGGAATATCGTGTGCATCGAAGAGATATGCCTTCAGAGTGTCGGAAGTAGCCGTCTTAAACGGTATTGCATTGACCATGCGGTCTTTATCCGGCTGAGGGAAGGGCTGCGACAGGTCAACTAAAGTCGTAGGAACCAATACCACCTGGTAAGCAATGGCAGAACCATGGGTATCTCGGTCTGTCACATCTTCGATAGATGTCAGCGCAACGAACGAAGCCATAGAGACTCCTGTGCCACCTATACCGAAGGTAGATGTAGGATCAGATAACATCTGCAGAAGTGAAACGATGCCAAGCAGCATAATGAGCGTCATGAAGAGAAGACGGCCCTTATGCTGGGCATAATGATAACCCTTGTTAGGGTTATAAGTACGAGAACGTACTGGAATATTGTTTTTCTTCATAATTTTTTCTGAAAATGTAGGCGAGGTACGCCGTACCTCACCTACGAGTTAACAATATATATATAATAAGGACTAACGGCCACCAGGAACATTAGGCTGAACAGCCTTGTTAATGGTTCGCTTGCCACCTACGCGACGTTCGAGCTCACGGAACTTCTCGTCCTTGCCGAGAATAACCATGATGTAGTCGCCAGCCTGGCTAGGAGTCCATGCTGCGGTAATATTTGCAAACTTGCCACTATTGGCGATGGTAAGCTGGTGCTGGGCATCATCCTCACCAATCTCGATGCAGTAAGCTACGCCAGCCTTCGCATTCGTGATATTATCGATAGCGGTTGCTGTAGTAGCAGCATCTGTAATCTGCCAGAAGCCGTTTGCACCGTTGATCTCTGCACCAATAACAGTTGCAGGGAGGTTGGTAAAGATCTGCTGGAACTCGTAATCGTTGGCATCCATGTCAGCCTTGCTGTCAAACTTGCGGCCAGTAAAGGCTGCGCCACAACCTTCCTTCCAGGTACTCCAGGCACGAACCATCTCCATCTGCTCCTCCATCTTCACGGCGAACATCTCGCCAGGGAGGTTCTCTACGAACTGAATATTGCCAGGGACGTCCATGAACATCCAGCAAGACTTGCCCTCGTATGGGAGCCACTTAATCTGAATGGTAGAGTCTGGGACACGGTTCTTGTAGCCGTTAGGACCGGTAAAGTCCTGGTCCTTACCATAAGTCTCACGGCAGTTAGCAAGCCACCAGTCAATATGGTTCTCATTGAGATAGAGAACATGGTTATCGATGGTCATGCCCTCAGAGAGGTGAGTCTTAACATCGGTAATGAACTCCTTAACCGCATCCAGCATATTAGCTGAAGTATAAGTATTGTAGCTCTTATTAGCAAATGGCTTAATGCTGTAATCGTGGATGTAACGGAGCAAGGTGTACCAGATACCTGTACCTGCATTGAGGTAGCTTGACGCCTGTCCTACCTCTGGCTTGACGTAAATACCACGCATACGACGCTGGTTCTGCTCGTCCTGAGCCTTCTTCAAGAGGTTGAGAAGGCAGAATTCAACCATAGACCACTTGATAGGATCGGAGCCCTCCTTATTGAGATAAGCGATATACTTACGCTCAAGTTCCTTCATTGGGCCAAACTTAACCTTAATCATGGCGTCATCAACATAGCCCATCTCGTTTTCGAGCTGCATGCCACCCTTGTAGATCTCACCTTCCTGGTAGCCCTGAGATACCTCATCGAAGAATGCGTTGAAGAGAATGTCACGATCCTGAACACCATAGCGAACAGGGAAGAACTCTGTAAGATTACGAAGCTCAAGGATTCGGGCAATAAGCGCATCCTGGCGAAGGATAACGAACTGGTCACCCAGTCCTGCATTATCCACGCCTGAGTAATTTGTGGCAAACTGGCCGGAAGCGAGAGCTTTGACGTTACCGAGCTCGTTGCGTACCTGGTGATACTTGTAGCGTTCCTGGAGTGATCTCGCGAACGCCATCGCTTCGGTACGGAATGCCTTGCCGTCTGTCTCCTCGTTTGGCGTAGATGCTAAGGCTATCTCAGGATTAGCGACAATGCGGTTCCAGCGCTTTTTCATATCGAACATAGAATGCTCGATACCGAAAAGGTAGTTAGCGTTAGTTTCGAAACCGTTAATAGGAATAGAAGGAGCAGTAACATGAGCAGCAGGTTTGTCATCTGCTGTACTATTAGCCATCTTCTTCATATTCTCAGCGAGAGTGTTGACAGCTGTAGAGAGTTTCTCGAACGGTACATCCTGGCTGTTCTCGTTCTTCTTTCCTGCATCATCATCGTCGTCGCCACTTCCATCGCCGTCAGGATCATCATCCTTTGACTTGTTAGCCTTTGAGACAATGGCATAGAGCTCATTGATCTGCTTCTGATGCTCAGCCTGCTCGGCTGCACTATTCTCCGCAGCGAGGTCATCCATGAGAGTACTCTGGTACTCTTTCTGGTACGCCTCGCAAAGAGCCTTATACTCATCTGCGGTAAGGCTCTTATTCTCAAACTTCTTAGTAAAACCAAGACTCTCGAGAACCTTGTTTAACTTTGCTTTGAAATTCATAAATCAATCATTTAAATATTAAAACAACTTAGATCAAACAAAAATAATATATTAGCTAAATCCGTAAAGGCTCTGCGTCCCCATATAGGCCTCTCCCAGTTCTGCCACCTCCGCAATCGCCTCCAATAAGGTGCGCTTACCGTCGATGAGACCGACTTCTTCGGCTGGAGCGGTATACAGGCTCTCTCCCTGAAGTACCGGGGCGTCATCATCCAGTTCTGCCAGTTTGGAACGCTGAGATTTCACTTCTGCCAGGAACTGTTCATTCATCGGATCAAGAACATTCTTAATATAGTCTTCAGACTTACCGTCCTTCAGGTCCTCGAAAATCTTATTCTTCCGGCTAGAATTGGTAGCCTTCGCTACAATCTTCTTCAGCCCTAACTTCTCGAAGTATGGCTCAAAGTTCCAGAAGGAACACATAGTACCGATGCATCCAACGAAGTCATGATTCGTTGTTGCGTAAAGTTTCTGACCATGACAGCCGATGTAATAGGCTGCCGATGCGCAGTATTCTTCATAGATGGCAATGATAGGTTTCTTGGCGCTTCGCAGAGTCTCGCTCAATCGATCCATGTACCATGCCTCTCCTCCTGGAGAATTGATATGAAGGAGATGAGCGGATATCTGCGGGTTGTTCTCAGCGGCAATAATATCCTGTTCCAGCTGTTTGGAAGAGAAATACCAGTAGCTGTTTGCTGTCACAATTCCGAATACACGATGATATGCGATTGTACCATCATCCAGAGATGGCGAATTGTATTCATCCGTGAGCTGTACACTTTTCGTTTCATCTCTCTGCGATACCTTGGCAGATATCGCTAACAGCGCTTCATGCGTCTCGTACTGATAATATGTATGAGTCTTGAGATACTCCCGAATCTCAGGAATACTCATCGCCTGTTCGGCTTTTTTCTGTTCGAAGCTTACCACCGCGCCATTCAACGGAAAAGCAGCTACCATCAGCTGACGGTAGGCATCCTCAGTAATCCATAGAGGTAGAGTGGAAAGCAGAAGGGTCTGTATTTCGTCCATCTTAATTAAGTTTTCTACAAAGGTACATATATATAATAGGTATATAAAAGACCTTAAAGCAATGGGTTTGCAAGCATTTTGCACTTAACGATAAGCTTCGCCTTATTCAGATGTCTGACGAGCTGAACCTTCGCCGGGATTGTTTCCGTACCTATCTCGTACGTACGTGCATCAGGAAGTCCAACACTTGCGAGCGTGACGATAGCGCTGCGAGGAACCTTTAGTTCGTTAAAAATGCTCTCGTCCGCTATATCGACAATAAATGTCTTACTACAATCCCAGTACACACCTCCATTTTCCTCTGTCATTGAAGGCTCGAATGTGAACGGATCGGCGCTGAGGACTATGTTTCTTTCTGTGCCTCCGAGAGAGGAAATCATTAAAAGACAGGAAAACTCTTTCATAATGCTAAATTTTAGAGCGATTATTACTAATTTTTGAGTGACAGAAATTTGCACTCAGTATGTATTAAAAATAATTAAATACCCCGTTTTTTTTGGTATTTTCGAGGTGTTTTCGGAAAAAGCCGCTGGCGGTAGCGATAAAAGTTCTTCAGGAGCGCATCGGGCGATATAGACCTCAGAGAGTATCTCCTGATGAAATTGTCTACCACATCCTGGTTCCGTAACGGCCTGCCCAACTCTTCATTCTCAATCATGAGTCGGTGAAACTCGAAATTGAAGAGAAGTCGAATATGCTCTTCGATTTTTTTCGCCGCATTACTGGATAGATAATTGAAGTAAGCCGGATCCTTACCAGGATGTCCATCCATCTTTGAGCGCCGTGAAGGCAGATATATCTTGAGATTACAGTCTTGCATGACGTCATGATGAGAGTCTGGCTTGGCCATACAATTCCACACCACATGATACAGATCTGTGGTGTATGGTATTTTTACTCCGCCTGTTTCTGGCTCAATTTCTAGCTTTTTTTGAATATACTCTGCCAAATAGGGCTCAATTCTAACAGACGCTGTTCGTTTCGAGAGACGTTTTTTTCTTTCCATATCGTTTTTGCTTATTTTAGCTTCCTACCGTCCTACAATCCTACAAATTGCAGGCTTACGAATGCAAAGATACTAAATTTCAGCGAGTTACACAAATTTAATCAAACATATTTTAGTCCTACACACTCATTTTTTCACTTCCTACACGTCCTACAATCCTACAAAATGGGGTATTTTGTAGGATGAGATCTCCGAAAGCACCAAAATGCGAAAATTTCCTATTTCCTACAACGTCCTACAATCCTACAGCATTTCCTACAAAAACACAAAAATACAAAAATACACATAACATACTGATAATAAGATAAATAGATAATAATAATAGTTTGAAAAGAAATGCATTTGTAGGATTGTAGGATTGTAGGAAGGCATTTTTCTGAAAAACATTTTCAAAACTTCGTTTTCTCGGTTATTTTTGAATTTTTAGGGGGTACGGGGGATTTTTCGCATCTGGAACACACAAAAATGTAAAGAAATACCCACGCTCGCCCTCCCGGGTTTGCGTGGGTAAAAATATGCAAAATTCAACTCAAATTTATGCGGAAAATCTTTGGTTTTCTCGAATATTTTTTGTATCTTTGTATCGTTAAATTGGGGTAATCTACACCTTATATATGATAGTTTTTCAACTCTTATCAGAACGGTTTATCCCCATTCTTGCCGGCGTCTGTTTCATCAAATGGTATACTGCCAGGCTTGTACTGCTGGGTATTAATATCAGTATTAGCCTCTTCATTCACTCCTGAAGTGATCAGAGCGACGCTCTCGGCGGGGATTTCTCCTCGTCTGAAGTCGATATTATACATCTCCATGAACTTATCGTAGTCGATGATAATTGCACTTGTAGATGTAGAGCGCTCCTTACGCACTCTTACCATCGTTTCCTGGTCATCCGGCTTAGCAACCTCGACGGTCTCCTCCCATGCGAAGCGCCGAGATGGTACGGTTCCAATATATGATGGATGTGAGCGAAGATTCTGCTCAAGGGTAGATAATGTCGTATTCTCGCTATTGTAGCCACTCCTGTCGTATATGGAATATACGCTGCTTAGGCGCAGGAAGAGGATATGTGTGCCCGGGTCGAAACCGAATGTCTTCTTGTCTCCGTGAGAATCCTTGCCTGTAACGCTCTTAGGCTGCTCGATGAGCATCTCTCGGCCAACGAGTACCTGTTTTGTGTCGATCATGTTGTTGACCGCATTGAAGAACATAGCGAGCTTGTCTGTGCTTCGGATCAGAGAAAGCTGGAACTTAATCTTCTCCTGCACAAGGGCGAAAAACTCATCATACGTAAACGGCAGTTTAAGCTTAGAATATTGCTCTACAAGTTTCACCATTCCAAGAAAAAGAGAAGCGGTCTTCATAAGTCGATCCATCTCTCCGGAATTGATTACATCACTCTTGAGCTCGCTGTACGCCTCTTGCTTGAGTGCACGGAAATGATCCATGACTGCCGGTCTGAGCGACAGTACTTCTAGTAATACGTTGGATAATCCTATATTCTTCTCTATATTCTTGAGCTCTTCGAACAGCTTAGTCTCCTCTGGTGTTCTGTTTTTCGGCTTAGGAACCTCGCAGATAATAACACGGCTCATCAGGGCGTTGTCATCTCGCTGAGGGGTCTCCTGACCACAAATGATCACAGGCGCAAATACCTTATCATTCTCAATATCTCTTCCAGATGTGCCGCGACGCTTCTGCTTGCCGTCTCCGTCGTATACTATACCCTTCAGAGCCTGGAACTTGGTATCTGAGATATCTTTATTATTGTACTCATCGAGCACGACCGGGACATCTCGAAATGCACCCATGATGGTACTCATGGCCGCATCAGTACCTGTATTGAGGTTGAATATCGGAATAGTAGGACTTATGAACAGAGATCGGATAGATATCGCAATCTGAGTCTTACCTGAAGACATTGGACCCATGAAGAAGGGCGCCGTGAAAAGTCGGTCCAGGCAATGTATGTTACTTCGGAATGCGCACATCAACGCAAAAACGATAGCCCATTTGCCGTTGTCATTAATCTTATAGACCTTATCCATTAAGGATGCCCATTTTTCAAAACTGACCTGCATGTCAGCAGGAATATCATCGTATGTCAGCTGAGATATCAGTTCGTACTTGTCTGACTGGCGCCCGGATCCAGCGTAAATGGTTGAAAACGCAGGAAGATAATAGTTCATGTGATTATGGGTGACAACACCCAGCTCGTTAACCTTCTCAAACACATATTTTCCGTCCTTGTCCTCGTGGGCGATACCATTGGCAAAGGCGAAAAACTGCTCATCTGTCTTCCGGCTCATTCCCTCCGACTGCTGGTTGCCATATACCTGGATCTCCCGGCACTGAACGAAATGGCGGCTCATATATTCTTTTATACGCCTCCACTGCCATTCTTCTCCGTCTGTAAAGTTCACGCCTTCATAGTTGATAAGAACGTCCTCGATGGTACTCATCTTCTTTAGAGAACTTGACAGCACCTCGATATATAACGGCTTGTCGAAGTAACGACGATTCACCTTCAGCACTCGCTTGTTCTGCTCGAAATCTTCGTTGAAGATATGGAGAAGAGGAACCATATAGAAGTCTGCAACCTGAGAGAATCCACGTCCGTTCTTATTCTGGAACATATAGCAGACTGGTATGCCCTGCTTATTAAGGCGAGGATAATACTTGCACTCACGAAACATCTGTGCGTACTCTCCCTCCTTGACATAACTGGGAACTTCATCACCGTCAAAGTCATCATCATAGAGATCATCCTTCAGGGCATTCGCCTTCATTACATTTTTTCGCTTGTTGACGAACGGCTTACGGATCTCGTCGAACTGGCCCTTGGATAGCCCTAATTTACTGCAGTAATGGTTCTTGTTGACAGTTATCACGGTTTCCTCCGCATAGCTGGTCAACTCGATACACCTTGTAATGATCGGAACCTTGTCGCCAAGGAAGCCGGACAGTAGATCGCCATGTATGCGTATATAGAAGTCTATAAAGGATTCTACTTTATCCTCGTGCATGACTCTTATCTGCGAGATTCCTGCCTTGAACATCTCGGCCAGAGCGGAGAGGTAACTACTATCATCGCCCGTTGTTGTATCTATACTGCAGCCTTCTTCAGTTGTGGCTAGATAGCAGCAGATTCGGCGGAGGTTCTGAATATCGGTAGCCGACGGAACGCCTGCTATGTACACAATCGGATTGTCTCCGTAAGACTCTATGAACGTATCGATAGAAGATGTCACGATAGCAGGCTCGTTATCTCTCAGATTATCCTTCAGCTCATCAAGTCCAAAAATACCCTGCTGCATATCTTCTTTCTTGAGATTCTCGACATTACGTCGGATATCCCGAACTTTATCTTCCAGAATAGTCATCTTCGTATCGAAATCCTTAGTCATGCTCTTCATATATTCAAGACGCAGTCCGGCGTCCTGCACGCATGCTACTAGGTTGGCGATAGTATTCATGGCTGAAGCGATTGTAGCCTCGTCCTTGCATCCGCGAGGAACCAGCATTCTTTTCATCGCTTTAGGGAATGTTTCAGTTGCATCGATTAATTTCTGTTTTACGCCATCCTTGCAAAGCTGGCCATAGCTGTCTGGATCATATCCCTTCGGCAAGCGAACGCACCTGACGCTCGCTCCTGCCGTCAATAACAGTTCACTATTCTTTACGGCAGCCTTAATCCCCGCGCTGTCCGCATCGTAGATCATTACAACAGACTGGGTAAAGCGCATAATGAGTTTTACCTGATCGTCTGTAAATGCCGTTCCCGATCCGCCGATGACGTTCTCGACCCCATATTTATGTAGAGTGACAACATCGAACTGCCCCTCTACGAGATAAGCAAAACCCTCTTTCGCTATCGCCCTTTTTGCTTGGAATAGTCCGAAAATATGCCGACCTTTTCTGAAAATGGGCGTCTCTCCGGTATTAACATATTTGCCAACTTTATCGTTCGGAGTAACAATTCTTCCGGAAAACGCAACGACTCTTCCAGACACGTCGTAAAACGGGAACATTACGCGGTCTCTGAAGAAGTCATAGTTTCTCCCGTCTTGAGACTTGCCTACGACTCCAACATCTTCCAATATCTGCAGACTGTACCCATTCTCCACGAGATACTTCATCGCTACATTACCATTCGGAGCATAGCCCACTCCATATTCTGCAAGCACCTTATCTGTATAATCGTAACCGCGTTTTTTAAGGAAGCTCTCCGCTTGCGAGATATTGCCCTGGTAGAACTTTGCGGCAGCAGCAATGGCTATACGACGAGACTCAAGCAATTTATACGCAGCGTTTTCTTCCGGAGTAGATTCTTGTTCCGGAAACTCAACATCAGCGAGCTTGCAAGCTATTCGCAATGCCTCGTTAAAAGTTATCTGGTTGTATTTCTGCAGAAAGTCCAGAACGTCTCCATGCTCACCACACACGAAACAATGGTACGTCTGTCTAGCCTTATTAACCATCATAGAAGGATGACTATCATTATGGAACGGACAGATACCCTTGTAGTTAATGCCCGCCTTCTGAAGATTAATATAGGCGCCTATCACATCAACAATATCAAGTTTACTCTTGACATCGCTAATGAAGTCTGAGTTGATTTTCATATTTCTTATTTTGTTTAGTCGAACAGATTGAGCTGTAGAGAATCGAATGCTTCAGATATCGTAATATTGAAGTATGCTGCCACAGCTTTATACTCTTCTGGTTTTATAGCCTTACGGCCGAAGAAAATATCCCAGTATCTTACCTGGTTAATACCAGTCTCCTTAAAAAAGAACTTGCTTGGATGGAAGTCCTCAAGGTGGCGGAAGCGATACTCAAGCAACTTCTTCAGGCGATTCTCCTTAACAACCTGATGTTTGCCGTCCAACCTATGGCGAAGCGCATATAATCGAACGGCCATCACGGAACGATTGAGTTGTCGGGCCATATCCTCAAGACTCATTCTTCCGTAATTTTCCACCAGGTATGCAATTTCGTTTTTGTTCCATTTTCTGTTACTCATAATCACATATTGGTCTATTAATATACTCGACGTATCTCTTTAACTTGAGACAGAACCGGCCATTAATGCAAGTTCTGCCTTCTTTGCAAATAACGCATTTCTCAGACATAAGCTATTTTGTTTTTATATGCTCCAGGTAATATGCTGCCACCTGCGCTAGTGATCTTAGCTGGAGCTTAGCCTTAATATTCTCCCTATGCCGTTGTACGGTTTTTACAGATATATAAAGACGGTCTGCGATCTCCTGGGCGCGCAAGCCTTTAGATATAAGTTCTACTATATCTAACTCGCGATCAGTAAGCTTAGAGTCCAACTTAGGCTTACAGATGACACCCTCCATTCTGCATTCGCCACGCAACGGGCACTTGACCTCCTCAATCGAGTAGGAAGTAAACACTAATCATAGGTGTTTATCTCCTATTTTCGTGTTT
>ENA-ORTS01000775-ORTS01000775.1-human-gut-metagenome-genome-assembly--contig:-NODE-775-length-24276-cov-3.444201_pt1 | contig 24276 bp, 19 predicted proteins | sample MGYA00241911_ERZ509186 | MGnify/ENA primary metagenome ERZ509186 (study PRJEB26280, sample SAMEA2338852) | human gut metagenome | biome: human gut; feature: human-associated habitat; material: faeces...
GGATTTAATACTTAAATTGGATATGCTTTTCATTGAAGATCCTTACAAGTGTAGGATTTTAATGGATATACTTGATATAGATTATATTTATCTGTCTATATTTTCCATGAAAAATATTTACACTAAAAGAGATAAGCCTTATAAAACATATATAGCATTTGATGAAAATACGCTGTTATACAAAATAGGTAGATCTTCTAATCCATTTAAGAGGATAAAAGGTTCTTCTACATTTTCTCCTTTTGTTAAATTGATGTTTGTGTCTGATAGAGATGTAGAATCAGCTATTCATAATAAATATAGTAAATGTAGAAAATTGGGAGAGTGGTTTGATTTGCCTGAAAAGGACTTATGTGATATCGTGAATAATTATGACTTTGTTAAATATGAGGGAAGATGAGGGATAAAAAATATGTGTGTATAACTGATTTGATGAATAAGGCTAGAGATATTGAGAATAAGAGTATAAAATTATCTGATGTTGTTAAATATCCTTCGTCGTCTCTTGTGATAAAATCATTCCTCTCTTCTTTTGGAATAGATTTAAAAGATGAGCCTGTCACTTTGATGGTTTTAAAAAGAGAAGGTTTTGCCAAGAGGGTAGGCAAGGGTGATGGTCAGAAGTGGATGATGGAATTTAACCTATCCTTTGTGCTGCTATTTTTAGCTTTTGGAAGTTTAGCGTATGATCTGTTGTACGATAATATTTAATTGATATTACAATCTGTGGAAGCCGGGAATAATTCTCGGCTTCGTTGTTTAATAACGTATGTTACCTTGTTTCCAAATCAAATAAGTATCTTTGCTAAAAACATTAATATTATTAATATGTGTAATACAGGTGGTTGTTGTCATGATCATTCGAGGGAGCGTCCTAAAGAATGCTGTCATGGCGTTAAGATAGATAGGTTTCTTAACAAATGCCCTGAGGATCCTTGTGATCCTTGCGATAGGGATTGTCAGGACGAGCCTTGTGTTGGCTATGGATGTCCTATAGTTTTATATGATAAATGCGTCTTATACTCAGGTGATGAGTTGGTGGTGGACGGTATAGAGAAAGGCACTGATATCTCTGTCGTTGTAGACTCATTGAGGCGTATTATAGCGTCTAGGGATAAGCAGATAGATTTATACCATCGCGAGGTTCTGGATTTGAAGAAGATTATAAACGAGCTTGTCAACGCCGGTAATGGCGGTGGCGATAGCGGAACTGAAGAGGAGGTATGGTAACAATGAATGGTTGTAACAAGAAACAATACAGGCCTACTGTAGACGATACGAAAGTACCGTGCTCTACGTACATGAGCACCGACTGTGTTTATCCAGGAGACAAGGTACGTGTGGAGTCATTGGGATTATCTCCCAGCTGCGATATGTCTGATGTCCTTAACGCTATGATAAAGGCTATACGGGACAGGGATGCTGAGATACTTGAATTAAGGAGAATGATTAATAAATTGATTTGATATGAGGAATAACTGTAATCCATGTAAGCCGGAATATAGACCGGGGAATGAATGTAGTATCTACAGTTCCCAGATCATATATGATGGTCAGTCTTTTCCTGAGGCAGATATCAGGAACGGAGATGGCATGAATAGCGTAATCGAGTCTCTGGTAAGGAAGCTGGTTGCCGTATCTGGAGCAACGGCGTCCATCCAAAGGGATTCGTTTAAGGGAGTGCAGGCCGTAAGGTTAAGATACGAGCCTCTGAATGTTCTTAGCGTGACCTACTGCGGTACTATCGTACCTAACGACGGGTATGTGGTTTCCGGAAGATCTGTTAAGTTTAAGAAAAGGTATTGCATGGGCGATGAGTTCGCTGATGTTAATATCGTATATACTACATTGAATAGTAATATTTTAAATACTTCTTGTTATGGCTAATAGAGTATATGATACGGTATTGGCTTCCGAGTGCGACGGTTGGGTATGTGGTGAGACACTTAAGAAAGGATCTGTCCCGGCCGATAGATTGGAGCTTGACTCTTTCTCGGAGGCCGTCAGGGAGCTTATAGAGCGTTTTTTCGAGGAGGGATGGTTGCCGGACATGATCTGCGATCTTGGTTGTGGAGGCGCCAGTGTATTTGAGATTAAGCCTACTAACTTCGAGTATCCTCCTGAGGGCGGTGAGCAGATTCTGGAGATTATCGTAGGCAAGAGTGATAAATGGACTATAACTCAAGCGGAATGATATGAATAATTTAAAAGATATTCTTGCTAAGATCGAGCAAGGTTCCTCATGGGTGTCCTACGACAAGATTTCCGGTACCGGTCCCGACAAGGTGGCGATCAAGGTAGAGCCGGGATGGATGGGTAGGTTGCCTAGGGAGACTTACGTAGCGGTCGAGAAAGGCAAGGTAACGAAACTCGCTACCATAACCCAGAAGGGTATTGAGCGGGTAAGCGTGGATCCTACCAGTATCATGTTCGACATGGAGGGCGGGACGGCGACCATCAACGCCAAGCTCAACTCCGCCTCAGTCAAGGCTTCCTGCCTTACCCTTGGTGGCTCGGTGAGCAAGTCCTATATAGTATCCATGAACGTGAACGGCTTATCCATGAAAGTCCCGGAAGAGGATAGCAGGTATATAGTGTATGCCGATCCTGAGGATCCCGGAGCCACTGATTTGTATGAGGCTAGTTTTGTTATAGCTATGCCTAAGAATATGGATAACGAGCAGCATCATGAGATGTTTGTCTTGAATGGCAAGGTTGTTAATATCAATCAACAGCCTAATGATATACCTTATATTATACTTGATCATGACTTTGATAACGTGACTAGTGAGAACGGTCAGGTCGTTATCGATATCAAGTCCAATACCGAGTATGATATTGAACTGGTATGTTGCACTTGCGGCGATGGCAGCGAGGAACCGGAGCCGGAACCACCCTTTAACGTGGATCCGCAAAGGTTGACGCTTAATAAGGATGGTGATACCCAGATCGTAAGGGTAGAGGCCGGAGATAATGTTTCATGGAGAATAGAGGAGGATTGACATGGCGAGGGAAGTAGATAAGAATTGCGTTGAGGGTGATTGCTTTGCCATTAACGACAAGAGCCATGGGGTAGGCGATAATAAGCTTAACATCGTATACAAGGCTAATTACACCGGTCAGATCTGTACGGCTAAGTTCCGTATAACGTCAAAGGACGGTAGTATTGTCAAGGAGTATATGATAGCTCAGGACGCCAAGCCCGTTTATTATAATATCAAGATGGTTCAGCCGTTTACCAAGGATGACTGTCTAGCCAACCAGCACGGTTCGGTTGTCTTGTATGTGGTTGAGGAACGGACGTACAAGTCGTTTATCTCACAGGAGGACGCCGATGCCAAGGCTATGGAGGATATAGCTCTTAACGGACAGAAGTACGCTAATGAGCATGGTGAGTGTATAACTGACATCTGGTATAACGAGGAGCAAAGGAAAACCTTTATCCGTAACAATTGTGATAAGTTCAGTGATGGTCAGGAATATGTTTACATCGTACCTGAGGGTAAGTACGTGTCTTCTATCTCTCAAGAGGACGCCGACAGGAAGGCTCTTGAGGATATTGAAAAGAATGGTCAACAACAAGCTAATCTGGAAGGTGAGTGTAAGCCTAAGGAGAATATTTATTATGGTAAGTTTAGCAAGACCTTTACCCGTAACAATTGCGACTCCACTCAATACGGAACGGATGTGGTTGTTAACGAGACGATGGTTACAGGTGACTTTAGATCCATCGTATCTCAGGAGGAGGCTAATAAGTTAGCCCAAGCCGCTGTAGAGGCTCAGGGTCAGGATATAGCTAATATCAAGGGTAATTGTGAGAAGATACCGGTATTTACCGGATCGTATTCTAAGGTATTCCAGAGAACCAATTGTCCTGAAGGTTCTACGCCTGTTGACTTTACCGTGGATGAGAAGATGTGTACCGGCTATCCGTTCACTTCTACAGTATCACAGGATGCCGCCAATAAGCTGGCGCAGGATGCTGTTGAGGCGCAAGGTCAGGCTATCACCAACGAGCGTGGCGATTGTCAGACTAATGTCTACTATAACGTTAGGATGGAGAAGACAGTCACTAGAAACAATTGCGATGAGTTCCATATCGGTCAACCTTATACTTATGTTGTAGCCGCTGGTAAGTACTTCTCTATTATCTCTCAGGAGGATGCTGACAATAAGGCTAAGGCCGATCTTGAGGCTAACGCCCAACAACAAGCTAACCTTGAAGGTGAATGTAAGGAGAAGGTCGTATATCATGGTAAATACAGTAAGGAATTTACCCGTAATAATTGCGATGAGACCCAGTATGGTACTAAGGTTGTTGTAGACGAGACTATGGTGACAGGAGACTTTAGGTCTACCGTATCTCAGGAGGACGCTAATAACAAGGCTAAGGCCGCTGTTGAGGCTCAAGGTCAGGACGTGGCTAACGTGAAAGGTAAGTGTGAGAAGGTACCTGTATATACCGGTACTTATACACGTACGTTTACCCGTAACAATTGTGGTACTGGTACTGGTGGAACTTATACAGTAAATGATAGGATGGTTGATGGTTATCCATTTACTTCGACTATATCTCAGGAGGACGCCAACAACAAGGCCAAGGCCGCCGTTGACGCCCAAGGACAGGCTCTTGCGAATATCCATGCCCTTTGTACGTACACTGGCCGTGCTTCCTTGGAGTTCACGAGAAACAACTGTGGCGAGTGTAAGATAGGATCTAAAGTGACGATCACTCAAGATATGGTAGAAGGACACCCATTCCAGTCTAACGACTCACAGACCGCCGCTGACGCTATGGCTATGACCGCCGTACAGGCTCAAGGACAGGCTTTGGCTAATACCAAGGGTACTTGCTCTAACGCTACTATGTATACCGGTAAGGCCAGCTTCGAGTTCACGAAGAGCAATTGTGGCGCTAATCAGGTAGGAGATCCGTTCACCGTGACACAGGACATGGTAGATGGTCATCCGTTCCAGTCTTGCGTATCTCAAGATGAGGCTAATTTAGTGGCTATGGCCGCTGTAATGAATCAAGGCCAGAAGATAGCCGATGAGCAAGGCACTTGTCATGAGGCTCCTAAATATACCGGTCATTATAGCGAGGCGTTCGAGAAGAATAACTGTCCGTCAGGTCTTATCCCGTCTTCGGTTACCGTTACTGAAGCTGATGTAACCGGAGGTCCATTCTACTCATACGAGAGTCAATATGCCGCTGATGAACTTGCCAAGGCCGCTGTCAAGGCACAAGGTCAGGCTATAGCCAATGATCGTGGTACTTGTGACGAGTTGAAGATATATGTCGGTAGTTATAGCAAGGAGTTCACTCCTAAGTGTCCTACTTGCCAGTACGCTGATCCTATTACCGTAACTCCGGATCTTATGGGGCAGTTCTTTACCTCTACCCGTTCACAAGAAGAGGCGGACGCTTTGGCTAAGGCCTATATTGATAGGATGGGTCAGGCATTCGTTAATAAGAACTATGATGACACGTGTCATACTAAGACCGAGCAACCGGTATGGGAGACTATAGAGACCGTATGTAAGGACTGTATCTCTCAATTGCATCAACGTAATACCAATACATGTTATACTGATCCTAACAATCAAGAGCGGTATATAGCTGGAGGTAACAACACCTGTTTCTGGTGGGGTACGGCATCCAAGGCCTTTACCCGTCAATGCGCTGACGGAGGTGTGGGTAGTTCTGTTACTGTCACTCAGAATGATGTTAACGATCCTAATCCTACTACGGGAGGTAAGTTTAAGTCATGCGTATCGCAAGCTGACGCTAACGCCAAGGCATTAGCCGCAGTGAACTCTCAAGGTCAGAGCGTGGCTAACTCGAAGGGTACTTGTACTTGGACAGGAAGCTATACCGGTCAGGTTCAGAAGAACAATTGCGCTGACGGTGGCGTAGGCGACATGGTATCCGTAAATAGCGACAGACTGCCAGGACATCCGTACACTTCCAATATATCTTTGGCTGACGCTAATAAGAAGGCAGAGAATGCTGTTCGTGGAGCCGATGGGCAGAACTATGCCAACAAGAACGGAGGATGTACATGGACTTACGTGGCAAGCCGTGACTTCTATAAGAACAATTGCGCTGGAAGCGGGGTTGGTCAGAGAATAACGGTGACCTCTACGCAAGCCAACGGCGGCACAGCTATCACCAGCAAGGTTTCTTTGGCTGACGCTAAGAGCAAGGCTGAGCAAATCCTAGACCAGAAGGGACAGGATTACGCCAATCAACATGGAACTTGTGTATGGACCGGTACTGGAAGCGCTACGTTCTATAAGGATAATTGTGGTACATGTAAACATGGTGTAGCTTTATCCGTTCCTTATAGCGCTTTAGGGTTGTCAGCGTTGACATCCACCGTATCTCAGGCGGATGCCGACAGCAAGGTTCAGAATGCTTTCAAGAATGATACGGCGACTAAGACCGCCGCTCAAGCTTATGCCAATAAGAATGGTGATTGCGCCGACGATGATGATACTCCTACTTATGGTAATTGGAGTTATTATTGCGACGGGTGTACCTATCGTAAGAAAAGGAGTCAAACCAATCCTTGTTCCTCTGCTTCTGATCAAGACGAGGTGGTTGAGTATGATTCCAGATCTTGTGGATGCGGATGTGATAATACATACTATATGGATGATAGTAGGTGTAATAATGGTAATAGCGAGGAGCATTATTCTAGCGAGTGCGATCCTACGGGATATTGGCAGAATGGTGGCGAGCATTGCTGTAACCCTTATGATTATACGATCTATACTAATGAGGTATGTAAGGGATGTTCGGGCGAATGTGGTGATGTATGCGCTCCTAGTAGCCCTATGAAGGTTGTTTCTGCCGGAGAGTATTGCAGGAGTACGACTCAAGCGGCTTCTAGTGCCGCCTATGATGCTTATTCTAGCGTTAAGGCCGCTCTTCAGGCTGTTGCTGATGCTAAGACATGCCCTCAAATGGTATGTAATGACTATGTATCGGCTACCGCTACCAAGCAAGGTTGTCCGTCGAATTGTACGGCTCCAACGGCTTCCGCTTATTGGACTGCTGGTGGAAACAATGGCGCTTGGTGTGAGTGTAACGGTGATAAGGCCGCACTTACCGCCGCGGCACAGGCTGACGCACAGAGACTAGCGCAGGAAAAAGCCAACGCTATGGAATGCGATTGCCCCAAAACATGGAGCGCCAACGCTATGCTGAGCGGTTATCCTTGTAATGGCCTGTCTGGTTCTACATCCGCCTTAAGGTGCTCCTATGAAGTGTCTTACAATAATCAATGTGGATCATCTAAATCAATAACTGTAACTGTTACTGGTAGGAATGATCATGGACAAACCGTTACGGCTGGAAGTACTACCGTAAGTATACCTACTGGGTCTGGTAAAAAAACCGGTGTCATAGGTTTTGATTCAGGAGTACAATGTGGATCCATAAGTGTTTCTGGGGGAGGATCTGGGAACTGTTAAGATTCTGATGTATAACAAAAAAAGGAGAGGCTAATAAGTCTCTCCTTTTTATTAAAAAAACATCACAGCGGTGATTGTCAACAATTACCTGAATCATGACCAGAGATTGTTACATCTCCACATACCACTTCTCGGCTAAAATATACACTTCCACTCTTGCTTCCAGATCCTGCGGGAATTGTAAAGCTAGCGCTATTGACCTGCTCTTCTCCGTTTTGTGTATATCCTACACCACTCACAGAACCAGATATAGATCTACCACATTGATTATTATACGTAATCGTAAATCCTCTTGATGTGACAAGTTGCTCATGACTCATGCAATCATTATTCATAGATACAGACCATGACCACGTCTTCTGCTCCGGGCAATCGCATTCCATAGCGTTGGCTTTTTCCTGCGCTAGTCTCTGTGCGTCAGCCTGTGCCGCGGCGGTAAGTTGGTAGTTTCATCAACCTCGTTTATTCTATTTTCGATAGAAATGACTAATATTGTATCACTAACATTAAAAAAGTAAGACTATGGCATGTGCTAAGAAAAAGAAGATGGCAGAAGGAGGCAAAGTCTCCGAGAAAAAGAAACCTCAAATGAAATGTGGAGGCAAGGTTAAGAAAAAGAAGTAATAACCGGAGGGGTATATCCCCTCCTTAGTATTTCATGCATGAAAAATTCAGAATTTGTATCTAGGATCATAAATGATATGAACTCCATCAATAAGGACGCTCATGTCAGTAGGAGGTGGATATTATCTATAGGCAGACAAAAAGCAAGGTCTTATATAGCCCAGAAATACGCTGACGGTACTTTGTTCGGCGAGGAATCATTATACACCCATATCAATTGTCTGGAGATGGAGAGAGTCCGGAAGGTTGATTGCTGTTTTGATGAGTTCAAGTTATGCCGGGTTCTTATGAGATCTAAGAAAAGATTGCCCGATATGATATACACCCGTATAGGACCGGCTATTATAAAGGTATCGAACATCATGGATGATATCATATTCACTCCTATATCGTTAAGAAAATACGCTAATAATAAGGAACGTAAATATGGTAATATAGATCAATACTATTATTACGTCAATGATGGATATATCTATATACCTGATATTAATATAGAGGCTATAAACGTGGAGCTTATTACCCTTGACAGGAAAGCGGCGTTAGAGCTAGGGGGATGTGGAACGGGAAAAGATGATCCATGTATATCTCAATGGGATTATGATTTCATATGCCCTGATAAGTTACTGGAATATGTGGTATCTGAGACGTTAAGGGAGACGATAACCAAATTGCAGATACCTACGGATGAGAATCCGGATATGGATATTAACAAGAAAACTCAAAAGATTCAGTGATAATGGATATAATAAGATCAATAATTAATTTCTTCGGTTTCAATGATGCCATAGTTGATGGTATAAGCGAAAGAGGAATGAGGGATAGCTCAATCATAAGATATAACGAGATACATGATATGTATGATAAAATTATAAAGGATTTAGGAGATGTATCAGCATACGTATCCAAGGGTTATATCTATGATAAGATAAAGGAAAGAACAGGATCAAGCACCAGACATATTAGTAGGATATTGAATCATACTAAGAAGAAGGATCTTAGATTCGTATAGCATATTTACCGCCGCAGCCCTAGAGAACCTGAAACAGTTATGTCAGGAAAGAGCCAATGCGATGGAGTGCGATTGCCCCAAAACATGGAGCGCTAGTCTCTGTGCGTCAGCCTGTGCAGCGGCGGTAAGTGCGGCCTTATCACCGTTACACTCACACCAAAAGTCATCTAAATATTACTCGAATTAGGATAGAATTGTTATATTTGTGGCATGAAAGTTAAGTCGTTTAAAATACTTGATCAATACTTTCTTCGGTTCTACAGGTCTATTATGTCTAAGAACGGAAAGAGGAGGAAGCATACGATCGTGGAGAAGAATGATATTCTTGAATGTCAGTCGTTGATCTGGAAGGTCATACGTGATAAGTACTTAGATAATGAGGGCGGGGTTTATATAAACAACATCGGTTATCTATGTCATAAGATTAATCCCAACCGTAAGATATATCTGAATAAACTTACCGGGACTATAAACAGGCGTGGGACAGGTGGATATTCTTACGTCCATACGTGTATGGATTTTATGCCGAGGAATAAGTATTTTCATTTATATATCTCTCCAGCATTAAACAAGGAGTGTAGGATGGCTATGGAGTCAGGAAGGAGATATAAGTTCTTGTACAGGGAAGTTGAATCTGAAAGTAAGGTATTTGGAGTTAAATGGGTGTACAAACTATAAGGTTTGTTTCTATGACACGATCCAGTTAGTTCGAGAGAATAGACTGGATCTTTTGCTTGATATATACTATTGTCTATCTTTGTACAAAAGAGTTTGTTATGACGATAAGGGGGTTATTGGCCGAGATCAAGGCCGATTTACATAAATACGATGATAGCGGGGCCATAGACACCTCGTCTGTCTATAGATGGGCTGAGATCGCATTAAAAAGGTTCGGCGGTGTTATAGCTGTCATGTCAGAGGCGGTTATCAAGACCAGTAACAAGCAGGCGGTATTACCATCTGATTTCTTCGACATGCTTGACGCTTACAGGTGTGAGCCTCTGGTTTGCGAGATCCCTGGCGGCGATAAGGTTAAGGCTGACCTTCAACACGAGATCGGCTGGGTTGAGCGCACGGAGCGCGGGTTTCGTTGGAACTCCTGCACCGAGTGTTGTAAGGAAGAGTTTGAGAAGACGATCACGGAGAAGATATATATCGGGTCTCACGAGGTTCGCTTCCATTACCATCACCCCGTAAGGCTGTCTATAGGTCGTGGGTTGAGACGTGATTGCGCCGCCGACAAGTATCGGGATAAATATGCTTGGGATAATTATGATATAACTATATCTGGCAATACTATGTATACTGGGTTTGATGGATTTATTTACATCATATATCGTGCTACACCCAAGGATGATGACGGTCTCCCGTATATACCTGAAACGGCGTTAGGTTATCTTGAGGATTATGTCGAGACGTATATCAAGATGAAGATCTTCGAGAACGCCGCCGTTAACGGTTTGATACAAGGGGCTGGTGATGCCTATAAACTATACGCCCAGCAGGAGCCGGGTAAGTTCGCTAGGGCCATGAAAGAGCTTAAGATGTCGATGATTACCTTGAATGATTACCGGGAGCTGGCTGAGGATAATAGGAGGAGGATGCTGTCTTATGAGCGTATGTGGCCTAACACCTTTAACAAGTATATTAAAATAATTTAACATAATACGATGATATGGCTGATTGGATACATTTAGATAAGACAAGTGGTACCGGTCCTGCTGAGGTTAGGGTTACCGCTGATATCAATGAGACTGGAGAGATACGTCAGGCTACGTACAAGGTTATAAAAGAAGGCACCAAGGAGGAGAAGACGTTCGTGTGCAGGCAGGAGTCGGTTCCGGTGGTGATCATTCCTGAGTTCGATTTCCTTGTGCTTAGGTATATCTGGGCTGACGAGGACGGCATTGACTTCGACACGGCAACCGGCTTCGACAACACCGGCCTCCCGGACGTGGACGGCAAGCTGGTTGGTTGGAGTAAACAGTACCAGACCACGCAGGAACGGGTAGGTGATTATCTCATCCATGGTGGTGATAACATGGAATCGGGTAATGAGGCAGCTTTGATCCAGATGGGACCGTTATTGGATGGTGATAATTATGATAAATTACCTCTTGAGATCAGATGCAGTATATACGGTAACTGGTATGGTGGTCGTGAGAAAGGTAATATCACTATCAAATTCACGGCATATAAGGGCGGTTCTATGGAGAAACGTGGATATGATTTTGTCAATATCGGAGGCGAGGAGGTTTATACCGGTGATGCCCCTACCAACGTATCTGCCCATGGTGAGGATAATTGGCAGGATATAAGAATCTCGTATTCTAAGGTGGGCACGATGATTTATAATAAGGAATCTCGTGACTGTATTGTAAGGATTGGCGAATAGATTTTTCTTCTTGACATACTCCCATCACTAAAGCAAATGGGATTCTTGCGTCTGTATCCAAGAATCCCACTGCCTTTAGGCGTGGGAGTATGTCAAATATCTGTAGAGGATGCCGATAAGCAATCGAACTACATGGGTAAAAATTTGTAATTGTTTTGTTTTTTTTGTACTTTACCACGAGCATCTAGTCTTCCTCCTGACTTGTGAAAGTCTGGAGGATTTTTTACTTTTGTGCGATTTTGAATGTTTTGCATAATGGTATAGTTTTTATCAAGATCCTGCGTGTAAGTGATTATCCGCAGGATTTGTTATATTTGCGAAAAAGATAAGATCGTGCAAAATAACTCTAACATAGCGGTTCCCGATTCCGGGATGAACAGGGATAAGCATCCACAGGATCTATCCCCGTCTGAATATAGTTTCGCCTTGAACGCTACCATAGAGGGTGACGATGGAAGCCAGCTTAAGATCCAGAACGAGCCTAGTACCCTTTTATGCAAGCGATTTGATGGCTATAAGGTTATTGGGTATAAGAATGATATAGCTGGTGATAACACTTATTTCTTTCTGGTGAATCCTGATAACAACACCTCTAAGATCACGTTCATGCGGTCATTGGATTATGTCAAGACCGTGGAGGATCAATTAGCGGGATCAGGGAAAGATATTCATCGTATCCTTGGCGAGAGACTTGAGGAGTCGGATGGTCGTTTCGATGAGATATGTGATTTGATGGAGGTGTTGATAGAGGATGGGACCGATGACCCTTGTCTTAACTTCTCCATTCATCACCCGATTTTCGATATAGAGATCAAGGATGAGAAGTGTGGTAAGGTGATATACTGGACTGATGGATATAACCCCCAGCGATATGTTATGGTTGACAAGGCACTTAATCCGGATGATGATGGTGACTTTTGGTATCATTACCATGGGTATAAGACATGTGGGGATGACAAGCCAATAGAGAGGTGTAGGCTGGCCTGCGAGAAGCTGCTGGTGTTCCCGTTGCTGACGGCCCCGTGCGTGGAGCCTGAGGTCGTGGAGTTCGGGGGAAGCCTGCGTGCCGGGACCTACCAGTTCTGCGTGGCGTTGTGCGATGAGTTCGGGATAGAGAAGACTGGATATTGCTCATTGACCAACCCTATCATGATATTCGATCGTCAGGATATAGTCATTCGTGATGGCTTATGGGGCAAATCAACCAACATGGGTATCCGGCTTACTGTATCCAATATAGATAAGCAGGTATCTCATTATAAGGTAGGTGTTATACAGAACACCGTTGGATATAATGGCGAGCAAAGCCCGGTTCTTGAGTATTTCATAGAAGGTATACATCCGATAACGGAAAGGACCATCTATTACCTTACGGATCAGTATAGCGAGCGTACGACCATGGAGAAGTTATCCAAGGAAATACCGGTATATAAGACAGCCAGAGGCATGACGTCTGTCGGGAATCGTCTTCTTCAATACGGCTTGACCGTGGAGAATGAATGGAATCTTCAACCGGTCGTTAACTTCTTGGGTCATTTCGTTAAATGGCAGACATCTATAGCCACGGAGAATCTATATAAAGACGGTGTGGCTTGCTCTAAATACGCCTCTTTCATGCGTGACGAGGTATATCCGTTGGGTATAAGATTCTTTACCAATACGGGATACAGGACAGCTAGATTCCCGCTTATCCCTCGTCCGGCCACAAGGGAGGAGATGGAGGTTATCGTTGATGAGGACGGTAACTCTGACGACCTGTCGGCTGCGTCGGTGCTGGAGAACAACCCGCAGTGCGGAGGGAACAGCCGCCGTCATCTTTGGCAGTTTAAGAATACGGCAAAGATCATAAACGACCCGTCTTGGGGATTTGATGGTTTTGGAGGAGAATGCAAGAATCAGCTAGATGTCAAGCAACTCAGATATGTAGAGCAGGAATATGCCACAGTAGGAGAGACTCAATTCGTTATCAACACGATGGGGGAAGATGTTACGGTAGATGATGCTATTGATTATATCGCTGATAATATAGAGAATCTGTGTGATATCATAGAATCTAATGTAGGTATTACCGACGAGTTATGCGCTGCTATATCGTTGCCGGAGGATCAAGACGGTATAAAGGCTCCCGATTTCCCTAGTGGATGTGATGATATTGAGAGGATAGAGACCAGGACTATATTGGATAAAAACTCTTTGGTGGATTCTAGGATTGATTTTACGTATAAGCTGGCTAGTGATTATACGGAGACCGAGCCTACTACATTAATACAAAGTAATGCCGAGTCACAAAGGAAATTTTCTGTATTGTGTGATTTCGATAATTATTCCAGTGGAGGTAAGAATATCATAGATCTGGTTCAGGAATGGTTGGATGGTCAGGATGAGGATAAATTCCCGTCTGATATAGACTCCTCCGCCTTGGTCTTGTGTCAGGATATGTCTAATGTCCGGCAGTTATATGATGAGGGTATATGTACTAATGGGTGTTCGGTAGGTGATCCTCACGTGAATCCTACTATTAACGATGTTCAACTTCCTACATTCCAAGGGGGTAGGTCATTGGGTAAGTGCACATATTTGTATCAATATCCCGGATGGGAAGGAAAGAAGCATACGGAGACGATGCTTGATCAGTTAATGGATACGATGGAGGCTTATTTCCCCCAATATGAGAGTCAGTTTGGTATCGAGAACGCCATGTGTCTTTTTGGCGATGGTGATAATTCTAAGTTTAATACCGGTATAACTACTGACTGGGAAGGTCGTGTGTCTATGCAGAATGATATTGACGCCAAGACCAATTGGTTCGGTAGAAGCAACTTGACTTATTTCAAGTTCTATCCACATGTATCCTCATACGCCAGATGGGTGGAGTTGGATTACGAGAAATACATAAGTGGTTTATCCGATCCTGATAACGGTATTATGTACATAGAGATGATGGGTAACTATAATTATCCGATCGGCGACTCATCATCATACAATAAGGTTCGTATAACGTTTTTCTCGGACAAGGAAGGTACCGTGGCTCCTAATCCTTTGGCTAATGATGCCAAGAAAGGTGTTATAGTGAATTACGTGGATCATAAGATATTTATGATGCCAAAGTACTTGTTCTGGAATGATGACAAGACTACTTTCCATAAGATATATGTTTGCATCGAGCCTGCGGTATGCGTGTTCTTCACCGGTTTCGCCATGAGGCAGGACATGAAGGAGCTTGCCGGATTCTATACGGCCGGCACCGCCATCTTCCCCGCCCCGTTCTGTTTTGGCATTCGGCCACTGGAGGTGAAATACGTATTCTTCTTCACGAAAGAATTGAAATTAAGAAGATTTGTTACCTATGAGGCGAAATGTATCTCATGTGGAGATAAACCCGCTGATTGCGCTCCCAGACCATATCAGTATGGTGATTTCGGATATTGGGAGTCTACCAATAAATATCCGGCTAATTTTGAGTTGTATGATTCAAGTAAGATCGGGATATCATCGGGAGGATCAAAGAGGAAGGATATAATAGATTCTTTGACGAAATACTATGGGTCTCCTAAATCCGTTGAGGGTAAGTCTTATTTCACCGGTAATGGGGATAACGCTGAGTACCCCAATACGTCAACCACATTTTGTCAGAAACCTATACGTCATTACAAGTTCCCTGATAACTCTGTCGCTCCTTTTATGGGTAATCCGTCTCAACTGACCGGTCAATATGGAGTTGACTCCTATATTTATCCTATAGGGGTGATGCTTGATGACGATATCGTTAATGAGTTTCTGGATATAGCGGTAGAGAATGGTCTTATAGATAAGGCTAGACGTGACTCTATAATCGGATACGAGCTATATCGTGGAGATAGGGCCTTGGATAAGAGTGTTATTGGTACAGGTCTGGCTTATGATATGTTTAAGTACGATGATCCCGACGGATCGGCTAACCTTTATCCTAATTATCCTTACAACGATTTGTCTGATGATATGTATATCTATAAGGATATTAATCGTGAGAATTTTATAACGCATCCGTTTAATAGGAAGGGTAATATCTGGTATTCATTCTTAAGCCCTGATATTGCCTTCAATAAACCTGACGCTCCTACTGAATGTCTGGTTGATGGTTATCAGTTGGGTAAATCCTCTGGTATATTTAGAGAGGTAGAGGATCATCCGAAATGGACGATATTAGGGGGTAAGGCTTATAGTATGGCAACGTCATTGGCTACGGTGGAGGCTATGGCTAATTTAATATCCGCTATAGCTGAGTATACATATCAGTCGGCTTCACAGCAATATGTCGGTGGAGGCGTGATGTTTTTGGCCAACCCGGTGGGTATAGCTCTGACGGCTATCCGTCTGGCTACAGGTATCGCCAAGGCCACTGCTCAGTCCGTGGTGGATATAGGCAAGTACAGGTATCAGTGGTTAACGGCCTTGATAGATAGGGGACCTAGATGGAATTACGCTTATTATTATACTTCTGTCGCCCATTATAATTTATTTTACCAAAAAATAGGGGCGTCGGAGCTGCGTGGATTGTCAACGGCTAAATATATTAAGAGCGGGTTATATCCGGTAACAGACATCTCGTCGCAGGGGGAAACCGTAGGTGGTAAGCCTATTGTCATAAACAACCTCGATCGTGAGCATTCGTTGTTCATGTCATTTGGTATGGATAAGTATATGCTTGAATATCCGGAGTTGGTTTCAAGTTATGATACCAGCCGTATTCAGGATGAGTGTAATATTCGTAACGACGAGGTGGCTGGTATGACGCCTCATTTTATGACACGTGAATCTTTCGTATCCTGCCCCTATATGAGGATAAAGAAATATTCTCCGGCTCAATACGGGCAGATAGAGGATATCAGATGGGTATCGTTAGGTGGTTGCGGGTTGATGGATGAGGGTAAGCGTAAACCTGTTTTTGGAGGTGATGTGTTTATATCCAGATTCTCGCTTAAAAGAAAAATGCCTATGTTTTACTTGACCCAGTTTGGTCAGGGAGATATGATACCATTCCCTTACTATGACTATAGGAATATCGGGTATCCACGTTATTTTGTTAATTATGATACCGGGGAGGATTATCTTAATAAGACTGACACGGATACTGGATCGCTATATTCGTTCCCTAGCCGTAAGAGTGCTTATGAGATGGCTTGCAAGACCGGGGATATGTATCTTAGTGGTCGTTTCTTTCTGTATTTTTACGGCATACCTCAGTTTCTAGTGGAGTCTGAGATTAATTGTAATTTCCGTATAGCTGGGTCTGAGCCTTATGAGGGTTTCTATCCAGAAGTAGGGGATTATATATCATGGACTCAGGAGCGTAATGTCCCTATATCAAGGGATAATGTGTTTAAGATGAGTCCTGTGTACAAGAATCGTTTTACGCTAGGCGGAAGGTCATTACCAGAGACGTATGATAGCAATTTTTGGGACTGCGCCTACCAAAGACCCAACGGCGTCATATGGAGCACCGCCGACGTGTCGGAGAACGGCATGACCGATCCTTGGCTGTCGTACAAGCCTATGGATTACCATGAGTTCAAGACCTCATTTGGGAAACTCATAAGCATGAAGGGGATAGAGTCGGATCAGATACTAGCTCGCTTCGAGAATCAGGTAGGACTATATAATGCTATAGATGTGCTGGCGGAAAGAATATCCCCGGAGAATAGCGAGCTAGGGACAGGTGGTCTTTTCGCCTCTCGTGGTATCGAGTATAATAATACGACGTTAGGATATTCCGGGACCCAGAGCCGGGATATGATCAGTTGTGAATTTGGGCATTTTTGGGTCGATTTAAGGCGTGGTCAGGTGTTTAAGGTAGATTCTAATGGTAGGAATCTTACGGAGGTCACACCGGGGCTTAGAAACTGGTTTAAGGAGCATCTTCAGATGAAGATCATCCGTAGCCGGATATATAACGCTGATACGGACGCTGAGTTGTCTTATTATGATATCGATAACAAGTTCTTTGGTATAGGGCTATCCATGGGCTGGGACAATCGGTTCAAGAGGGTTCTGATAACCAAGAAAGATTATATACCGGTAGGGAATCCGAGCGAGTACCAATTCCGTGGCGGCCGGTTCTACAGGAACGGGCAGGCGGTGGAGCTACAGGACGCCAGCCATTTCACGGACGTCTCGTTCACCGTTGGATATAACTGCCTGAAGGGTGAGTGGAAATCATATTTATCCTACACCCCTGATTATTATATCGAGCACCAGCATTATTTCCAGTCTGGAAAGAACTACTCAAGTGAAAGTCAGGAGATAGGGTTATGGTCTCATGGATTGACCAACCAATCGTATCAAGTATTTTACGGTAAGCTATATCCGTTCGTTATAGAGGTACCGGTACGTGAGCAGTATGTGAATAAGATCCTCACGAACTACCAATATAGGATGGATGCCAGAAGGTATCAGGATGAGGTTAATTACCAAATTCTTAGGACTACCGGATTCAATAAGGCATGGTTTTATAACGATACCAACAACAGTGGTGAGCTTCGGATGGTTATCGCTGACAAGAACGATATGAGCCAGCGGTTAAGGTATCCTGTAACCAATGACGATAGCCGTGAGATACTGGTGACGGAGGTTGATCAGAAGATAAATATAAATGACTATTTTAACGAGGTCAAAGACGATACTAATAACCTCCCGGTATGGATCAAGGATGTGAATGACATTGACCGGAAGATCGATCCTAGGGCTGTCGATTATCATCGGAGGTGGCGTGATCGTCTTCGTGGCGATTGGTTCTTGGCAAGGTTCGTGAATGACATTGAGAGCCGGTTCAAGATGATAGTTCGTTGGTTTAGTAATGAGGAGAAAATTTATTGATATTATGGCAGCAATAAAAACTAGTGGTAAAAAGAATGGCAAATGCCCTAAGTCAGGATGCATCAAGAAAGTAGGGAGTGATTGGCGAGTGGTTAGCAACAAGACTGGTAAATTATGGCCGGCCAAGTACAAGTCAAGGGATTCGGCTAAGAAAGCCTTAGCGGCTTATCATATGCATTGAGGATGTAGGCGGGTAGGTGATATGATCATGTACCCGCCTAATGTTTTAATCCGCATCTGATTATACTTATCTTTGTGAAAAAGAAGATTTATGGCAAAGAAGAACAAGCGGGAGGAGACCCCGTCATGGATAAAAGATTTATATAAGGAGGATCTTGATCGTGTCGTAAGAGGTGAGCGTCCCATGTATTTCAGGGGTATGGATGATAGTCCTTTGAGAAACGTGTCCCCGGAGTTTGATATCCTTAGCGGAGGAGCCGCAGTTAAAGGCATGAATGGGATAAGAGGTACATTGTCCCCGTTGAATAACGGTATGGGTAATTATAATTTCAGCCTCAGGGGTATAAATAAGAAGATCGGTGAATTGGTTGATGAGGCGGGATTATATCTACCTGAGAAATTAAGACCTGTATATCGGACTGTGGTGGATGCTATGTCGAGTTCCAAGGATAAGGGGTTGGGTCATATCACGCAGCCGTTGGCCAACGCCCTGTACCCGGCGAACGAGCGACGGGACCGGCGTCTGGAAGGGGAGCATCCCGTTGGTTATGTGGATGCCATAGACGGCATATGGCCTAGGAAGAAATATGGGCTATGGGGAGAAAAAATTGAGAGGAAGCAAGATGGAGGAGAAACAAGAGAGTCTGTTCTTGATAGACCTAGATTCGGGAGCAGGGTATTGGATAATTACGTAGCTTCTGCTCACCCGGTTTTGTCAATAATATATGATATCGCTAATTCAAGGTATACTGATGGCCCTACTCGCATAAATAAAGCTGCGTATTCATCAATAGATCCTATGGGGAAGAATCCGGAATGGTATGAGTATCCTGTTCATTTTATGAAGATGTTCGGGAAATATATATCTGGTGATTTTAATAACAAGTTATATGGCGATAGTGATAATGATGATTTAGGCACAAGAACTAGTGATGAGGCTTGGGCTAAATACAATAAACTCCCTTACGATGAGTCTGTATTGATAGATAATGGTGATGGTACGTATAGTATACGAAAGGAATTATCTAATAGGATGATACCTGATTCGTCTATCGTAAGGAATAGGATTGATGTGAATAGGAGTCTGTTTGATAAGGAAACTAAGGAATACAATGAAGGACTTATAAAAGCTTTAAGTGATGCCGATCCAGAGGAGTATGAGAGGATTCAGAGGGAATATAAGGATCTGAAAAGGGTAAGAGAGGGTGCCATATCAGCGGACGAGATGAATATAAAAGGGTTGAGGTCTCTTTATGATAAGGGGTATGGTGTCGTGAATGAGTATAATTATAGGGATCGTAGACTTGATAAGAACGAGACGGGTCCTCATAGTGTACTTGGTGATTATACGATATATCGTGACAAGGATATGGGCGGATACAGATATAGGGATGTATATGATTTCAATCCCGCTGTCCAGTTTCTTTTGAATGGGGATGTATTTAAGATAGATGGTAGTATTGATAAAAAGGATAGAGGAGGTTCGGTAAATACAGGGAGGGCTTATGGTTCTGGCAAGTATGTAATTGATCCTCGTAGATCAGAGGATAGTAAGATGGCTGTATATGACGAGATATGGGATTATCTGACCGACAAGAAGGGAATACCACAAACGCAAGCTATCGGTATCCTGTCGAACATCGCCGCCGAGTCCGGAGGGGACACCGAAGCCCTAGGAGCCGCCGGTGATTTTGGCATCCAACAATGGCTTGGACCGAGGAAGAAGGAGCTACAGCGCAGGTATGGTAAGAAACCGACATTGACCCAACAACTGGATTATCTTGTGGATGAGTATCAAGGTCGTGTACCGGGGCTAGGTTGGAACTACATGAACCAAGGCAAGTTCTTTGATAAGGACGCTCAAGGCAATGTTTATAATTACTATATGTATTCGAAGGCTGATTTTGATAACGCCACGAATTATAAGGACGCTACCGTGGCATGGAATCAAGGATACGGGAGACCCCTTGGATCGACATTAAGAAACGAGAAGCGGTTTGAGTTCGCCGATATGTTCTCCAACAGATACGGTGTCCCGGAGAACGAGCCAATGAGATACGAGTTCGGGCAGCGGGATTCTGGTACGGGAGACGGAGGTCAGCAGCCCGTGCCTGAGACGGTAGCCCCCGCCGCTCCTTCTTTGGCTTCCCATCCTGCCATGGATAGCTGGTGGGAGAAGGAAGGTCAAGACTTGTTATATAAGATGCTAGCTCAATCCGGCGCTAACAAGAAAGCTATAGAGAACATCGCTAATAATATTAAGAATGATCCTCAATCAGAGGCGCAGATAGCGGAGGCCGAGCGTATGCGTAAGGAACAGGCAAAAAGGCAGTTGGTGCTTAATATGATACCGGGGTTGATGCTGAATATAAAGGGCATGAGTAGATCTCAAAATTAATGTTACATTTGTGAAATCATTAAACGTTTTAGATATGAAAAGATTGTTGTTTTTATTTGCTATGTTATTGACGCCATTCGCTTTGATGGCGCAAGAGGTAATCCCATCAGAGGGACCTATTACTATTGATCTGACTACCTTTACCGGCATCATGGCTTTCGTCACGATGTCAGCTACGCAGTTAGCCAAGGTTGTGCCGTATATTGACACCCATAAGTGGGCTAAAGTCCTATCCGCCGTAGTCATAGGTATGCTGGTTTGTATATTAGCGTGGTTTCTAAAGGTGTCTCCATTGCTTATAGGGAGTGAATGGTGGGAGGCATTGCTGTATGGGGTAGCTGTTGGGTTCAGTAGTGCCGGCTTCTACGATCTGGTGAAAGCTATAGGATCACTGTTTGTAAAAAGGATCTAGCATCTTGTAATTATTTGAGATATGTAAAATTTCAAGATTTTATTATCTATAATATAGGCTATTATATTTTGTAATAATATTAGTATTGCTTATATTTGTGCGCCTACCTACTCATCACGAGCGGATAGGCGCATTTATTAATTTAAAACTTTTAGTAAAGGTATGAAAAGTAATTTGATTTTATCATCAGAGAGTAGGGAATTATTAGGTAGGAACATTTCTGTTATGTCCAAGGACGGGTTTGTATGCATAACGGAAGTTATGGAAGCCTTGAATGAAAAACGTAAATCTATGGGGTTGGAGTCTAGAAGGCTTGATCATTTGTTTGCTACTAATGGATTTCAGGAAAAGATGAAAGCTCTTGTTAGGGAGCTGAGTATTAATGATATATGTACTGTAAGAAATCTTACGGTACAAAACCATGAATTGAAAATCAATAAGATAACCGATCTCAAAAAATACGGAATGGCTTACCGAAGAGGAAAGGGGGAGGGTCAGAAATGGTATGTAAATCCGTATTTTTTTGTTATGGTAGCATTGGAATTGGATCCAGAGATATACGCCAAGGTGATAATATGGTTGCATGATGGATTCATAGAGGACAGGAATGCCGCTGGCGAGGCTTATATCAAGATGAGTTCGGCCGTCGCCAGGTTGGTTAGCGACAAGAGTCAGTTGTCTGATAAGATATCAAGGGTAGCTAAGGCTATTAATTTTATCGTCTTTAACAAGCATGAGAGTGGGATAAGGAATACGGCTACAAAGAATCAGTTAAACGACATAGTAGCTGTAGAGAATGTTATCACCGGGGTTATAGATGGTGGCTTTATAGATACTTATGATAAACTTATAGATTATCTTGGTCATGAGTGGAAAAAGAAGTGGAGCAATCCTATAACGTGTTTAAAAGATTGATATTAAAAAGACTCATCGTTGTGAAATGATGAGTCTCTATTTTTTTAAACTATCTTTGTGTCAGAACGAAATTAATTTGATATGAGCAAGTATGTAATCAAGAGAAAGATACCTAAATATCAAGAGGCCGGGGAAGTCGGTTCATATATGCTTGGCAATATGGATGGTATACAGGGGTTAGGTATAGAACCTTTGGTAAATACCAACCAAGGATTACCTGTGTCGGTCAATCCGCTAGGGATATATTCTATGGATACTCCAGATCAGTTGAGGACTAAATATGCTAATGCTTTTGATCAGGATAATGTGTTTCCGGCTAGCTTCAAGGGTAGTTTGCAACGTATAGCTGAGAATTATCAGGACAATGGTATTACGCTTAATAACATAACTGTTAACGATGTTGATAAATCTAAGACCGGTTCAGGCGAGACGGATGTTTTTGATTTTACCACCATCCCTTACTATGGCGCTGATGATATAGGGTCTAGGTTCACTCAGATGGGTCGTGGTATAGGACGTATGAGAAGCGATGGATATGGCGATTTATCCACCGGGGCTAAAACGGCTAATACGATAACCACCATATCCTCAGGAATTAGTGGTATCATGGGATTGGCTCGTAACGTGGTTTCTGGGATAGCTTCTGAGAAAGGTACTCGTACCAATATCAGGTTGGCTCAGGAGCGTGAGGCCAGACAAAGAAGGCAATCCCAGATGCAGTACAAGGATGGTGGGGGTGTTTATCTAGGGCCTAATAATAGGTTTGATAGCGGAAGCCTTACCGGTGAGTACCTATATCCGTTACCTAAGTCGATGGAGGATCAAGCCAACGTAGAGGTCGAGAAGGGTGAGTATGTGACGCAGCCCGGGGAGGCGCCGATGGAGGCCATGGGGCAGAAGCACGCCGATGGGGGAACGCCCGTTTCCTTGGAGGAAGGTACGAAGGTTATTACCGACGACACAACCATAGAGCCGGATTTCGCTAAATACATCAGAGATACGTATGGGATTAAAGCCACGCCTAAGGATACGTATGCTACGTTAATGGACAGGTATAAGGCTAAGATCGGTCTTAAATCGGCTTACGATGATCAGGAAAAGGCGCTGGAGAAGCTGAAGAAAAACGATAAGATAGATGACGAGAATACAAGGCGTTTAAACGCCTCCGTATTATCTAAGGCTATAAATGATAGCAACGATACCGTTAATGGCTTAGAGGGAAGATTTACGGACTTCGCTAATGTCATATACAAGGAGCAGGAAGACCGGAAGATGAAGAAGGATGAGGATACGTATTTCGCTAAGGGTGGTGAGATAGATAACATCATATCCAGATCCATGAAAGAATATGGTCTTACAGAAGATGATGTAGCCGAGGCTAAGAAAGAGCTGCTTAAGAAAGTAGCTGGTATTCGTCAGAAGATGGAGAAAGGTGGTAGCTCTTTATTCGATTATCTCCTTACTTTCCGCCCTGTAGAGAATAAGTACAATAATAAGGATAATACGTTTGGGTATCAACGTCAGGGTCAGGACGGTTCTTATGGCGGCATTAACGCTGATGAGAGACTGGATTATTATAAGACGTTTAATCCTGTCGCTTATGAGGCTTATATGAATGCCACGGGCAATACTAAGGCTAGGGCGCTACAGGACGCTATCTACGGGCAGACGAGTGGCTGGATGGGCTTGGCTACGGCGGAGAACCCGATCATCGCCAACGCCGAGGCGCTTCGGGATTACACGACGCTCGTTTCCTTTGGCGGTGAGGATAGTCAAGGCAATTACCCGGAAGATAAGAAAGCTGCATATCATGATAGGATGAGAGACAACAAGTTTGGTCAATACTCCTCATCTCGCCCTATGATCGGTCTAGACGTTGTTACAGAGGAACAGCATAAGGCTCTTAACGATGCCGGTATCACCCATTTTAGCCAACTGTTCTCTGATAAGAACAAGGATGTCGTTAATAAGATACTTGGGGAGGATATGCTTAAGATGCAGGAGCGGATGGA
>ENA-ORTS01000779-ORTS01000779.1-human-gut-metagenome-genome-assembly--contig:-NODE-779-length-24203-cov-3.214262_pt1 | contig 24203 bp, 27 predicted proteins | sample MGYA00241911_ERZ509186 | MGnify/ENA primary metagenome ERZ509186 (study PRJEB26280, sample SAMEA2338852) | human gut metagenome | biome: human gut; feature: human-associated habitat; material: faeces...
GATCTCCCCCAAGAGTCCACATCGACGGGGAGGTTTGGCACCTCGATGTCGGCTCGTCGCATCCTGGAGCGGTAGTACGTTCCAAGGGTTGGGCTGTTCGCCCATTAAAGCGGCACGCGAGCTGGGTTCAGAACGTCGTGAGACAGTTCGGTCCATATCCGGTATACGCGCAAGAGATTTGAACGGAGTCTTCCTTAGTACGAGAGGACCGGGAAGAGGGAACCTCCAGTGTACGGGTTATCGCGCCAGCGGTAAACGCCCGGTAGCTGTGTTCCAAGCGGATAAGTGCTGAAAGCATATAAGTACGAAGCCCACCGTAAGATGAGATCTCTCATGACACAAGTCAGTAAGTCCCCGTGCAGATTACACGGTTGATAGGTCAGAGATGTAAGAATGGCAACATTTTCAGTCGACTGATACTAATAGGACGAGGGCTTTTCCTAATTATCCTTTTGGATGGTTAAGATGATTGCGAAACCTTATAATCTTTATGCAACTTTCAGAGTGCGTTTGCACTGGTTACAAGATTCGTCGGTAACCAAGCGTGAGGAAACCACCCGTTCCCATCTCGAACACGGTCGTAAAGACTCACAGCGGTGAAAATACTTGGCGGGCCACCGCCTGGGAAAATAACTCGTTGCCGACACCTATTTTAGAAAGAGAAGTAAACAAATAGAGTTTGCTTCTCTTTTTTATATACTGATTTAAAAAGACTTATTAATTTTTTGGGGCTAGGGCTTAGTTTGTTTTTAGAGCTTAAACGGATAGTCAGCCGGTATTTTCCATCCGTTTAATTGTATAAGCTTTGTACAATTTGCGGCTGTATTACTTGCATATTTATTGCATCCTATCATTGGGTTGTTCTTTAAATCTTCAGTTGTGCCATCCCAGCTTGTACTAGTATACGGTTCTACGCCTTTTTTGTAAAGATATTTGTTATCCTTCTCTGTAGGACTAAACATAAAAGAGAATAATTCTCTTCCTCCTGTTTCTCTGTTCAGATCGTTATAACTTGTTTCATCTGCGTTTTCTCTTTTAATTTTCTTATAATTTTTAGCAAACGGGTAAAATCCCCATCCTGAGCCTGAAAATGTTACCAAACTACCATCTGTAAAGTATATATCAAATCTTTTTTCAATAGTGTTGCTGTCTTCAACCTTTAGCACTTTTAAATATTTTTTCAGATATTTTTCATACCATTCTTTAGGTGTTATTCCTTCTCTACTTACTACGTTATTAGCATTTCTATCTTCCATCTGCGTCCAATACATTCTGCTGCCGTTCTCAACTTCGCTTTGTGCTATTGCTTGGTTAATTGTTGAATAAAACTTGGCAAGTCTTGTTTCTATAGTCTGTTTTTTGTGGTTTTGTACAAGTGTGGGCAAAGTCATAGCCGCCACCACTCCGATAATACCAAGAGTTATAAGAACTTCGGCAAGAGTAAACGCAGGTATTGTGTTAAAAATCCTGTAACGGGATAATCCCAAAGCGTGAAAAAGCCCGCCGGCACTATCTAAGCCCCCCCCCCCTCTTTGAAATTAAAGCTATAATTGTGTTTCGCATTGTACCTCCTTTTTCTTTTATTTTATCATATTTTTATATTTTTATCAATAAAAAAGCACCTGCTATGTTACAGGTGCTTTTTATATTTAGAAATTTATTAAACTAATTCTTTAACTTCTGCAGCAAATGTCTTAGGGTCTAATTTGATACCAGGTCCCATTGTTGTTGCAAGGTAAACTGATTTTACAAATGTACCTTTTGCTGAAGATGGTTTTGCTCTTAAAATAGCATCAGCTAAAGTTGCATAGTTTTTCACCAAATCTTCATTAGAGAAGTTTGCTTTACCGATAGGACAGTGAATCATCCCCTGTTTATCAGCTCTGAATTCAACTTTACCAGCTTTAGCATCTTTTACAGCTTTGGCAACATCCATAGTTACTGTACCTGTTTTAGGGTTTGGCATCAAGCCTTTAGGACCTAAAACACGTCCTAATTTACCGAGCATACCCATACAATCAGGTGTAGCAATAAGTGTATCAAATTCGAACCAGCCGCCTGAAATTTTATCAATAATTTCTTCAGCTCCGGCAAAATCAGCTCCGGCTTCTGTAGCTTCAGTAGCTTTAGCACCTTTAGCGATTACACAAACTCTTACTGTTTTACCAAGACCAGCCGGTAATACAACTGTAGATCTGATTTGCTGGTCTGCCTGGCGAACATCAATACCTAATCTCATGTGGCATTCTACTGTTTCGTTAAATTTAGATGTTTCTTTTGATATTTCCTGTAATTTTTTCAAGGCATCAACTGCTGTTGCAGGCTGTGTAAAGTCTGCAAGCATTTCCTGCACTTTTTGTTGTTTTTTAGTTAATTTTGACATTTTAAATTCCTTTCATGGTGTTAGCGGACAGATGTCCTTCCATCCATTGTGCTCCTGCGGGCTTTAGGCATACGTCCTTAAGTACTTTCCCGCAAAATTATACTAAACTATGTTGCCGTTGCAGAGTGTCGCTGTCATTAAGTTTTGCATTAACTCGCTTTATAGCTAGCAAACCTTTCAGACTGCCCTCCGGTGGCGCACATTTATTCTTTTACTGTAACGCCCATTGCTCTGCAAGAACCTGCAATCATTTTTACTGCAGCTTCCATAGTTGTTGCGTTAAGGTCATTCATTTTGATTTTTGCGATTTCTTCGAGTTGTTCTCTTGTAATTTCTGCAACTTTGTCTTTATTAGGAACAGCTGATCCTTTTGACAAGTTTAATGCTTTTTTAATCAATACCGGTGCCGGTGGTGATTTAATTACAAATGAGAAACTTCTGTCTTCGTAAACATCAATAATTACAGGGATAATATATCCTGCTTGGGATTCTGTTTTAGCATTGAACTGCTTACAAAAATCCATGATGTTAACACCATGCTGACCTAATGCAGGACCAACCGGTGGTGACGGATTTGCTTTTCCTGCTTCGATTTGAAGCTTAATTTTTCCTACTACTTTTTTAGCCATTTTTTTCTCCTTTTGTGGTACTAACGGTTTCTGCCGACTTTAGCAGAAATCCTTCCACGTTTCTTGTACTGTTGTTTATTTAAGTTTTTGTTTTGTCTTGCTCGCTTGCCATTTACCGGGTTAGCCTTTGTCTGGTCGTTTTGCCTGTCAGCAACCCGACACCGCAAAGCTGTTCCCCTCAGCTCGCTCGCGCTAAATCTTATTAATTTGTTTGTATTCTAATTCAACCGGAGTTTCACGTCCGAAGATTGAAACATTTGCACGAAGTTTAGACTTATCAGGGTAAACCTCAATAATGTCTGCAATAAAGTCTGCAAATGGTCCTGAGGTAATTCTAACTTTATCACCGGCTTTAACATCAAGTTCGATTTTCTGTGATTGTGATGTTGATCTGTTAATAATCTTTTTAATTTCACTGTCACGTGCAGGGATAGGTCGTTTTGCAGAACCTACAAATTTTGTTACACCGGAAGTGTGTCTTACAACGTACCAGCTGTCTTCGTCCATTATCATTTCAACAAGAACATAGCCAGGGAAGATTTTTTCTTCACGTTCCTGTTTTTTTCCGCCTCTCATTTGGGTAACTGTTTTTTGAGGCACTTCGATTCTAAAAATTTTGTCACCCATATTCATATATTCAATACGTTTTTCAAGGTTTACTTTAACTTTGTTTTCGTATCCTGAATATGTGTGGACTATATACCAGCGTTTTTGACTTTTCTTTGCTTTTTTTTCTTCTTCTTTGGCTTGAACTTCTTCAGCTTCGCGCTGTTTATCTTCGTTCAATTCTTCTTCCATTGATTTTTCTTTTTTAGTCATAAGCCACCTTATCTTTTAATTAATTGTACCGAAGCTTATCGGTTTTTTACTTGATAAGACCAAGTAAACCTTTAAAAATTATATCCATCAAATAAACTGCAAGAGTAAACACAAAAACTATAACAATTACAAAAACAGTTTCTGTAACAACCTGACGTTTTTCAGGCCAGTTAATTTTACCCCATTCAGTTCTAACACCGCGGAAGTAAGTTTGTATTGAGTTGACTATTGCATCTATTTTCGGATCCATATTGTTTTTCCTTTTATTTTATAAAATCGCGCCCTGAAGGACTCGAACCCTCGACATCCGGTTTTGGAGACCGACGTTCTACCAACTGAACTAAGGACGCAAGAGGGGCTGTGCCCCAAAATATCTCTTGCTTTCATTTTATTCGTCTGTTCTTGCTCCTTATTTTCGCTATACAAATTTTACTAAATTTGTGTTGCTCTAATGGAGCTGCGAAGCTTGCGAGTTTTGAACTAGGTTCTCCACTCTGCCGAAAAAATGATTACTTAGTTTCTTTGTGGTTAGTATGCTTTTTGCAAGTCGGGCAATATTTGCTCAATTCTAATCTTTCTTTTGTATTTTTCTTGTTTTTTACTGTGGTGTAGTTTCTTTCTTTGCAATCTTCACAAGCAAGAACTACCATTCTGTCATTTTTTCCTTTGATACCCATAGTTTTATTTCCTTTTTGTACTTATTATTTAATTTTTCTTCCTCTTTAAAAAAGAATGTGATTTACTCACATTCTAATTTTTTCGGCTTATATTTACATAATAAAACAAACAAAATAAAATGCAAACTAATTGTAAACAATCTATAAGGCTTTGCATGCAAAAAACGATTGACATATAATAGTCAATCGTTTTTCAACTTATTTTTTTTAAGTTCTATTTAATTACATAATTATTTGTTGCGTAATTAGATTCGTATCTTGAAGGGCTAAGAGAGTCGCTGCGGAGTTTTTCCATATAAACCTGACCATTTTTGACTACCTGCTGCAATTGAGTTAAGTTGCTTTCAAGATTTGTCAAAACTTGTTCTGCATATAATTCAGCGCCTTCTTTTGTTTTCATAGCATCTTCTGTAGCCTGCATTCTGATATTTTCGGCTTCTTCAAGAGCTTTTCTTTTTATTTCTTCGCATTCTTCCTGAACCTGGGTTCTAATTCTTATGCCTTCACGTTCTACTGCTTTTATAAAATCAGCTTCTGAAAGTTTTCTATCGGCTTCCATCTGGGCATCAGCAATAATTTTTTCTGCTTTTTGCTGTGCTTCAAGCTGCATTTCATCTCTGCGTCTTAGAAATGCTCTTGCTTCCTGAACTTCTACAGGAAGTGAAGCATATATTCTATCAATTAATGTTTCAATTTCTTTTGGTTTTACAACTACATATCTTCCAGGAATTATCGGAAAACTTTCGTCCAGCGATAATTCTAACATTTTTAGTAAATCAAATACTCCATTTTGTTGCATGGTCGTCACACATATACCTTTCTTAATAATATTATTCTACCTAAGCGTAAAACAATTGTCAAATTATTTTCTGATATAAATACGGATATATTAACTTAGTTTACGTTTTTGGAGATATTCAAAAACTGCTTCCGGAACAAATTTCGAAATATCGCCGTCATTAAGGTAGATTTCTTTTATAGTGCTTGAGGATATAAAGTTATATTTTGGTTTTGTTGTTAAGAAGACTGTTTTTATATCGCTGCAAAGTGCACTGTTTGCTTGTGAAAGCTGAAGTTCATATTCAAAGTCGGATACAGCGCGCAGACCCCGTATGAGAACTTTTGCGTCTTTTTTCTTGGCGTATTCGATTGTTAAGCCTTCAAAGCTGTCGACTTCAACATTTTTTAAATCGCTTACACTTTCTTTTATTAGTTTTACGCGTTCATCCACCGGCAGGAACCCTTTTTTTTCGGAATTTCTTGCTACTGCAATAATAACCTTATCAAAAATTTCTGCTCCTGTTGTCAATATGTCCAGGTGACCCTTAGTTATAGGATCAAAACTTCCGGGGTATATTGCGATTTTCATAAATTTCCCTTTCAAAATTACTGCTTAATTATTATATGGCAAAATTTTTTTTGCCGCTATTAAATTTTGTAACGAAAAAAAGGAACTGTTCATATAGCCAACAGTTCCTTTCTCTTATGGTCATTGTAAGATTTTATAAGCAGTTTCCTAAAGCTTCAACAACATCTTTATCCCATTTCTTACCGGCTTCTTCTTTCAGTATTGAGAAAGCTTTTTCAGCCTGCATAGCCTTTCTATATGGTCTATCGGATGTCATTGCACTGAACGCATCGGCAACTGCAATAATTCTTGAACCAAGAGGAATTGATTGTCCTTTTAATCCTTCAGGTTCGCCTGAGCCGTCTACGCGTTCTTTCTGGTAATTAATATATGGAACGACTTCTGAGAGGAAGTTTATATTCATCAATAAGTTTACGCCGATATTTGAATGATTTTGAATTTTTTTCAAATCTTCCGGGGATAACTTGCCGTTGGTTGCGAAGATTTTTTCAGGAAGCGTTATTTTTCCGATATTTTGCAGCAAGCCTGCGTAGTAAATCAAATCGGTTGTTTTTTCATTTAAACCGAGAGCTTTACAGATTTTACGGGCAAGATTTGCTGTATTTTGGGAATGAGAAACTTTGTATTGACCTTTTGTATCAACTGCATTTGCAAGTTGTTCTACAAAGTTCTGCTGGTAGTCGCACAAGTCGCCGATAAGTGCTGTAAGTTCTGCTCTTTCATGCTGAAGGTCGCTTACACTTGAATCCTCATCTGCGATTAATTTATTTGTTGTATCAATTTCAACCTGTAAGGTAATTGATGTTGCAAAAAGTGTTGCAATGCTTTCAACAAGGTTAAGATATTCCGGCTGTATCGGCTGATGGCTTTCCAGTGCGATTACACCTACTGCTCTTGAATTACAATACATTGCAACTGCCGTAACATTGTCTTTAGCGATTGTATCCTGCTCATTGAATGCAACGCTTATGATTGAGTTTTCGTTTAAGTTATATCCTTCATGTTTCAGGTTTTCTACCGAACTTCCTGCTAAAATAAGATCATTATTGTTATTTTTTAAACCTTTTACAAATGTTTTTTCAAGATAAATATTGCAGTTTTCAATTTCAAGCATTTGTTTAATTGAATGAGCAATAGATGTATAAATGGCGTAATCTTCTTTTGTATTAAAGTTGAGAACGCAGAGGGTATTTTTGAGAGAATATATTGAAATAAGCTCTGTCAGCTGGTTTTTAAGGCTGACTTTTTTATCTTTAACATTTGAGCCTATTTTTTTAGCCAAATCTTCTGAGATAAGGTGTTCTGAAATAAAATCTCCCAAATTAAGCGCAAAAATTTCCTCTATCGGATCATTTTCCATGAGAAATTCTGACTGCCCGAACAGAGAAACACCGCTTTTTGTATCTTTATTTTTCATTCAATCTATCCTTCTACTTGCATGCTTTTGTTTTAATATACGGCATGAGTTGAAAAAAACTTTAATAAATTTTACAAAATTTCATACTTTAGTATGGGAAATATACAACTTTAGATGGTGCAGTATTTGGTTATGGTATAATTTTTTTTGAGGAGATGGCATGAATAAAGGTTTATTTATAACGTTTGAGGGTGCTGACGGCTGCGGTAAGACTACACAGCTTATGTTAATGGCAAAGTATTTAAAAGAACACGGCGCTGAGGTGCTTGTTACAAGGGAACCGGGTGCAAAAGGACTTGGCGAAAAACTTCGCGAAATTCTTTTAAATTATGACGGAGAAGTTTCATCTCAGGCAGAGGCCTTTTTGTTTCTGGCAGACAGGGCGCAGCATATGGATATTATTATTAAACCGGCTGTCGTTACCGGAAAAATTGTTCTCTGTGACAGGCATACCGATAGTACGGTTGCATATCAGGGTTACGGCAGAGGAATTGACGTTTCAAGAATTAATATGCTGAATGATATTGCGACAGGCGGGAGAAAACCTGATTTAACAATTGTTTTTGATGTCGATGTCGAAACTTCTCTATCCCGTGTGGGCAAAGAAAAAGACCGCATGGAAAATGCAGGCATGGATTTCTTTAACCGTGTTAGAAACGGTTATCTCCAAATTGCAAAACAGGAACCTGAACGTGTAAAAGTTATTGATGCGACGCAATCAATTGAGGCTATACATATTCAGGTAATTAAATTTATTAATCAATTAAGGTAAGCATTCCCAGTAGCCTTTTGACGGGTTATCAGGGCAAGTGTCTGATAATGCAAAGCCGCTGCATGTTACTCCATTCACATTTGAGATACTGTTTTTAGAACATTTATTCTTAGTCTCCGGTGTGTCATTATATCCCGGAAGACGGTTTCCTTCTTCATCATAAGCACCTTCACTTTCGGAGATTGCCGGTGCTAGAATCCCTTTTTGTGAAATGTTAAAGACAAATAAATCATGTCCATACGCATTCGGCCCTTTGTAAATTCCGTTTGTATCAAGTACTACCCAGTTTGTTCCACAGTTTTGTGAAATTGAAACTGCGCTTCCGTCAGGTGTAATAATACTGCCTTCGTTTCTGAATATTTGGTTGCATTCAGGCATTTTCCCTTTTTTAAGTGTATAGGTTTTGACATTTTTAATATATTTTGCATTATCTGTCGTGTTTATATTTTTGATATATTTATATTCTGCATAAATTACTTTTGCCAGTTCCGGATAAGTGTTCGTTATATTTTCACTGTCCCATAGCGGGGGGTCGTTTATACGTGCTTTATTATATGCATTATAAAAATTGGCATATGACTTTTTAAAAGCAACTTCAAGACTTTTTTTATTATTTTTTTGAATAATTGCAGGCAGTGTCAGTGCGGCAACCACACCAATAATTCCGAGCGTAATAAGAACTTCTGCAAGTGTAAAGGCTTTTCCGTTTATATTTTCAGGTTTCATAATCCTCATTTCTTACTCTCATATTTTTTGCGTTGGACAAATAGGTCACTGACTTGATTGTAAGTTTAAGGCAAAATAGGTCACATGTCAAGGTTGAAAATTTTAGGACAGAATATAGCAAAATACCGCCAGAAGAAAAATTTATCGCAGGAAAAACTGGCCGAACTTGTTGACCTTTCCCGTGAGTATGTAACAAGGGTTGAGAGAGGTCAGAAAAATATAAGCTTAAAAAAATTATTTGCTATTGCAGATGCACTTGATGTTAAATTCTGTGAATTAACAAACTTTGATTAGATTAGGATTTTGAATAACATCAATAACATTTTGTTGTTTAAAAGTACTTATTGTTTTTATGTTTGAAGGGTTTTTGTAATTTTCTTTTGCCAGAATTGCACCGACAATTGCCTCCAGTTGGGACATTGGCATCATGTTTTGCGGAAGATCAATTCCCCATTCGTTAATAAGTGTTTGCTGCAAAAATTTGCAGTCTGCCGGTGAGCGTTCCAGATAACAGGAATTCAAATGCATGCTTTGTCTTGTTAAATATATTTCAAAACGGTTAATATTAACCCCCTGCTCAGTAAGCGATTTAAAATATTCACTTCCGCGGGTTGCGTAACGCTGTGTCCAGTTGTCCTGATTAGGCATTAACTTATTTGTGGAAACCATCTGATACGGCTTTGACAGTATCCGCCATTTTCCGTTAAGCATTGTTTTGTCCCATGCAAGGGACACGCATATTTCTGAGTTACCTGTCGATGAATAATTATCAAAAAAATGCATTATATCATTCATTTTATAAAGCTTGTCAACCATTATCAGATTGCGATTTTCATCAAAAATTGCAAGACCTGAGTCCATGCCGGAAGTTGAAGCAAGCGATAATCCTATATAATATCTCATTTTAAATCCTTATGATTTTTACACAGAATACGACGGTTTACTCCATTAATCTGGTTGTAATCAGCGGGCCTTCTTCGGTTGCGATTACAGTATGTTCAAAGTGAGCTGATGCCTTGCCGTCAACGGTGGAAACTGTCCATTCATCATCTCCGACAGAAACCTCGTCGCCGCCAAGATTTAACATCGGTTCGATTGCAATTGCGTAACCTTGTTTTATTATGGTTTTATCACCTACCCTGTAATTGAAAAGAAATGGTTCTTCGTGCATATTATGCCCTACACCATGGCCGCCGTACTGCCTTACTATACCGAAGTTATAGTGATGGGCAACATCCTCAACCGCACCGGAAATATCATCAAGAACATTGCCAATACGCATTTTATCAATACCGGCAAATAATGATTCTTCGGTTGCTTTCATAAGCCTTTTTTTGTCTTCATCAATTTCTCCAACAGCATAAGTCCATGCACTGTCCCCGACTAATCCATGGTAAGTTGCGCCGACATCAATTGCAATTATATCGCCTTCTTTAACCTTTACATCTTCATGCGGAATCCCATGAACTACCTGCTCGTTGATTGAAGCACAGATACAGCCTGGAAAACCCTGATAACCTAAAAATGTAGGGATTGCTCTGTTTTCTTTTATTACCTGATGTGCGATTTCGTCAAGTTCTTTTGTAGAAATTCCAGGCTCTATAACTTCTTTCATTTTTTTATGAACCAAGGCAACGATATGACCGGCATGGCGCATAAGTTTAATTTCTTCACGTGATTTTCTGTTAATCATTTATTACCTTCAATAATCTTTCCCAAACTTCATCGATAGTCCCATTTGCATCAATTGTTTTAAGCACGCTCTTATTTTTATAGTAATCAATAAGAGGAGCAGTTTCGTGGAAGTACGTATCAAATCTTGCCTGAGCTACTTCTTTCGTATCATCTTTTCTTTGTGTTAATTCTGCACCATCATTGTCACAATGACCTGCTACTTTTGGCGGTTTAAATTCAAGATTGTAAATCTCTCCGCAAACAGGACAAGAGCGGCGGTTAACAATTCTCTCAACAAGGACATTTGTATCTATGTCAAAATAAATAGCTCTAAAATCAACTTTTTCATCACCATTAATTTCTTTGTTGATAACATCAAGCTTGTCAGCCTGTTCTAAACTTCTTGGATAACCGTCAAGAACATATCCGTTTTTACAGTCTTCCTGTGACAATCTGTTTTTAATAATCTTAGCTACCAAATCAAGCGGAACGAGGTTGCCTTTGTCAATATAAGATTTTGCAACTTTACCATCCGGAGTTTCATTTTTAATCTCTGCCCTCAGGAGTGATCCAGTGTCAACATGAGGGAAATCTAAATATTTAGCTAATTTTTCTGTCTGGGTACCTTTACCACAGGCAGGGGGTCCTAGAAAAATAAGTTCTTTTTTTGTCATTTTATTGTCTCTTTTCTTAATATTAATATCCTCTGATAAAATATTACTACAATGTCAACAGTATTTCAATCTTACTGCTTGAAATTTATATAAAATAGTTTATAATAAAAAAGGACAGGGAAATATTTTTTCCCGCCCGGTAAATATCAAAAAGTCGAACAGAGTGGTGCAAATCTGGCGCAAACGTATCGAAAAGAAATAAAGAGCTGAGAAAGAAAAGTATCCAATAGCCAGAGCATTTGTTAAAAAATTGCACGCTCTCGTTCCATTCCCGTTATCGTTTCGAAAACAAATATTTTCCCTTAAAAAGAAAGAAATAAAATCAAAGTTAGAAAACAAAGGAGATTAAAATTATGAAAAACACAGTAATGACAAGGCTTTTCGGGGGGGGGGGCGAGTAGTTTAAGCTCCATTCGAGGCATTGGCGCAGGCAGCGAGCCATTTTGCGCCGCCGAAAGAAGAACCGTTAAATCTGGTTTTACTCTTGCCGAAGTTCTGATAACACTTGGCATAATAGGTGTAGTAGCAGCAATGACGCTGCCGTCTATTATTCAGAAAAAACATAAAAAAGATATGGAAGTGGCTTTTAAAAAGGCTTATGGCGCCTTGGAAACTGCGGTATATTCACTGTCTCCGGATACTTATGCCTCATATGCAGGAGATGTTGCCGGACAAAGCACCGTATTTTTTGATGACCTGATGAAAAAATATAAAATCCTTAAAACTGGACGCTGGGAGCAGTTTTATGCTAAAAACAATAAGATAAAAATAAAAACATATACCCTTAATGAGGGTTCTCAGAATAATTGTGTTGGTTTACCAAAAGTAATAATGACGGATGGCTCTGCTATACAGGCTATTCATAATTGTTTTGCGCAATGGATTGTCATAGATACAAATGGTCCTAAAAAAGGTCCAAATGCATACGGACATGATATTTTTAATTTTACACTTTCGGATAAAGGTCGTATAATTCCGGTAGGTAGTCCAAAGTATGGACATTGGGAAATGAGAGGTAATAATACTTATTGTTCAAAAAATTCGACTAATAAGCAAAATGGAGCTTCTTGTGCGTATTTTGCTGTTTCTAACACTTGTCCTGATGATGAAACTAAAACATACTGGGAATGTTTACCATAAAAAAAACTCCTTTAAGGAGTTTTTTTTATGTATCAATATTTGTTGCATAAACTGCATTAGCTTCAATAAAATCTCTGCGTGGTTCAACTTTATCCCCCATCAGTATGTCAAATAATTGATCACAAAGCATTGCATCTTCAATACTTACTTTCAAAAGTGTTCTTGTTGAAGGGTCCATTGTTGTTTCCCACAACTGTTGCGGCATCATTTCACCCAAACCTTTGAATCTCTGGATTGTCATGCCTTTTTGACCTCTGTCATCTATTATCTTCTGCAATCTGTCAAAAGATTTAATCTCAAATTGTTCTGTGTCGGTTTCCAGCATCAAACCGTCAGATTCCTCAATTAGGTAATCTCTGATTAGAGGATATGAAGCTTTTAATCTCTTATACTCTGAACTCTTTATAATATTCTGGTTAATTATCACGTGTTCTTCTTCATTTGTAAACAGCATAATTGAATATTTTGAATTTTCAGGAGTGTATTTAATAGAAGCTTTGTAATTTGCAGCTTCCTGAATATTATAGTTTTTAGCATGGTCTTGAAGGTAGTGATTTAAGTAATCAATGATTTCAGTCATTTTTGCCTGATCATCAAAATCTTCAGGAGTTATTCCCGAACGTACCAGCCCTCTTAACACAACCGCAGGGAAAAGATTTAAAATAGGGTTGTTATAAGAATTGTAGAATGTTGACATATTCTTAACCAATTCCAATAATTCATCACCTGTTTTAACTTTGGATTTTGACTTGTCGGACAAGCTCAAAGACTTAATTCCCCGCTCTTTAAGCATTTTATCCAGAGCATGCTCATCATATAAATATTCGATTGTTTTGCCTATTGTAACTTTAAACAGAGGCGGCTGTGCAATATATACATAACCGTTTTCGATTAAAGGTTTTGCATAACGGAAGAAGAATGTCAAAAGCAGTGTTCTAATATGAGCACCATCAACATCCGCATCGGTCATGATAATAATTTTATGGTAACGGAGTTTTTCAATATCAACCTGTTCTTCATTTTTTGAAATATTTATACCAAATGCCTGAACCATTGACTGAATTTCATTATTAGCATAAATTTTATCAAGCCTTGCTTTTTCAACGTTTAAGATTTTACCTCTTAACGGAAGGATAGCCTGAAACATTCTGTTTCTGCCCTGTTTAGCAGAACCGCCCGCAGAATCACCCTCAACCAGATAAATTTCGCATTTTTCAGGTTCTCTGTTTGAACAGTCAGCAAGTTTTCCCGGCAATGTAGAGTTTTCCAGAACTGACTTTCTTCTTGTAAGTTCGCGCGCACGTCTTGCAGCTTCTCTTGCACGCTGAGCCTGCAATGTTTTTTCCAAGATAGTTTTGGCAATTTTAGGGTTAAATTCCAGCCATTCCTGTAATTTTTCCCTTACGGCATCCTGAACAGCTCCCATAGCTTCCTGAGAGCCTAACTTTTCTTTTGTTTGCCCTTCAAATTCAGGGTTTGGAATTTTTACTGAAACGATTGCAGTCAAACCTTCGCGAACATCTTCTCCGGAAAGGTTCTGGTCAGAATCTTTCAGGATATTATTTTTTCTTGCATAATCGTTGAATACACGTGTAATAGAGTTTCTGAAACCGGTTAAATGTGTTCCGCCGGAATGGGTGTTAATGTTGTTTGCAAAAGACAGAACGCTTTCATTGTAAGCATCTGTATATTGCATAGCAACCTCAACCTGCATAGTATCCACAACTTTATCAATATAAATTGGTTTGTCATGTAAAACGGTTTTATTCTTGTTTAAAAATTCAACATAGCTTCCGATACCGCCTACATAGTGGAAAGTTTCTTCTGTTCCTGTTGCGTCAACGTGGAAAATGATTTTTAAACCTTTGTTTAAGAAAGCCATTTCACGAAGCCTGTTGGCAATTACATCACAATCGATTTCTGTTGTTTCAGTAAAGATTTCAGGATCCGGCCAAAAAGTTGTTTTAGTTCCGGTTTTATCAGTAGCTGCACCTTTTTCAACAGGAGCAACAGGTTCGCCTCTCATGTATTCCTGTTTCCATATGTATCCTTGTCTTGAAACTTCTACAATATATTTTTCGGAAAGAGCGTTAACAACTGACGCACCAACACCATGCAGCCCTCCTGAAACTTTATAGCCGCCATCTCCGAATTTTCCGCCGGCATGGAGCACTGTATGAACGATTTCCAATGCAGATTTACCTGTTTCAGGTTTAATATCAACAGGGATGCCGCGGCCGTTGTCTTCTACTGTGACGCTATGATCTTTGTGTACGGTTACATGAATATCAGTACAGAAACCAGCAAGAGATTCATCAATTGAGTTATCAACAATTTCGTAAATACAATGGTGAAGTCCTCGCTGTGAAGTTGATCCGATGTACATACCAGGACGCATTCTTACAGCTTCAAGACCTTCTAATACACGAATATTGCTGGCATCGTAACTCGCTGAGGTTTTAGTTTCAATAGCTTCATTATTATCAGGAATATCAACTACTTCAACTTTTTCAACCTGAGTAGTTACGTCTTGAGTTCCGTCAGTCATTTATATATTTCTCCCCTTATTAAAAATCTTTTACTATACCAGAATTATAGCATAAACAAATAATTTTGGCTATTTTGTAGCTACACTAATTGTTACATTTTCGGCTTTGGTAATTTTGATTGTGTTGTTTTCAACTTTAACTTCAAGGTAGTCGCATTCAGGGTTTACATCGATTAACTCAAGAAGTGTTTTAGGCATAAACAATGCCCAGCCGCTGCCCGATCTGGAAAGTTTTTTCTTCATAGTGTCTTACATCTCCCTTATTTTGTACTTATAAACACTTTACAAAATTAGAGAGATAAGTTATACTAATATAAAATACTTATAATATATATACAAAGTAATTATATTATAAATGAGAGGTAATTTATGAATAAAGGATTTACATTAGCGGAAGTTCTGATAACCCTTGGAATAATCGGCGTGGTAGCAGCCATGACGCTGCCAACTTTAGTTAATAAATATCAGACAAAAGTGTTAGAAACTGGTCTTAAAAAATCTTATGCAAATTTACAAAATGCTTATATAATGACCAAGGCAAATTTAGGAGTTACAAATTTGATAGATGCGTATGCCTCTGCATTGGATAATGGTGTCTGCCCTTATAAAGAAGAATTTGAAAATGAGTTTGCTAGAAATATAAAGACGATTAAAAAAGTTAAGGTGTATCCTTTTACAACTTACTCTGGCAAATATGTTGCAAATATTACCGGTGGTAGTAATAATAGTGATATGCCACAGGCTTTGAATATCCTGCCTGATGGAAGCTCTATAGGGACTCTTGTAAGGGCTGGCAGGATTGAATTTTGGGTAGATACTAACGGACCGCATAAGGGACCTAATAGATATGGTTTTGATATTTTTTGTTTTAAAGTAAATGATAGTTCCGATAAAGTAAAGCCGGTTAAGCCTGTTAGAATGTATACAGAAGAAGAACTTGAGAATGAAAAATGGCCGTCGCTAGCTGGGTATCCTTGTGATAAGTCATCTTCTCAAGAGCTTAACGGAGTCGGCTGTAGCTGGTTTGCAGTAAATGATATTAATCCTGATGATGAAACTAAAACCTACTGGGATAATTTACCTAAATAGTTTAGCTCTATTTGGTAATAAAATTTTGATATATCTCCTTTATAATCTGAACGTAATGATAAAGGAGATTTTTTATGTCAAAACCTGTTTCAAAAGCTATTTACAAAATTGCAGAAAAAAATGAATCTGACAAAATTGTGATTTTTACAAACCATTTAAAAATTGATGGAAATATTTACAAAAAAGATGGACACTGTGAAGAATGTCATGAAGATATTCTTGCTCTTGAAAATGCTCTTGTATGTCGTCTGAGTGATTATTGCACATGCGATGATGATAACTGTGAATGTAATGACTATGTTTGTTTCCGCTATGACTGGCTTAATGTTAATGTGGAAGACATTGTGGCATTTAGTATTGTTCAGGATATGTAACTTTTATTCCGCACATCCGGCACAAAAAACCACTCTTTTGTAAAAGAGTGGTTTTTTAAAATTTTTTCTTTTGTCTACCCAAAAACTAAATAAAAAACTATTTAAGTCTTACGTTAACAGAAGAACCTTTTTTAGAAATTTCAACTTTGTCTTCTCTAGCTAACCAGCCAAGACCTAAATCAGCGAAGTTTCCTTTAAGGTCTAATTCTTTTTTAATTTTTGAGAATGTAGTTTCTCCGTTGTTGTTCAAATAGTTGTAAATTTGACCGGCTGACATTCCGATTTGTTCTTGTAATTCTTGCATTTGATACCTCCTACTTTCTTGCAATGCACCATAAATTTTTTCTATTTTTTATGCTTAAATAATAGACTAAATTTCAAAAAAAGGCAATAGTATATAAGGATTAGATTATTGGTACTAAGTACACTTATTTTTGTGATAAAATAATATAAAAAGAGGATTGCTTAATTGATTATTGATGGCACCATATCGTCTGAAAAAACGGAGTTTCTAATAGGGAAGTACGCGGAATTATTGAATGCCGCAGTTGATGCTTCACAAATTCTGGTGCTTGTCCAAAATTCCAATCTAAAAAATAAGTTTATAGAAAGAGTTTTAGAGAAACTCGAAATTGATTGTTTTGAAAAACTTCAGGTTCATTCATTTTTCTCGCTTGTTTATAACACAATTTGCGATAACTGGGCGTTTATTGAAAATGGAAATCCTTATGATAAACCTGCAGTTTTGCCTAACCTTGCCGGGCTGGAAATTTCGCAGTTTATACTTAATGATATTTTGAGAGATGTTCCTTTTAAAGGGTATAATTCAAAAAAATCTCTCTTGCATCAGTTATTTAGAAGATATTCTCTGATTGTGCAGAACAATTTAACTGATGATGATGTTGAGTGGCGCTCAAGAGTTCTCGGCGAAAGTTTTGCGGATGATGCAAAGACTGCGCTGAAAAAGCTTCTTGCAAAAACCCTTTATCTGCGTGACTTTGATTATCTCAGGCAGGGGCTTGTCTTTAATTATATTTATAAAAATACTAAGTATTTTGATAATATAAAATATTTAATTCTTGATGACGGTGATGAGATTACACCTATATGTTATGACTTTATAAAATATCTGGTTCCACAGTTGAAAGATGCGTTTGTTGCATTTGATTCTAAAGGCGGAAGCCGTATAGGCTATCTTAGTGCTGACAGAACTGCAGTTTGGGAGTTTGAGAAACTTTTAGAGCAGCCTGTTACCGTAATAGATACTAAAACAAATTTGAAATTTGATGCAGAAACAATTTTTAATAATGTTACAAAGTGTGAATTTAACACTTTAAATAATTTTACTATTCAATCGCCATCAAAACGTTCAAAAATGATTGAACTTGCGTCTATAAAAATTAATGAACTTTTAAAAAAACAGGTTAACCCTTCTGAAATTTCAATAATTACTCCGGTGATTGATGAGATGCTTAAATTCGGACTGAAAGAGAATATTAACAGACAGGCAAATTTAATGTTTTTGTCCGGCAGTGAAAAGCTTATTCAAAATCCGCTTGTTCTTTCTGCGGTTACTATATTGAAACTGAACACAGCGCTTAAAGAAAAACTGACTGAGTTTGATTTACGTCCGGTTTTAACTAATTTTCTGGGTATTCCTTTAAAATATTGCCGCGAAGTTTTGCAGGATTTTGATAAGAATAAAGTTCTTCCTGAATATGAATTTTGCTGTGAAGAGCATAATAATAAATATCAAAAATTAAAAGAAATTGTTAGTAAATTTGCGGATGGTAATGTTAAATTATCAGAACAGGTTTTTGAAATATATAATGAGCTTGCGGAGCTTTTTTCTGTGGATGCAGTTCAGCTTAATAAGTTTAATTTTTTTATAAAACAGCTTCAGGATTTTGAAAATATTTTTGGCAGCGATGTTTTAAGACGAAAAGAAGAAATTTTGACAAGAATTGAAAACTCTATCATCTCAGAAAATCCTTATTCTGTTCTTGAAATTGGAGATAATGACCTTGTTGTCGGTACTCCGCAAAAAATTATTGATAACCAGATTAGAACAAAGTATCAGTTCTGGCTCGATATTTCAAGCGATGAATGGATAAAAAGCGATACCGGTCCTTTGTATAACGCGTGGGTTTTTCAGCGCGGCTGGTCAAAGGATGAGTACACTATTGATGATAATGTTGAATTAAGCAGAGAAAAAACAGCAAGAATTTTGAGAAAATTAACCCTTTGCGCAGAAGAGGGAATATTTACTTATTCAAGTTTATTTGATGGAAACGGGGTTGAGAATTTCGGGGGAATTGAAGAGTTCATTTCAGTCGATGAAACTTCTTCTCAGGCTCAGGAAGATGCTGTCAGGCCGCGTCCTATTATTCCTCGTGAGGACCAGAAGCCTGTTCTGGATTATGAAAACGGACAAATGGCGATTTCTGCTGTGCCGGGTGCCGGCAAAACAACAATTCTGCTTGCGTTAATTTTGAAACTTCTTGATAAAGGTATAAATCCTGAAAATATTTTTGTTATGACATATATGGAATCGGCTGCCAGAAATTTTCGTGAACGTATTAAATCGGTCAGGGAAAATTCAACCCAGCTTCCAAATATCAGCACAATACACGGGCTTGCCTTAAGGATTTTGAAAGAGAACGGAAACTTTGAAAGATTGGGGCTTTCTTCTGATTTTGAAATTTGCGATGATACGCAGCGTTCACGAATTGTAAGAGAAATTTCTTCAAAGTTGAAATTAAAAAAGACTGAAACTGATGAGTTTGACAGGGCTGTTTCTGTATTTAAGATAGGGGGCGGTGTTTTTTCTTCAGCCAATTCAACCGGCGGAGCTGCTTCTGATGCAAAAATTAAAAAATTCAGAGAGTTTTTTGAAGGCTACCAGCAAACCCTGAGCGAAGCAAATCTTATAGATTACGATGATATGCTTATTTCATCAGTAAGGCTTCTTGAGGATAATGAAGACATTAGAAATTATTATCAGGATTTGTGCGTGTATATTATAGAAGATGAGGCGCAGGATTCCTCATCTATCCAGCAGAGATTGATTAACCTTCTGAGTGCGAAGCATAAAAACTTAATTCGCTGCGGTGATATAAATCAGGCAATTACAACAACTTTTACAAATGCAGATGTAAAAGGTTTTAGAAAATTCATTGCAGAAAGCCAAAATGTAAGCATGAATTGTTCACAGCGCTGTACAAAGGATGTTTGGATGCTGGCGAATAATCTTCTGCTCTCATCAGAAATGAGAGAGGAAACAAAGGATGCGTTTTTCCATATTCTGATGAATCCTGTTGAAGGCAGAAACCCGGAAAGTGAAAATGCTGTTTCAGGAGATATATTTGAAAAAACGCTAGAGGAAAGAAATTTTGTTTTACAGAAAATAAAAAATGCTTTTCGAAAAAATCCTAAAGCTACTTGCGGAATACTTTTGAGAAATAACTTCCAGGTTGCGCAATGGACAAGCTTTATTAATGACAGCGGACTAAAAAGTATTACCAGAAGTGAATGTCTTGAGCAGAAAGCAATTTTCAGAGCAATATATGCTGTGTTAAGCATGATTTTGAAACCTTTTGATAATGAAGTAATTGCAAACAACTATGAAATTCTTGCCGAACTTGGATTTTATAAACAGCGGTTAGGCAGCGAGATAAGAAAGTTCGAAAATCCTTTTGTACAAATCAATTGTGATAATTTAAATAATCCTTACCTTGAACAGTTTTACTGGGATTTGAATTACTGGCTGTACTTCCCTCACCTGAGCGTAGATGAACTTGCTATAAAAATCGGGCTTCATTATTTCTCCGGTGAAATCGAAAAATCAAATATTTACTTGATTTCTACTTTGATTAAAAGAATAAGTTCTAATACAAAAGGATTTTCTCAAATTGTTGAAAGGCTTGCCGAACTCGCAAAGAAAAACAGTTTGAGCGGATTTAAATTTTTCTCTGAAGAAAACGAGAGCGACAGAGGTTTTCTTGAAGGTAAAGTTCAGATTATGACACTGCACAAATCAAAAGGTGATGAATTTGATTATGTATTTTTGCCGGAGATGACAGAGAAAAATCTTACAATTGATTTTGATAAGATAAAACTTAAATCATCTGACTTTATGGAAAATGTTAAACGCCTAAATCCTGCTTACAAGCAGAAATCAGAGTTTGAAATGAAACAGGAACTGGTTGCAGAAAATCTTCGGCTTTTGTATGTTGCAATTACAAGAGCAAAAAGAAAATTATATTTTACAGCTTCGAAAAAAGCTAAATCTTTTGAAAAAATTGTTGAGCAAGAGCCGTCTATGATTTTTGATATGCTGGAGGTGAATTATGTATAGCTATTCTCCGAATATGTTGAAAACTTTTGCGGATTGTCCTTACAAATATTACCTTAAATATATTAGAAAAATTTCAATCCCTCAGCCGGCATCTTACTTTGAAAAAGGTAAAAAAATCCATGCACTTGCAAATTATTATCTTCGCGGCGATGATATTTCAAAGATTATTAAAGGTTTGGATGAAGAGGAAATGACAGTTTGGAATATGCTTTTTAATAATGAATTTTTCCAAATGTCATATGTTAAATCCGAGTACAATCTGTCCTGTAAAATTGGTGAATTTTGGATTGGAGGGCGGCTGGATGCTTTAATGCGCAACGGTGAAGATTATTATATTCTCGATTATAAAACAGGGTCTATTCCAAAAAATCCGCAACAGGATTTCCAGACTATGGTTTATTTAATCTGTGCAGACCGCAAATTAAAACAATACAACTCGCTGAGGTTTGTTTATATTGATTTAAAGAATAATCATAATGAAGTGATAGAGCTTACTCCAGAAACCAGGAAAGACTATGAGAAAACGCTTGAGGAAGTATGTAAATATATATCTTACACTGAAGAGTATCCGCAAAAACCTGAAAGATGTAGTTTCTGCGAGTATTTCAAAATGTGTAATTTTTAACGTTTCGGTTTTGTAAAGTTTGTATTTGAGTTAGATGTGCAAACCTTGGGATTATTTACATATTTATTAAAGACCATCATTCTTTTTTTGTAAGCGTTATATGAATATCCGTATTCTGCAACCTTTTTATTGTATTTTATAATAGCATTGCTTATCTCTTTTGCCTGAGATGCTGACAGCCGGCATGTATAGAAATCTGCATTCATTACACACTTACCTTTATCCATTCCTGTAATACTGCTTGCATTTTCAGAATATTCAGTACAGGTAACAAGATTTTTGGCAAATTCATCTGAAAACTCTGCACCGGACACAGATGTAAATATTCCTGCTGCAAGTATAACTAAACCCAGTATTTGTATTTTTTTCATGTAAACTCCTTTTGTTTTTTAGTATATAAAAAGGGCTCCTGAAAAACAAGAGCCCTTTTTCAATTTTGGATAAAATCCATTACTTGATTTCAACAGTAGCGCCAGCTGCTTCAAGCTGTTTTTTGATAGCTTCAGCATCTTCTTTTTTAATGCCTTCTTTAACAGGTTTTGGAGCACCGTCAACTAAATCTTTAGCTTCTTTCAAACCAAGACCAGTGATAGCTCTAACTTCTTTTAATACAGCAATTTTGTTAGCGCCAGCTGCTGCTAAGATTACGCTAACTTCAGAAGCTTCATCAGCTGCTGCTTCGCCAGCTGCTGCCGGAGCTGCTGCTGCAACTGCTACAGGAGCTGCTGCAGATACGCCGAATTTTTCTTCCATAGCTTTTACTAATTCAGCTGCTTCTAATAAAGTTAATTTTTCGATTGATTCTAAAATTGATTCTACACTCATTGTTTTTCTCCTTTATAAATTTGTATTTTGTACTTAGTAAATTTTGGGTACTGTTACCCTATTTCCCATAGCGTTTTGTAACTTAATACAACTCATTTGCAAATTCACTATGCGGCTTTTTGATCTCTAACAGCTGCAACAGCACGTGTAAGTGATGCCATAACTGCATTGATAGATCCAACAATACCGGAAGCCGGTGAGTTGATTGAACCAAGCATTTTTGCATAAAGTTCTTCTTTTGAAGGAAGATTTGCAAGAGCTTTTGTTTCTTCAACTGATAAGACTTTACCGTCTAATACGGCACCTAAGATTTCACCTTTTTTGGAATCTTTAATAAATTTTGATACAATTTTTGCCGGACTTACCTGATCTTCAAAACCAAATGCGATAGCAACAGGTCCTTTGCAAAGATCAGCAAGTGCTTCAAATTCAGTGCCTTTAATAGCAATTTTAGCAAGAGTATTTTTAGTTACAGTATAATCTCCGCCTTCTTTCTGAAGATTACGTCTGAGGTTTGTGATTTCTTCTACTGTATAACCTTTATACTCAGTTACAACTGCTACTTGAGCTTTTTCAAATTTTGCTTTCATTGCATCTATTTTTTCAGATTTAAATGCTTTTGTTGACATTTTTGCTCCTTTATTTGTAACTTCATTATCGACCTTGTTTTGCCCGAATACTAAAAAATTTTGCTTATCCAGTATCCGGAACCGCAAAATTACACAAGCAAAATAATATTTTATATTGACTAGTGCAACCTCGATTAGCTGTTTTGTCTAAACATTTAACCGTAAGGGGTTTTAGGAAACTATTATTTCTATCAACGAGCTATGCCTATATAAGCTCTTACTGTTTCCTGCTGCAACAAACGTAGCTTTCTGTCTGCTGCTGTACCCGAATGGACTAATTGTCTGCGGTTTACCAGTTAATATTAACAAAAGAATTTTTATAAATCAAGCATTTTCTTAATTTTTCTTAACTAATGCCCACACGTTCTCATCTTCGGTTATATCGTTTGTTCCTTTTAAAAATGCTTCAAAATGAGGCTTTTTAATTAATTCATAACGGTTGCAAAAATTTCCGTAGCATAATATTTCATTCGGAATATTCAATTTTAAAAGTGTTTTTAGGTCTGCATACACATCTTTTAAAAGCACTTTATCCGTATATACATCAATCGCGATATTAGCTTTTAACGCTAATTTTTTCATTTTTAAATCAAACTTCAATTTATCAATGGCATTTGTTAGCGCATCCAGAATTTCATCTACCGATTCAAATTTTTTGGCAGTAATTATAAGGGTATTGTTATCTTTTGAAAAATTGCAGCCTTCAACAGCTTTCATCAAATTATAGAACATAACAAGCGCAGCATCTTCCTGTTTTTTGCTTACTGTCTGCATGTCATTATGTGCAAGGTAGGCATCTTTCAATATACTTTTTAGTGAAATTCTAACAAGCAGAACTATATTTTTATATTCAAGAATAGCTCTGTGTGCTTCTGCCTTTAATTGAAGGTTGAAACGTTTTTCTTCCTCTTCTTTTGCTATTTTAATTTTACGGTCAAGAGCTTCCATTGAATAATTCAGGAAGATTTTTACCTGAGAAAGAATATAAAGTCCGGTTAAAATAAGCATTATAAATACAAATAGAGAACCGTCAAGACCTTCCTTACCCTTTTTCAATTCTTCACTAAACTGAACTTCCATCATTTTTTGGATAGATTTTATAAACGGATCCATAAAACTCATGGCATGATTGTCTATTAAATCTAAAAACCAATATAATGACACGACAAAAATCAGCAATATTGCCGCAATCTGTATAATTACCATTAAATGTTCAGTAAGTTTACATAGTTTTTTACTGTTTTCCAACCCTTTGGCCATTAATATCCTCTTTATAATGCTATGTTGTCTATTAAGCGTACATTTTCAACTCTCGCTGCAATAAATACTATTGTATCAGAGTCTGCAGTTTTCTTTTCTTCAAGAGTATTTTGGTCCCTAAACTCCAGGTATTCAAGAGTATGATTATCGTTCAAAAAGCCGTAAGCTGTTTCTGTAAGCGCTTTTACGTCTTTTATACCTTTATTATAACACATT
>ENA-ORTS01000782-ORTS01000782.1-human-gut-metagenome-genome-assembly--contig:-NODE-782-length-24096-cov-7.566449_pt1 | contig 24096 bp, 22 predicted proteins | sample MGYA00241911_ERZ509186 | MGnify/ENA primary metagenome ERZ509186 (study PRJEB26280, sample SAMEA2338852) | human gut metagenome | biome: human gut; feature: human-associated habitat; material: faeces...
GATGTGCCAGAGGATACGAAACGTACAGCCGCGCAAAGCGAAAGCTTGTGGCGGGGCAAAACTTGGCGCAGAAATGCTTTCAGATGTTTTTAGTGTTAAAACGATAAAAATGTTTGTGAATGTGGATTTAATTTATAAACACACACACACACACACACACACACACACACACACACACACACACATTTAAATAGGTTATTATTATCCATACGATATGGGTGCAGCACGGGATTTCTGTTGTGCCCGCAATTTTCGTGGCCTTATGCGTGCTCCGGTGCGCGTAATAAGGGGCTGCGGGCTTATGCCGTATGTTCTTCCGTCGGGGGCAGGACGGTTAGAAAAGGTACAAGTAAACAGATTTTGCAAATCTTATTCAATTGTTGTATTATGATAAGAAAATTCTTGTTGTTGATTTTTTTTGTGGGAGGGTTGTCGTGTACAGCCGTTGCGCAAAACGTTACGCTCAAGACCAACCTGTTGTATTGGGCCGCGCTGACCCCCAATCTGGGTCTTGAGGCTTCGATAGCCCGGAAACATACGGTGCAGTTGTTCTATGGTCTCAACCCTTGGGAGCCTTCCGGAGGGAAAAGCTTGAAGCATTGGTTGCTTCAGCCCGAATACCGTTACTGGTTCTGCGAGGCCTTCAACGGGTGGTTTCTTGGTGTGCACCTGATGGGTGGCGAGTTCAATGTCGGCGAGGTGAACCTTCCTTTCGGGCTGTTCGGGGATTTGAAGACCCACCGTTACGAGGGATGGTATGCCGGAGGTGGCATTACGGCCGGTTACCAGTGGCCGCTGTCCAAGCATTGGAACTTGGAGGCTTCGTTGGGTGTGGGGTATGACTACATCCGCTACGACAAGTTCCGTTGCGGGGAATGCGGTGAGCGGCTCAAGTCCGCCCATTCCAACTATTTCGGCCCCACCAAGGCTGCGATAAGTGTACTTTATGTGTTCTGAACTTAAAAGATGACGTATGAAAGACTTTAGATTTTTATGCTTATATATGGCTATGGCCGGTTGTCCCTTTGTGGCCGGTGCCCAAGAGGGGAGTTTGCGTGTGGGAGCCGATGACGTGGCGTTGGAAAACCTGAAAGTGGAGCGGTCCGAAGGCAAGCTCATTGTGGACATGGATGTCAATCTGGACGCGCTGAAGATGCCGTCCAACGTGCGTTTCGTCTTTACTCCCTTGGTCAAGGCCGGGGGAAAGGTGCGTACGATGGAACCCCTGGTCATCAACGGTCGCCGCCAGCAAATCGCCTTCGAGCGTTATGCCCATAAGGGTTTTTCCCACCAAGCGACGGTAGTGCGCCGTCGCAACGGGAAGGAACAGACGGTGCACTATACCGGTGTGCTGCCTTATGAAGAATGGATGCGCAATTCCAACATCGTGTTGGCCGAAGACCTTTGCGGGTGTGGTGGTGATGTGGAAGAACAAGCTTCCACCCCCCTGCACAAGATACGTCATTATGCCATGGCGTATGTCCGGCCGAAGGCCGAAGCCCGCAAGGTGAGGCAGGAAGAAGGACGGGCCTTTCTGGATTTCCCCGTGGATAAGACCACGCTTTATCCCGATTATCGCGACAACCCGCGCGAACTGGACAAGATCCTGCGTACCATCCGTGTAGTGAAAGAAGACCGGAACACGACCATCACCCGGGTGTCCATCCATGGTTATGCCTCGCCCGAAGATACTTATGCCCACAATACGGAACTGGCCTGGGGGCGTGCGCGGATGTTGAAGGACTATGTGGCGCGTCTGTCCGGACTGGACGAAAAGATATTCGAGGTGGAAGCCACGCCCGAGGACTGGGAAGGGCTTCGCCGCCGGGTGGCGGAAAGCGGTCTGGCCCACAAGGCAGGGATATTGGAACTCATCGACGGCGACTTGGAACCGGATGCCAAGGAGTGGGCCATCAAGTCGCGCTATCCCGAGGACTACCGTTTCATGTTGCAGAATTGGTATCCTGCCTTGCGCCATTCTGACTATGTGGTCACGTACGACGTGCGCCCTTTTTCGGTGGACGAGGCCAAAGCCTTGCTCTACACCAAGCCGCAGCAGCTTTCGTTGGAGGAGATGTTCATGGTGGCGCAGACTTATGAGCCGGGCAGCACGGAGTTCAACGAAGTGTTCGAGATTGCCGTGCGCATGTTCCCGGACAATCCCGTGGCCAACCTGAATGTGGCCTGCGCCTTGATAGAATCCGGGCAGTACGACCGTGCTGAACCTTATCTGAAAAAGGCTGGCGATGTACCCGAGGCCTTGCATGCCCGAGGAGTGGTGGCTGCCCGGAGGGGAAAGGAAACCGAAGCGAAGGGCTTGTTCTCCAGAGCCGGTGCGGCGGGAGTCAAGGCGGCTACGGACAATTTGGACCTCATGGACATGGAGTGATTGAGGAAAGGGAATATAGAGACAACGTTGTTTATTATATTGTTAAACAAAAAAGTAAGAAGATGAAAAAAAAGTATTTATTTTCAATGGCTGTGGCTGCCCTGATGATGGGGGCTTGCCAGAGCGAGGACATCGCGCCTGTGGGAAACGGGCCGGCCGGGCCTGAATGGACATCCGACGGAAAAGGATATGTGAGTCTGGCCATTAACTTGCCGACGAAACCGACGATGTTGCGTGGTGCGAATGACAGTTTCGATGAAGGTACGGTGGCCGAGTATTATGTGCAGGATGCCATGTTGGTGTTGTTCACGAGTACGAATCCTAACGAAACCAATCCTGAAACGAATGCCACTTTTGCGGCAGCCTATCAGTTGGACTTGTCCGACTGGGATGATGCGCAAAGCGGGCAGAACGTGACGCGTATCGGTAAAATCGTGCAGGAAATCAGCCAACTTCCTAGCGAAGGGAAGAGTGCTTATGCCTTGGTGGTGCTCAACAACAATGGGGCACTATCCATAGAGAACTCAAATGGTCTTAGGATAGGGAATATAGCCTTGACCGTTGGAACCAGTAAGTTGGCAGATTTGAATGAGGCTATGCAGGCTGTGACGGGAAATAACCTGCATGCTAATTCTTTCCTGATGTCCAATGCGCCTCTGTCCACAATGGGAGGAGGAAGTACGAAACCTGATGGCGCGAAGATTCAGACGTTGGCAAAAATCGAATTGGCCAATATTAAGGATACGGAAGCGGAAGCTGTGGATAATCCGGCTGCAGAAGTTTATGTGGAGCGTGCTGTGGCCAAGGTGACAGTAACGGCTGAAAATGGACGTTTGGAAGAAACCGGTACAGAAAAGGAAGAGGGTTTGGCTTATACCATTTTGGGCTGGACGTTGGACAACACGAATCCGGTGTCGAATCTGGTGCGTACTTATGATGGGGCGTGGAACAACTTGGCTTCTGTTTATAAAAGTGTGAGCAATCCATACCGCATGATAGGAGGTGCAAATGTGGCTTCCAACCTATTCCGCACATATTGGGGAGCGGATGCCAATTATGATGCAGCCCCGGCCGGTACCAACCTTTTGGTTAATAATGCTGGAAAGATTATTGAGAATGGCAGTTTGACGAAGGCCGATGGCGCAGTGCCGGCTTATTGCTTGGAAAACACGACGGATGTAGCCCACATGAACGATGATGAATTGACCCGTATCATCGTGAAAGCCGAGTTTAATGGAGGAAAGGACTTTTATATCGTGAACGGCAATAAGGAGGAGATTTATGTGGACGATGGGGCTTTGACGGAGGCGAACAGTATCCAGAAACGTTGCGTGGAAGCTTTCATGAAGAATCCTCAAGTGGCCGAATGGATAAAGAGTAACTTGAATGACGAAAAGACTGCCGATGCGACTTCTTTTACCATTACTCTTCCGGCAGAGCCCGAGGTTGGCATGATTACCAAGGGAATCAAGGTGGCCATTTCTCCGACTGCAATGGAAAATAATGTGTTTAAAAAGGAGGCAAATTTGGGCGAATTGGCCAATATCTTTGCTACCACGAGCAATTTCACCGTGGACTACTACAAAGGTGGTGAGTCTTACTACCAAGTATATATCAAACATTTCAGGGATGAACTGACTCCGTGGTCGAAAACTGTGGTTGGTGCAGAGGATGAAGTGTATCCAAATGAAAATAAGGATAATAACTATCTGGGACGTTACGGCGTGTTGCGTAACAACTGGTACGACGTTTCAGTAACAGCCATTCATGGCATAGGTTCTTCCACTGTACCGGAATTCACCGGTGACCCGGTAGACGAACTGGAGAAATACATAGCCGTGAAGATTAACATTTTGGCTTGGGCGAAGCGTTCGCAAGAGGTTGTCTTGTAAGCTGCGGATGAACCGTAAGACACAGGCGGTAGGCCGGAATGGCCGGACGGGGGTTCCGGTCTACCGCTGTTTTTTTGCGAAAAACAATCGTTTTTTTGTAATCGGTTGGTAGATAAGACTTAAAGAGTAGAAAGTTCGGTAGCCGGTAGCGATTTGGTAGCTGTGCGGGTTTCGCTGCATTGCTTCACTTTGCTCTTGGAACTGATGCAAATATAGGGATTTTGACCGAAAAAGGGAAATGTTTCGGGGGATTTTTTATTTTTCGGGATCACCGGATTACAGGAAAAGCATAAAAGCAGGAGGCGGTGCAAGAAACGAGGTTGCACCAGTGGTTTTACTCGAAGTGTAAAGTATTGATTTTCAGTGTGTATTTCTGTGGTGCAAGGTGCAGCTATATATATAAATATAGCTGCACCTTGCACCAGCCACACAGAGCTGTTTTGCGGCTTGCACCGAAAACCTTTTAAGTTGTTGTAAATGAATAGGTTTTGAATTTTGATGTTTGTGTCTGGGGAAAGGTGGGATGAATGGGGTGTTCCGATAGGGCTTGGCGGCTTCGTGCTTGCCCTGCGAGGGCTTGGCAAGTGGGTTGGCTGGAATGTCGGATTTAGGGAAGTCTTGGGGCTTTTATTCAATCCTTTGCCCTTTCCGGTCGATGTAATACCAATCATCGCTTTCCCAATAGTGGTATTCCCCATCCGAACCGGGAACTTCTTTCTGTTCTCCCGTGTCGGTTACTTTCGCCTTCCCGTTCTCGAAAGGAAAGCCAAAAGCGAAGCGTGGCTCTATGAGGGTATTGCCATGCTCGTCCGCATATCCGATACGCCCTTTTTCATCGACGATGCGGTAAACGCCTTCCTGCACGGAATCGTTGCCGTTGTCATACCTGTACGGGACATAAAGGCTTGCGGGATGGCTGTTGCCGGAGGATATGGCCGTGCAGCGGTCATGATAAAGGGTGAACAGCCATATTTCAAACAGGATGGCAAGGACTGCAAGCACCGTGCAGACAAGGAAACGGAGGCGATAGCGTTGCCGCACCGATACATGGAACGCCCCGTAAAAGTCGTGCATCATGCGGTAACGCTCCCCGGTATAGATGCGCATATTCCTCCAAAGCAGTACGGGGAACAGCAGTATCAGCGGGAAAAGCGTAAGGCGGTTGTCTGTCTCGTAGAGGAAGCGGACAGCCGGAGTGTCCAAGAACTGTAAAACAACGGCGACCGGAAACAGAAGGCAGGCGAACTGGACCACGCTGATGACCGCAAAACTACGGTCAGGGAAGCCGTGCCGACAACTGCGCCACGTCCAATAAAAGAAGTGGTCGAAGAATCCGGGGAGCTTCGGCCGACCGGTTCTTTTATGTGGGGAGGCTTTCTTCATACGTTTGCGGCTATATAGGTGCAAATAAAATGATTTTCTTCCACACGGGAAAGAATTTTGCGGTGAAACTTTTTGAGTGATTGGACTTTTCATTATTTTTGCTTTGATGTATAACGGTTCGTCCGCAAGGTATGAATTTGGCTTTTTCTGTTATTGCTATGGAATGGTTCGATAAGATAAGCGAGTTTATGGAGGGTCTGCCGGAGTGGTTGCAGGCGCATCCGAGGTACGGCTACCTGATCGTGGCGGGAATCCTGCTGCTGTGGCTTGTGGGGATTGTCTGCGGATGGCGGTGGACGTACTCCCGTCCGGGAAGTTGGGAAGGGAATTTCTGGCTGGGTACGCTGGGTGAAAGGAGTTACCGTTTCTGGCTGGGGCTGATCGTTGCCGCCGCAACGGGATGCGCCCTGTTGCTGTTCTTCGTAACGGAATAAGCAAGCGGAAAACAAGGAAAGGAGGAAGCTATGTTCAAGGAACCGGCATACTGGATGTATTACTTCTGGAGCAAGAACAAACGTGCAAGGAAAGACAAGGCGGTTATCTCCAATGCCACATGGACGATGGCAATCCTGTGGTTTCTTAACCTGATGGCTCTCCATCTTTTGTTCGAGGCATGGGGATGGGATATGCTGACGGGCTGGTTCTCTTCCCTGACGGACAAGGTGGAATGGAGCAGATTCAACCCGGTTGCCTACCTGTTCGCCGCAGCGATGCTCGCCCCTTTTATCTGGATTGCCAGAAAGCTGTATTACCGTCCTGCGAAGCTGAAAGCGATGCAGGCGAAGTACGAGACAATGGGTAAATACCGGAAACTGCTCGGTCAATACCTGTTCTGGCTGTATATTACCGGCAGCTTGGCATCCTTCTTCATCATAGCCGAACAAAAGAACCATTCCAAGGAGCAACCACTGATCGAAAGGTTGCAGGAGATACGGGACGGCAAATATCCCGTTGAAAAGACGCACTCACCAACCGGCGAATGACCTTCTTCCGGCTCCCCCCTGCTTACTGTCTCATGCCGTTCTGCGGGTGGAACCGGCACAGCCTTTCTGTTTTTCACGACTGAATATCCGAGCCTATGGAGCAAAATCCGAATCCGCAGCGCAAGGACATACCGTAACCGATGCAAAGCACCGGAAGGGTGCTTGTTGCAGACAATTTGTAATTTCGTGTAAGATTTATGTAATTAACATTAAAATTGAAACAGAATGAAAGAGAATCTTACACAAATTCTAATGAATGAAGCCATCCGGGAGGGATGGCGGGAGTGGATGGCAAAGGTGCGGACGGTATTGCCGCAAACGGATGCGGAGCGTCCGGTAACATGGATTGCGGCGGAACGGCTCGCACGGGATCACGGACGGATGGTCCGGCTGGTGGAGCTGCTCAGGGAACACCGCCCCGTCCTTTCCTGCCGTGTGCAGGAAGAAGCCGGATTGCTGATACTGGTCGCCTACCACCGGCACGGCAGCTCGGCGGACTTCCTGCTGGATACGGCGGAGGCGTATTTCCGGGAGAAGGACTGCGGAGGCTTCCTGTTCCTCTGCCGGATGCAGGCAAGCATCAACGCCTACGACGAATACCCGCACCTGAACGTGCTCTGCAACCGTCTGGCGGGACTGCTGTTCCGCTTCCGCCGTGAACGGGAGTCCGAGTACCGCAAGGGCATACCCCCGATGTTCGGCAAGGCGGACTTGCAGGAGGTGGAAAAGTACCTGCCGCACCTGCGGGGCTGCTCTTTCCGGGAAGAGGTAGCACTGGCTCTGCCCAAGGTGAAAAACGTGGAGGAGCTGGCACGGGAATGTGCCATGTCGGTCAATACGCTGGGACGGCGGTTCAGGGAGGAGCTGAACACGACTCCGCACCGCTGGCTGACGGAACAGCGGAAGGCGCACGTGATTTCCCTGCTGGCGGACACGGACATGCCCTTCCAAGAGATTGCCGACGTGTGCGGCTTCGCCACTCCGAGCTACCTGTGGGACTTCTGCAAGAAGCACCTGAAGGCTACTCCTGCCGAAATCCGTGAAATCGCCCGGTGCGCCCGTCCCGTCCGGCATCCTTTTCCGGTTCAGAAGTGAGGGGCTGACCGTTCGCAGCCGATTGGCGGACAATCCGAACATGGCGGTGAAAATTCAGAACGCCCGTTTCCCGGCACCCCGCTAACTTTGTTTCTTTATAAACAACCCGAGACAGAATCATGATGGAAGAATATTTCAATACATTGTTGCAGGAGACGGAGCGGCGCATGGCTGCCGCTGCCGCCGGCATGGAGGGAAAGGAAACGGTTGCCACCTGCCGGGAGATGGTTTCGTACCTGAAAGCCAAGAACCGTGAGCTGAAAGCGTATGCGCTCTCCCGTCCGTTCAGCGGGGACGAGGAGGAAATCCGTTACTTCAAATACTACAAGCCCGCCCTGACGGGCAGGCTGCTGTACTATTACCGGGTATATCAGATAGAGAGCGGCTGTCCCGGCTGCCTGCGGGTAGCCGAAACGTACTACCGCAGGGCGATGGAACGAGCCGAGCGGATGATGGAACGCTACCTGCCCTTCTACCAGTATTACCACAGCGGGGCGACATACCGGGACGATTACTATTTCCTGCGGGCGAAGGGCGAACTCAGCCCTGAAAGCGGCAGCTTCGTGCTGGACGAGGAAGCGGAGTTCTCCACGGGCTACGACATACTGGCGGCACGCCTGATCTCGGTGGAGATGCTGCTGGTCTATCTGAGCCGCCGGATAGAGCGTGCGGCACGAGGGGACGGTGCGGAAGCCGTGCCGGGGAAGGAACACCGCTGGACGGACACGAAAATCGCCGCCATACAGCTTGTTTACGGCATCCATGCCGCCGGAAGCGTGGACAACGGCAACGCCGAGATCGGCGAGCTGGCTGCGCTGTTCGAGAAGACCTTCCATGTGGATCTGGGCAACGTGTACCATGCTTTCGGCAGGCTGCGGGGACAGCAGAACCCGACGGCGTTCTTGGACGAGATGAAGGAGAAGCTGCTGAAGAAGATGCGGGACATGGACAGCAAGTGATCGGCAAGTTGACAGCAAGTTGGCAACGGGGCGGCAGAGGCGGCAGGAGATGAAAAGAGAGCGTCCGGAGGGCAGAAAAGAACCTTTCGGACGCTCTTTTTTGTTCTTTTTTGCTTCGACGTCAGTTCCTTTCCGCCTTGTTTTTACGTTGTTCCTACTCTTTCCTTGCCTTTTTCAGTCTTTTCAGCCTTTTTGTTGCCCGGAAAGGCGGACGGAAGGGCGGTGAGGGTGAAAAAAGAGGATGAAACAATGCGCATCAGAAAAAAATCTTTGCCAAGGTGCCGGTATGGTGGCAGGAAAAACCGACGAATCGGGCGACATTTGCGGCAGAAACCTAAAAAAGAGTACGACAATGGAAATAATGACCATCGAGAGCAACGCCTACCGCCTGCTCGTGGAGAAGATCGAGAAGATAACCGCCTACGTGGAGGAATCCCGGAACCGGGAGGAAACGGAGCGCAAACGGAAAGAGGAAGCGGAAAGCCCTGCTGCCAAGGGACGGAAAGCCGACCCGAAGTGGATGACGCACAAGGAAGTGTGCGAGATGCTGGACATCAGCCACCGCACCCTGCAACGCTACCGGCAGAAGCATATCATTCCCTATTCCATGATCGGGCGGCAGATACGCTATCCCCGGCAGGCGGTCGAGAGCCTGCGTGAGCGGTGGATGGTGGAGACACCCGCCGCCAAGATCGACCGGATGATAGCGGAACATCCCCTGCATAACCGAAAAAACAGCAGCTATGGTAAAAAAGGAAGAGATACTGGCAAGAACCAGTAACGGGCTGGACGTGTTCCGCCACTACCTGCCCGTGAAGTGGCGGGTGGGCAGGAACTTCCTGAACCCGCTGTACGCCGACAGCAAGGCTTCGTGCAACGTGTATTACGACCGCCGGAGCGGTACGTACCGGATGAAGGACTTCGGCAACGGGGACTATTCGGGCGACTGTTTCTTCCTCGTGGCGAAGCTGAAAGGGCTGGACTGCCGGAACGCCGCCGACTTCGTGGAGGTGCTGCACACCATCGACCGGGAGCTGTGCCTCGGTCTGGAGGATGACAGCCCGGAAGACACTGCCGTTCCGGACGGCGGCTGCCGTACCCTGCGGCTCGTACCGGGCGCAAGGGAGCATGGGACAAGGGATGACCGAAGCGGTGAAGGAGTATCCGTCAGGGCAAGCGGGAGCGGCACGGGAAAGCCGGACGGGTACACGGAAGAGGCGGCTGCGCCCTTTGACCGTCCCGAACCGAAGCCCTACCGGACGACGGAAAAGCCGTTTACGGATGCGGAGCTTGCCTACTGGGGCGCATCGGGCATCACGGAGGAGCTGTTGCACCGTTACGGGGCGGTATCGCTCGCCGAGTACCGGGGCGAGACGAGGGAGGGCAAGTCGTTCGGCTTCAGTTCCACCCCGGCGGAACCGATGTTCGGCTACAAGGGGAAATGGGGCGTGAAGGTCTATCGCCCGATGTCGGAGGTGCGCTTCGTCTATGGCGGGCATACGGGCGACAACTACTGTTTCGGACTGGAACAACTGCCCTCGAAGGGCGACCTGCTCTTCCTCACGGGCGGTGAGAAGGACGTGCTGACACTGGCGGCGCACGGCTTCCATGCCATCTGCTTCAACTCGGAAACCTCGGTCATCCCGGCGAAGACCGTGCGCAAGCTGGTCTATCGCTTCAAGCACATCGTGCTGCTGTACGACACGGACAAGACGGGGCTGGAGTGCTCGGAGAAGCACCGTGCGCAACTGTCGGAGTACGGGGTGAAACGGCTGGTGCTGCCGCTGCCGGGGACGAAGGCGGAGAAGGACGTGACGGACTACTTCAAAGCCGGGCACACGAGGGAGGAGCTGATGGGGCTGTTCCTGAAACTGCTCGACACGCTGTACGGGGACACGATGGCGGTGCTGAAATCGTGCGAGATCGACTATGACCACCCGCCCGAACAGGCTGTCGCCATCGTTACCGCCGGGGAGGTGCCGTTAGGCTCGGAGGAGAACATCCTCTGCATCACGGGCGGCGAAGGGACGGGCAAGAGCAACTACACCGCCGCACTGGTCGCCGGGGCGATCATGGAACGGGAGACGGACGCCGATCTCTTGGGGGTGCGGGTGGAGCCGAACCGCAAGGGGCGTGCGGTACTGCTGTACGACACGGAACAGAGCGAGCAACAGCTCTACAAGAACACGGGGCGGCTGCTGCGCCGTGCCGGGCGTGAGCGGATGCCGGAGTACCTGCACGTATATTGCCTGACGGGAATGTCGAGAAGCGAGCGGCTGACCGCCATCGTGCAGAGCATGGACAAGTACCACTACCTGCACGGGGGCATCCATTTAGTCGTCATCGACGGGGTGGCTGACCTGATCCGCTGCGCCAACGACGAGGCGGAGAGCGTGGCGCTGATTGACGAAATCTACCGGCTGGCGGGAATCTATCGCACGTGCATAGCCGCCGTGGTGCATTTTGTACCGAACGGTCTGAAACTGAGGGGACATCTCGGCAGCGAACTGCAACGCAAGTCCGCCGCCATCCTCTCCATCGAGAAGGACGAGAACCCGGAGGTGTCGGTGGTGAAGGCGTTGAAGGTCAGGGACGGCAGCCCGCTGGACATCCCCCTGATGCAGTTCAGATGGGACAAGCAGGCCGGGATGCCCGTCTATGTGGGCGAGAAGCCGAGGGCGGAGAAAGAGAAGCGCAAGGAGAAGGAGCTGGCGGAGATGGCACGGGAGGCGTTCGCCCGGCAGGAGAAGTACGGCTACATCGAACTGTGCGAGCTGATACAGGAGATGCTGGAAGTGAAGGAACGGACGGCGAAAGGCTACATCCGCTATATGCGGGAAAAGGAAATCATCGAAAAGGAGGGCGACTGCTATGTACACGGACAGGGAAGAGTTTGAGGGCTGGATGGAGCGCATCATGGAACGCTTCGACCGGACGGAGAAATTGCTGGAAAGGGTGCTGAAGAAGAACAACACGCTCGACGGCGAGGAGGTGCTGGACAACCAAGACCTGTGCCTGCTGCTGAAGGTGGGCATCCGCACGCTGCAACGTTACCGTGCCATCGGGGTGCTGCCGTACTTCACCATCAGCGGCAAGGTGTTCTACCGCACGAAGGACGTGCACGAGTTCATCCGCACCCGTTTCGCCGAAGTGGAGGAACAGGCTGCGAAACGCAAGGAGAAGGAAGCCCGGAAAGCGGAAAGGCGAAGGAAAAGGGGGCTGTTTCCGTGAGAATGACATTTTTCTGACGGTGCTTTAGGTGGATGAAGCCCTGCCGGATCGTGAGATTAGGCGGGGCTATTGTTTTGTTATTCGGGAAGTTTCTGTTATCTTTGCTCCACGAAGACAGAGGACGGTGCTTTCGGGCACGGTCGCTGTCGTAACATAGAAGATTCATACCCGACTTGGAAGCAGGCGGGGTTGATATACATATTGTACGTTCGCTGAACGTCTTGAAGTAAAAAACTGGTAATTTTTGATAAGCAAGACGAATGGCGCAATGTTCATGCTGTATGCTTATACGGCGTGGGCTTGCCTATTCTGCTTATCGGGTATACCAGTGCCTTTACTTCGGAATAGCGTGAGTTCACGCTGTTCTTTTGGGTGCAAGGCGGACATAATCCTTAAAAACTCATTGACATGAAACAGATTACCTTGCACGTGTACCAGTCCCTTGACGGTTGTCCGGTCGGAGCGGACAAGCATTTCGATGCGGCGGCGGATGCCTCCTGCTGCGTGCTGATCGACGAAGAAACCTACCTGCGCATTTACCTGAACCATCTGGGCTGGCCGCTCACGGCAAAAGAGACTTTGGTCGTGACGGACGGCTGTATCGACCTGACGGAGAAGGAACGGGTGCGGTTTGTTACAGGGGATGCGGCAGCGGAACTGCGGAGAATAAAAGCGGACGGCGAAGGTACGGTAACGGCTTACGGAGCGGAAACCGGGGCTTTGCTCTTGGATAACGGGCTGGCGGACGAAATCGTGGTGATAACCGTGCCGGTGCTGGTCGGCGGCGGTGAGAAGGCACTGGAGTGCGGGCTGAACGACGGCAGGACATGGGTCGTGCGGTCAAGCAAGGTATTGGAGGACGGGAAAATCCGGACGGTGTACGGAAAGGTATGTCCGTGAAATGTAAAAAGCCGCTGAAAAAGCGGCTCAGGTCATTCAAGAAAGGGCGACGGATTATAAAAAAACGACCCGCCGATTTGAGCATTTTCACTGTTGTTCAACAACTCGTATCAAGAGGCTTGGCAGGTTCTACTGGCGCAAAGATACACAAAATTCTTGGAATGACAACGGGAATATATAACAAGAGTACGACAATCGGTTGCCGCACTCTTATAAGAGATTTACCCAAAGTACGCTGAACGGACGGGAAGCGGGGTAAGTATGTTATCGTTCTAAGCCGGAATGAGTTGATACGGGTTCGCTATCGTCTTACGACCGTAGTTTTTAAGCAGAGAAACCAAATCCTGCCTTTCTGTACCTTTGGGAGCTTGGAGTTGTGCACGGCTCGGTATGCGGGAAACAAAGAAGGGCCACAACTCGCTGGATGAGTATTCTTTATCTACCGTCGGGAAATTTACCAACGGCAGGATGTCTCTCTGCCTCTTGAACTCTTCCGAGTAAGAGAAAAACCAAACATTATCGGCATACGACAACGTACCGACCTCCAGTTTGTTCAATGTCAAGATGAAGTCAGCCTGCCCTTTGCCCGAATGAATAGCCTGTTTTTTCATCGTTCTATTCATTTATTATAATTTCATTATAGTGGTATTCTAAAGCAGAATAAAAAACGACCCGCCTATTTGAGCATTATCAAGAGGCTTGGCGGGTTCTATTGGTGCAAAGATAAGGTAAATTCTTTGAAAGACAAAAGAATATTAAATTTAGGTAATACCGTTGCCTAAATTTGAAGTATAAACAAAAGGTGCATCATTGATGCACCTTTTGTTCTAATATATTGATTCCTTTATAATGTTAAAGTACATTTGTCGGAAGAATATTAGTTCTGTCTAATTTCTTTCTAAAGAATGTTTTTTGAATAGACGATAATACGCTATGTTCAATCACATCCTTATGCAAAGTAAAGAATTTATCAGAAGCACTAATACACTCTTGTGTAGCTTTACATTTTCTCAAAGAATTATTCAATAGACTAACTCCCATGAGCTTAGTTTTGAAAAATCTATTTTTTAATCCGTTACGGTATAGAAAATCAAAATAAACTTCAGCATCGGCAACATTATATTTTGCCAATTCTGATTGGAGAGCAGTCCAATAGTAATCCGTCATTTCCAATGACAGAACTACTACTAAAAAACTTCGTTCTCCTAAAGAGATTATTTGATAATCTTTTGTCTTCATTTCTTTACCAATTAGTACATAAGTCATTTATAATAACAAGTCCGTCCTTTATTATGTTTACCGCTTCATCATAATATAAGGTTCTGCTTGTTTCTAAGTTCCTGCGATCAATATGGAAAGTTGTATGCCGATTCTTGTTATAAAAGTCATACGCCTTTTCCAATGCTCTTTTTAACGAGGGATTACCATTGTAAGTTCCCACATTCTCCAAAAAATGGTAGTTTCCATCTTTACCTCTCTCAAAATATGTACCATAATCTTTAAAATCCGGTGCGTCTTCCAAGAGTCTTTTGCTAATCAAGCCATCCAAAGCCTTCATTATACCGAATGTATAACACCCGTAATCATCAACCACAACACCGGAGTTAGCAAGAGCAATAGATGTTTTCAGAAAATCTTCAAGAATACTTCCTTCAATGTTTTCAGTTTTCGTGAAATGCTTATTCAAATCTTTTTCTATCACACATCCTACTAAAGGTTGAATAGCCAAGAAGTCTTCCATTACTTCGGTTGGAACAGAAGATATTGTCTCCATTATTTCTGTAATAAGCTCAATATAAAAAGCTGTTACAGCTCCCTGTAAAAATAAAGTCCCATTATTATAAAAAATAATAGATACCTTGGCATCATATTTCCCCTTTAAATGATATTGGTTCCTGATAGCAGGATTGTTATCTGTATTGACCGTAGTTATTTCGATTTCATCACTTTCCGATAATACATCTATAAAAGCATCAAAATCTTCTTCACTTATTCCTTTTGCCGTAAAGCTTTTCTTATCAGGGCAAGGAATTGAAGTATTTTGAAGGATAACGTTCCAACATTCTTCACATATTCCTTTTAAATGTGCTTTTCCTTGCGTACTATAAGAAACTTGCCCGCCATTAATAAAACAGTTTAAGATACCAGTTTCCTTATTATGAGTTATTGCTATTTTTTTTAATTTACCTTCTTGGCAATCTGTTATTTTGATTGAATATGAAGGTTTTGTCGCTATAAAATCAATAGCAACCTGATCTATGTTTTCAACAGATAATGAGTGCTTTTTAGCCATTGTCGTCCTATTTTCGGGTACAAAAATACAATATTTTTCGAATATATGTCCACAAATTCAAGCATTTAACCCTTTTTGAGCTGTAAAAAGGCTGTTTAAAGGGAAATGGAACGCTTCATATTATGAACAGAATAGGTTCGAAATCCTTTCGAGTATTTGCCAGTCGGTTATGGGAAAGACAAATCCGCCTTCTTATATAATCGGCTGGCAAAGATAGTGAATATTGCCGGGATTACGGGTACAAGACCTTGAAATCCCGTGGGCTGCCGCCGTCTGTCAAGCCGTCCTGCCGGAGCCGCCGGAGGGTCTCGGCTGCCGATCCGCTGCCGAAGTTGCGGACACAGTACAGGCGGGAGAAGCGGAAGCGGCGGAGGTGGACGAGCAGGTGCTCCACGGTGAAGACGCCCAGCTCCCGGCACGCCCGAACGATACGCTGCGACAAGCCGAAGGTGTCGAGCGGGGTGTCGAGCAGGCGGCGGAGCCTGCCCGGTCTGCCGGGCTTGCCCCGCTGTTGCGCCACGTCCTCGTAGATGGTGGCGACCCGGTTGCGGCTGAACAGGGCGGCAAGGGATGCGCCGTCGATCATCAGGATGCCGTCGAAACGGGCGTAGGCGATGTGGTTGCCGTTCATCCAGAGGGTGATGCGCAGCTCGTCCGTGCCGCAGAGCCGGGCGGCTTCCGCCACGGTGATCCAACCGATGCCGTTCATCGCCTGCGCTCCTTTCCTTTGGGCTTGTCCGTGCGGGGCGGGAACCCGTACACGATGCGGAAGTCCTTGTCGAAGGTGAGGTACGCATCGAAGGGCTTGCCGTCCCTGCTCCTGAATCCTTTGATAAGGGATGTTTTGCCTTTGGTTACAAGGTCGGCAATCTGGCTGTCGGTGAGCTGCTTCTCCCCCTTGTTGCGGAAGACGGTCAGGGGGCAATCGACGTTGCTGCACTTGGCGACCTTCGGGTAAAGGAGGATGCGACCGGAACGGCATTTGGGACACGGGATATGTCCGCCGTCCGCCACCGATACCTGCACTTGCAGGAGTTCTTCGGTAATCTGGGCGGCATAGACCTCGATGCCCTTTCGGAAGGTGTCGGGATTCATCTCCCCGCTCTCGATCTTGGCGAGGGCGGTCTCCCACTGCCCGGTCATCTCGACATCGGCGATGCGCTTGTCCTTTACTATCTGGTACACGGCAAGCCCCTTGTCGGTCGGCACGAGGCTCTTCTTCTCCCGGCGCACGTAGTCACGGGCAAAGAGGGTCTCGATGATGGAGGCACGGGTGGCGGGCGTGCCGATACCGTTCCCTTTCAGGCTGTCCCGCAGCTCGTCGTCCTGCAACTCCCTGCCGCAATGCTCCATCGCCGAAAGGAGGCTGCTCTCGGTGTGCAGGGGACGGGGCTTGGTCTGTTTCTCCACGCACTCCGCCGATTGCAGGGGGAAAGACTCGCCGGGCTGCAAGGGCGGCAAAGCGGCTGTCCCCTCGTCGTCCTCGTCCCGCTCGTTCCGCACGGCACGCCATCCGGCGGACCTGACGACCGTCCCCTTGGCGGTGAACACGCTGTTTCCCGCCGTGAAAGAGACGGTGGTAACGTCCTTGAGGCAACGGGCGGAGAAGGCTTCGAGCAGGCGGGCGGCTACCATGTCGTACACCGTGCGCTCGTCGGCGGACAGCTCGTCGGGCAGACACTCGGTGATGATGAGCGCATGGTGGTCGGTAACTTTCCCCGCATCCACGCTGCGGCGGTTGAGCGAAGCCCCTTTCAGGGCGGCGGCATGGGCGGCGAAAGCCGGGTACCGCTCCAGCAGGGCGATGCGGTCGGGTATCTCGTCGAACACATCGTCCGAGAGGTAGCGGGAGCCGGTACGGGGATAGCTCAACACCTTCTTCTCGTAAAGCGACTGGGCGACGGAGAGGGTCTTGTCCGCCGAGAAGCCGTACCTGCCGTTCGCCTCTTTCTGCAAGGCGGTCAGGTCATAGAGCAAGGGAGGTTCTTGGCTCACCTCCCTGCGCTGCACGTCGACAACCTCCACCGTCCCCGTTGCGGTTACAGCGGCAAGGGCGGCGTTTGCCGCCGGAAGGGTTTCGTAACGCAATTCAGAGATGGCGGCGAAGGGCGTGCCGTCCTTTTCCGCCGTAACCTTCAGCCGGAAATAGGTCTGCGGGGTGAAATCCCTGTTCTCCAGATAACGGGAGCAGATCATCATCAAGGTGGGCGTCTGTACCCGTCCGAGGGAGTAGATGCCCTGCCCGGCGGCGATGCTGAGAGCTTGGGTGGTGTTCAGCCCAATCTCCCAGTCGGCGATGGCACGGGCTTCGGCGGCACGGTAGAGGTTGTCGTAGTCGCTGCCGGGCTTGAGGTTATCCAGCCCCTCCCGGATGGCACGGTCGGTCAGCGAGGAGATCCAGAGGCGCAGGCAGGGCTTGCGGCAGCCAAGGTAATTGTAGATGTACCGATGAATGGCTTCGCCCTCACGCCCGGCGTCGGTCGCCACGACGATACGGTCGGAACGGTCGAAAACCTCCTTGATGACCTTCAACTGTTTGAGCACGCCGGGGTCGGGCTTGCACTCCTTGCCCTCCCGTATCTGGCGGGGGATGTACTTGAACTCCTGCGGCAGAATGGGCAGGTTCTCACGCCGGAAGCCCGTGTAGCCGTATGCTTCGGGCATGGCGAGCTGGACGAGATGGCCGAACGCCCAGGTAACGAGGTAGCCGTTACCTGAGAGGTAGCCATCGTGCCGCTCCCGGACATTCAACACGTTTGCTATATCCTTCGCTACGGAAGGCTTTTCAGCGATGACTGCTGTAATCATATTTCTTTAAAATTTAACGGTTTGACAAAAGTTATCCCGCCGCTCGGACGGGATAACCGGTAATTCATTTACAGAATGGCGGGGGAAATCATCGGCGGACACCCCGGCTGCGCTTGGGCTTGTCGGGCTGTTCCTGCTTCTGTGCCTGTTTCCGGTCCTCTTTCTGCTCCTGCCTGCGCTCCTGTTGCTGTTTCTGCTCCCCGGTGGGTCGCTGCTGTGCGGATTGCAGGGCTTCTTTCAGGTTGCGGGTCGTCTCGACGGTCTTGCCCTCGGAATTGACTGCCACCTGCACCTCGTTCTCCACGGCGGGCTTGACACGCCCCTCTTCGAGCGCCGCATTGTAGTCTTTGGGGAACATGAAGGCGGGCTTCTCGCCGGGCTTCCATGTGATGTAGCCTTGGTAGGCTTTTCCTTTCTTGTCCACCAGACCGGAGACCTTGACCGTTCCCCCGGCTTCGAGTTCGAGGCGGGACTTCTCGGTAAGCTCCTGCTTGCGGAAAGTCTTCGGCACCTCCTGATTGGCGGTCTGTTTCAGGTTCGCCTTGTACGCATCCATTGCCAGCCTGCCCCGGTCGCCGAAGAGAAATTCGAGCTGCATCTTGGCTGCGCTGAACTGCACGGGAGCCGGGTAAATCTTGGGCTGCTCCCCCTCCTTGGCTCTGGAAAGGAATCGGCAGACCACCGCCTCGCCCTGTTTGAGCCGGGCTATCTCGTCCGGGGTGAAGGTATGCCCGTTCTTCTCCGCCGGGATATTGACCTTGGAGAGCGGGAAGGCGACCAGCTCGTTGGTCTTGAGGTTGCGGCTGACAAGGGCTTCGACCTGTTCGCCCGCCCGGTTGGTGACGGTCGCCGGATGCCCCATGTTGCCCGTCTGTCGGAGCACCTGTTTGTCGGAGTCGGTGATGTCGTAGCCGAAGAACTGCTTCTGCATCTTCTCCGGGTCGAGGATGCCGTGGCTGCACACGGTCAGCCTGCCGTCCGTGCCGGGCTTGAGCGAGAGCTGGCTGTCGTTGCTGTGCGAGATACCGTCGAAGTGGAAATGCACCCGGACGGTCTTGTCGGTCTGGAAGCCCCGGAGCATCTGATCAAGCATCCCGTTGCCCTCAATCTGCTCCCGCTGCACGCCGAGTGCGGCGAGGCTGTTCCAGTCGATGTCCTCCGGGCGATACTTGTACTGCGGGTTCTGTTCGGTCTGCCCGGCGGACTGCTGCGGCGTACCTTCGGGCTGTTGCTGCTGCCCGGCTTGGGTCTGCTGCTGTGCCTGCACGGGCGGCTGCACCTCGTACTGCGCAACGAGCGGCTCGCCCGTCTTGACGGACTGGCTCTCCCGTTGCCGGAAATCGGCGGCTACCCGCTGCACCTCCTCTTCCGGCACACGGAAGAAATGGAAGCGGGTCGGGTCTTTCAACTGGCTCCAGAGGTTGGAAAAGAAATTTGAAAACATATCGCCGTGGCGATCCACCCGCAGGAGGTCGTTGTTGTCCTCCAAGGGGTTCTTGGTCTGTAACTCGCCGTCCTTTACTCCGCTGACGGCTTGGAGCGTGCCTTTCTCGTCCATGACGAGCAGGATGTCCATCAACTGCTGGCTGCTGTCCGGTCGTTCGTCCATAATCTAATGTTTTTAAATGGTGAATACTATTGGTTCTCAAACGAAACCGGGCGTAAATATAGAGGGAGAAACACGGGAAACCTGCAAGTCCGGTGCGGGCTGTCCGCACTTGTCGTCCGGTTCGCAGGTTTGTCGCCGCCCTTTCCTGTGAAAAATACCAAAAAATCATGCCCCGCACGCATTTTTCTCCTCCGGGAAACGGTGATAATTCGTTGTTTTCGTTATATTTGGAACCTAAATATAGGTGCGGTCATGCCGTGCCTGATTGAAAATCCGGTAACGGGAAACACGCTTTGTCGTTGCCACCCATGCGATGCGTATGAAAGTCTATCAGAGCAAACCGAGAATAAAACTTTCACCTGCCATCCGTGACGGGCAGAAATACGTGGAAGTGGAGTTCGACGAGGACGATGCCATCCGGCTGTCGTTGTCGAAAGAGAAGGGCGTGCGGTTCGAGGGGGACAGAGCCTACGTGCCGGGAGAAGGGTTCGACCTGTCCGGTTTTTTCGACCGCCATGTGGAAACGGCGTTTATTGATTACTCCGCCCTGAAAAACACCCAGCCCAAGAAGAGCGGGAAAACCAGCCCCGCCATCCCGCCCGGCTATGCCGAGACGCTGCGGCAACTGCGGTACAGCGAGCATACCGTCCGTGCATACACCTCCTATTTCAAGGAGTTCCAGCAATACTTTGCGGGAAGGAATCTCCGCTACATCCGACCGGAAGAAATCAACGCCTACATCGTGCACCTGATTGACACACGGGGGATCTCGTCGTGCCAACAGAACCTGCGCATCAACTCGATCAAGTTTTATTTTGAGAAGGTGCTGGGATTGGAACGGAAATGTTACGAGGTAAAGCGAGCCAAACGGGAACGGACGCTGCCCGACGTGCTGAGCAAGGAGGAGATAAAATCCATCCTTGACGCAACCGGTCCGGACATCCGGCTGTTCTGCATGTTCTCTCTGCTCTACTCCGCCGGGTTGAGAATCAGCGAGCTGCTGGACTTGAAGCCCCACGACATCAACGTGAGCCGTTCGCTGATACGGGTACGGCAGGGCAAAGGGAGGAAAGACCGCTACACGCTGCTGTCGAAGCCCCTTGTCAGGAAGCTGACCGAGTACACCAAGCTGTACAAGCCGCAGGAATGGCTGTTCGAGCGGTACAAGGGCGAGCCGTTTACGGAGAGCATCGTGTCGAAGAAGTTGAAAGAGGCGGCGAAGGAAGCCGGAATAACCAAGCGTGTGTACCCCCACCTGTTGCGGCACTCGTTCGCCACGCATCTGATCGAGCAGGGCACGGACTTGAAAATCGTGAAAGAGCTGTTGGGGCACAACCAACTGAAAACGACGGAAATGTACGTGCACATAGCCGACACTTTCAAGAGCAGCATCCGCACTCCATTGGATGATATTCTTGAAAGTGATAATGAGATAGTTAAATAAGAAAATAACAGCGAAAACCGCTGATAATTACATTTATCGGCTCAATAAAATGTTCAATTTTTAATTAGAAGAAAATGAATACTAAAACAAATGATTTAAAAGAAGTTATCAAAAGTTGGATCATCAATATTGATAAAACAGAAGAATTGCCTTCTGATATTGTGGCTTTGAGCTTTAATCTTTATGAACCTTATGGTTTAGAAATGGTTGGTTCTACTTGGTTTGATGAAAAGGATGAAGATTGGGCATGTGATGAAAGTTTTGAACCAGCTCAAAGAAGTTGTCCTAATTTTGAAATTTCAGACAAACTAAAATGGGAAGAAGTGTTAGAAATAGTTGTAGCTATTCTTAAAGACTTACTCAATGAACTTGCTGACTTAAATATTTTTAGAGTAGAACATATCGCAGTTGGATTTGTAGATGGTGATTTGATTATCATTAAATAATCAATATGCCGATAACACGCACCGCAATCGCCTAAACGGTGATTAGCTGCCGGACATTATCAATCACGAAAGAAAAAATGAAGATTTCGGAATTTAGACAACGATATATTGAAGCAATGAAAATGTCAGAACGGTCAAAGATTGCTGAATTGTTCCGACTGGCAGATGATTTGGAATCTGTTGAAAAGACAGAAGAGAATTATCGCATATTGAGCGATGTATTTAGCTATTTAGGCTATTATACAAAAGCCTATCATTATCTATCAGAGGTTGCCAATCCTCAAGACATGAAAGATGCTAAGAAATTGTACCATCTTAAAGATCGCTTAGAATGTGAAGGTGATAGATACGCCTCAAAACGTCCTCGAAAGGCGAAAGACTGTTCTATCAAAATGCCGAACTTTAAATATTGTTCTCAACCGTTGGAAGCTGGAGTGTTTGAAAAGGTTGATACACCGGAAGTATGTGATTGCTGTGGAAAAGGAACATCTGTAATATATTCCGGTCCTTTTTATAGCGTTGAAGATATAAATGTTCTTTGTCCGAAATGTATTGCTTCGGGTAAAGCATCAAAAAGATTTGATGGCGAATTTGTGGATTATGCAATTCTTTCCTCTACTATTTCAGAAGAATACAAAAAAGAATTATGTTGCCGAACACCATCCTACAATGGGTGGCAACAAGAATATTGGCCTGACCATTGTGGGGATTTCTGTGAATTTATCGCCTATGTCGGTTGGAAAGAAATTGTAGAAATGGGATTAGAAAATTCGGTTGAGTTTACTTCTGAATCAGAAGGCTATTCAGAACATAAAGAACACATCATCAATGGTAGTTCATGTCAAGGTTATTTATTTCGTTGTCTGAATTGTAAGAAATATATCCTCTATGTGGATTGTGATTAAAGAGATTGATAACAAACAGCACTACCTGGAAAAGCCACTCAACTTTGACCCTTTTGGCCACGCAAGATTTGCCCACCTTTTTGTACTATATGATTGACCCTTTAAAGTCCTGGTGTTGGGGGGCAATATTATTTTACCCTTTTAAAAATTCTCGTTTTTCTTAGATTTTAATTTTCGCATACTTTCACCATATAATTCTATAGTATGGGCCGTATGTATGATGCGGTCAAGGATTGCATCGGCTATTGTTGGATCACCTACCATGTCATACCAGTTGGAGGATGGATACTGCGATGTGATGATGACAGATTTCCGTTCATGCCTATCCTCAATAATTTCAAGCAGTATGGAACGCTCTTTGGCGTCAAGTGGTACAATAAACAAGTCGTCAAGAATGAGTAGCTGGCAACGCTCAATCTTCTTGAGTTCCGCTTCAAGTGTACCTTTTACTTTGGCGACTAGCGCACCGAGCAGTTTCGGAGCATTGGCATAGAAGGTACGGAATCCCCTTTTGCATGCTTCGTGTCCAAGGGCACAGGCCAAATAGCTTTTTCCCGTTCCGGAAGAACCAGTAATAAAAAGGTTCTGTGCCTTATGCACAAAATCAAGGGTGGCGAGACGTTCCATCTGATTGCGGTCCAGTCCCCGGTTCGTGGCATAGTCAATCTGCTCAATATAAGCCTTGTAGCGGAATGCCGCATTTTTGGTGAGCCGTGCAATGGTAGCCTGGGCGCGATAGTCCCATTTGCGTGCAAGGAGCATGGAAAGGAACGTGTCTGCGGTCATGGATTGCGGAGTGGTGCCGGCAAGACTTTCCCTGAAAGCCTCTGCCATACCATGCAATTTCATACGGTTCATTAAATCCAGTGATATGGTATTCTGGTCTTGTTGTCCCGTAACGGGAACTGTTTTATTGTTTACTTCCATAAATAATAGTTTTATTGTTTGTCTTTTTTGTAATATTCACGTCCACGTATATTTTTGTGGGTCAATGGAATCTGGGAAGTCACGTTGGACTGTACTTTTCCGTCCTCATCAGGAAGGAAATCCACATCTTCTCCCAGTTCAAGCACCTCGCGCAAGGCTTGGTATCCGTATTGCAATTTCTGATCCGCACATGCGCAAGCCGCAACTAGACGGTCACGGCCGTATTTCTTCTCCAGTGTCATGATGCCACGGCATGACCTGAACGCTTTGGGTGGATATTGCATGACACGCTCCACTTCCCGAAGATAGTTCAATACGATGTTGTCTATTTCCGAGGCACGTTGAAAGAGTTCCTCCAAGTCCTTGTCATAGGGACCATAATGACCAGGCAGGTTGTGCTCCTTTTTCCAAGAATAAGTGTAAGGAATGTCACAGCGGTCGTGGGTGGCGACAAGGTTCATTCCACAATAGATTTCCACCGTGTCGGCATCATAGAGAATCGTCATGCGCCTGCCTACATACTCTTTTGGAACACTGTAATGGTGCTTGAACAAGGAAACGTAAGAGTTCTTTCCCACGGTCATCAGTTTCCTTTCTTTCATTACGTAGCGTTTCACGGGAAGCGGACGAAGATAATCCTTCTCTCCATGAAGGAATATTTCCTTGCGTGACATCTCCCGTCCGGCCATCACCTTTTCATTGAAATCAAGCAAGGAAATATGGATGGCGGTATTGAGTTCCTCCAAACTGGAAAATGTCATTCCCTCTATATCAAGATAAATGGAACGGTAGAGGAGCTTTACGGCATTTTCTACCAAAGCCTTGTCCTTGG
>ENA-ORTS01000799-ORTS01000799.1-human-gut-metagenome-genome-assembly--contig:-NODE-799-length-23892-cov-3.162688_pt1 | contig 23892 bp, 26 predicted proteins | sample MGYA00241911_ERZ509186 | MGnify/ENA primary metagenome ERZ509186 (study PRJEB26280, sample SAMEA2338852) | human gut metagenome | biome: human gut; feature: human-associated habitat; material: faeces...
ACTACCCTGGAACGGATTTTTAAAAAGCACTTTGCACGATTATTTATTAAGCGCACGACTTATTTCTGGTCGTTTTCCATTAGGAACGCTTTTAAGATTAGTAATACAGCGAACGGATTTACTTTAGCCGAAGTATTAATTACACTAGGAATTATAGGAATAGTTGCTGCTATGACTATTCCTAATATAGTAGGGGATTATAAAAAGAAAGTTGTAGAAACCCGTTTGCAACGATTCTACTCAGTAGCAAATAATGCGTTAAAAGCGTCCGAAGCTGAAAATGAATCATGGGATTTTTGGTATTTTGAAACAAATGATAATGTCATTAATACAAAAAAATGGTATGATACATATCTTGCCAAATATTGGAAAACAGTAAAAGTAGAAGTCCTAAATGATGGTTTTGTTGTTGCATATTTTCCGGATGGAAGTTTATGTGTTGTGAAATCCGGATTCGACTATTTTTATTACCCTGATGCAAAAAACTTTTCAGAACTAAATTTCAGACAACGGACAAAATACATGGGACAAACGGTCTTCGTATTCAGCTTCCATCCACAACATTCAACCGATGGTGTGCACTACAAAAAGGGAATTGAACCTTATGGAACATCAAATTCAGATTTATACAACGATTCTCTATACGGATGTAATGCTACAATTCCGGCAGGAGGAGCCGCCTTTTGTACACGGGTAATAGCGCTGAACGGCTGGGAAATTCCTGATGATTATCCTTTCAGATTTTAGTGGGGAAAATTATCAATACCTTTAACAAGAATTTCCAATTTTACATTTAATGCCCTCGCTATACGGAACAAAGTAAATATAGTGGGGGATTTTTCTGCGCGCTCAATACAGCCTATAAAATTTCTTGCAGAATCTATTTTAAATGCAAGCTCCTCTTGCGATACCCCTTGCTGTATTCTTAACTCACGGATATTTTTGCCCAGCCGTAAAAGTAATTCTTTTTTGCAGATTTCGGATTGACTCATACCACCTATTGTGGTACATTAATTACAAGATAGCTACCACCTATAGGTGTCATGGAGGTTTAAATGAAAAATTATGGGTTTACTCTTGCAGAAGTATTGATAACTCTGGGTATAATCGGGGTAGTTGCTGCCCTAACTCTGCCGGCACTAGTGCAAAATAACAGTAATCGTGAAATGCAGACAAGGTTAAAAAGAGGTTATTCAGTTTTGTCGCAGGCTCTTGATATGTATCAGGCAGAAAACGGGGAAAGAATAACACCGCAAACTAAAATAGGATGGGACTTAAAACCGGTACTGATGAAATATCTAAAAACAGTTAAAGACTGCGGATACGGATCATTAGATGATGACGCATGCATACCTAACTATGGACCTGATAATGAAAAGAACTCAACAAAATACACGACATATAACGGGAAAACTTTATATCTTAATTATTTTGATGACGGTCAATTTGTATTAAACGACGGCAGCCTTGTACTATTAGAAAGTCCAAGATTAGCAATGACTTTATACATAAGTATTGATGTTAACGGATATAATAACAGACCAAATCGTCTTGGGCAGGATTTGTTTATGTTTCAAATTGATTCAAAAGGTGTGCTTAGACCTATGGGAGCTGAGGGAACGGATTATTATGATAAAGACAATTCATATTGCTCTAATACTTCAACTAATAAATTAAATGGAGCAGGATGCACTTACCAGGCTCTAACAGATTCTGATTTTTGGAACAATCTACCTAAATAAAAGCCTATTTTGCAAGAAGCATTTGATACAAATAAAGGATTGTCTTTTTATCTTCAAGGGCATTGATAATTTCCTGTTTCATCCTTGTATATGGAATTTCTTCCTTGAATACAAACAATTCATAAATATCAACACCGAGCGCGTCTGCTATTGACGTAAGGGTTTCTGCCGAAGGATAATTATTACCGTTTTCAATTTTACTTACATTTTTAGGATCAATACCTACAAGCTCAGAAAATTGCTCTTGAGTTAGTTTGAGTTTTTTTCTGAGCATTTGAATTTTTTGTCCTAGCTGCTTTTTCATTAACATACACTTCGATGCTCCATTAATATAATTACGATTTAAAATAATAAATATAACCATTCAGCAAATAGAAAAATAAATAAAATCTATTTAACATATTGAATTAATTCTATTCATAAGATATAATAATAATATGGTTCTATTTAATAGATGGAGGTTTTGATGGGATTACAAAAGAAAGCATTCACTCTGGCTGAAGTACTGATAACGTTAGGAATAATAGGGGTAGTTGCAGCCATGACACTGCCGACTCTTGTGGGGGAATATCAGAAAAAACAAACTGCGACACAGCTAAAGAAATTTTACTCAATAATGCAGCAGGCAATCACCAGAGCAGAAGTTGACTATGGTCCTGTTTCTGATTGGAATTTCACAATCGGTGGAAATGAAAATACAGCAATGTTTACAGATAAATATATCAGACCTTATGTAAAAATTATAAAAGAATATTCCCCGGAAGATTTTCCTGAAGATATTCACTACACATGCCTGAAAGGCGGGAATTGTGATTCTTACGGAGAAGTAAAAAACAATAATCCTAAACTGGTTCTTGCTGACGGGACTATGATCATTGCAGCAGATTATGTTGAAAGCCTCCCTGACCCTGAAACCGGTAAGATGCATGGTGCAATGAATATAATTATAGATTTAAACGGATTTAAAAGACCAAATAAATATGGAAGAGATGTATTTGCATTTTCAATTCAGCCTGAAAAAAGATTTGTTCCTGCAGGTGTAGGCTATACCTCTGCAGTAGAAGGTTCTACAGGTTTCGACAGAGATTGGTTTTTAAACGGTGGAAACGGAAGAGGATGCAATAAAAGCCAGTCTGGTTTCTATTGTGCAGCATTAATAATGATAGACGGCTGGGAAATAAAAGACGACTATCCTTGGAAATAAGATAATTTTTGTGATAGAATAAATCAGTAAATAGCCTGCTGTTGTAAAATAATAATACGACAGCATAAGTAAAAATTTAGAGAGGATATGTCATGAATAAAGTTGTTGTCGGAGCCCAGTGGGGCGATGAAGGAAAGGCTAAAATTACTGATTTATTAGCAGCTGATGCAGAATTAATTATACGTTATCAGGGAGGATGCAACGCCGGTCATACAGTTGTTGCCAATAATAAAACCTATAAGTTCCACTTGATACCGTCAGGAATTTTGTATGGCAACAAGACATGTTTTATTGGTGCAGGAACTGTTATTTTGCCAGAAGCTTTTGAAAAAGAAGTTAATGAACTTATTGAGCAGGGAATAGATGTTTCCGGCTTAAAAGTAAGCCCTCTTGCGTCAATAACAATGCCTTACCACACAGAAGTCGACGGCTACAGCGAAGACAATGCACAAAAAGGCAAAATCGGAACAACTAAAAAAGGCATCGGACCAACATATACTGACAAAATGGCAAGAATTGGTCTAAAAATTGAAGACCTCTATTCTCCTGAAGCCTTAAATGAAAAACTGGATATTATACTTCCGCTGAAAAATAAAACTCTGGAAAAAGTGTACGGACTTGAACCATATTCAAAAGACTGCATACTTTCACTTTGCGAGAAATATGCAGAAATCTTCAGACCATACGTTTGTTTTGACTGGCAGGAAATGCTTAACGCTTCAAAGGAAAAACAAATTCTTTTTGAAGGTGCCCAGGGGGTTATGCTTGATATAGATTACGGAACATATCCGTTTGTAACCTCATCAAATCCTATTGGAGGAGGCGCCTGCACCGGTTCCGGCTACGGACCTAAAATGATTGATGAAGTAATTGGTGTGGCAAAAGCATATGTAACAAGAGTCGGGGAAGGTCCGTTTGTAACAGAACTAACTGAGGAAACAGGTGATAAAATACGGGAAATAGGTCATGAATTTGGTGTTACAACCGGCCGCCCGAGAAGATGCGGCTGGTTTGATGCCGTAACTATGAAATATGCAGTTCTTGTCGGAGGTTTAACTTCTGTAGCTTTAACTAAGATTGATGTATTCGACACATTTGAGGAAATCAAAGTGTGTACAGCATACAAAGATACACGTAATGGCAGAATTTACAAATCTTATCCAACAGATGTATTTATTCATAAATACCTTGAACCGGTTTATGAAACTTATGAAGGATGGCTGCAAGACGTTTCTGCAGTTCGAGAATATGAAAAACTGCCTGAAAACTGCAAAAAATATCTTGCACGCCTTGAAGAATTACTTGAAGTTCCTATTTCTATAGTAAGTGTAGGACCTGACCGAGAACAAACTATTTTTAAATAATATATTCACGAGGCAATTTTTTTATGCCTCGTGTTTTTATAAATACAGGTAGTTATGTTAAATTTTAATCCAATCAGCAATGTAAATAGAAATAGTGTTATCCCGCCGCCTGCTTTGAAAAAAAAGCAGGAAAATCAAACTGTGCAGACAAATACTATTTCTAATGTGACACCGGATTTCAGCGTAAAAACCCCGCTAAAATACACCAAAACAGGAGAGATAAATCTTCCATTTGATACAAAAGCCCATATGTATAAGCTTTCAAATGGTCAAAAAGTTATAATTGTGCCGAATGACGGGGAAACTGTTGTAAAAACCTATGTTAATACAGGTTCTATGAATGAGCCGGACAAACTTCGCGGAATAAGCCACTACATTGAGCATAACCTGTTTAACGGCTCTGAAGGACTTGAAGCCGGAGAATTCTTTAAAACAACAGATAAAATGGGAGCGGAAACAAATGCCAGCACAGGACTTGCTGAAACAAATTACTACATAAGCTCCTATCTGCTTAACGACGGTGATTTGGAAAAGAAGATAAAGATTCACGCATCAATGCTTGAAACTCCTCGTTTTGCGGCAGATATGCTTTTTAAAGAAAAGGGGATCGTAAATTCTGAGATAAACATGATTACATCTAACCCTGAAAACATAGCATTTAACAGGACACTTAAAAATTTATTCAGCATAAAAACAAAATCCTCAGATATAATAGCAGGAACAACAGATAATATTACTAATTTATCCAGAGAAGATGTTGTAGATTATTTTAACAGAAATTATTATCCTGCAAATATGGTGACAGTAATATCCGGTGAAGTTAAGCCGGAGGAAACCATGCAGCTTGTTTCAAAATATTTTACTTCAAACAAGCCGCCGGTTAATGACCGTCACTATGAAGAGTTAACACCTCTAACTAAAACTGTAAGAGAAGATATTATTTCTGATAAAGCAATTTCAACAATTGTAGCTGCAGGATTTAAAGGTCCGGAAAATAACAACGCAAAAGACAGAATTTATATGAAAGCGCTCGGCATCCTCCTGACATCTTCTCCAGCAACAATGAAATGGATAAAACCGTTAAACACACATATTTTCTATGAAGATGAAAAAATAAGCACAAAACAGGATGCCCCTACAACAATAATGTTCAGCTCTGATACCAATGAGGAAAATGCTGAAAAAATCCTGAAAATTCTATACCAACAGATAACAAACCGCGCGAATGCTCTTCCTACAGAAGATGAAATGCTGATTGTTAAAAAAGGATTGCTGAATAGTTTTTCTGAAAAATTTGAATACTCGGCTTTGATGAATAACCTGATCGGTGAATCTATTCTGGAAGACAACATGGATTACATTAACAATTTTGAAAAAATCGTTAATGATATGAAGCCTGAAGATATTATGAATACTGCTAAAAAATATCTTGACCTGAATAAAACAGCCATCACCGTAGTACACCCTGCTGACTACAGCGAAAAAGATATTAAAGATAACTACAATAACACACAAAAACTTTCATTCACTGGAGCAAGGCAGAAAAAAGCAGTCAATCTTGATAACGTAAAACAGTATGATATGCCTGGCAACAACTTCAGAATAGTCACTAATAATACCAAAAACAGAAATGCCTCTGTTAAAATCTCTTTCCGCGATGATTTACCGAGAAAAACAGCAAAACCGGCAACTGCTTTTATATTAAGCGAACTTTTAAATGAAGGTTCAATGTTAAGAAAACATGCCCAATTTTCAAATGATAACGAGAAAAAAGGGATAGAAATAGACTTTGCATCAGGTGTAAATATAATTGAATGCAATGCAAAATTTGATGCTGAAGATATGGGATATGCACTTAATTCTGCAAAAGAAGTTCTGTTAAATCCGAGATTTACTCAGGAATCCCTTGATAATGTAAAAGCTTACATAAAAGATTCAATATTACGTTCTGAAAAAAATCCTTATAAAAAACTTGATGTTGAACTGTTTAAAGGAACGCTGCTGGGTTATTCTGAAAACGACATCCTCAACAGCCTTGATGATGTAACCCTGGATGATGTGAAGGCTCTCTACAGTTCTATGATGAATGATGCAAAAGCAACAATAACAGTTTCAGCACCGTTTGAGAAAAAACCACAGTTAAAAGAAATTCTTTTTAGCAATGTTGCACAATTGCCAAAGGTAAAGAAATTTTCACCATACATATACCAGAACTTTACACCGGTAGAGCAGACAAAAGTTCTGACTGACACTCATAATAAAAACCAGGCAAATATTGTTATGGCGTATAAATTTAATATAAACGAAAACCTGAAAGATAATACCGCAATAGAATTAATGAATATAATTCTAGGCGGCGGTCCATCATCAAGATTATTCAATGACCTCAGAGAACAGCAAAAACTTGCATATTCTGTACGTTCCGGACTTTCCGGAATTGATACAACCAAGGTGCTTAACCTGACAATAGGTACTACAACAGAAAACAAAGACACCGGTGAAATAAGTTATGATAATCTTAAAAAATCAATCGAAGGCTTCAAATATCACGTTAACAAATTAAAAACAGAAAAAGTTTCACAGGAAGAACTTGATAACGCGAAGTTAGCTTTGAAAAACCGTATTCTTGCCCAGAATGAAAGCAATCTGGGCAAGACAGAAGGTCTTGATTATAATATTTACAGTGTTTATGGTTTATCACGAGAAAACCAGATTTTGGAAATGATAGATAAAATAACTGTTGATGATATTTATAATACAGCTAACTACATTTTCAAAGAAAAACCTACATATTCAATTGTTGCAACTGAAAACACATTAAAAGCCAACGAAGATTATTTAAAATCTCTTGCGGCATAATTATTCGTAGTCAGTAATATCTCTGTAGCTGGTAATAAGTGATATAATTGCAGAAATACCCACAAGAATATAAACAATTCTTGCAAGAATAGTCATTTCACCAAAAATAAGAGCTACAAGGTCGATATTAAATAGCCCGACAAGCCCCCAGTTAAGAGCACCTATAATAACAAGAATATAAGAAATAATTTTTAAAGCACGCATAATATTTTCCTTTCCGGAATAAGTATTAATGATATACGTCATAATTTAATCCTCCGGAAAGATAATCCGAAAGTATAAAAAAAGACCTCTCATAAGAAAGATCTTTTTTGAATTAATTACCAGAACATTATACCTCTTTATACAAAGAATATAATCTTCCGGCAGTTTCTTCGGTGCTTTCTGACACAGGTTTTCTGAAAGATTCAATAAATTCTGCAATTTTTACACCTATTTTAAATTTATCAGTCTGAACTTCATCAACCGTACCATTGTGAAAAATATCAAAAGTTGTCTTTTTCCCTTCATGCTGAACAGGATATTTAACTGCCTTATCGGTTTTTACAGGCATTTCATTGAGTAACTTATACTTATCTTTAGTGTAACCGTCTATAACAAAAACATCAGTTCCATCAAAAAGCACATCACTTTTAACTTTTTCTAAAGGTTTTACAACATCTTTAACAAAATATTTTTCAGCAACAGCAGGATCACTAAAACTGTGGAATTTCTCAGCAAGAGCTTTAGCACCTTTGTAACCGTTAACACGAAAAGCCATACCAAAAGCAGGACTGCAGTTTGTTTTTTGAATACTCATAAAAGACCTCCTAATTTCCTAAAACTAAATATATTGAAAACGACTAAAAATTTTGTTGTTTTAAAATAAAGACCTCTCAAAAGAGAGGTCTTTACAGGTTAATTATAATTTTTCAGCAACCATCAAAGTAGTTTCAGCTAATCTTGTAGAATAACCCATTTCGTTATCATACCAAGAAACAACTTTAACCATATTGTCGCCCATTGTCATTGTCAATGCAGCATCAACAGTTGAAGATTGGTGAGATCCGATGTAGTCAGAAGATACAAGCGGAGTTTCTTCGTAGCATAAAATACCTTTCATTTCACCTTCAGCAGCTTCTTTCAAAGCAGCATTAACAGCTTCTGCAGTAACAGGTTTTTCAGTTTCAAAAACAACGTCAACAACAGAAACATCCGGAGTAGGAACTCTCATAGCGAAACCGTTCAATTTTCCTTTTAATTCAGGAATAACTAAAGCAACTGCACGAGCAGCACCAGTTGTTGTAGGAACGATGTTTAAAGCACCAGCTCTGGCACGACGAGGATCTTTGTGACCTGCATCTAAGATTCTCTGGTCGCCAGTGTAAGAGTGAACTGTTGTCATCAAACCTTTAACAATACCAAATTTTTCCATAACAACTTTAGCAACCGGAGCTAAGCAGTTAGTTGTACAAGAAGCCATAGAAATGATGTTGTGTTTAGCCGGGTCGTAATCATTTCCGTTAACGCCAAGAACGATAGTTTTGTCTTCGTTTTTAGCAGGAGCAGAGATGATAACTTTTTTAGCGCCAGCATCTAAGTGAGCTTTAGCTTTAGTTGCATCTGTGAAGAAACCTGTTGATTCAACAACAACTTCTACACCAAGATCTTTCCAAGGCAATTGAGCCGGATCTTTTTCTGCAAAGAATTTAATTTTTTTACCGTTTACGATGATACCTTCATCATAAGCTTCTACAGTACCGCAGAATTTACCTTGAACAGAGTCATATTTGAAAACATGAGCAGCCTGAGCAGGTGTAAGACCAGGGTCATTGATTGCTACATAATTAATTTTGTCAAAAATACCTTCTTCGATAGCGGCTCTTAAAGTGTTACGACCGATTCTACCAAAACCGTTAATTGCTACATTTACCATAAGTTTTTACTCCTTCTTATTTTGTAAATCTATAACATGTAAGTTATATCATCAACAAAAAAACTAATCAATAGGTTTAGACCTTCTGAATTATTAAGAAAAAGTTAATTATTACAATTTATGAGGATAATCTTCTTTAATTTCCCAGCCATCGTACATTAAAAGACCTGAACAGTGTTGTGGTTTGGATTTGCATGCAGAAAGAAGCTGTTCTCTTGTACATCCGGTTCTTGCACAAGAACCCGGGAAATAGGCATCAAAAGGATTTTGACGGTTACGGCTAAAGCCTGCATTATAACCTTCTTCAGTACACAAAAGAAAATCAAATTTATCAATTCCAAGAGTATTCGGCGCTTTTTTGCCATTGTAATCGAAATGAATATCAAGGCAATATCCTATACCCATATGAATTGTTGAACCGTCAGCGAGAACAACAAACGTGCTTTCATTATCTTTTACGGCAGTTTTCTTTAGATATTTTGCAAGATAAGTATTATAAAAAGCAAGCGTTCCTGTAGGATTGCCGAGAAGATTACCATTACCATCATCAGTTCTGGCGTCTTTTGACCAGTAAAACGCCGGCCCGTTATCTATTTCAGACAGCTTTACCGCCTGTGCCATATTTGTATAAAACTTCTTAATCTTTGCTTCTATCTCCTGCTTCTTGTAGTTATGAAGTAATGCAGGCAGTGTCATTGCTGCGACAATCCCTATTATGCCTAAAGTTATCAAAACTTCTGCCAGAGTAAACCCTTTTTTCATTTAACACCTCCGATTTTTAAACATTAGTAAAATAATATTATACAATCATATAATTTTATTATATAAGTATATAATAAAATTTACAAGAGTTTATTAAAAATGCAAAATAAAGATATGATAAAAAATAAACTCTCGGAAATAATGGGGCGCAGACGGCTAAATATGGCAGAAGTGGCAAGACTTGCCGGACTGACACATGTAACGGTTTTCAGAATATATCATGATAAAACAAAAACCATAGAACTTGAAACTTTGAACAAATTGTGTAATGCTTTAAATTGCAGAGTTCAGGATATATTTGAGCACATACCTGACTAGATTAGGGAAAAGTATGAGAATACAACAATTAAACACTTACAGCTTCAAAGGAACTGAAGGAAACAAAAAGGGAAGTTTTCTGGACAAAATCCATGAGAATACTAAAAATTCATCAGATATGACAGACACAATCGTAGTACCGCGCACCATTTTTAAGGGGTACCTGGGAATTATGACGGGCACAACGATTGTAACACTCGGCGGACTTGTTAATAGAGCAAAGCATCCAAAACTTTTTAAAGGCACAATGGCAGCAGGACTATTAACCTCACTTTACGGAACCTGGGCTTTTGTAAGACCGTTCATAATAAAAGATGCAAAAGGTGTTGAAAAACAAAAACTATAACACCAGCAGCATCATAAGTTCTTCATTTTGAAGCCCGTAGACCGTATCCATTAAAATAGGGATTAAATCCGGATCTTCATTATAAGTTCCTTTTACATTAACATCATTTCCGAAAAGATTTTTGTTTTTAATTCTTAAATTAATATTGTCACCTTCAAGTGCGTAACCAACGAACTTGCAGTTAAGCTTTATGTCAATATCTTTATCTTTAAAAGTTCCTTTAATTCTTTTGCCTGCCCAGGTGTCAGTTACTTTCAGATTAACCGTTTTATCGCCGATTGTACCTTCAACAACAGAACCGGTAAGCTTTGCTTTAGATTTAAGATTTAATTCCTTATCACCCACAAAGCCTGTAATAGTATCGGCTTTTAAAAATTTACCCTGATGTCTTATATCAAATTCAACGCCGTCGATTTCGCCAGCCAGATCGCGGTGGGTTAAGCCTTCTGAGGCTTCGATTGTAAACTTCTTATCAGCAAAAGTTCCTGCACTTTTTTTAACATTCTTTTTGCTGAGTTCAACAGTATCTGCCGGAAGACTTTGAGGTTTGGGAGCAGCCTGAACTGCCGCTGCTCCGGTAAAACGGCATGGAGTATTTGTAATCTGAGAAATATTTAAAGTCATATTATACCATTTTATAACTACACTTATATTATTATAAAAACATAGACATAAAAAAATTTGCCCATAAACACAATCACGGCATAAGCCGGAAGCCCGGATGAAAAGATGCAGGCTATTTACCGGTAGAAACACACGCTGCAATGGCATCAATAAGTCTTTTGACCCTGACTATTTCGATTTTTTTCATATCTTTAGGAACATTATTTGCATCAGGAATAATAGCCTTTTTAAACCCTGATGCTATTGCCTCATTAAGTCTTTTTTCAATATTGTTAACAGGATGAATTTCTCCAGAAAGCCCTATTTCACCCATAATAACCGTCTGGCTGTCAACCACAACATCGCGGGCACAAGTGGCAACGGCAAGAGCAATACCTAAATCTGCACTGGGCTCATCAACATCAATTCCGCCCATAACATTGACATATACATCCTGTTTTGAAAGGTTAAGCCCGACACGTTTTTCAAGAACTGCTAAAATCTGATGAAGCCTGCTCAGATCAACCCCGTTTGTAACCCTGCGAGGCGACGGATAAGAAGTCATTCCGACCAGTGCCTGAATTTCAACCATTAAAGGTCTGGTGCCTTCGTTTGTAACAATAATAGCGCTTCCCGGAGCAGCAACCTGAGAACGCTCATTCAGGAAAAGTTCATTCGGATTGCTTACACATCTGAGCCCGTCCGCAGCCATTTCAAAAATTCCGACTTCAGCAGTGTTGCCGAAACGGTTTTTCATAGAGCGTAAAATTCTGTAGGATTTATATTTATCTCCTTCAAAATAAATTACAGTATCAACCATATGTTCAAGAACTTTCGGACCTGCGATATTGCCGTCTTTTGTAACATGTCCTATAACAATAGTTGTAATATTTTTGCTTTTTGCAATGTGCATTAAGAGATTGCAGCACTCGCGGATTTGAGAAACAGAGCCGGCAGAACTCGGCACATTATTTGAGTAAATAGCCTGAATACTATCAACTACAACAAAATCAGGCATAATTTCTTCAATTTGAATTTTGATGTTTTCCATATTAGTCTGCGGGTAAATGTATAATTTATCCTCAGAAATCTTTAATCGTTCAGCGCGGAGTTTTACCTGGCTTGCGCTTTCCTCAGCCGAAATATAAAGAACCTTTTTGCCGTTTTTACAAAGTTCGCCGCAAGTTTGGAGGGTAATCGTGGATTTTCCTATACCCGGATCACCGGCAAGCAGCACAAGAGAGCCCTGTACAAACCCACCGCCCAGTATACGGTCAAATTCTGAAATATTTGTTGAAACACGAAGTTCTTCACCTATATGAATATCTTTTAAAAGTTCGGGCTTCTCATTGTTAATAAATTCATTAGCAGCAGCGTTCGGGAGTTTTTGTGAAAATTGTATTTCTTCAATAAACGCTCCCCACGAACCGCATTCCGGACATTTGCCAAGATAACCTGCCGTTTCGTAGCCGCATTCTTTACAAACCCATTTTGATTTAGTTTTTGCCACTTGCCTCACCTGTCAAATCAATTAAATCTTCTAACCTGCAATTGAGGGCGCGCAGAATTGCAAACAGTGTTGTTGCACGTAAATCAACCTCGCCTTTTTCAATCTTTCCAAGATGCTGGGCAGTAATGACATCAGTCAATTCCACCAAACATTCCTGCGACAGTTTACGCTTAAGCCGCTCAATCCTTATATTATCACCTAATATAACTAAATCTTTGCTCTTTTTCATAAAAAAATTATATACTATTGACAAATGTCACACCACATGTAATACTATTGATAATCAATATTATTACATTGATATTTTATATCTTTGCATTAAAAAATAATAGGAGGACGCGTGGAACGTAAAGAGCTTAAAAAACTGTTTGAAACATGGGACGAACAAGCCGCAAATCAAGAGGAGATGATAGATTTTCTTGATAAAATTGCCAACCCTGAAGTCGGCGAGGATTGTACCGAATACTTTTACCTGTTCACTAAAATACTAAAAGACAATGCCCGGCAGCTTGCTGCAACAAAAACCAAAATCAGGATTGCCTGTATTGAAGAATACTAAAAAGAGGCGGCGGGTTTTGAAAACCCGCCGCCCTATATGTTTATTTTATCTTTTATTTTCTTCCTGTTTTGTTGATTGTTTCAACATCGTTTACTCTCATTGCAAAGTATGGTTTATCTTTACCAGCTTCTTGCAAGAAGATTACATAAGTATCATCAAAATAAAATTTTCTCGGTTTTACTTTTGCCGGAGGAAGCATTGCAGACATTCTTGTTGCAATTACAGCTTCACTTTTCAGCTTAACACCTTCGTTATCCATTTTGAAATCAACTGTTTCAAGAGCCTGGTCTATCATAAACTTTGTACCTTTAACTTCACGTCCGCAAAGTTCATTGAATGACTGTTCTTTGTAAAGGTTAATATTCGGAACTTTCAGCTCATCTTTATCTGTAAAGTCTGAATTTCCACTAAATTCTGATCTTTTAATAAACATATCTGAATATAATTTATCAAAATTTACATCATCATTAGTTCTGTACAAATATACAATATCTGCACCCTGTGTATTTATTGCTACAGCAAAATCTCTTGATGAGTTATAGAACATAACATGAACTGTTTTGCGAAGGATTGTATCGCTGTTTTTATCAATACCGAAGTAATCAACTTTATTTCTGTTAGAACCGAATTTTGCAGGTTTAAGTTTATCAAAAGCTGTCAGGAATTTGAAATCTTTTTTCAGCATTGCATAAACAAGATATTTTTCCGGTGCCGGTGTCCAGTCAATAGCATTCAGCACATCACTGGTTTCGTCAAATTTTTCTTTAATTGCTGTTTCAATCTTTGTTTTCAACTCCGGTGAAATTTCTCCGTATGTTGTGTAATAAGAATCTTCTGAAATGTCAGCGGTTGTAAAGCTCTTTTTATTTAAAAGCTTAGCTGTTCTTGATTTGTAACCTTTAAATTCAACCGGGCCTTTTACAATTCCATCCATCAGGTCATTCCAGGCAAGCTGGAAAGTGCCGACCCAAATTCTGTTTGTTGCAGCCGATTCAGACTTCATTGCAGGCAAAAGTGCAATACTTTCAGGCTTTTTGCCAAAAGCAAACGCAGCTGACATACCGCCTAGTACAAGCAATGCCGCAAGCGTTGATACCATAACTTTTTTCATTAAAATAACTCCTTTTAATTATTCCAATATATTTTTAACAAGTTTTATCTTATCATCATCTGAAATTTTAATCAACAGCGTTTTATCTTTTGAAGTTTCACCGCGCAAAATTACGATTGACGTTTTAGGAACTCTAAAAAGCTTTGAAAGATATTCAATCAGACATTTATTTGCTTTGCCGTCCACAGGCGGCGCTGTAATTTTAATCTTGACACTTTCGGAGGTTTTTATTACTTCATTTTTTGATGCGTTAGGTGAAATTCTAAGCTGAAATTCTATGCCGTCTTTTGTTTCTTTTATCATCTGTAATCCTTATGTATGATATTTACGGGTTTTTCTTGAAAATTTAAAATAAAATTCGTATTATTATTATATCATGTCAGAAAAATCACTTTTTACAGATATTAAACAAGAATTAATTACACAGGAACGAAATCCTGATGATATAAACAAAATAGAACAGGCTTTTCATTTTGCAGAAAGACTTCACAGCGGGCAGTACAGGGTTTCGGAAGAGCCATACATAATTCATCCTGTTGAAGTTGCAAAAATTCTTGTTAACTTAAAAGCCGACACTCATACAATTATAGCGGCATTTCTTCATGATATTCTCGAAGATACAGACACTAAGCCTGAAGAGATTGAACAGCTTTTCGGCAAAGATGTTTTAACTCTTGTTCAGGGAGTGACAAAGCTTGGTAAGCTCCAGTTCAAGTCTAAGGAAGAACGTCAGGCCGAAAACTTCCGCAGATTGTTTATTGCTATGGCAAATGACATCAGAATTATTTTCCTGAAACTTGCAGACAGGCTTCACAACATGCGCACGCTGAACTTTATGGCAGCACCAAAGCAGCAGAAAATAGCACGCGAAACTCTTGATATTTTTGCCCCGCTTGCTAACCGCTTAGGCATGGGGAAAATTAAGGCTGAACTTGAAGATTTATCGCTAAGGTACCTTGAACCGGATAAATACTTCGAAATTGCCCAGCTTGTTTCACAGACAAAAGCAGAACGCGAAATGACTGTTCAGCTCCTCATTGACAAAATTTCAAAAGATGTTAAAAAAAGCGGGATAAATGCACAAATCACAGGACGTGCCAAACATTATTACAGTATTTATTCAAAGATGAAACGTCTGAATATCGCCTTCCATGACCTTTACGATATTACAGCAGTGCGCGTTATAGTTGATACAGAGAAAGAATGTTATGAAGTTCTCGGGCTTATACACTCACAGTTTAAGCCGATACCGGGAAGATTTAAGGATTACATTGCCATGCCGAAAGGCAACATGTATCAGTCGCTTCACACATCCGTTATCGGACCGCGCTCAAAACCTCTTGAAGTTCAGATAAGAACCTGGGAGATGCACGAAGTTGCAGAATATGGTGTGGCTGCACACTGGAGATACAAAGAAAAAGGCTCTCAAAAAGCAGATAATCCGACTGATATGCAGTTTTCGTGGATGCGTAAAATGGCAGAATATGACAAAGACATGACTTCTGCAGAAGATTATGTTAATTCTGTAAAACTTGATTTGTTTTCTGATCAGGTATTTGCATTTACTCCAAACGGTGATGTTTTTGACCTTCCGGTTAATGCAACCCCTGTGGATTTTGCCTACAGAATTCACTCAGAAGTCGGTAACAAAACAGTAGGCGCGCTTATTAACGGACGCATTGCACAGCTTGATACAAAATTGAACAACGGCGACATTGTTGAAATACTTACCTCAAAAACTCCTGCACCGCGGCTGGATTGGCTTAACTTTGTTGTTACAAAGCAGGCTTCTTCAAAAATTAAGCAGTGGTTTAAGAAAAATAATAGAGAAAGTCATCTGGAAACCGGCAAAGCAAATCTTGAACATGAACTTACAAAAGCTGTATTTGATGATTACGTAAAGCAGGGCGAGTTCGACAGAGTTGCAAAACAGATGAACTATGTTAGCGCAGATGATTTATTTGCTGCTCTCGGTTACGGAGAAACAACTGTTAATAAAATTATAAATAAGCTTAAAAAACCGCAGCCAAAGTCGCCGGAAAGCAGTTTCCATACATCAAACCGGAAGAAATCAGAAAAAGATATTGTCGGGCTTGAAGGACTTATGTATTCATTTGCACGCTGCTGTTCGCCAATTCCAGGGGAACCTATTGTAGGTGTGGTAACACGCTCAAAAGGGGTTTCAGTTCACAGAATTGACTGTAAAACACTTGAAAATGTCCAGCCTGAAAGAATGATGGATATTCACTGGTCCGGTATGAATGTTAATAAAACTTATTCTACCACCATTAGAATTGAAACAGGTGAAAAAATGGGACTGCTCAAAGACATTATCGCAGCAGTTTCAGATAACAACATAAATATAAATTACGCAAACGTTAAATCTAAAAGCAACAAAATCGGAATTATTGAACTTGGTATGGAGCTTGATAATATTGAAACTCTTAAAAAAGTTATCAATTGTGTTCAGGCTATTCCTGATGTCTACAGCGTGAAAAGAATCCAAACATCTTACGCTCCGCATCAAAATAACCAGCGTCAGGGCAAAAATTATCATAAAAACAACAATTCAAAACAGCAGAAAAAGAAAAATTAACCTAGGCAGAAGTTCGCCCATGTTAATGTTCCAAAGCCTTTTGCTACACAATCTTTTATCTTGCTTCTGCTTTTAATGTTGAGGATACAACTGCAACCATTGTCCAGAATACAAACTGTATCTGCGGTCTGAAAAATACTGTATCAACAAGACCATGAATCATCACAGCTATAATAGAAATTATTGCTGCTGAAATAAAAATTACATTCTGAACGTTTTCACAAGTCAATATAAATTTTACGGCATCTTTTATCATTACAACTAAGAAACCTAAAAAGGCAATCAGTGCAAAAATTCCGCTTTCAACAGCAGTTTCAAGAAAAATATTATACGCACTCAGCGCATCAAAGCCAGTTTTCATATACAAGCCGTATATTTCGCGGAAGTTTTTATTTCCAACACCTATGCCAAGAAGCCAGTTGTCCTTTGCCATTTGAAAAGATGATTGGTAAACATTAAATCTAAATGAGTTTGAAGAATCCTGCCTCATTGCAAAAATAGAAATAACCCGCGCCCTCAACGAGCTTACCAATAATATTGCCGCCATAGCTAAGGTTATAACGGAACCTACAATTGATAAGTAAATATTTTTATAATTCTTCCATAAATATTTTGCAGATACAGCAAAAATTCCGCCGAATATTACCATACAACCGATATATGAACCTCTGCATCCGGTTAAGAACAATGCTGTAACAGAAAACAATGTCAAAACTCCGGTAACTATTGCGGGAATATTCTTTTTGCTAATCAGAAAATAACCAGCCATTCCAAACAATGCCGGAATAGACGCAACAAAATATCCGCCAAGTAAATTAGGATTATACGGCTTTAATGTTCCGTAAACCCTTGTCATTACTTCCTCGGGATTTAATGATGTTACATCCTGCCATGTTGAAATCTCCTGAACCTGTGCAAAATTCTGCAAGATACCTGTAATACTTTCAAAAGCAGCGCATATGCCAATTGTACCAAGCAAATACGGAAGTTTATCTCTATTATTTTTTAAATAATGGACAACCGATATATAAAAACCAAGATAAGTAACCGTTTTCATAAAACCTTTAAAGCTCAGTGCAAACAAAGTTGATCCGGCAAGGCTTATTACAACAATCATGAAGTATACAAGAAGCCAGATTTCAAAATGATTAGGTTCAAATTTTTCGCCGCGTTTGGTTAAAACCTTCAGCAATGTTAGAAATATTGTAATTAAAGCAATAAAGCCTATTCCATCCGAGCTTAAAACAGTTGAAGAAATAAATACTGCCAAAATTGATATGAAAATAAGTTTGTCTATGCCCTGCAAAAACAAACTATTTTCATATAAATAATTTAACTTTTCCTGACTAAATTTTAATATACTATTGAATATCATCGCTGTTATTAATCTGTGAGCTCAACTCATCTTCTGAATTATAATGAGATACTTTTAAATCTGATACTGTACCGTTGAATTTGTAATTTTTTCCTTCAAGAGTAATAGGCAATCCTATTTTAATTTTGTTTCCGCCGACAACAGCGCCGTCTTTTGTAATTTTTGCGGTATCAGTAAGAGTTACTAAAATATCATACAAATGAGCCTGTGACACATCATCTACAACAAGAACATTCTTTTGTGCTTTTTTAGAAGGCATTAACAGCGGAAGAACTGTCTTTTTTCTTTCCATTTTTACATTAACGATTTCCAAATCAGAATATGGAACATTTCTGATACTTATAAAAGTTTTTTCCCCTGGTTTAATCAGGGTGTCGTCACCGGTGTATGTTATCCCTCTGATGAATACATCAAATGAAATCTGTGATGTAGCCTCAATCTGCTTAGATGCAGTCTGTCTGAAGTTTTTATAAGTTACAAACCCAACTGCCAAAGCTATTAAAACACCTGCTACAATAATTAAATCGACCGGTTTAAATTTCTTTAAAAAGTTTTCCATAAAAATTTCTCCTATATTAGAGTCGTTCAACAGCAGCGAGGAGTTCCTCAACCGTTGTTGTCGCGCAGCCGTATTGTCTTACAACAATACTAGCAGCGATATTACCGATTATTGCGGCATAAGCATAATCGGCACCTGCAGCAAGAGCCAGAGAATATACTGCAGTTACGGTATCTCCGGCACCTGTTACATCAAACACTTCCGACTTATTAAAAACCGGAATTTTAGTATATTTTTTATTTGGTTCTGCCACAAACATACCATCAGCCCCGCATGTAATAAGCACAGCTTTTGCATTAGTTTCTTCCAAAAGTTTGTCGCCAGCGGTTTTTAATGTTGCCTCGTCTTTTATAAAGAAGCCTACTGATTTTTGTGTATCAGGCAGGTTCGGCGTCATTGATGTAATATTCTTATAACTGCCTAAATCTTTCTGGGCATCAACCACTATAATTTTATTATACTTATTGGCAAGTTCAATTGCACATTTTATAACATCAGGAGTTAAAGTTCCTATATGATAATCTGATAAAATTACTGCATCATGCTGCGGAATAGCTTTTTCCATAGCAGCAATCACTTTTGCCTCTGTTTCTTTAGAAAGAAGCTCATTAGTCTGTCTGTCAATACGAACAATCTGCTGGGTTATTGAGGTTGTTATCGAGCCGGAAATTCTTGTTTTGGTTGTGGTTTTTCTTGTTTTATCCTTGATAAGATAATCACAGTTAACTCCTGCTTTTTTAAAAGTTTCAAGCAGCTGCCCTGCCTGATAATCATCACCAAGCACACCGATAACACTTATTTTACCGTTGTTTAATGTTGAAACGTTATGCGCGGCATTTGAAGCTCCGCCCAGAATAAGCTTGGTGTAAGTATGCTGCAAAATCAATACCGGCGCTTCTCTTGAAATTCTCTCAGCATCGCCGTAAATCATTTCATCCATAGCCAGATCACCTATGACAAGGATTTTTGGCTGTGTTAATTTTTTTATATAAGAAACAAGTTTTTCTTTATTAATATCCATAACTTTTTAAAAAATAAAAATAATCCTTACGGGCATAACCTTACCACAAACAGAAAAAAAATCAAAATTTCTGGAAATCCCCAAGTCTGAACGTATAAAGTTATATATTTACAGAGCTGCACGCTCCTGCCTCAGTTTTGCGTTAACAATTACAGATGTCTTAAAACTGGAACAAGCAGCTGGTCGGCAATCTGCTCGCAGCCCTCAAATCCTCTGTCACGCATAATTTGCGCGGCAGTTTCACAATCATATTCAATCTCTTTATGTTTAACAGTAAAAGCCCCTCTGTCAAAGTCAATAATAACATAATTAGCTTTTGGGATACCGGTCATAGGACGTCCGACACTTCCGACATTAACAACTGTTTTCTTTGTAAGTGTCTGATAACCGCAAGGTACATGTGTATGCCCGCAAAGGATTAAATCCGCCAACTCGCCTTCAATCATTTCTTCCACCTGAGAAAGCTTCATATTAGGCAGAATATCTTCATTCATTCTTCGCGGAGAACCATGAACCATAAGAACAGAAACACCTTCTATCATAAGTTCTTTACGAGGAGGAAGGCTGCCCAGATAATCTTTTAATTCTCCGTCCATAATATTTGCATCATCCAGCAGGGCATTTGCCATAACCGGATAAACTTTCTGCATTTTATTATATATATCAAGAGAAAAATCAGCTATAAGTTTATCGGTATTTCCCTGAATTATTACCCAGTCACTGCAATTACGCATGATAAAATCAACTGTAGTTACAGGCAAAGGTCCTGCCATAGCCAAATCGCCAAGACATAATACCTTCTCACACTGTTCTGCTTTTATATCAGCTATTACACTCTGAAGCGCCTGCAAATTTCCATGTATATCAGATAATACTGCAACTTTCATAAAAAACTCCTCTCTTTATTTTTATGGTATCATAAAATTATGATAAAAAGAAGAGAAACCAAACAAATTTCAATTGGAAATATAAAAATAGGCGGCGATGCACCAATAAGCGTCCAGTCCATGTGTAATACAGATACCCGCGATGTTGAAAAAACACTTGCCCAGATAAATGAACTAGCTGCTGCCGGATGCGATATAGTAAGGCTTGCTGTTTTGAATAAGGACGCGGCAGAAAGCATTAAAGAAATAGTTAAAAAATCGCCGGTGCCTCTTGTTGCCGATATACATTTTGATTACCGCCTTGCAATACAGTGTATTAATAATGGCATAAATGCCTTAAGACTTAATCCGGGAAATATCGGAAAAAAAGAGAATGTCGAAAAAGTTGTTTCGCTGGCAAAGCAGCAGCAAATTCCTATAAGAATAGGAGTAAATGCCGGCTCTCTTGAAAAAGAATTACTGGATAAGGATATTCCGCTTTCGGAAAAAATGGTACTCAGTGCAATGAAACATATCCAAATACTAGAAGATTTAAATTTTGATATGATTAAAGTTTCGCTGAAATCCTCTGATGTTTTAACAACAATAGAAGCATACCGTTCGATAGCTGAAAAAATTCCATACCCGCTACATTTAGGAGTAACCGAAGCAGGAACGCTCCGAGGAGGTTTAATAAAATCGTCTGTAGGTCTTGGAACACTACTGGCTGAAGGTATAGGTGATACAATACGTGTTTCTTTAACAGAAAATCCTGTTGAAGAAGTTTCCTCAGGTATAGATATTTTAAAAAGCTTAGGCTTGAAAGAACAGGGGGTAAACTTTGTATCATGTCCAACCTGCGGCAGAACCCAAATTGATTTAATAAATTTAGCAAAAAAGGTTGAAGAAAAATTTAAAAACCTACCATACCCTATAACAATTGCAACAATGGGCTGTGCAGTTAATGGCCCGGGAGAAGCCAGACATGCTGACTTCGGTATTGCCGGAGGAATTGGAGAAGGTTATGTCTTTAAAAAAGGGGAAATCGTTGCCAGAGTTCCTGAAAATCAACTTTTGGAAAAACTAGAAGAAATCATAAGAAAATCATACGAATAATTCATTTTATTTTTATGTAAAGAAATTATAATACTGTTGTAAGCATAGCAAAAAAGTATTATAATTTTATATAAACGAGGTGAATTATGAAACGAAATTTATTACTGATTGGTTTACTTGCAATGGCAGCAGTTCCTGCATTTGCAACAATGGATGTCAGAGAGTCAACAACCCCTGAAGTCCTTAGGAACGGAAACTATTCAGAGGAATGTATCCGGTTAATTCAGGCTAACAAAGCATATGCAAATGCTGTTCCTTATAACGAACCTGATCCTAACCATGTCAAAATCGGCAACAAATTTTTTGATACAACAAGTGATATTGTTCGAAATATATTTATATATTTAGATCCGTCATATGATGATAACAAGTTCTTCACTCGAGATATAAGAATGAAGACAGGTTTCGAGGATCTATAATCTGAAACGGCATTTTGCCTTAATTTTAATATTCATAATCACCTCTTTTTTAAATACTCCGGCTCTCAGTATACAAAAGGGTTCTTTGGAGTACGATGATAATCGTGTGGATTATTCAGTAATGAATCCGGAGCCTATACAAACAGAAGCGGATTATTATCTGGATACTGCACTCGTTACAGATGATGAACAGATAAGACAAGGGCTTTTGGAAGTTGCTGCAGGAAAATATTTTCTCTTATCAAAAATAAATCCTCACGCTGTTACTCCATATGTGCAGCTTGCCAGAATTTATGATATAACTAAACATGACAGATATGCGAAAGAATATTTTTATAAAGCAACTAATCTGGAAAATTTAAGTCCGTTTGCAAATTTTTACTTCGGCGAGTATTATTTCAGACGTGATGATTTTAGAAGAGCATTAAGGTATTATCAGATTGCGTACCAAAACGGATATGATAATATTTATGAGTTAAATCTTAGGCTTGCAGTGATATATGAAAAATTGGGTGATTTAGAAAATGCTAAGAAATTTTATACATCAGCAAGTTCTATAGATGCAACCGAAACAAATATATTAAATAAAATCGAACAAATTAATCAACTAAATTACGACAAATCAGAATATTATCATAATTTCATCAGGGAGTAAAAAATGAAATTAAAGAATATACTAGCTACATTATTAATTTTATTAACCGGAGTAAATGTATCTGCGTCGGAAACTATATCGCAGCCTGCATTGTATTCGCCCTACACACTAAAAAAGGGGGAAATTCTTATAAACCAATCAAAACGCCCTGTTGATAAAATTAACCCTACTATATATTCAAATACCTCAGGCAGCGTATTTCCTGGAGCAAGAGGCGCAAACCAGCTTGTGTTATACACCAGCGACTACGGAGACAGAACTAATACTAATGAATTTGGAACTGAAGCAATAATAGAAGGAAATGTTGTAACGGAATTAAGCGGAGCAGATTCATTTATCCCGAAAAACGGTGCCGTTATTAGCGGACATGGGGTTGCAAAATCGTGGATTACTGCAAATATTTCGGTAGGAACAAGGGTCTATTATGACAAAACTACCAAGGTTATAACTACTTTTACAACTTCTGAAAGTCTTTTATTTGAAGCTGGAAGAAAAATTGATGAAGCCAGAAATATGGTTAATTATTATAAAAATACCAATCAAAATTATGACTGGAAAGAGCCAAATGATTATATAAAAGACGCCGATAATTATCTTAAAAAAGCAGCTAAAAATCCTGAAGAGGCAGAAAAATACTCCCACCTTGCAATTAAAGCAGCAAACTCTGCACTAAAAAGTGTTATTCCTTATAAAAATACAGAGTTTAAAGGGGTTTGGCTAAGACCTACAGAAACAACTGAAGAAGCAATTGTTCAGGCTATTCAAAAACTAAAAAAAGCAGGTATCGATAATATCATTCTTGAAACATATTTTCATGGACGTACAATTTTCCCTAGCAAAACTATGGAAAAATATGGTTTTATAACGCAAAATGAAAAATTTAACGGTATAGATCCTTTGAAAATATGGATTAGAGAAGCTCACAAAAATAATATTAAAATTCACATCTGGTTTGAAACCTTTTACGTAGGTAATCAGGCTCCAAATTCAAA
>ENA-ORTS01000820-ORTS01000820.1-human-gut-metagenome-genome-assembly--contig:-NODE-820-length-23603-cov-3.727153_pt1 | contig 23603 bp, 18 predicted proteins | sample MGYA00241911_ERZ509186 | MGnify/ENA primary metagenome ERZ509186 (study PRJEB26280, sample SAMEA2338852) | human gut metagenome | biome: human gut; feature: human-associated habitat; material: faeces...
CTTGGGTCTGGAATTTGTTTAGATAACTTAATTATGCTCATTTTGTAACTTTTAATTGTTTAATTATTCCTTACAAAGATACAAAATATTTTTGATATAAACAAATTTAAATGGTTAATAATCAATAAGATACAGCATTAATATCTATCTGTTAAAAGATAAAAAGTTTGATGCGTTTACCCTGGTTCGATACTTTAGGACACAAGTTCTAAACTTTAGAACTTAAGTTCGATACTTTAGAACATAGATTTTACAGGCTGAAAAAAACTTTTTCTGTGGTTTAACGATTTGAGTTGACCACTCTTAGCATCATTTATAACTATCCAAAGCATCAATTTTAACTACCCAAAAGCTACAGATTATCACAAAACATAGACGAAAAGTACAAAATTGACTAATACTTTTTGGTAAATTACACAAATTGTCGTACCTTTGCAACGAAAACAAAACAATTAGTATGAGAAAGACCATTTTACTTGTCATTATGACAACTGCTATCATATTCTCTGCTTGTACAGGCAGACAAGCCAAAGAGAAAGAGAAGGCTCTCGACACCATTCCCATGATGGTGATGCAGATACAGAAATGCAGTCGTCTATATACAGCCGAGGCACAGGTTCACAGAATCATCACCCACGACGACCAACTCAGACTGAAAGGCTCTATACTGAAAAACGAGTTCGACATCAGTCTGCCTGGAGGAAAGCGCAAGGTTGCCATCCCTATGGACGCCACCCTCAAGGCATATATCGACTTCAAAGGCTTCAACGAAAAGAACGTGAGACGGCAGGGCGAGAAGATAGAAATCATCCTCCCTGATCCTAAGGTGATGCTGACAAGCAGCAAGATAGACCACGAAGGAATCAAGAAATTCGTATCGCTGACACGCAGCAACTTCAGCGATGAAGAACTCAGCAGCTACGAGCAGGAAGGACGAAAGGGCATCATCAACGACATTCCACGCATGGATATTCTGGAAACAGCCCGCCAAAGTGCCGCGCACACCTTGGTACCCATGCTCGTCAACTTGGGATTCAAAGCCGAGAACATCAAGATTAGTTTCAGAAAGAAGTTTACCTCATCCGATCTTTCAAGCCTCATCGACGGCACATCGGTTGAGAACAAGTAAGGTACTACAGATATGAGAAAATTTGAAATCATCATCATACTCCTGCTCATCGTCATCATCGGCGGAGGTCTGTACTGGCTCAACAAGGACAACTCCATCTCGATGGAACAAGAAGGCAAGACCACGCTCTCGCCTACACAGATAAAGAGTATCGAAGCCATCGGACAATGGGAATTCCTGTCCATCAGCGACGAGGAACTGATAGATACCGTGAGAAAAGGACTCATCAGCGACGACGAACTGGTAAGAATCTACTATGGCACCCTCAGGCTGGGCATCGACATGCGCGAGGTGGGCAATGAATGGCTGAGCGCCGAGGGCGACACCATCGTCTGCACCCTGCCTCCCATCAGGCTCCTCGACCGCAACTTCATCGATGAGGCAAAGACACGTTCGTTCTTCGAAGAAGGCAAATGGACAGGTAAAGACCGACAGGACATGTACAAAAGAGCCTATGAAGCTATGAGCAGACGATGCTTTACAAAGGCCAACATCGCCAAGGCTGAAGAAAATGCCAAGGCGCAGTTTGAGGGAATGTTCCAGGCCATGGGTTACAGCAACGTAAGGATAAGAATAGAACATGGGATCATAAAAGAGAAAGACAAATAACAAACAGGTAAAAAATAAGAGAGATTATGGATACACTAAACGACATTTTCGCAACGCTAAGCTCATTCTTGTGGGGTTGGCCCATGATTATTCTGCTCTTGGGCACACACCTCTTTCTTACGATCCGTCTGCATTTCCCGCAGCGTAAGATTTTCAAGGCCATCAAGTTATCCGTCAAGAAAGACAAGAATGCCACGGGCGATGTATCCCAGTTTGGCGCTCTTGCCACTGCACTTGCCGCCACAATAGGTACGGGCAACATCATAGGTGTGGCAACAGCCATCGCCCTGGGTGGTCCGGGTGCTGTGCTGTGGTGCTGGCTGACAGGTGTATTCGGTATATCCACCAAATATGCCGAGGGTTTATTGGCAGTTAAGTATCGTGTGAAGACCCAGCGCGGCCAAATGTTGGGTGGCCCTATGTATGCCTTGGAGAAAGGCCTGGGCTGGAAATGGCTCGCCATCCTCTTCGCAATCTTTGCCGCGATAGCCTCTTTCGGCATCGGCAGCACCGTACAGGCAAACGCCATCTCTACCCTCGTAGAAAACCAGTATGGCATTTCTCCCTACATCACAGGAACCGTTGTATGCGCCTTGGGAGCAGCCGTCATTATAGGAGGAGTGAAATCAATATCAAGAGTATGTGGAATGCTTGTTCCCTTCATGGCACTTTTCTATGTGTTGGGATGCATCTATATTCTCTTTGTCAACCATGCCTATCTGTGGCCGGCTATCAAGGTTATCTTTGAGTCTGCCTTCACTACCCGCGCGGCAGGAGGCGGTTTCGCTGGCAGCACATTGATGATGGCAGCCCGATATGGTATAGCCCGTGGTCTGTTCTCCAACGAGTCGGGTCTTGGTTCTGCTCCTATCGTAGCCGCAGCTGCACAGACACGCAACCCTGTGCGCCAGGCACTCGTTTCATCGACAGGAACCTTCTGGGACACCGTCGTCATCTGTGCCCTTACAGGTCTGGTCATCACCTCAAGCATCATTGCCTACCCCGACATCGACTACCACAACGGAGCAGCCCTCACGAAGGCTGCATTCAGCAAGATACCTTACATAGGAGCACCCTTGCTCACCTTTGGTTTAGCCACTTTTGCTTTCAGTACCACCTTAGGTTGGAGCTATTATGGCGAGCGCTGCGTGGAGTATCTCAAGGGCAAGCGCTGGATGCTGACCTACCGTGTGCTCTACATCGTCAGCATCTTTGCGGGCAGTGTCATCGGACTGGAGATGGTATGGAACATCGCCGACTGTATGAACGCCCTGATGGCCATTCCTAACCTTGTATCCCTGCTCTGCCTCAGCGGCATCATCGTACACGAGACACGCAAGTATCTGTGGCGCGACCGGTTGGACCGCGACATGGATGAGAACGAGATAGAAGAACTGGAAAAATAATAATAAAAGCTACAAAAGAAATATGGCTGTCAACTCTCCTTAGGATTGTCGACAGCCATATTTCTTTAAGCGACCATTCAGTCTATCTGATATTGCAGATGCCGCATCTCATGGCCTCCCCATGCAGAATCATTGGCGTACAGAAATCCCACCTTATTATATAAGGACTCCGCGCGAGGGTTTCCCTTGTCGACAAGCAGTCCTACAGCAGGCAATCCCATCTCACGTGCACGCTCGATGGCTGCTTTCAGCAAATGTTTGGCAATGCCATGCCCCCGGAACTCTTCCGACACAGCGATGCTGTCGATGTAAAGCTCGCCAGCCTGTGTCTCATCGTCCATATCCGAATAGTCGATACCAAACACCCGTTGAGCAGCCTCTATGAAACGACGGCGCAAACGATGCAGCTCACCTCCATCATAAGATACACAGATGCCAGCCAACCGACCATCATCAGTAAAAGCACAAAGCGTATTGCGATAGCTGTACTGACTGTCATCGAGAGCCACCAGTTCCGTCATCACCCGTCGGAAATCCTCTATCGTATGATCTTTACCTGCCAGATTCTGGCAACACTCATGATTCATCGCCTCCATAATGAGTGAGGCAATAGGCGCTGCCAAACTGGCAGTAGCCCCTTCTACTCGTACATTCATTGTCTAAGTCATTTTATTTTCTAACCACCTCTATCTTTGCATCACCAGGGCGATAAAGATAGCCCACACATTCGGCAGTACTATTTTAAACATTTTGTTCCTTACGCCAGGATGCTGGCGTCTTGCTCTCAAAGCGCGAGAACACCCTTGAGAAATAAGAGGACGAGGAGAAACCGGAATAGATAGCCACCTCTTCCTGTTTGACATTCGGATTCTCACGCATATAGCTTTTTGCCTCTTCCAGACGCAGCTTCGTAATCCAGGTGCTGAAGTTGGTACCGTGTTTACGGTTGATATAGCGAGACATATATAGCTTGTTGGTACCCATCTCTGCCGCCAAGTCATCTATCGTCAACTGAGGAGCGAGGAACCGCTTTTCGGAAATCCATCTCTTCACTTGCTCGCCAAAGAGCTGCTCATAGTTGTCTGTCTTCGAGGATTTCAGTTTTTCTGTATCTGTCTCCATCCTTTCTCTTTCCGTTACCTCAGCGCTGTTCAACTTACCATACATGGAGGCATAGTTGATGAAACTGATGGCTATGTAGAAATTGGCAGAGACGACATAAACCTGAAAAAGATAATTGTAGATAATGCCCCCAAACAACGTAGTGAAACACAGCACACTGATAAGGATGATGAGGATGACACTCTTCTTAATCCAGAACATAAACTGCTGCATATCCTCCGCAAAGTAATTGTCCAGTTTACTCCTCTTCTCATTATATAGGATATAGAAACGTCTCAAGAACAACACGTATTGCACAAAGAACATGAAGAAGGGGAACCACGAGACCCAAGCACCCGCTTTGCCAAAGACTCCTATGGTGGAAGTTATCATCAGGGCAACAGATGTCAGTAAGACAATCCAGTCCTTACTGAAGTTTCGCCACGACATATACTTCTCGTCCAACAAATAGAAGAAAGTAGAAAAGAAGAAGATGGCTTCCAGACAGAAGAAGATAAAATCAGCGCACTTGATATATGGATTGAGCGCTTTCCAATCGTCAGAGGTGTAAATAGCTAAGTAGACGAAAAGATTCAATCCCATGATAAAATATGTAGTTGCCAAACATCTCTTCGCCTTGCGATAAGGAAGATATTCGGCAGCAAGAGGCACTTTTCCGAACAACAGGACAATGCCGAGGCCAAAATAAATGGCTCCAACACATTGAATCAACACAATGAAATAATGCTCTAACAACTCTATCATATACAATTTTAATTACGCAATACAAAAGTACAAAAAATAATTATTACCCCCCGAATTAAGACAAAAAAGCGACATTTTTCACTCTTTTTACACTTTTGCGTCATTTTTTTCCATTTTTGAAATTGTAAAAAGGAAAATATTTCCATTATTAAAAGTATTCACTACAAAGTTTCCACTACCTTTGCAAACGTTTATAACTGGCGCTCCAACTATTCATCACCAAGAACTGAGCGTCGAAAATAGTATGAGTAAAACTTACACAAAGACTTTTCTAAATTGAAATGAAATGAGAAAAAAACTACAACAACAGCACAACGAAGCAGCACAAAAGAGATTCACCACATTCATTGCTCTCCTTGTCGTGCTTCTATTCGCCATTGGAGGAAGTCTCCAAGTACAAGCCCAGGATACCAATACGAATGGAACCCACATCGTGGGCATCGAATCGCTGAATGGTTGCAGCGAGGATGATGTAATAAATGCTGCAATCAGCGACAACACCTTTCCCGAAGATGACAAAAGCAAGATCTTCTTCCTCTACAATGTCAAGACGGGTCTGTTGCTCAATGCAGGAGGCTATTGGGGAACTCATGTCTCTTTGAAAGAATACGGAATGCCGCTATGGATACATATCGACGAAGACAAGTGGATTCACCTTGGTCAGAAGTTTGACTCGAAGGACACGGATGGAGAAGGAAATTATCTGGAATACGAGACTGGGAATAATAAGCATTCTGAAGACAATGGTGTGTATATTGACAGAGCATATATTTATAAAGGACTAACTGGCACTTTGAAGAACATCATCAAGAGAGGCTGGAAACTGGAGGCTGTTTCTGGCAAGACCAACACCTACAAGCTATATACGTACAGCAACACCCCATGGTCTACGAACACAGTTCCAAGTTTTGGCACGACCAAGTATTACCTCATCGCAGCCAAGACACAAGGCGATGTGGACAGAAACTGCTATGTTGTGGAAGAAGGAAACAAAGAGATAACCGAACACAACGATGAATGGAGATTCCTGTCTTACCAACAGATATTAGATCTCCAGCACGAGAACACCAACAACATCATCTCGTCCATCGACCTGACCTTCCGTCTGCAATGCCCAGGCTTCTCTCGTGAGAATGCGGCTATGCACAACTGGAAGGCTTATCAATATGGAGGAAGTGGACAAATCAGATTAGGCTTGGAGCATTATTACAAGCCTTACATTAAAAACAGCAATGGCACAACAGCTGGCAGCAATATCAAGATCAGCGATTCATATACCAATGATTTCAAAAACAACTTCAGCTATACTTTCCCCGATGGCAGCGATGCTATCACGTTCAAGGGAAACAAGGGAAACGAGAATTACGAGCGTCATTGCGGCAAGTATTATAGTGCTGATGCCAAGAATTTCCGAGGCACCATCTATCAGGATGTCACTGTGACTCATGGTGGTGCATACGTTATCGAGTGCAAGGGATTCTCCACTACCACTAAGGCGAAACTCTATGCCTGCTTGGTGAAGAGCGACAACACTGCGGACACCCAAACGATGCATGCCACCATCCTGGGACAGACTGATTACATGTCTGCACAGGAAAAGGCAACGCTACATATCGAAGAGCAGAATATGGACTATGCTGCCAAGGAATTCTACGGCAGTCACAAATATTTCAACAGTGTGCTGGTACAGGTGCCAGAAGGTGGCGGCACTATCCGATTCGGTATCGAAATCGGAACGAAGAATGACAAGGAGCCTGTGAAATCAGAGAAAGAGTGGACGGTATTCGATGACTTCCGCCTCCTCTATACAAGCAAGACAACAGATGGCGACTTGGTCCTCGACCAGGACAGGGACAACCTGGATTATCTGGAGAATTGCTCCAACACCTACAAGAGTGTGACGCTCCACCTCAACAAGACCTTCGACAAGGACAAGTGGAATGGCTTCGTCTTGCCCGTAAGCCTTACCAAGGACCAACTCACGCAGGCATTCGGTCCTAACGTGAAACTGGCAAAGCTCGACAAGTTGACCAGCAATGAGATACAGTTTGTCAGCGTAAACATGAGCGAGAAGGGAAACGACGAGATAGCAATGCAAGCCTACATACCTTACATCATTTTCCCTACCAAGCATGCCGAACAGGAACAGACTCCAGCCTACACGGCATCGCTGAGTAAGATAGTCAACGGCCAGGCAAAGGATGAACGGGTGATCATCGGCAAGAACCATATCGACATTCCCAATGTCACATTCACTGTTGACAAAGAGAACAAGAACGACCTCACCTATATGAATACGGAGAACTGGACAACCAACAGCAGTATCGTTGTTAACGGCTCTGGCACTCCATTCTTCGAAGGCAACGGCACCATGACAGCCTTCGGAACATTTGCCAGAACGTTCGGAACAGGCACACAGATAACAGATGATAATAATTACGGCGAATGGACCATCACGGACAAGTCAACCATCATAAAGGGTCGCAGCGACCTAAAGGGCTGCTACTTCTTCTCCAATGGTAAGATGTATACTTCTGCTAAAAGAGCAAGAGGCTTGCGAGGCTTCAGCGTATGGTTCGCACCTAAGTCCGCCTCTGATGGCAACCCTGCCAAACCTGCCAACGTTTTCCTTGATGGTGTATCCTTGGACAAGACCACAGGCATCAACCCCATCATCTATGGCGAAGAAGAAAGCAGAATTGACAGATTCGCCCATGGCATCTATAGCCTGAATGGTCAACTCATCAGCAACAGCAGTTCCTTGGACGGACTTCCAAGTGGAATCTACATTCTGAACGGCAAGAAAGTTATCAAGAGATAATCGGGAGCTACAAGTCTTGAGCAAGAAAGCCAGGACTAACGAAACAATTAGTTAAACACTCAAAATCGACAGACGATGAAAAAAAGATATATGTGTCCTATGACCACAACCATCATGGCTGAGACTTGCAGCATCTGCGCAGGCTCTCCTCCCAAATGGGCAGTATACCCAAAGCAAGACGACCCTGAAGTGTCTGAAGAGCCATCCAGCTGGGGAGAAATCATCTGGGACGAGGGACAATTCAAGAAAGAAGAAGACCCATTCGACCCAGACAACTGGTAAAAGAAATACCAATCTGCATACGTGAGTATCCTTCTTACAAACTGAACATTCTCATGTACGGAAGTTCTGTAAGAAATTACAATATCCGAGAGCGTAAGAACGCAATCATACCACAAAAAAACTCGCAAGACTCTACTGAATCTTGCGAGTTTTTTATGTTTACATGAATCGCTATTCATCTATCATAGATAGCTGGTTGTGTCTTGAATGTAGTATTTGTTTTTAGCGTCATGAGCATCAGGTTTTTGATGTCGTTATTAGGTTTATTCGGTAGCAGGCCGGTGGGGTATTTAAAGCTTCTCAGAACTTTCGCGTATCTTGAGAATCATCGGAACCACCTCCTTATATATCTTATTATCTCCATTGATATTTCTCATGAGCAGTTCGCAGGCTTTTGCACCCTGCTCGTGCGCCTTGTCCATAATGGCAGTGAGACGAGGAGTAACAAAGGCAGCAGCATCACCATCGGTGAAACCGATGATGGCCACATCTTCAGGTATGCGAAGTCCCTTGGCCTTGATGGCATCAAAGGCAGCATAGGTGATGATGTCATTAAAGGCAAGAATGGCATCTGGCGGATTGGGGCCCTCAAGCAGTCGGAGGGTATTGTTGCGAGCCACCTCGAAGTCTATCTTGTCGCACACCACAAGGTCTCGGTCTATCGTGATACGGTTTTCACGCAAAGCCTCGAGATAACCATGTTTGCGTCGGCGTACCATATCCAGATTATTTGGTCCTCCGATGAAGGCTATCCTCTTGGAGCCCGTCTTTATCATGTGCTGAGTGGCTTCCTGTGCTGCAACATCTCCATTAGCCACCACCTGCGAGAACTTGTCTTCGAGACAGCATCGGGCAAAGAATACGAGCGGAATACTCATGTCATGGAGTTGTTCGAAATGGGAATAATCCACAGTATCCTGTGCCAGACAGGCGATGATGCCTTCCACATGCATATTAAGGAAGTTGTCGAGGGCACGCTCTTCGCGGGTATGGTCCTCATGACTGTTGGCACTGATAACAGAGTAGCCCTGTTTGGAGGCATAATCTTCTATACCATCAAGCACAGCTGCATAGTAATGGGTTACCAAGTTGGGAACGATAACTCCAATGACCCTTGGCGCTTCCTTGCGAAGGCTTTGCGCAAAGGGATTGGGACGGTAGTTCAACTGCTTGGCAAGCTCTTTCACTTTTCGTGTCATCTCCTCTCCCACCTCATGGCTGTTTCGCAAAGCTCTTGATACGGTAGCTATGCTCACGCCCAGATGGTCGGCGAGATCTTTGAGTGATGTTCTGCGTGGCTTCATGTGTGGTAAATAAGTTTAAGCTATATATTAATTTCAACATGGCATTTTGCTGCCTTTTTTGTACAGAGATAAAGCAAGCAAGCGCAATGAAAACTTGTTTTCAAATTGCCGAGTGCCGCCAATCTTCTGCAAAGATTGTGCAAACAAGCGCAATGAAAACTTGCTTTCAAATTGCCGAGTGCCGCCAATCTTCTGCAAAGATACATCATTTTTTCGTGAATCGAAAACGTTTACGTGCATTTTTTAATGAAAAACATATTAAGGTTTCTTTTTTTCTTGTAATTTTGCACTCAGAAAAGTAATGAATAGTTGATAATAAGTTAGTTAGAAAATGGGAGCTTAGTGATGTCGTGAGACATTTCTAAGCTTTTTTTGTGCGCTTACTTAAAGGCACTGCGCCTGTCGTGCCAATATATCACTCAACCTTCGCAGGGTGTGGGAATTTATTGAAGTTAGATATAATATTCTGCCGAGTCGATGAGTCCTGCTCTCAAGGCATACTTGGTCGCTTCATGAGCATTGTTGACATCGAGCTTTCTGAAGATGTTCTTGCGATGAGTGTTGACAGTATGAAAGCTGGAGAAACGTTTTTCGGCTATTTCCTTGGTCGTCATACCGAGAGCGATGTCTATCAGAATCTCTGTCTCTGTCTTGGTGAGTTTCACTTTTTCCTCAGTCTTGGCAGGTGGCGGTGCAAGTAGCACCTCCGTCATGTGCTGACAGATAAAGCGACTGCCCTGCACACAATACAGAATGGCAGCCTTGATTTCCGACAGCTGACTATCTTTGGTCAAGATACTGAACTGCGTACTGCTTGCTATGAGCACACGTACAAAGTCCACACTCAGGTCTTCACTGAAGAGCAACCATCGGGTGTGGGTGAATCGCTGGTGCAGGATGAGCAGCTCATCGGCATCGTTGATATCGAAGAGCGTATAGTCAAGCACTACCACCGCATCGTCGTCATCCTTCAGGGCAAGCATCAATTCTGCCTTGTCCTCTACGTACTTCCACTCAATTCCAGGCATTTCCTCCTTATCGCCAACATTCATCTGCTGGATGATGTGAACCAGTCCCATACGGGTAATGTCCTGTCTGTCTGCCAGTAATATTCTCATCGCATGCTTGTTTTTATGTTGATATTTTCTGCCTATACTCTTTCACACATTCTCCCATTTAGAATGTCATCGAGAATCCGAAACGTATGCCCCACTTGCTGATGTCCTCATTATTCAGATAGGTGAGTCGGCGCACATACTCTACAGCAAAGAACTTGAATATGTTGTGTACACCAGCCACACACTCCCAGTAGGGTGTATTGTTCATCACGTGCGATTTGCTTGGGAACTTAAACAGTTCCGTATCCCCTTGGTTTTTCTCCAAATAAGGATTGTTCTTATCGGTGAGGTTTCCCCATACGCCTTTCACGGCAAAATATTCACGCCACTTCAGCTTCTTGATGAGCGGAATACGGTTGAGCAACTTGCCGTTCATATCCCACGACAGAGACGCAAACACCTGACGGTCGTTGAGAAACTCCCAGTCTCTCATCAGGCTCACACTCGATTCAGACTCAAAGTACGAGAGGTTGACAGGCGGCAGGATGAGCATCGGGAATGGCACCTTGTTCCATTGAGCCTGTCCCACAGCATGGAAGTCGAGATAACCGAAACTGCCAAGCCACTGACGCTTATAGATACTCACTTTCGTGATGTTGCTGTGATACTGTCCACCCATAAAACCTTTAAAGCCCATGGTATGCGAGATTCCTATCTCTGGACTGTCGAGGTTGATAGGCAGTCGTTGCTGCTTGGTGTTGACATAGGTGACTCCAGGATTGTAATTGATACCCACATTGATGTCGGTCATTCTGATTTTCTTCACCTCGTTTCCATCCAGTGTGAAGTAGTGCAGATTGCCTGCAGTACGGTTGCTCTGCCAGCGTATACCGGTATTAAAACGCAGTCCCCAATCGGTCTCGTAGGTAAAGGCGAGCCGCTGTCGATGATAGAGGAACATCTCGTCCTGCGTTGCCGCACGGAAGGTCATGAAGATATTGTCCTTGTTGTGCTGCAGGTTGTCATCGGAAGGCGACATGATGTCACGGGACACCTCAAAGGTAACATTCCGCATCGGGAACTCGAAGGGACTGTTTTTCTTTTTGTTGAGCGAGTAGGTCAACACATGTCCTGTATACCATTCGTTACTCTTCGTACCATAAGCCGCATAGCCGTTCCAGAAGAAATGGGGATTGAGCGCAGCCATGGTACGACCAGCCAGACGAAGACGTATGCCGTCTACATAGTTTTTCGACAGATAGGTGTTGACAGGACCGAGGTCGAACTTACTTTTCTTTCCGCCCGGACCACTTCCTATCTCCACATAGTTCTCCATGAGAGCCTTTACACCCAGGATGATCCACTTGAAACCTTTGGAATTCTCCATGCGGTGGATGAAACTGTCCATCGACGATTCACTCTTGGTCAGGTCCACCTGCCGGTACTTGTTCCAGTAAGCCTCATCGCGGTTCATGGCATCTATGTCATGCCGCACTTTAGCCTTGCCCTTGAAAAGTACCTTGGGCAGTTCGTCGAAGGAATAGTCGGTAAGTCGGGTGTTGCGCACCACGAGCAAGTCTTGCAGCACCTTGTTGGTATGTATTTCCGCCACCATATCATCCTTGGAAAGCACCCATTCACCATTGTCCAAACGTGTGAATTCCTGCTCTATCTTCATATTCTTCACCCAGTTCACGTCGCTGTTGTGAGGCATATAGAGATTGCATTTCTTGACATGCAGTGTACTGTCGGCTGTCACATACAGTTCGCCACGGAAACCGAAGTCCTGCGAGTTGGCAGGAATAAACTGCAGATGATAGCAGAGGTCGCGCTCCACATAGACCGTGTCCTCTATATAATAATGATAAAAGGAAATAGCCGTTCTGCCGATAGGCGACGGGAAGGGATACTGCAACAGGCGCACATAGTCGTCATAGATATCCACATCGGTAAACACGTCTTTCATCGTGGTACTCAGAATCTCACCCGTCTGTATCACCTGACCAATACCGTTAGTCTGCTGTCCCTTGATGATATCTTTCTCGCTCTTGGGATCTTTGCGATAGATATGCTGCGATACCGTCTCGTCGACACTCACAGGGAGAGTGAGTTTACCATTATAGGGCGATTTCTCCACCTGGTCGAGCAGATATTGTCGTTTACTGAAAAACTTGCCTTCAAGCTGTTCTTTCGAAAGGTCGTTCAGGGCAAGGGTTATCTTCTGATATTTGTCATACTGATAGTATGGATGGTTGGCCAGATCGGTTTTCTTCTTGGCTGCGATAACGCGGCGCATCAACTCCACAGCAGGATTGTCCTTGCGCTTGTACTTACCCCGTTTCGACTTCACCACCACTTCATTGAGCCTACGGCTGTCATCCTTTAGTTTTATCTCAAGGAAGTTGGTGTTGGCGTCCACCTTCACCGTCTGCGTCTTGTAACTCAAGGCACTCACGGTAAGCATCCAACCTTCATGCTTTTCTATGGAGAAGCGGCCTTCGCCATCGCTCGACACAGCTATTCTGTGTCCTCGGTACTGCACGCTGGCATAAGGTACAGCAAATCCGTCAACGTCGATGACGCGACCTGATATTTTCTGTTGTGCCATCATCTGCTGCGTCAAAGCAACAAGCAGCACAACCATCATATATATGCGGAGTTTAATCTTCATGTCCTAAATACCTTTTTGTTTTTTATAACTCTTCTCTTTCTTGTAATTCTTTCTGTCTTTATCAGGGCACACTCTCCCCTTAACTGATTTTGATTGCAAAGTTATAAATATTATCTGAAAAGAGAGGAAAACTTTTTAATTAATTTAGTTTTTTACCTTATTTTTGGCATATTTGTCGAATATTGGAAAAAACTATTTGGTTATTTAAGGTTTTTGGCGTAATTTTGCATACTGAACGTTTTCGTTAAGCCAAATGGGCAGAGAAAGCTTGCTTTCGCTCTGCCATGGCGAGTAAAGGTGCGCGCAAGCGAACTGCAAAACTTGAGGTCTATATATAATAAGGTGTAAGGGCAAAAGAGAAAAGACTAAAAGAAATAGCAAAAAACAGAAACCAAGATATGAACGATAAAGGCAACCTGACAGACAAACGTCCACCCCTGCTGCCAACGATTATAGGAACAGGCTTAGGCAGCGGTTTCTGGCCTTGGGGTCCAGGAACTGCCGGCTCAGTATTGGGCACACTGATATGGACCGTGATAGCATTATGTGCAGGTCTGGACGGAACAACATTGCAGACCACCATGTTGCTCCTCACCGTGGTATTCACCCTATTGGGCACATGGGCCACCGCACAACTCCAGCCCTACTGGGGCGAAGATCCAAGCCGCGTGGTTATCGATGAGATTGTGGGAGTATGGATTCCACTGTCGCTCATCATACCTTTCGAAGAGGCTGGTCACAAAGCCGACTCACTCTGGTGGGCTGTGATTGCATTGGTGCTTTTCCGCTTCTATGATATGGTAAAGCCTCTTGGCATCAAGCGCCTTGACCGCATGAGAGGAGCTTTCTACGTGATGGCCGATGACATCCTTGGAGGTGTCTATGCGGCAATCACGATGGTTATTATCAAAATAGCATGGGCATGGGTAAGATAAAACATGAACTATATACTTTCGGCAAGGCAGAGGTTACGGCTTCGATGGGCTCCGCGATAGACTTCGGTCTGGCATTCATGCTGTCCGACATCGTAGGAATCTACTATGGTCTGGCAAATGCCTTGGGCGTGATGGCAGGTGGCGTGACCAACTGTTGTCTGAACTACCGTTACGTTTTCGGCGATTCCAATCGCAGGAAAAGAAGTGTGGCATGGCGATATTTCATCGTATGGGCCTTCAGTTGGTTACTCAATTCGGGAGGCACCATCGCACTTACCGAGTTTATCAACAGTCACGAGCGCCTCGATATTCACTATCTCATACCCAAGAGTGTGGTGAGCATCCTCGTTGCCCTGTTGGTCAACTATCCTGCCCAGCGCAAGTTTGTATTCAAGCCTGCCAAACAGAAGTCTGCCGAAGAAAATTAAGACATTGAGCATTCACAAGTTCAGAAGTCAAAGAAGTTGACCAAAACATTCAGAATCAATAACAATTCAAAAAATATGAACTACAGAGATTTCTTACAGAAAGTCATCTATGTGATCATCAATCCTATCATCAAGGCGATGATCCGTTTGCACATCACCCCCAACATTGTTACCTTCATCGGTTTCATAGGCAATATCGTGGCAGCTGGTTTCTTCATTGAGGCAGCTCTCACACAGAGTCTGGAACTCTTGGGATGGGGAGGACTCATCATCCTTGCTGCAGGACTCTTCGACATGATGGACGGCCGTCTGGCGCGAATGAGTGGAAAAAACAGCCTTTTTGGAGCATTATGGGACTCGACACTCGACCGCTATAGCGAACTGGTAAGCCTCTTCGGCATCTGCCTTTACTTCTTGCGCATGCAAGACGAGATGGGCTTTTGGATGGGCATCGTCACCTTTGCAGCCATGATAGGCTCAGTAATGGTGAGCTACGTACGTGCCCGAGCCGAGGGACTGGACATCGAGTGCAAGGTTGGACTGATGCAACGCCCCGAACGAGTGGTGGTGACAGCTGTCACAGCCATGCTCACTGGTTGCATGGCGGATATATGGTGGCTTGCCGGCGGTATGATTCTCATAGCCGTACTCGCCAACATCACAGCTTTCTGGCGCATAGCACATTGCTACATCGTGATGAATAAAAAGGAGGCAGAATGACAAGTTTGTATCTCATCGCCGTCTTCGCCCTGCTCATAGCATGGCAGAAGACCCGCAAGTTTGCACTTTATTTCCTGCCATGGCTCATCTTTGCCGTGACATACGACTCCATGCGCTTCTACCCTAATTATATGGTAGGCAGCATCGATGTACGTGGACTTTACGAAGCCGAGAAGTCTCTTTTCGGCATAGCAGCACAGACTCCAACAGAGTTTCAGGCCATTGCCGACCATTCGCAGATGATGATTCCAGGCGAATACTTCAGTGTGCACCATGCAGCCCTGCCCGACCTTATGGCAGGATTCTTCTACCTCTGCTGGGTTCCTGTTCCAGTAGGCTTTGCGCTCTATCTGTTCTTGAAGAAAGAATATCGTTGGCTTGTGCGTTTCTCATGGACATTCCTTGCGGTCAACCTCATAGGCTTTGTAGGCTATTACATCCATCCAGCCTCACCACCCTGGTATGTGATGGAGTATGGGTTCTCCCCCATCTTGGGAACACCGGGCAATGTGGCAGGTCTGGCACGCTTTGACGAGTTGGTGGGCTATCCTGTCTTCCACTCCATCTATTGTCACAATGCCAATGTCTTTGCTGCCGTACCCAGTCTGCATGCAGCCTATATGTTGATCACCACCTTCTATGCAGCCAAGAGTCACCAGCATTGGTTTACCACTGCAGCCTTCGCCATCATCTGTATGGGCATTTGGTGGACAGCAGTCTACTCGGGTCATCACTACATCATCGATGTACTGCTTGGCATCATGACCGCAATCATTGGCATCCTGCTCATGGAGAAAGTAGTTTTCAAAAGATTCCTGAACAGGAATAGCCAAGAAGTACATTAACACCTCACGCGGGTTGAAGAAGCCACAGTTCAGGCAAGCACCTTTTTGAAACAGCGACGGCGTCGATGCTGTTCGCTCTCCAAATATTGCCACTGGTTTCTTACGCCCGTGTTCGACTCCATCTGCGGCATTGCCTCTGCCCACTTGAAACCATACTTATGATACTGCTCTATGAGATGGGCAAAAATGATGGCATTGGCACCCTTGACACGGTAGGCAGGCAACACACCGATGAGCAACAGATCTACAGTATCTGTCTTATGCCACTTGAGCACCTTCAGCAGATGCCACCATCCCCAAGGCAGAAGCTTGCCGTTGCGTGTCTTCTGCAAGGCTCTGGCAAAAGAGGGGAAGGAAACGCCAAAGCCTACCAACTTTCCACCCAGCTCATCTATCTCTTCCTGCGAAACACCCTGCTCGTCATCAGCTGCTGTCACACTTCGGTCAACCACGCCAACCACCAGATCGAGGTCAGCCATCTTGATGTACTGGTCTATCAACTGGTTGATTTGCTTCTCAGACAACTGCTGGAAGTCGTACAGGTTGGCATAAGTCTCGTTCAGTATCTCGAAGATGCGATGTCCCATACCTTTTTTCACCAACTGACTGCGGCTGAAGCGGTAAGGATGCAGGTTGTATCTTCGTTCTATCATCTGTGCCGTCTTGGCAAACTTCTCGGGTGTCACCTCAGGCACCTTGATGCGATATTCCATCCAGTCGTTATCTTTCTCGAATCCTCCCAAAGCCTCGATGTGCTGAGGATAATAAGGATAGTTGTAGATAACATAGGCTGTGGCAAGACGGTCGAAGCCTTCGATAAGCATTCCCTCACGATCCATATCGGTAAAACCAAGTGGTCCTACCATTTCTGTCATTCCATGTTCACGTCCATACTGCTCCACCGTCTCCAACAAAGCACGCGACACATCAGGGTCGTCAATGAAGTCGAACCATCCGAAGCGAACCTGCTTCTTCTGCCACTCCTCGTTGGCACGATGATTGATGATGGCAGCCACACGTCCCACCACCTTTCCTCCTCTCAAGGCCAGGTAATACTCCGCCTCACAGAACTCGAAGGAAGAGTTTCGTTCCTTCGACAAAGTGTTCTCCTCATCGAATCGGATGAATGGAACAGCATACTCATTATCTTTATAAAGATCGCAGTAAAAACCGATAAAAGCATCCATGTCTTTCTTACTGCTCACCTTCTTGATTTCTATCTGATTGCCTTGTAGCATTGTTTCTTTCATGCCGCAAAGTTACAAAGATATTTCAAAATATGCAAATTTTAGGTTTGAAATGTGTTCTGAATAATTAACACTGATTTAGATACATTACACCACACAAGCCTTGGCTTTGTCGGAAAAAAGCAGTACTTTTGCACGCATGAGAAGAGAGACCGACAATTACACATTCCTCACCCATGCCCCAGTACATAAAGTGATATTCACAATGGCTGTGCCTACCATTGTAAGCATGCTTTCTACAAGTATGTACAATCTTGCTGACACCTATTTTGTGAGCAGTATCAACACACAGAGTGTGGCTGCCGTGGGCATCTCCTTCTGTATGATGGCTGTCATACAGGCTGTAGGATTCTTCTTCGGACATGGATCTGGCAACTATATCTCACGACGTTTGGGAGCCAAGGACACTGACAGCGCACGCAAGATGGCTGCTACCGGAGTCGTGCTCAGTTTCATTTCAGGACTCTGCATCACCATCCTCGGACTGTCATTTCTTGCACCACTCTCTCTGCTGCTCGGTTCCACCCCTACCATTCTTCCCTATACAGAACGCTACTTGGGCATTATCCTGCTCGGGGCTCCGATGATGACCATGTCGCTGACTCTCAACAACCAGATGCGCTTTCAGGGCAACACGATGTATGCCATGAAAGGTATTCTGTCGGGTGTGTTACTCAACCTCGTATTGGCTCCAACACTCATCCTTTATTTCTGTTTGGGAATCACGGGAGCCGCCATTGCCACACTAATCAGTCAATGCTTCGGATGCCTCATGCTTCTTCGAATGACAACCAAGGGACAGAACATTCGTATCGAGCCACGGCTTTTCACACCTACGAAGGCATTCCTGAAGGAGATCATAGCAGGAGGAACACCCTCGCTCTCGAGACAAGGATTAGGCAGTATTTCCACCTTGATGCTCAACGTGGCAGCAGGCTCATACGGAGACGCAGCCATCGCCGGCATGAGTATTGTCACCCGAATAGCCTTCTTCACCTATGCCATCGTCATCGGTTTGGGACAGGGATTCCAGCCACTTTGCGGATTCTGTTATGGCGCACGTCTCTACAGTCGTGTAAAAGAAGCCTTCACCTTCTGTATCAAGTGCGGCACGATCTTCCTTACCGTCTGCGCTGTTGCAGGATTTGTCTCTGCCGAATCCATCATCACTCTCTTCAGAGACGAGAACGAAGTGGTGAGTGTGGGAACAGCAGCCCTGCGCTGGCAGGTACTCAGCTTTCCACTCGTGGCCTTCATCGTATTGACCAATATGCTCACGCAGACCATTAGAAAGCCCATACGCGCCAACCTGGTAGCCGCCGCCAGAAGTGGTCTTTTCTTCATCCCGCTCATCATCATCCTGCCCCATTGTTTCGGACTTCTTGGTGTCGAGATGTGCCAGGCATGTGCCGACGTTTGCTCCTTTGCCCTGGCGGCTCCCATTGCCTGGAGTGCCTTCCGTGATATGAAGAAAGAACAGGCGGGAAAACAAAAAACGCCACAAACTTTTGGGAAATAAGAAAAAAATCGTAACTTTGCAACGGATTTTTACTGACACAATTGAGAAATGAGCAAAGACAAGCTAACTCATCAGCTGACAGAAACCATCGAAGAGCTTTCATGCCCCAAGTCGCTGAAAGGTCTGTTTCATCAGCACAGGGACGGGAACCCGCTTCCTTCGGGCAAGGCGCTCGAAGAAATCATCAATTTATCCCGCTCCATCCTTTTCCCCGGATATTATGGTAACTCATCGGTCAACATATCCACTATCAAATACCACATCGGAGTGAGAGTGGAGAAACTCTACGAGAAACTGACAGAACAGATTCTCGCAGGCCTCTGCTTTGCCAACGACTGCGAAAGCGAGACCTCACAAGAACTGCTGCGACAGAGAGCCAAAGCCGGCGTCATAGCAGCCAAAGCCATCATGGAGTTTCCCCGACTCAGAAAGATTCTTGCCACCGACGTGGAGGCGGCCTACGAAGGCGACCCTGCTGCTGTAAGCCAGGGAGAAATCATCTCCTGCTATCCTGTGATCAAGGCCATCACCAATTACCGTATAGCCCATGTACTCTTCGAACTTGGCGTGCCACTCATCCCCAGAATGATGACCGAGCTGGCACACTCTGAGACGGGTATCGACATTCATCCCGAAGCAACGATCGGCAAACATTTTACCATCGACCACGGAACGGGTGTGGTAATAGGCGCCACCTGTATCATTGGCAACAATGTGAAACTCTACCAGGGAGTAACCCTCGGGGCCAAGAGCTTCCCACTCGACAAGGACGGCAATCCTATCAAGGGCATTCCACGCCATCCTATCCTTGAGGATGACGTCATCGTGTACGCCAATGCCACCATCTTAGGACGAATCACCATTGGCAAGGGATGCGTCGTGGGAGCCAACGTATGGGTCACCAAGGATATGCAGCCAAAGACAAAGAAATACAAGAAAGAAAAAACAAGTTTATTAGACATAGAATTCAATAATGGAACAGGAATTTGAACTCATTGCCAAGACCTTCATGGGCTTAGAGCCCGTCTTGGCTGAGGAGCTCACCCAGTTGGGTGCCAACAATGTACAGATAGGTCGCCGTATGGTTTCTTTCACAGGCGACAAGGAAATGATGTATCGTGCCAACTTCCAGTTGCACACTGCCATCCGAGTACTCAAACCCATCAAGCACTTCAAGGCTCGCTCTGCCGAAGAAGTGTACGACGAGGTGCAAAAGATTAAATGGGACGACATTCTCGACGTGAAGAAGACATTCTCGGTCGACTCTGTGGTCTACTCGGAGGAGTTTCGCAACTCACGCTTCGTTACTTATAAGGTAAAGGATGCCATCGTGGACTGGTTCCGCGAGAAACTCGGCACACGACCTAATATCAGCGTTTCCAATCCAGACATCCGCCTCAACATTCACATTGCTGAAGACAAGGCTACCCTGAGTCTCGACTCAAGTGGTGAGAGTCTGCATCGTCGTGGCTACAGACAGGAGCAGGTGGAGGCACCTCTCAACGAGGTACTTGCTGCCGGTATGATTCTCATGACAGGCTGGAAGGGCGAGTGCGACCTCATCGACCCTATGTGTGGTTCTGGAACCATCGCCATCGAGGCTGCCCTCATTGCCCGCAACATCTCGCCAGGAGTATTCCGTAAAGAATTCGCCTTCGAGAAGTGGAACGACTTCGATCAGGAGCTCTTCGACCGTATCTATAACGACGATTCACAGGAACGTGAGTTCGAGCACCACATCTATGGCTATGATATAGACATGAAGGCTGTCAACACAGCGGCTCTCAATGTGCGTGCAGCTGGTATGACCAAAGACATCACCATCGCACAGAAAGACTTCAAGGATTTCGAGCAGCCTGCCGAGAAGAGCATCATCGTGATGAATCCTCCTTACGGCGAGCGCATCTCTACCCCTAACCTCTTGGGCACATACAAGATGATTGGCGAACGCTTCAAGAAGGCCTTTGCCGGCAACGAGGCCTGGGTACTGAGCTATCGCGAGGAATGCTTTGAGCAGATCGGCTTGAAGCCAAGTATCAAGATTCCTGTATTCAATGGAAGCTTGGAGTGCGAGTTCCGTAAATATGTCATGTTTGACGGCAAGATGAAGGACTTCCGCTCCGAAGGCGGCATCGTGAAGACCGACAGCGAGAAGCGAGAGATGGCACAAAAGCACCGTTTCAAGAAGGAGCGCGAGTTCAAGAAGCGCATCACCGAGGAGACAGAGAACGAAGAAGACGATATTCGCTCATTCAAGTTCCATACCAACCGCTTTGCCGACTTCGAGAAAAACCGCGAGGACATCCGTCGTGGCAACAAGACACGTTCGGCAGGACGCCGCAACGACGACAACGATGACAGACGCTCTGGTAAGAGTTTCAAGGGAGGCGACCGTGGCTTCAAGGGAGGCGACCGTGGCTTCAAGCGTGGAGGAAAAGACTTCAAACGTGGTGGCGACTTCAAAAGAGGTGGCAAGGACTTCAAGCGTGGAGGAAAACGTGGCTTCAATAACTTCGGCGATGAGGACTAAAAAGTAAAGAACAAACAAAAAATCATGAATTTTAGAAAATCTTTATACCAAGTTTCACTGGTTACTATAATGGCTATATCTGCAGTCAACACACAGGCACAGGGCGTAGTTCCTGCACAGAAGGGCGATAAGACATTTACACTCGAAGACCTGAACTTCGGCGGCAACAATTATCGCAATATGGTGGCAAAGAACCGCTGGTGCACCTGGTGGGGCGACCAGCTTGTACGCCAGGATGTAGATGCTTGCTATCTGGTAAACAAAACCAATGGCAAGGAAACTAAGCTCTTCGGCATCAACGACATCAACCAGTGGATTGCTCCTACCAAGGACATAAAGGTAAGGGCTCTTTACAATGCCAGATTCCCCTTTGCTGGCAAGAGCATCGTTATGGTAAGCAACGGCAGCAAGACCTATACCGTCGACTTCAGGAAGCACCGTCTGATCTGCGAGTTGGAGTTTCAAGAGGGCGAAGATCTCCTCGAAGCCAACACTCAGCAGAACGCCTTCGCTTACCTGAAAGGCAGCAACCTGTATGTACGTACCTTCAATGCGGCACCCGAGAACGCGATGACCAAGGAGAAGAAATCGCACGATTTCCAACTCTCTGCTGATGGAAGCCGCGAGATCGTGTACGGGCAAAGCGTTCACCGCGATGAGTTCGGCATATCGAAAGGCACCTTCTGGAGTCCCAATGGTGAAAGACTGGCTTTCTATCGCATGGACCAAAGCATGGTGACCGATTATCCTCAGGTCAACATACCTGAGATAGGCTTCGATCATCCCGAGACACAGAGTTGCATCGCTACTCCCGCTCCCGACAAATATCCTATGGCTGGCGAGACCTCTCATCAGGTCACCGTGGGTGTGTTCGACTGTCTTACAGGAAAGACCATCTATCTGAAGGCTGGCGACCCCACCGACCGTTACTTCACCAACATAGCATGGAGCCCCGACAGCAAGACCGTCTATATGTTCGAGGTCAACCGCGACCAAAACGACAGCCGCCTTACTGCCTATGATGCAGAAACCGGCGAGAAGACTGGCGAGCTCTATCGCGAGACCGATGAGAAATATGTAGAGCCACTCCATCCTATCATGTTCCTGCCTTGGGACAGCAACCGTTTCATCATGCAGAGCCGCAAGGATGGCTACAATCATCTTTATCTCTGCACATTGGGCAAGCATGGCAGTCGCATGGCAAGCAACACCGAGTCGCTCGACATCCGTCAGCTGACTTCTGGCAAGTGGGAAGTGATGGAAGTGCTCGGTTTCAACAGAAAGCGCAAGAGCATCATCATAGCCAGCAACGAGTGCTCACCTATTCAGAGAAACATCTTCTTAGTAGACACCCAGACTGGCAAGCGCACCATGATGGACGACTGTGGCAAGGGATGGCACAATGCCACCCTGAGCGAGAGCGGTCAGTTTGTCTATGACAACTACTCTACTCCTGATGTGCCTCGCAAGATAGCCATCGTGAATACAGAGAACGGCAAGCGCACAGCATACTTCACAGCCGAAAACCCATGGAAGGGCTACAATGTACCGGAATACAGCTGCGGCACAGTCAAGGCGGCCGATGGCAAAACCGATCTCTACTGGCGCATGGTGAAACCCACCAACTTCGACCCTACCAAGAAATATCCCACCATTATATATGTATATGGTGGACCTCATGCCCACAACGTAGACGCCCGCTGGAACTACAGCAGCCGTGGTTGGGAGACCTACATGGCAGAGAAGGGCTATCTGCTCTTCATCCTCGACAACCGTGGAAGCGAGAACCGTGGCAAAGCTTTCGAACAGGCCACCTTCCGTCAACTCGGACAGATAGAGATGCAGGACCAGATGAAGGGTGTGGAATATCTCAAGACCCTTCCCTATGTGGATGCTGACAGAATAGGCGTTCACGGATGGAGTTTCGGAGGATTCATGACCATATCGCTGATGACCAACTATCCTGAGGTCTTCAAGGTAGGTGTGGCAGGAGGACCTGTTATCGACTGGCACTGGTATGAGGTGATGTATGGCGAACGCTATATGGACACACCACAGACCAACCCTGAAGGCTACAAGAAAACCTCCTTGCTCTACCAGGCCAAGAACCTCAAGGGCAAGTTGCAGATCATACAGGGCTTGAACGATGTGACAGTAGTGCCACAGCATTGCCTCACCTTCCTCAAGGCATGCATTGCAGCCGGCACACAGCCCGACTTCTTTGTCTACCCTG
>ENA-ORTS01000823-ORTS01000823.1-human-gut-metagenome-genome-assembly--contig:-NODE-823-length-23547-cov-3.034012_pt1 | contig 23547 bp, 12 predicted proteins | sample MGYA00241911_ERZ509186 | MGnify/ENA primary metagenome ERZ509186 (study PRJEB26280, sample SAMEA2338852) | human gut metagenome | biome: human gut; feature: human-associated habitat; material: faeces...
AAAGACTATCTTTGCAGCCAATTAGCTGAATAATAATTAAAAAACAAGATATACTTATGGCATTAAAAGCAGGTATAGTGGGACTGCCCAACGTAGGGAAATCCACTCTTTTCAACTGTCTATCCAGTGCAAAGGCACAGGCGGCAAACTTTCCTTTTTGTACTATCGACGCCCAAATGGGTCAGGTATCCGTGCCTGACGAGCGACTGACCAAACTCGCCGAAATCGTTCATCCGGGACGCATCGTGCCCGCCGTATGCGACATTGTCGATATTGCCGGACTGGTGAAAGGCGCCAGCAAAGGTGAAGGACTGGGCAACCAGTTTCTGGGCAACATCCGCGAGTGCGACGCCATTATCCATGTGCTGCGTTGCTTCGACAACGGCAACATCGTACACGTGGACGGAAGCGTAGATCCGGTGCGCGACAAGGAAATCATCGATACCGAACTCCAGCTCAAGGACCTCGATACGGTAGAAAACCGCATCAAGCGTGTAGAGAAGATAGCCAAAGTTGGCGGAGATAAAATGGCGAAAGTAGAGTACGAACTCCTGCTCCGCTACAAAGATGCATTGGAACAGGGACAGAGTGCCCGCACCGTAATACCTCAGAACGATGACGAGGAGCAATGCGCCAAACAGATGTTCCTGCTCACCACGAAACCGGTACTCTACGTCTGCAACGTAGACGACACTAGCGCCGCCCCCGGCAACCAATACGTAGAGCAGGTGCGCGAGGCCATCAAAGACGAAGATACCCAGCTCATCATCATCTCCGCACAGACCGAAGCCGACATCGCCGAACTGGAAACTTACGAAGAAAAGCAGATGTTCCTCGAAGACCTCGGCCTGAAAGAAAGCGGTTGCAACCGGTTGATTAAAGCTATCTACAGCCTGCTGAACCTCGAAACCTTCATCACTGCCGGAGAGATGGAAGTAAAGGCATGGACCTATCGCAAGGGATGGAAAGCGCCGCAATGCGCCGGCGTTATCCATACGGATTTCGAGAAAGGGTTTATCCGGGCAGAGGTCATCAAGTATGAGGATTATATCAAGTATGGCAGCGAAGCAGCCGTGCGCGAAGCCGGAAAGTTGGGTGTGGAAGGTAAGGAATACGTGGTGCAGGATGGGGACATCATGCACTTCAGGTTCAATGTGTAATGATATTCATTCCAGATGGCAATGTACTTTCTTTGTACATTGCCATTTTCTAATAAACTCCATACAATAACAATATGAAACAGATTATCTTCCTTTTATTCTTATTGTCCTGTACTGCCGTTTATGCACAACAGCAAGACTCAGTAACCATTCACGGACGGGTGACTGATTACAACGGACAGCCGATAGACAGTGCCAGCGTCTGGTGGCAAAACCCGCAGTTCAATGACATCATAGAAGCCATAACCGACAAAGACGGGCATTACACGGCCCGTATACCCAAAGGGAAATATCAAAGTGCAGCCTCTATTTATCTGCCCTCCTATGCGCACATTGCCATGAAAAGCGGGCTGCCCGAGACTGAACACCGCCTGGAGTTCTGGGCCTGGGATTTCATCGCCGACCGCGACACTACACTCGACATACGTTATCATCGTATGGAAGCTTATGGCCTGCGTGCTTTCTGCATCCCCGGAGCCATGCCTACTTATCAGATATACGTCCGTCCCATGAGCTTGACACGTACCTACCAATGGATGAAAGAAACAAAGCCCGAGTCATTGGTACACGGTGAAAACCTGAGTGACATTGAGCAACAAGAACAAAACAAAGAAGCCAGAGAATGCCAGATGGCTCCCCGCCCCGGGCAACTGAAAGTCACCGTCTGGATAGACGGCGAGAAAGTCCCCGTGCTGATGAAGCAGGAAATAAAAGAATATTTCGACAGCAACGAATATGGCAACGCCTATCTATTGACAGTAGACATGCCCAAGCATCCCAAAAAAGACCTTCCCTACCGTATCTTCAAAGTAGAGCTGGAAGACATGGAAAACGGTGACCGGGGCGAAGGACTTTACTATATGGAAAAGGAAAACTACGTTCAATAAACCATACACAACAAATGGCAAACAGTAATCTGAAATACCTCATAGCAGGTACCGGCGGCGTAGGCGGAAGCATCGCCGCCTTTCTTTCATTATCCGGCAAAGACGTCACTTGCATTGCACGTGGCGAACACCTTGCCGCCATACGCGGGAACGGTCTGCAACTGCACTCCGATTTGAAAGGTGAACATTGTCTGAAAGTGGCGGCATTTACCGCAGAAGAATTCCAAGGCAAAGCGGATGTTATCTTCGTCTGCGTCAAAGGTTATTCCGTAGACTCCATTACGGAACTCATCAAACGTGCCTCACACGAGCGTACAGTGGTAATCCCCATCCTGAATGTTTACGGAACCGGTCCCCGTATCCAGCGGTTGGTCCCCGGCGTCACGGTGCTCGACGGCTGCATCTACATCGTAGGATTCGTATCCGGACGGGGAGAAATCACGCAGATGGGAAAGATTTTCCGGCTCGTCTACGGAGCACACCGCAGCACGATTGTTTCCCGTGAAACATTGGAAGCCGTGCAACGCGATTTGCAGGAAAGCGGCATCAAAGCCGACATCTCCGACGACATCGATCGGGACACATTCGTCAAGTGGTCGTTCATCTCCGCTATGGCAGTCACCGGAGCCTACTATGACGTGCCTATGGGCGAAGTACAGAAACCGGGGAAGGTGCGCGATACCTTCATCGGACTGTCACAAGAGAGCGCAGCTTTGGGCCGAAAATTGGGTATAGAATTCAAGGAAGACATCGTGGAGTACAACCTCAAAGTAATAGACAAACTCGCCCCTGAAAGTACCGCCTCCATGCAGAAAGATATGGCCAAAGGACATCAGAGCGAAGTACAAGGCTTGTTGTTCGACATGATTACGGCTGCAGAGGAACAAGGGATTGAGGTGCTGACGTATAGGATGGTGGCGGAGAAATTCAAATAAACTGCCACGATGAACTGCCAAACGAGATAATTTCATACCTTTGTCCCGAACAACCCCGTAATTCAGTAATTTAATTCTTCATAAATATGTTATCACTACTCACCATCAACTGGAACCCCGACCCCGAACTATTCAACTTCTTCGGCATATCCATCCGCTACTACGGACTGTTATGGATTATCGGTCTTGCTCTTGCCTACTTCATCGTGCAACGCCAGTATAGCGACCGCAGAATAGACGAAAAGAAATTCGAACCTCTCTTCTTCTATTGCTTCTTCGGCATACTGATAGGCGCACGACTGGGCCACTGCATATTTTACGACTGGGCATACTACCAAGACCACTTCGTTGAAATGATTCTCCCCATCAAGCAGACCGCCGCAGGATGGAAAATGACGGGTTACACCGGCCTTGCCAGCCACGGCGGCACGCTGGGCCTGATTATCGCCCTTTGGATGTACTGCCGCAAGACGAAGATGCACTACATGGACGTGCTCGACATGATAGCTGTTGCCACTCCCATCACCGCCTGCTGCATCCGCCTTGCCAACCTGATGAACTCCGAAATCATCGGCAAACCGACCGACATGCCCTGGGCATTCATCTTTGAACGCGAAGACATGCTGCCCCGCCATCCGGCACAGCTCTACGAAGCCATCGCCTACTTCATCTTCTTCCTGGGGATGGTCTGGCTATACAAACGCGGACAGAAAAAACAAGAAACCAAACTTGAAACAGACTTCAGCACCACCAAGCGGAAATCAACCGCCGTGCAAGCCGAGGCTTCCCTACCCTATCACCGCGGTTTCTTCTTCGGCCTCTGCCTGACGGAAATCTTCCTCTTCCGTTTCTTCATCGAGTTCCTGAAAGAAAACCAGGTGAACTTTGAAGACAGCATGTCGCTGAACATGGGCCAATGGCTCAGCATCCCATTTGTCATTATCGGGGTGTATTTTATGTGTTTCTACGGAAAGAAAGCTTCCAAATAAACATTTAGGCCCTACATAAGCAACATACCTACCCCTTTCATCTGTGTAGATTTCTCTACTTTTACGGCATCGAAACAACAACCGTAAATCATATATTTATCATGAAAGAGAAACAACTGATGAAAGGGGCAGCTTTTATGCTGCTAGCAGCAACTGCCATCCCGCCCGCACATGCCCAACTGAAAACAAATGCCGGCGTGCAATACCTGCTTTCCCAGTCGAAAGACATGAGCCAGGATTTTCTGGACCTCAGCAACACCTATTTCTTTGCCGACAGCCTGGTATCGTTCGACACCTCCACCGGCAAGGGGACTGTCCAGTGGAAACGCCAGCAACTGATGCCCCGCCAGGCATTCAATGCAAACACCTACCTGCACCAGCCCCTCCAGTCGCTGGACTTCCCGGAGACGGCCTACGACAACAATCCACAACTGACGTTCACCGTCGAACCGGTCAGCGAACGTACCCTCCGCATCCGTATGCTTACCTCGCCCATCGTACCGAAAGAAGATGCCGATGACCCCATGCTCATAGGAAAGCCTGCCGACGGACGCTCCTTCTGGAAAGCCGAGAAGACGGATAAAGGTACCCTGTACACCTCCCGATACGGCAGCCTGCTCATCGAGAATTACCCCTGGCGCCTGGTGCTGAAAGATGCCGACGGACGCCTGCTGACACAGACTCGTTGCTGGAGCGACAACGACTCCACACAGGTCAAGGTACCTCCATTCAGCTTTATCAAGCGCGGCTCGGACAACTCACGCAGCATCAATCCTGTATTCAGCCTCGCGCCGAACGAGAAAATCTACGGTTGCGGCGAGTCTGCCACCGCACTGAACAAGGCCGGACAGAAAGTCAACCTCTTTGTCACCGACCCACAAGGGCCCGAAACCCCGGATATGTACAAGCCCATACCCTTCTTCTTCAGCAACCGCGGCTACGGCATGTTCATGCACACTTCCGCCCCCGTGACCTGCGACTTCGGCTGTTCCTACATCGGAGCCACCAAACTCTTCATGGCAGACGAAGCGATGGACATCTTCATCTTCCTGGGTTCGCCGAAGGAGATGCTGAGCGAATACACCGCACTGGTAGGACGGCCCGAAATGCCCCCCTTGTGGAGCTTCGGCACCTGGATGAGCCGCATCACCTACTTCAGCGAAGCAGAGGGCCGCGATGTAGCCCGGAAACTGCGTGAGAACAAGATACCGAGCGACGTCATCCACTTCGATACCGGTTGGTTCGGCGTGGACTGGCAGTGCGACTACGCCTTTGCCGCCGACCGCTTCGACAATCCCCGGCAGATGCTCACCGACCTAAGGTCACAAGGCTTCCGCACCTGCCTCTGGCAACTCCCCTACTTCACTCCGAAAAACAAGTTCTTCCCCGAGCTGGTGGAACGCGGTCTGTACGTACGCAACGGTAAGGGGCAGCTCCCCTACGAGGACGTGGTGCTGGACTTCACCAACCCCGAAACCGTACAGTGGTATCAAGAGAAGCTCGGCAACCTGATTGAAATGGGTGTAGGCGCCATCAAAGTAGACTTCGGTGAAGGTGCTCCGCTGGATGCCATCTATGCCAACGGCCGTAGCGGACTATACGAACACAACCTCTATCCCCTGCGCTACAACAAGACCGTGGCCGAGGTAATCAAGAAGATACACGGTGAAAACATTATCTGGGCACGTTCCGCATGGGCAGGCTCACAACGCTATCCATTGCACTGGGGCGGTGACGCCGCAACCACCGAAACCGGTTTCGAGGGAACCATCCGCAGCGGCCTCTCCATCGGACTGAGCGGATTCTGCTTCTGGAGCAATGACATAGGCGGCTTCGTGACCCAAAGCCCCGAAAGCCTCTACCGCCGCTGGCTGCCCTTCGGCTTCCTCACCAGCCACAGCCGCGTGCACGGAGCACCTCCCACTGAGCCGTGGTACTACGGGAAAGAGTTCACAGACTATTTCCGCCGTTGCGCCGAGCTGAAGTACAAACTGATGCCCTATGTATACGCACAATCCAAAGAGTGCACCGAGAACGGCTGGCCGATGCTCCGCGCCCTGCTGCTGGAGTATCCCGACGACCCGGGTGCATGGCTGGTAGAGGACGAGTACATGTTCGGCTCCAATCTCCTCGTGGCCCCCATGCTCGAAGAGGGCAGCGGACGGGATGTCTACCTCCCCGGACGGCAGAAATGGATAGACTACCAGACCGGAAAGGTGTATGCTCCGGGATGGAACCATATTGAATGCGGCACCCTGCCCATCGTCATTCTTGTAAAGGACGGTTCGGCCATCCCCCATATCCCCGTGGCACAATGCACAGACCAGATGAAGTGGGACAAGATTACGTGGAAGAAGTATCTGGCAGACGAAAAGAAAGCTGAAGGATTGCTCTGCCTGCCGCAGGACGGACAGTTACAACGGATATCAATCCCATAACCGATATATCAAACACATTAAACCCTAATACCCCATGCGAAACAAGTTATTGTTCCTCGCCTTGCCCCTGCTATTCGGCTTACAGGCAAGCGCACAACACACACAAGCCTTTCAAGATACCACGCTCACCGACGAACAGCGCGTGGAACATCTTCTTTCCATCCTGACATTGGATGAAAAGATAAACCTTCTTTCCACCGACCTCGGTGTCCCCCGCCTCAACATTCCCCGTTGCGGACACTACGAAGGACTGCACGGGCTGACCCTCGGCGGGCCTGCCATGTGGGGCGGACGCCAAAGAACGGAAGACGGGAAAGTAGTCCCTACCGACTGCCCCACCACCATATTCCCCCAGTCCTACGGTCTGGGCTCCACATGGGACACCGATTTGGTGCAGAAAGTAGCGGAACAAGCCGCTGAAGAAGCCCGCTACTACATGCAGACCACCGGTAACAAGCGTCATGCCCTCGTGATGCGCGCTCCGAATGCCGACCTTGCCCGCGACCCGCGCTGGGGACGTACCGAGGAGAGTTTCGGAGAAGATGCTTTCCTCACCGCCCAACTCACCATTGCCAGCGTACGCGGCCTGCAAGGCAATCATCCCCGCTACTGGAAAACTGCCTCTCTGATGAAACACTTCCTTGCTAATAGTAACGAGGACGGACGGGACAGCACTTCCTCCGACTTCGACACGCGGCTGTTCCATGAATACTACGCTTATCCTTTCTATAAAGGCATCACCGAGGGAGGCAGCCGTGCCTTCATGGCCGCCTACAACAGTTGGAACGGCATCCCCATGTCCATCCATCCCTGCCTCGAAGAGATTACCCGCAAGCAATGGGGCAACAACGGTATCATCTGTACGGACGGCGGTGCCCTGAAACTGCTGATTGAAGCGCACAAGAGTTTTCCGAGCTTTGCGGAGGGTGCCGCTGCCGTAGTAAAAGCCACCACAGGACAATTTCTCGACGCATACGTTCCTTACGTCAAGGAAGCTCTGGAAAAGGGATTACTGACCGAAGTCGACATCGACAAGGCTATCCGCGGGAACATCTTCGTCGCCCTCAAGCTCGGCTTGCTGGACGGGGACAACTCCCGTAACCCTTATCTCTCCATCGGAAAGGACAGTACGGAGACACCGCCTTTCATGACAGCAGAAGCCCGCAGGCTGGCACGGGAAGTCACCGCCAAGTCCGTGGTGTTATTGAAAAACAAAAAACTCCTGCCACTCGATGCCGGAAAGCTGCGTAAAATAGCCGTTATAGGCCCGTATTCGGACAAAATCGTGCAAGACTGGTATAGTGGTACCCCGCCTTACGAAACAACGATTCTGAGTGGCATACGCAATGCTGTGAAAGAAGGAACCGAAATCATCCACGCCGAAGACAACCGCATGGGCCAGGCAGAAAAGGCTGCTGCAGCCGCCGACGTTGCCATCGTGTGTGTAGGAAACCATCCTTACGGCACGCGTGCGGACTGGAAGTTCTCTCCCGTCCCCAGTGACGGCCGCGAAGCCGTGGACCGCAAATCGCTGATGCTGCCCGATGAAGACTTGGTGAAGCTGGTGCTCAAGGCCAATCCCAATACCATACTGGTGCTCGTCAGCAGCTTCCCCTACACCATCAACTGGAGCCAGGAGCACGTGCCTGCCATCGTCCACATCACCCACTGCAGTCAGGAGCAGGGCAACGGACTGGCCGACGTACTCTTCGGCAAGGTGAATCCAGCCGGACGTACCGTACAGACGTGGGTGAAAGACATCACCGACCTGCCCGACATGATGGACTACGACATCCGCAACGGACGTACGTATATGTACCACCAAGGCCCTGTGCTCTATCCTTTCGGCTATGGTCTGAGCTATTCCGACTTTACGTACGAGAAGATTGAATCCGTCAAGCAAGACAAGAAGAACATCCGCGTGACGGTATCAGTGAAGAATACCAGCGGACGCGACGGAGAAGAAGTCGTACAGCTCTATGCCAGCTATCCGGACTCCAAAGTGGAACGTCCTTCCAAGCAGTTGCGCGCCTTCAGGCGTATCCCCATCAAGGCCGGCGAAACCCGGAAAGTGACGCTTACCGTGCCCAAAGAAGAGCTCGGCTATTGGAACGAAGGAAAGCAGATGTTCGTTGTAGAACCCGGAACGGTGAAGCTGCTGATAGGGGCTTCATCGGAAGATATACGGTTGGAGGGAAAGATCAGGCTATAAGAATGAAAAAGCCATCCCTTAACATACCGACTATAAAAATTAGCGAGTTATGCCACAACAACGTGGCAAACCCGCTAATTACATATTTGCAAGCATAAATGAAGTACAAGGTCACTTTACAATAAACTCATATCTTCCTGCCGCCAGTTCCACCACCCGTACATTCTCGGCCTTGTCAGGTAAAGTGAGTGTAGCTGTACTGTTAGCGGGCACTGTAACTTCATAATGCACACATTTCCCTTTCCATTCCCAGCGAGAAACAATTTCACCGTAAGGCGACCGATGACGAGCTTCAAACCGTTTCAATCCCTTTATGAAATGGGGACGGAGCAGAATGTTTTGAAAACCAGGTTGCACGGGATCAGGGAAAATACCTCCCAGCCCCTTGTAGAACCAAGCACCTATTTCACCGAACATCATATGATTGTCCGAGATGTCACGAGTAGCCTGCAAATCCCAGTTCTCGAGCAGCGTAGTGGCACCGTTCACCATCCACCAACCCCATGAAGGATAAGTGTCCTGTACAGCCACCTTATAAGCTGTTTCAGCATAACCATTTTCGCTGAGTGCATTCAGAATAGCTTTAGCTCCTAATACACCCACATCCAAGTGAAAACCGTCCTCCTCTACCTTATGTGCCAAGTTAGCTGCCACTTTTCCTATCAACTCTTCGGGCACAATCTTCCATTGCAAGGGAACACTCAATTCGGTTTGTGAACCTTCGGCATAGATGCCTGTTTCTCGATTCAGGAACTTATCATTGACAGCTTGCTTTATCTCCTCCGACAAGGCATTATAATATTCGTAATCGGCCTGTTTGCCGAAGAGTTTGGCAGCAGCGGCCAAAATCTTGGTATCTACATAAAAGTAGACCGAGGAAGTCAGCTCTTTATTGGATTTTGACTTCACCGGCACCCAGTCTCCGCGCCCCCACGTAGTGAGATGATTGTTAGAGATACGCTCCACATAATCCACATAACGTTTGATGCTCTCGTAACAATCGCTCAAGGGCTTGCTATCACCGTAGAAGAGGTAGATATTCCAAGGGATGATGGCAATAGTACTAGTCCAGTCCAGCCCGTTGTCTGTACCATATCCCCATCCACCAGTTGGAATAATATCGGGCAGCACTCCGTTGGGCTGCTGTTCGTCACGATGGTCGGCCAACCATTTTTCGTAAACGGTAATTCCATCAAAGTTATAAAATGCTGCCTCAATGGCAAAATGACCGTCACCAGTCCAACCGTTCTTCTCGCGCTGAGGGCAATCGGTGGGGTAGCCCATCAGATTGGAAAGGTAAGAGTGATTGGCAGCATGGAGCAGCTTGCCTATCAGTGGGCTCGAAGATTCCAAGCTACCTACTGCCGGCACATCACTGTGCATGAAGTAAGCAATCAAGCTGTTTTGGTCAAGCTCAATAGGCTTATCTGCCACTACCTCCACATAACGAAATCCCTTGTAATTAAATCGGGGCATGAACTCATCCTCTTCTCCACTCAGAATGAGAATGTCCGTCTGAAAAGGGTCTTTCTCCTTATCGCCTCGAAAGTAGACATCAATGTTCGAGAGATCGAGGCGGCCATTTGGATGTAAGCGTTCGCCATGTTTGATTCTGACCTCCGTTCCCCGTTCACCCGAAACATGAATACAAGTCACACCGGACATATTTTGCCCGAAATCATAGATGTATGTTTTCTCGTCCACTTTGCGGAAAGAGACGGCGGGGAAAATCTTTACATTACGGATGGGATGTACTTGCTGGGCAGTGACATTGGAAGAAGGTACACTCCGATAGGCTACTCCGCGCCACTTGGAATCATCGAATTCCGGAGTGCTCCATCCTTTCTGCTCCAGACGTGCATCGTAGTGCTCGCCAGTATAGATACTATTAAAAGTGATTGCACCCGACGCTGTCCGCCAACTGAGATCGGTGGGAATAGTCTCCACGCTTCCATCGGTGTAAGTAATGCGCAAGTCCAGACAGAAAGCGGGACGGTTGCGCCAAGGGGCACGGTCGAAGTCCCACACTGCTTTGGATTGATGGTTATACCAGCCGTTACCCAAAAGTACGCCAATAGCGTTGTCACCATTCTGTAATTGTGAAGTCACATCATAAGCCACATACAAGTTGCGGCGATCAAAGCGGGTATAAAGAGGGGCAAGGCAGTGGTCTCCTACCTTCTCGCCATTGATGTAAAGCTCATATAGTCCAGCAGCGGCAATATAAGCACGCGCTGACTTTACCTTTTTGCCGGTCTTGAACTCTTTTCGGAAGTAAGGGGCAGGCCCATAATGAATATCCTTGCCATCGCCAATCCAAGCACCTTGCCAATGTTGCATCCCCATCATGCCCGTTTCAAAGTAAGAGACAGGAGAAGCAGTCTCCTTATATTTCATGTCACTGCAGATTACTTTCCAATAATATCTAGTGAAAGGCTGCAGTTTTTTGCCCGCATAGGCCACAAGCAGATTACGGGAATCGTTCTTTCCACTATCCCACATCCTGCCACAGCCATTGGCCACATTCAACGAGTCTTCGTCTACCACAATCCGCCAGGAAGTCTGCACAGCTCCCTGCCTACCATCTTCCATCCGCCAAGAAAGGCGTGGAACGGGATTATCCAAACCTATAGGTCTGTCAAGATGTTCGCTCCTCAGATCAACCAAACGAACCGGAGTCTGCCCTTGTACAGTAATGCAAGCAAAGAATGTGAATAGAAGCAGTATATTTCTTTTCATAACTCCATTGTTTATCTATTCCGTAGTAATCACCAGTTCCTTGCCCTCCCTCAGTTGGTCATGGGTGATAAAGTAACCGTCAATCTTTTTACCGTCATAAGTAATGTCAATAATCTTCTTGCCGCTTCCTTTCTTCACAATCGTAAAGGGACGGCCATTCAGATTGAACGTCACTTTATCGAACAAGGGAACAGTAACAATATATTCAGGATCGGCAGGCGAATAAGTGTAAAGTCCAATAGCATTGAGCACATACCACGAAGACATCTCGCCGGCATCATCCATCCCTGCATAAGCCAGCTTGTCGGCACCCATGTCATAGTAGTGGTTCATCAGGCTGTCGAGAATGCATTGGGCTTTCTCTTGTTTGTCTATGAAATAATAGGTGTAAGGAATGCTGTGTCCCGGCTGGTTTCCGTGGCAATAGTTTCCGATGAATCCGGTCAGGTTGTGGGCCTCGTAACCTCTCCACGGTTCGCTGAATAAGGAATCCAGTTTAGCCTCCACCGCCTCTTTACTGGGATAGAGCTTAATCATGCCTTCGGGGTCGTGGGGGGCGAAGAAGAGGGCGTTCCATGCATTGGCCTCACGGTACATGTACTGGTAATAGGGATAATACGGATCGAAATCCTGAATCCAGCTACCATCGTCAATCTTACCTCTCCAAAAGCCGGTAGAGGGGTCGAATAGCGTCTTGTAGTTGTTGGAGCGTTCCATCATCAGCTTGTAGTTGGCTTCATCTCCCAGCTCCTTGGCTACCAAGGCTACGGCATAGTCATCGTAAGCATATTCCTGGGTCTTGGTCACAGCCCCTTTGTATTCGTCCCATGTGGGTACATTCACTGTGTCTTTTTCAGCAATCCAACCTCGCTCCATATACTCATCCAAATAGCGACGTCCTCCTTTACCGGGCACCGTAGCATTTTTCAGAATCAACTTATAAGCACGCTCCAGATCGAAATCATGCAAACCACGCAACCAAGAACCAGAAATAAAAGTGGAAGCGTGATCACCATGGAAGAAGGTGGGCATGTAGCCGTCACGCTTCTCACCTTTGTCAATAATAGACCTAATGATGTCAGTAGTCACATCGGGAGAAATCATACCTATGAGTACCAGTTTGTTGCGATAATCGTCCCAAAAAGAAGGGTCAGTGTAATAGTGGAAGCCGTTATTCACTACTTCGCCACGGACATCAGTATATTCATGATTCACATCACTACGCAAAGCCGGCCATTTAAAAGCATGGAAGAAAGTAGAATAAAACAATCTCTTTTCACGTTCCGTGCCACCTGCAACTTGAATCTTGGAGAGGAGTGCTTCCCAAGCCGCATCAGCTTCTTCTGCCACTTGTGCAAAACTTTTGTTCAACATTTCGGCCTTCAAATTCATTTGAGCATTCTCTATACTCACAAACGAGAAACCAGCCTTCACTTCCAAAGGTTCAACACCTTTGCTGTCGATAAAACGCAGCACAGCCACCTCATGTTTGTCGTCTTTTACCATTTCCACTTGGCCTATTTTATAGTTGGTCTTAGCGTAAAAGTAGATTTTACCGTCGCCATCCTGATAACCCGTGAACGTATTATCGTCAACCTTCTCAATCTTCCAATCACGGACATCATTATTAGAACGGCGGATGTCTACCAATAACGACTTATCGTCGCCCTTGGCGAAAGTATATTTATGGTAGGCACAACGCAAGGTACTGGTCAACTCGGCGTTCACTTTATAGCGTTCCAGATAAACTTGGTAATACCCCGGATGCGCAGATTCCTTCTCGTGACTAAACCCGGAGCAATAATTACCCGGAGCGATAGTTCCCACCACTGGCAACATGGGGACATGCAACAAGTTCCAATGCCCTTTAGCAGTATGTGAAAAACCATAAATCACAGTGTCCTCATATTGATAGCCCGCACCGCTACGAAACTGTGTAACGGGGCTGAGCTGCACCATTGCGTTGGGCAAGGTAGCACCCGGATAAGTTTCCGCACCCCATGTACGTGACTTTATTTTGCGCGTATACCCTAAGTCCTCAGGCTCCCACAAAGTAGCCGTACCCAAGAAAGGATTGACATATTCGGTTAATTTCTTCTGCGTACCGCCACAGCCCGTCAGAACAATCAGGGTGAACAGTAGAAATAAATATTGATTCTGTTTCATCTTTTGTGTTTATTTTATATAAAAAACTGTTGTCTCTAAAAACATTATTTCCAAAATAACTGCCAATTAAAACTGGCTCTAAAAAAAAATGTGCCGAAACCCAATAACCAGATTGAGTTTCGACACACTTTTAATTGCTAACTTATTTCAGGCTCTTTTCAAAGAGAGCTTTGGCTTCAATCAAAGTACAACCACTTGTCTGCGTAGTCAGATGGTTGTTGCCGCTATTGTTCATTGCCCAGTTAGTATTATACAGCAAATCAAGTTTATTGATTCCCTTTCGCCACAAGATTTCAGCATTATTGTTAAAGAAAGTGATGAATTTCTTCTTATATATGGGGTCCAAATTCGGTTCCATAATCAACTGCACATAATAACGCATGAAAATACCCTTAAACAAACCTCCGTCACCATCGCCTTCATCACGAAGTAAATTATTTCCAGTATCTATCATGCTGCTATTACTGATAGCGAAATTGGCAGCCTTACGAGCATCTTTCAAATAGGACTCTTCTCCTGTGATCTTATACAGTTCATAAGCAGCACCCAAGAATGTACCTTGGTTATAAGAAAGAGAAAGTGTACTCAACTCACCCGTCTCACCGTTCACATTATCATAGATGGCGCCGGTAGCAGGGTTAAATAAATTTTCACGCTCCCATTTATAAATATTGACAGCCCAATCCAAATCCTCCTGATTCCCGTTAATACGGTAAAGACGAGCAGCAATCAAAGCAGCAGGGCCGTTGGAACAAGCATTTTTGCTCCATAGCTGGTCGTGAGTCCAAGCAATGCCACCACCTGCGTAATCGTTCCAACCGGTCTTGATTTCATTCCACATCTCTTGAGAAGTTTCCAGATACTTGTTTTCATCAGTAACTTCGTACAAGCGAATCATGGTGAGAGCAATCCACTCCATATCATCATAAAAGTTGTTCCAATAACTGCCACCGTTCTTTGCCTTGATACCGACATACCATTTGTCGAACAAGTCGCTGTACTTGCTATCTCCGGTACGATTGTAAGCATCTATCATCACATCCATAGCATGAGCCTGCGGCCAATAATGGAAATCCTTGATTGAACCGTCATTCCCGTAGTTGAAATAATTCTCTTCCGTATTCCAGAAACGATCTATCAGGGTCACAGAACTGCTATCGGCAGCCGCATCCCAATCTATGGTGTAAAGCCCCTTATCATACATATACTCATCTTCTATCTCGCACGATTGAAGTGCCAAAAGAAGCAGGGGCAGACAAAATAATATTTTTTTCATAATCTCTCCTTAAATTAGTTGGCCAATTCCACTTTATGAGTATAGTTCTCCACATTGAATATCACACTAATCTTGGTGATGGCACCCGGATTGTGGCCATCGGCCGCACCATCGAATTCATTGTTCAGTTTCCACTTCTGATCCCATTGGTTATCAGGAGTCTCCATAATGTAGAAATAAGGATCTTCGGGAGTAGCCGCACCAGGATTAGAGTCTGTAGTATTCTTGGTTCCCCAATACTGTATACTACCATCAGCATAAGTCATCAAGAACTTATAGCGTTGGTCGCGCCCCCATCCTTCTTGCTTGAACTCAATTTTATCCTGACCGCAGAACACACCGTTTCCAACATAAGGCAATTCAAAAGTTGCGGCACCACTCGGACAGAAGTAGAATTCCATCTTACTTACTTCCCTGACGGTTACAGATGCAATGGAGAAATCCATCTCAATGCGGTAAACTCCCGTCTTTTCTACGGTTGTCTCGCCTTCGCCTTCCATAATCTTATTGCCATTGATATAAAACACCTTGGCACCTTCGGCTGCTCTATCTACCAGTTTGTAAGTCTTTCCGCCTTCCAACTTCGTAAAGACTTCGAACTTATCCTTTTCGGGTGAAGCACACGCCACAGCCTTAGAAGCATCCATACCACCTTCAGTAGCACTTCCGGTCAAGTAAAGCTGTGCCGGAATCTCTTCAAATCCCACCAAGCGAGTGATGGTGAGCTTCTTGCTTTCCTTTGCCATTACAGAATTCAAACCTCTGGAAGCCATTACTGTCCAAACAAGTGTACCCGTCTCACCACTGTTCAATCCGGCAGCCGCACCAACCTTGTTCAATGTCTTGTGGCTGATGGTAGCATAGCTCAAAGAACCGCCATTGTCAGAAAGCACTTTGTAAATAGGCTTAGAAAAATCTCCACCTTCTTTATCGAATACCACTTCATAAAGAGGGGCACCGCTATCTTCAGCCTTGGCCGACTCCCATTCAAAGAACAGGCTGGCGCTGGCCGACGATTGCAAGACTACTTCCTTGCCGTCAGTGGGTTCATACAACTGATTTACTGAGGAAACTTTGGAATCCTTGTATTCCATGTCTTCCGTACAAGACGTAGCAAAGAGGACTGCCGAAAAAAGAGCTATTGTTGAGAATATTGTTTTCATTGTTCTATTGTTTTTAATGAGTTTAGATACACGTTAATTTCCATATCCTGGATTGTTAGGCGCCAGATTGGGATTCAAATTGATTTCACTGATAGGAACTGCCCAAAGGTAATCTCTTGCCTCTTCGAACTTGCGAGTGTCAAGCTTATTCTCGTCCACGAAGCTTGCACCGCGCACCTTGCCCGACAAGTATTCGTTGCCAGCCTTCCAACGCTTAATATCATACCAGCGCAAACCTTCCATCGCCATTTCTACACGACGTTCGTCGCGAATAATCTGCCTCATCTCTTCCTTGCTCTTTCCGGCAGGAAAGTTCAAGGCTGCATCGGCAGTGAATCCGGCACGTTCGCGGATGGGACGGATGGTCTTGTTCCATACCGCTTCAGTCATACCGCTTGTTTCGTGAACAGCCTCAGCATACATCAGCAAGATGTCAGCATAGCGCATAGTGATGATGTTCATACCGGAATTCTGATCACCGGAAGCCTGCGGATTATAATACTTACGGGTGAAATAACCGGTAGAAGTGCCGTTTCCACCACCATCGTAGGCATCGGTTCCCGAACCCGGACGAATGTTGATGACTACGTCTTTACTGCCATCGTCCACATTGCCACTCCAGTCATAGCCATCATAAATGATAGTAGCGGTGAGACGTGGGTCACGGTTGTCGTAAGGATAAGCAGGGTTATAATCTGTCCCGGCTTCACTGATAGTCTTTCCACTAAGCATCAGATAAGTATCTACCAATGATTGTTGCGGCACACGGTTCACGGCACGTCCGCCTCTTGACAAAGGAATCATGTCTACCATCTCACCCCAAGTAATCAAATTGGGTACATAAGAACGGTCCATGATAATCTCTTCATTATACTCATTGGCTTCATCAAAAAGCCCGGCATAATCAGGAAATAAGGCATAAGTACCATATTCGCCCTGTTTGTTCATCAGATTGTCGCAATAAAGCATCACATTGTTCCAGTCGCTATCCATCAAGTAGACACGAGCCTGCAAAGCACAAACGGCACCTTTAGTAATTTTGCCCTTGTCTTCTTCGGGCAATTGGTCGCGAGTGGGAAGCGCATCCTTGATGTCTTCCAATTCTTGGTGAATGAAGCTGATAATGGTTTCGCGGTCTGTACGACTTACACTCCGCGATTCTTCCAGCGTGATGTCCTCCGTAAAGAAAGGTACTGCACCATAAAGGTTAGTCAGACGGAAGTAGAGGCTTGCACGGATATAGCGTATCTCGGCAATCATACGTGCTTTAACAGATGCGTCCATGTTGGGTACCAGATCCACCTTTTCAAGGAACACGTGGCAGGTCTTTATGCCTCCGTAAAGGTCTTTCCATTCATTCTTGAAGATGTCGAGCGAGGGAGTAGCCATACCTTTGCGAATGGCACGTTGGTCGTCCACACTGCGACCGTCGTAAGCATTGTCACTCAAACTTTCATCGCTCCACATACGGCCTGCATTGTACATCTGGCTGTAAGCCATGTTCACCACATACTGGGCTTTGGTGGTGGAAGTCCAATAAGAGTTATCCGTAAATTTGTTTGTCGGTGCGTTCTCCATCTCGTTGCAACTGCAAAGCATCAGAACAGCCATTCCGGCAAAAGCTATATATTTTCTTAGTCTCATAGTTATCTGTTGTTTTTAGAATTCAATGTCTATACCGAAACCATAGTAACGGAGCGTCGGGTAGTTTCTACCAGAATTGGCGCCACTATTACCCATCTTAGAGTCGAACTCAGAAGATTCAGGGTCAATAAACGAGTTATTACTGAAAGTCAGCAAGTTTTGTCCGTTGACATAGATACGTGCCTTTTCCATGCCCACCTTGCGGCTCCATGTTTTGGGGAATGTGTAACCAATCTGCAAGTTCTTCAGACGCAGGTATTTTCCATCCATCAAGAATAGGTCGGAACCTTGTCCGTTTCCGTAGTTGTTTCTGTTGGAAGTAGAACCCGGAGCAGTAAGTCTCGGCCAACGTGCATCGGTGTTGGTAGGAGTCCAGAAATCCAGTTGATGCTTATAGATATTATAAGAGTAATTGGCGTGGAACGGTTCAATCAATTCACCACGAAGCATCATGTCACGCTTGCCCACACCCTGCCAGAACATACCGAAATCGAATCCTTTCCATTCTACATTGTAGTTGAAACCGAAAGTAAGACGAGGGAAGGCATTACCCAAGATAAACTTATCCTTCGAGTCGATGACACCATCTTCGTTACGGTCTACAAACTTCACGTCACCCGGCTGTACCTTTCCACCTACAGGAATAGCCGATGCCTCAATCTCCTCGTAGCTTTGGAAAAAGCCGTCCATCTTGTAACCGTAGTAAGACTCCAACGGACATCCTTCACGGGTGATACGGCTCAACTCCTCTATTTGTGAGATTCTTTCGTGACCAGGGTACTTCAGCACTTCATTCCAAGAGTCACCAAGATTGAAGTTGAAGTTATGATTTGCAGCTCCCGTTTTCAAACGATAGTTGATAGAGAGGTCCCAACCTTGATTCTGCATCTCACCAATGTTGTCCATCGCCATATCCGTACCGAATACCGAAGGCACAAGGGGCTTCATTAAAATGTCGCTCGTACGCTTGTAGAAATAGTCGAACGTCACATTCAAAGCGTTATTGAAGAACGAAGCGTCTACACCCACGTTGAAGGTTTTGGTCTTTTCCCAAGTCAAATTATCCTTACCTAACTTAAAACCTGCGCCCGATACTGTCTGGTTGTTGTATGCGTAAGAGTTGTTGTACAGTTCGTAAACAGTAAAACGGTCATAAGTACCAATAGACTGGTTACCCAAGATACCAAAAGAAGTACGCAGTTTCAAGTCACCCACACGTTCCTTGTAAGCCTGCATAAAGTTCTCCTCGCTCAAACGCCAGCCTAATGAAACAGAAGGGAAGAAACCCCATCGGTAGTCTTTATGAAACTTGGAAGAAGCGTCATAACGGAAGCTGAATTCTGTATAATATCTGTCAGCGTAAGAATACCCCACACGTCCCAACAGAGAAGTCAGACTGGTACGGTTGGATTCATCTACAAATGTTTTTCCTGTGATGTTTCCCACAGTACTATTGGTAATGTCTGTACCGATACCCAAGTCGGGATCTACCCCCTTCTTCTCAATCTCATTGCTAGACGAAGTAAACGATTCATTGGTTACTCCAAAAAGCCCGCTGACATTGTGTTTACCGAATGTCTTGTTGTAATCCAACAAAAGTTGGCTATTAATAAGGTAAGCCGTATGATTCCAGTTACTGGTCCGATAGTCAGTATCTTTCACTGGACGTGGTTCGGTAGCCTCTTCATTCAAGTAATAGGATACGCCCAAATTGCGGGTAGAACGCATGTCGTTTATCACATCCGCACCCAACACTCCACGCAACTTCAATCCGTCAATAAGCCGGAATTCAGCATTGACATTAGCGTTCAGATAATTGTTACGATACTTGTTACGGCCACCAGCTTCCAATGCTCCCAATGGGTTAAATTCAGTCAATACATCATTTAACAAATATCTTCCATCTTCCGATTTCATTTTGTAATAATAATAAGTAGGTACACGGGCGGCATCCACTTCCAAACTCCCACCGGTGGTACTTACACTATTATTACGTGTATAAGCCAAAATAGCATTCAGTTTCAAACGTCCCACTTCCGTGCTAACATTGGTACGAAAATTATAACGCTGCACGCCAAAATCACTGTTGCCCACATAATTACTTTCCTGGTCATAATAACCCATGGACACCATGTAAGTAGTTTTATCACTACCTCCAGATACGCTTAGATTGTAATTCTGCTGTAAGGCTGTGCGGACTATCTGATCAAAAAACCAGCTTTCTTCATTTTGATGGGCAGCCAGGTCACGGATTTGATCGGGTGTATACAAAGGAGCCTCTCCAGCATTGGTGGCAGCTAAATTGCGCAAAGTAGCGTTCTGATAGCCTTTCACCGGAGAAAACAAGATATCCGGATTCTGCCATCCCATCATACCACTTAACCGAACTGTCGCACGCTGGTTCTTCTTACCTTTCTTAGTAGTAACCAAAACTACACCATTGGAAGAACGTGAACCATAAATAGCAGCTGTACCGGCATCTTTCAAGATGGAAATGTTCTCAATATCATTGGGATTCAATTTATCGAAACTACCGCCATCAGCTACCAATCCGTCTATGACAAAAAGCGGACTATTGTCATTCACAGTGCTGATACCACGGATATTAAAGTTAGTCTTACGATCATTAGGATTGCTACTGCGCTGCTGGATAACCACGTTGGGCGCAGCCCCTTGCAAAGCATCTGTCATGTTAGCCACGGGACGGTCTTCGATCATGGAAGCCTTTACCTGGTCTACAGCACCTACGGCACTCTTGCGGGTAGTAGTACCATAACCGATGACAATAACTTCATCCAGCACCTTGGTATCCTCCTTTAAGACAACATTCAATTGTTTTTGATTTTTCACAGCAATTTCCTGAGTGGCATATCCCACATAGGAAAAGACGAGAACATCTTGGGCACTACAAACAATGGAATAGTTTCCATCCACATCTGTAATGGTACCCACACCTTCTTTACCCTTAACAGTAACACTCACTCCAATCAGGCTTTCACCTGTGGCATCCTTAACGGAACCTCTCACCGTGGCATTGTTTTGCTGCACCACAGTAATAGTCTCCGCATGTGCATAAACCGCAGGAGCCTGCGCCAGCATAGTCACAGCAGGCAAGGCAATAAGCCAGAACTTATAGTTCCCACCTATCCGAGCCAGCAATGAATTTACTGTGTACACTCGATTCTTTTTCATATTCTTTAAGATTAAACATTATAATAAATCACGATAAAAAAAGGAAAAGAACACAAATAATACCAACTAACAACCAATTCATGCAATTTGTATCCTAATCCTCCTTCCAGCGCACTTTATTGATTTTAAATAATTCCTGTTTTTACAAGCTGTTCAGCAAATCCACTTTACCCTCGTTCACTAATTTCAAAATCAATTCTCCAAACAGCGTATTCTGCCAAGCAAACCATGCACGGGTAAAGTTAGTGGGGTCATCCTTGTGGAAAGACTCGTGCATGAATCCCGTACCGGCATCCGTATCCATCAGCATTTTGATACAAATCTTTATCTCCTCATCATTCTGGCTGGTGAATGCCTTCATCATGATACTCATAGGCCATACCATATCATAACCAATGTGCGGACCTCCGATACCTTCACCGGCTTTACCTTTAAAAAAGTAAGGGTTGCTGCCACTCCACACAAAGCGGCGTGTATTCTGATAGATAGGATCGTTTACGTCCACATCACCCAAATAAGGCATAGCAAGAAGGCTGGGTACATTGGCATCGTCCATTAACAGATGATTGCCGAATCCATCTACTTCAAATGCATAGATTGTCCCAAACTCAGGATGATTGTAAGTGGCATATTTCTTCAGGGCTGCCTCCACTTCGGCTGCCAAATCGGTGCATTCTTTGGCCAAGGATGTTTCCTTGTTTACTTCCGTCAGAATTTCAGCAGCCTTTCTCAGAGAAGAGACAGCGAAAAAGTTGGAAGGGACCAGGTACTGAAGCGTAGTGGCATCGTCCGATGGGCGGAAAGCGGAAACAATCAGTCCCACCGGTTTGACCGGAGCACCCAAGCCGTCGTTATTCAGCGTATCCAGAGCACGTTCCGTCTTACGTTGGAAACGGTAAGGGCCTACACCGTCCTTACGCTGCTGTTCCTTGAAAGTCTTCAGGATAGCAGTAATTGCCTTCATCCATTCACCGTCGAAGATACTGCTGTCACCAGTTACTTTCCAATACTGGTAAGCCAGACGAAGCGGGTAACAAAGAGAGTCTATCTCCCATTTGCGCTCGTGCAGTTCGGGCTTCATATCTGTCAAGTCAGTCATCCAGTTGCCACCCGTAGGTCCGTCGTTGAAAGCATTGGCGTACGGATCAATGTTGATGCAAAGGAACTGACGGCGAATGACACCTTCGAGCATCTCTTTCAATTGCGCATCATTGTTGGCTAACTGCACATATGGCCACACCTGCGCACCGGAGTCACGCAGCCACATAGCATGGATGTCACCGGTATAAACAAAAGTATCGGGTTTACCGTCCAGCATGCGAAAGTGTACAGTAGTGTCAAGCGTATTAGGAAAGCAATTCTCAAACATCCACGCCAACTTAGGATTGGTAAGCAGTTTCTTCACGCGAACAATCTCAGCTTCCACCGCTTTTGAGGTGAAAAGGCGTTTCTTCATTTTTGGACGATTGCTCTTGTAAGCAGCAGTCATCTGAGCATAGTTCTCCACACAAGTGTTGTCACCTTTCAGGATAAAAGTGTCTGCCTTAGCATAGCCTTGCATACAGAGCATGGCAACAGCGCACAAGGTAATGTTTCTCTTTTTCATTTGGTCTGATTCGTTTTAATTATAAAGACTGATTAGCGAACACGGCCAAACGCGCGTACATCTCTACCATGGCGGCTTGTGTCAGCAGCCATTTACGATTGTCGCGGCTCTTGCCGGTGAAATCAGTATTGAAAAGGCCGTTATCTTCACGGGCATGCGTCCAAGCATAGTCCAGACTGCGGGCAAAGGAATCAAGATAAACCTTGTTACCGTCCACCTGATAGAGTTCCATAAAACCACGCAACATAACGGCGGTGAACCACACATCACCCTTCTTCAGCATATGGAACGGTTCTCCTTGTCCGGGGGTGAATTCCATGAAGAAATAATTATGACAAGCAGCAGCAATCGCTTGCGCATCCTTCAGATACTGCCCATTACCGGTAAGCTGATAGAGCAAAGCAGCCGACTGCATCATCTGACCGCTGTTATAGGCAAATTTGGCACGTCCTATCTCACCGTCCAAACGCATGTTGTCGAAGTAAAGGCAGTCTGTTGTGTCCTGCAATGTTGCTTTAGTCCACTCGTACAAACTCTTCCCTTTCTCAAAATAGGAGCTGTCTTGCGTAGCCTTGAAAAGTTTCAGGGCAAAGACGGAACCAGGGGCGTTGGAACAAGTGTTCTTTGATTCCTTCTTCTGTTCGCACCAATAGATACCTCCTCCCAAACAATCGTCCATACCGCTTTCTATAAACTTCCAGATAAGCTTGGCGCTCTGCAGATAGTTCTCTTGGCTAGTCATCAGATAGACGTCTGTGAAGTCAATGCCGAGCCACACGTTGTCATCGTAAAAGCGGTCGGACAACGGAGCGTCCTTGATGTAAGAAGCATACGCTTTGGGCATACGACGAGTATCGAAATATTCAGCAAGTCCCGGAAGCACTTTCTCATCAAGCAACTTCTGATAGTTCCCGAAATCTTTCTTGTTATCTTTAGTGGCCTCCATCAACGCATTCACTGCGGAGAAGGTACCGGAATAAGGCCACAAATAAGAGTAGAGATTGGGACGGTTCTTCTGTTCCTCGGAAGCCAAATAAGTAGCGGTATAGCCTTCCATGTCCGAAGGATAATTCTCACGCAACAGACAAGTGCCCGGTGCGGAATAGTGAGCATATAAGGAATCAAGTGTTTGTGTAGATC
>ENA-ORTS01000828-ORTS01000828.1-human-gut-metagenome-genome-assembly--contig:-NODE-828-length-23426-cov-3.488939_pt1 | contig 23426 bp, 29 predicted proteins | sample MGYA00241911_ERZ509186 | MGnify/ENA primary metagenome ERZ509186 (study PRJEB26280, sample SAMEA2338852) | human gut metagenome | biome: human gut; feature: human-associated habitat; material: faeces...
CCTCTCTTTCATCATTTGTAAAGTACGATATTGCTAAACTCTTTCTCCTTTGCTTCTTTTTATTTATTTGTCATTTGTGTGATGGTTTTTGTACTACTAAAAAGTCTGTCTACTATAAAACTACATTCTTATCCTTTGTTACATGTTTTAACTACATCTCAATTAAATAACTGCAAGGGAATCACCTCTTTCAAAAGATTTAATACCGAAATTTTAAATACACTAGCTATAATTCATCTCATAAATAAACTCAATAACAAAAATATCTCCAGAAAATACCCCATATTGAGTTGCAGGCTCTGAAATACTGTTCAAAACAGACTTTAAAATCATTTATACCTACAAGACTTAATGAGATACTTTTTATATCAGCTTTTTCATCACTTCTGACTTTTCAAAATATACCTTGCTGCCGAAAGTAAAATTTTCTTATCCTTTACCTCACAAATATCATAATAATCTCTTACTATTCCCTCTGGCTCAAGAGGTTCTGCACCAAATCGGAGTACTTCCCTGTACACTACACCACTCAAATCATATAATGCAAGCAATATAGGTTCACTCTGTGCCGGCTGTAAGATACCTGAGATACATCTGATTGCTCTTATGGTTGGTGCATTTATCAACTGCAGATTTCTAAAATCTAAGTCATAGCTTCTTCCAAGTTCTGTCTCTACAGAAAATAACACCTCCGAAATATTATTGATTTTAACAATCGGGTCAAATTCCATTACTTTATTTGTTACAATCATGACTCTCAAATCGTTCGTTATCTCCAGATACCACGCATCATCTGGCAATACCTCTCTTACTTTGAACTTTCTTGCAATATTCTCAATACTCATCTGCTACCTCCGAGAACAAAAGCCTTATAAGGCAACCTGATACCCCATAAGGCTTTTACATTTAATCTTCTAAGTACTCCTCTGATACTGCCAATCCATAATATAACTGAAACAGTAGAGCATACTCTTTTGGTGTTATATATCCAAGATTTAACGCATCATTGTCAAACAGCACAAAACGCTGTGCTTCTTCCAATGTTTCAATCGTTGTGATTACTGCAACATCTTCTCCTGCTCTCTTTCTTCGTCTTGCCTCTTTTAATATCTCATCTTTCGATAATGAATTCTTCATCACATACATCTTTTGAATGAGATACCCTTCACGAACAGCAGGTCTGACCAAGAGCCACTGCGATGGATATTCCTTGAACACTTGAGGATAAGTCATCACACCAAATAAATCGCCCGTTTCATCCGCCATAGCACGTACCACCTTTCATAAATTATAGTGGCTTGTACTATAGCATCCTTCCAGAGAATTTAAAATAGTCAGTATTTCACAAAGTTGATACCCCATTTGTTGTGAGCTCTGTCAAATTTCTTTTTATCTAACAAAATAGGTAGAGCATCTTCTCTACCTATTTGCTTCTCTATTCCAATTTGAAATCTTCTACCTCTTTTAGATTGCTACAATCTGGAATCATGCTGCCATTTGCATCTGTTAATACCCCAGTATAAGGAATTTTATATCTTTTATATAACTCTTCCAGATTACATCTCACTATCTTGCTCCAATCTCTTCTCCAATCATACAAAGCCATCCTTATAATATCATTGACTGATAAATCATCAAGAATTAAAGTTCTATATGCTACCTCGAAGTTATGGCTTATATAGTCAGTGAATGGGTCAAAACGCAACTCCTGATAATACTCATACTCATAATTCCAAATTGCTTTCCATGCTTCTAATTCTGTCTTAAATACCTTACTTAATTTGAAGCGGTCAACATCAGGACTTGTAATCTTAAAATCCTTCTGCTTAAGACTTTCTAATATCTTATCTGTAAATACCAGTTTCTTCTCAATTATCTCCACCAAAAAGTCATTACACCTTATATCATCTGTTTTCATTACAGAAATGTTATGCTGGGTTGTATTTGGAAATATAATATCTCTTTCCCTCATCTCTTCGTCATAATACTTCGTTGTCTGAGAATCAATAACATTAAGCGTTGTATAGCTTGTTACAATATTCTGCGTTCTTCTCGGTAAGAATGTTTTTATTAACTGCTTTCTTTGCCCTATATACACAACAGCTTTCTTAGTACTCTTTTCATTTTCGATATGTATTGTCTTTGGAAATCCTAGCTTCTCAACAATATTTCTTGACACAATTAACTGAGTGTAATATTCCTCATCCGTATTAATATTCCAAGCACAAATAATAAATACAAAAGGTCTCTCTGCATTATAAAAATAGGTTGTCCTATTTGCACAATCATGTATATTATAAACCTCTGATTTCTGATACCCCATTTGGATTAAAATATCTGTATTCATCAACTCATCCTTGTGAAAAAACTGAAGTCCTTTGTAATTCTCCATCTCAAACATAACTACTATCCTACCTTTCTTTACTCATTTATATCAAAGGTCTCTGTTGAACCTTCGTTTACTCTTTTCAAATATTCTTCCTCAGAGATCTCTTTGCCTGTCTCATCATAGTAAGTCGTATTTATCTTATGAAGATTAACTCCTAAATCTTTAATTGTCTTATTAGAAGTAACTTCTCCATCTGTTAGTGTTTCTACGATACCATTTTTTAAATCTGTAAAAACTAAGCCAATTCTGGCTCTGATATGACTATTGGATATTAAGCAATAAAGAATAAAAAGAACTATTCCACATAACAGGATACTTTTCAAACGCTCCATTACTTTCTTAAAAAAACGACTCTTCTTTACCCCTTTTAAATCCTCATTAATAACTTGCGCTACTGAGTTATCTACTGCATTGCTTATTCTATCTTCTACTAAGCCAGAAACATATGCATCCTGCTGACTTAACCTCTTATCAATAGCTTTTGAGATGCTGCTTACCATCTCTGACTGACTTTTTACAACTGTTGTGAGATTTTCCTGCATACTCTGCATTGAGTCAGCATTCTTCTCTAAGACTTGAGCCTGCTTCAGAATTACATCACTCATAGAGGTCTTTATTTCACTCATACTGGAATCAACAGCATCAAGAACCTGATTGTCAACTTTCTTTTGCTCTTCTTTTATGTGATATAATTCATCTGATGTTGCCACATCACCCAAATCCTCATCCTCAACTTCCTGGGCTTCTATTGGCGTATTGTTACCAGAACTGGCTTTCTCCGTTGCATCCTCAAAAGTCATATTTCCAAAATCAATATCTATTTCATCAGCTTTAGGTTTATCAGACTTAGGAGAATAACTTTCATCGAAATAATCTTCTGTTACTTGTTCTGATACCCCAAGAGGATTAGTCTTTGCAGGTTTATCTCTCTTTCTACCTTTTATCTTCATATTTCTTATTCCTTTCTTAGAAGTGTGTAAGAGCAGATAATATACACTACTCTTGCACTATTCGATTTTTATGCTCAATACATCTTTATACTGACGAAAATAATCAAATTCGCCTTTTTTCAAAGACACTAGCTATAATTTCTCTGAAAAAATAACTTAGATTGACAATAAATCTAAGAAAAAATACATAAAAATAAGGCTTGAATCCTGATTTACCATCTGGACTCAAGCCAATTATATTTAACTCATAAATTTTTAAAGAACTGGCGTCTACTGATTTATCCTGCGCCGACCATGAAGTTCTGGTGTATGAAATGCTGAATCTCCGCTGCAATGCCTCAACAGGTGTTTTCGGACATTCTTAAACTCATCTCCCGACAAATAAAGTCTATTGAGGAAATTGCGAAACTCATATCTATTATTTACCATGTTACTCTTTTTCGGAACTGCTCTATTCATTACCTTTGCTTTTTGAGAAAGAGCCAGACAGAAAACAATATATGCTCTTACGACACCTGCATGGAGAGTTGTGTTGAAAAATCTAAACTCAATCCCTTTATTTGAATAAAAAGAATCAAGGTTTACCATTCTATACCTGCTACAACATTCACTATCCCAACATTGCTCCAACTCTTTCAATGTCTTAGGCTTTTTCTTATTAATCACATGGATTAAACCCTCGTCAACCCTATCACAGTACCTAAAAAGCCGATTATCTGGTATTTGAAATGCTTCTACAAAAATATCTTCCTTTTGAGAAAAGATATTGAGTAGACTCCTCAAAGATTTTGGAGTATGACCTTTTTCAGACACGTGGATATGTATACCACACAATTCAGATGGCTCAGCACCGCCTTTTCTTAAGGCACGAATCACTTCCTGCAATAAAGGAATATCCTGATACCCCAATATTGGACTATTTAACTCACATTTATATTCACTGGATGCACTGACTGCATCACCAAACTCATCTCTCTTCATTGCAACTATACTGCCGTCAGAAACAATCTCCCATTGTCTGCCTTCACTATCTAATAAATCAGTGTCATGTAAAACATTTCCAACGATTTCTTCCGCTCTATGTCGGGTAATATAACTAAATTCAATTTCGATACCAAATTCCTGTTCCTTCATAGCCTCCAGAAAATCATCACGTTCCATAAGCCATTACACCACCCTTTCAAAGTGTGTGTATCTTAGCTCTTTCCGCAGGAATTTGAAATAGTTTAATTTTAACGAAATTCAGCAAGGCAAATACCCCATTTGGTTGTAAGCTCTGTCAAAAATAATACATTCTCAATTGTGTGTTTATCTGACTGTATTAAACTCTGTGGATCTCAATCTAACCGAGAATGTGTGCTGATTTAACCTCTGTGTCCGTTTCTTCTATGATATTATGCGTCTCTGCTTGTGTGCTTTAAAACACATCTTCCGAATGTAAATGTGTGCTTTATTTATAATCTAAACATCTGCAGGAGAATCTTTACCAGTAATTCCGAGAGTTTGTGTGCTTAAATATAACCTTGTACAAATTATTTTTGTATTTTGTGTATCTTAAAAGCAAATAATTATCACAACTTCTCTTGGCATCTCTTAGTACATTTGTCAATAACTTACCCCATGATTGGTACTACTGCTATATTCACAAAACTAAAGCAGACTCTACCTCGTTCATATTTACAAGGCAGAACCTGCTTATGGCATTATCTTTTGTACTTTATAAGCTACTTATCTTTCGTATCAGTTATCTTTTGTACTCTGAAATCGCTTATCATTTGTAAGTAAACTACAATGTATGTTTATAAGCGAGTCCCTTTTATTGGACTACGCAACAAACCGACCATTTTCAAGGATATTTCCATGATTGTAATCCATTCCTCTACTCTCATACTCTTTTTCCAGATTGTAACGTGCAATCAGAACTGCATCATTCGCATAATCGGTAAGTATCTCTCTGATTACATCATCTCCAGTCTTTGTACCAAGAATCAACTGGTCAATCTTTGCATCAATATGACCTCTCATATCATTCAAAGGATTGTAAGCATACTCTCCATAATATCTTTCCTCATATGCTCTTAATTCTTTGATTGCATCAATCTCATTTTCAAAATCTTTTTCGATGTGAATATTTTTCTTAGTTACTTTCACACTAAAACCTGATTGTTTTAACTCCTCAATATCTATATCACTCAAAATTCCATCATTTTCCTCAATGCGAATATAGAATGTACCATCCATGTACATACCCCATGTATAGAGATTTTTCTTATTCTTACTATTCTGTGTAGTGTTACACTCTCTTAAAGACTCCTTAGTGATGAGATTTAAACTCATCTGCTTATGGTCTACCTCTTTACCCTCATGACCACACTTATGGATTGCCAACATTTTATCGTTATACCATACATATGGAACTGCTCTAGTACCACTTCCACCACCCTTGCCTGTATTAATTATGATTAGACGATTTTTCATATCTAACTTATCAAAAGTACTTTTATCAATAATTAACTTTGTAAATGCATTTAACTTGGCAATGTAGCACTCTGCATACACATACTGAGAATCATCTTTATAGAAATAAGCTGTAATATTCTGACCATACTTACCATTACAACCTGCTATCTCAACTCTCTCATAACCTAATTGCTCCATCATTTTGTTATCTACTAACTCTGACTCGTTACAAAACTCAACACCTGTAATACCTTCCAATCTAAACATATTAATTCTTCCTCTCTTTCAACCAATTTTCTTTTATTTTTAATTTCATTTTAGTTCTGAAATATACATCAATATCTTTTCTTAATTGATGTAATTCTTCCTTGGATTTTCCAAATATCACAATATCATCCATATATCTGAAATAATGTTTTACATGTTTGTCTTCTTTTATCCAATGGTCAAATTGTGAAAAATAAAAATTTCCACTATATTGTGAAATATAATTTCCAATAGGTATTCCAGTATCACCAGGTGTTGAATCAATAATTTCATCTAACAACCACAAAAGGTCTTTATCCTTGAATAATCTTCTATATTTTTGTTTTAAAATATCATGATTTATTGATGGATAAAACTTTTTTGCATCTATTTTCAAACAATATTGTGTTCCAACAACATCATTTTGAATAGCATTTTCGACCCTGTGTAATGCAGCATGAATTCCTTTTCCTGGTATTGCTGAAAAAGTATCAGGAATGAAATTTTTTAAAAGCATTGGTTCAATGACTTGAAGAATTGCCCATTGGCAAATTCTATCAGGAAAATATGGAAGTTTATATATTAATCTTTCTTTTCCGCTATCATTTTTCACAAATGTTTCATATTCTGATGTATTATATGTTTTATTCATAAGTGATTCTTGTAGTAATTTAAGGTAATAATCAGGGTTAGCATTAACCATTTTTACTTCTTTGTACCACCCTTTACCTTTTTGTGCATTCTTATGTGCAAGTCTTAAATTTTCCATATCATAAATTTGACTGTACAAATTCCCATATCTTTTCATATTCTTTTTAAACTTCCTTTTTGTATGCAAGTTATAAACTAAACTTTCAACTTTTGATTTCTCAAATTTACTAATATAGTTCATGTTTTATTTTTATATTTTGCCAAGAGGCAAGGCAAAGGTAATTTTCACATTGTACATGCATTTACTAGGCGACCGCTGATATTACGATTACGATTCGAAGAAGCATTATTCACATTCACATAGAAACTGCCAGTATTAGAACTGTTATTCCATTTACCACTGACATAAGTGGATAAAATAAATGCTTTTTTCATTTATTTTTTGTCGTATAAATCAGATTATCTTTGCCTATGATTTATTATTTTTTATAATTAAGCAGCATCAGGTACATACACCAGGCGACCGCCGATACTACGACTACGATACGAAGAAGCATCATTCACATACACATAGAAACCGCCAGCACTAGAACCGTTATCCCACCTACCACCGACACAAGCGATTGTTTTTGCTGTTGTACCATTAACATTTTGATAGTAATTATCACCAACTGGTAATGAATCGTTTCCTGCTGTTTTTGATGGTATGAATAACCAATCAAATTCTTCATTATATGCAAATGCTGAAACATATCCACTTGTTTGTGCAATACTGATTCCAGCATTTTTATATGGACTTGCAACAGAATCATCTGCAAAATTATTATCTGCAATATATACTTCACCAACACCACCATTAACAATGTTAATACCATCAAGGAATATCCATATGTTTCCCCATAAGTTTTCTTCACCCCTATATGAAACCATATTTATTCCATTTGTGTTTGCTACTGAACCACTTGCATTTCCTAAATTTGTTGTTGCACCAGTAACTTCTGACATATTTGTTGTACCATCATCAGTTTTTGAAACATTTCCCATTCCAATTGATTTTTGTGTATTGAAACTTGCATATTCAATTAAGAATAGCAACATTGAACCATAATGTGATTGAATTGTTGATTGTTGCCAACCTGTTCCCCTTTTTTGTGCAAGTTTTCTTACATTTGCCCTTGTAAGATTTTGTGTTAATCCTGACATTGGTTTTGCATTTGCTATACTTGAAAGCATATCTGATGCAAAATCAGCAACTTGTGCATCATCTAATATATAAGCACTTGCAGATGCATCATATAATGAACCTTCAAATGCTGATTTATATATAACATTTCTTTCAACACCATTGCTAATAAATTGTGGATGTAATTTGAAACCAGTTTTTGGAACATCTGATATATAATATCTAATTTTTTTAGTGTGATGTCCTTTTCCTTCACCATGTGTAATTTTTTCTAATTCGATTGGAACAACTTTATAATAAAATTTAGGTTGTTCAACCATTACTTGCACTTTTGTTCCAACTGGGTATGTTACCGCAGCATCACCTTCACCAAGTGTTATTGCTTGTGTTAAAGCACCTGTTTCTGTATATCCAACATCACCATGATATGCCAAAACAATTCCTGCATCTGTCATAATACATCTTTTTCTACCACCAAATGCATTTACTGCATCAAAATTTTCACCAGCTATTTTTCCAACTGCATTTGCAAGTCTTGTGAATTTTTTATTTACAAAATCCACTTCAACACCATAAATATCATTATCTGTATATCCAATGAATGCTTGTAAATCTGATATTTGATTTTGTAAATCTGTAACATCACCAATTGTTGCAACTGCTGCTTGGTCAACTTCTAATGAAACATTATCTGAATTTGAAACTGTTGTTGTTAATTTGAAGTATGCACCTGATGCAGTTAAACCATTAAATGGTGGCATATATGCACCTTTATCAGAAGTTGAAACACTTGCTACTGCATAAAGTATTTCACCATCATCAGGGTCTTTTGCATATAAACCAATTGAATTCATATTATATCCACTTGTTAATTTTGAATTTTCCATTGCTGCTTCAATTTGAACAGAAACATTATTGATTCTTGTTATTTTTGAAATAGCAACTGTTTGTTTAACATTTGCCAAACTTGTTAATGCCAATATTTGTGATTCTGTGTAAATATTACTTGAAGCAGATACTTTTGTGAATTCAATATTTCCACTACCAGCAATTATTTTTGACATCAATGCTTGACCTTTGTTTGTAATTGTTAATTTGTTAAATTCCGCCATTTTCTTATTCTCCTTTACTATATAATTTCAGTCAAATTAACATTTGAACTGATTTTTGAATTTCCTTCAATATTGAAGGTTTCTTTGAAATTATCTGTGATTTCAATTATTGCAGTGTTTGTTGTTCCATTTGCAATTTTTGAATCACCTTTTATTTCAAATGTTTCATTGAAACTATCTGTAATTTCAATGATATTACTAAAAGTAACATTGGATGCCATTTTTGAAGTGCTATCCAAATTTATATTCATTTTGTTTTCTGATGTTATTACAATGTTTGCAGGTATCATATAACTTAATAAATAATCTAATTCATCAGTTTGTCCTGAAAGTTCAAGATGTGTTATTATTTTCATTGTGTATTCATTTATATTTCTGATAATTTCATAATTATTAATTCCACACAATGCATTCAATTTCATAATCAAAACTTTAAATGTATAACAAGATGTTTCGTTCCATCTCATCAATACCCTAGAAATTCTTGATTCTAGGGTATCACTTTCAAGTGGTGTTATACCCATAAGACTTTCAAATTTTGCAATACCTTTAAGATTACAAGTTTGAATGAATTGATTATTCATTATAATTTCAGTTTCATTTTCCGCTTCTTGAATTTCAGGATTTTCAATTTCCATTATTTTTTGAATTTCCCTATATTCTTGAATGAATGATGGTAAATAATCAATTAGTTTCACATCTCTTATCATGTACTAACACCACCCATCATTGGAATTTCATATTTAGTTAATGTTAAATTAGATGTTGAATTATTTATTGATGTATTTGCAATATCAAGAATTCCATCAATTTGTAAAATTCTAGTTTCTATTTGACTAATTCTAACAACTGAATTTATTTGGTCTGCCCAACTTTTTCTTATTTCAAGTAAATAATTTGCAATAACTTCTTCAATTTGTGTTTTTAAAGAATTAAATGTATAACCTTCATCAAATGTGAATGTTGCTTTTACATTTACTGTTACTTCTGATGCAGTATTTACTGTCACAATATGACCTATTGGTGCAATACCAATTCCACTTCCATCTTGTGTTGGGTCAATTGTTTCTTGTACTGTTTTTATTAAAGTATCACTAGCTTTGTTATATTCTGAATTTAGTATTGTTAATAAAACAGTTCCACCACCATTCCAAACTGGTGTTACTTTTGTTGAACCTACACCAACTATTGAATTTGTTTTTTCAATATAATCCTTTTGATTTCCACCAAATGCTGTTGTATCAAATGAATTGAAATATCTATTTCTTAATGATTCAGCATCTTCTTCATCTTCACCTGGAATAAGTAAATCAGTTAATTGTGCTGTTTCTAATCCTTGAATATATTCAATTGGAATTAAATCACCAAAATTAGCATTTCCATCAACACCAACTGTTTCACATTTTAATTGATATTCACCATCTGCAATTTTTTCTATTACTTCATAGTTTAATTCATTACAATTAAATCTTGAACCAATTGGAATTTCTAATGATGTTGGTGTGAATATACCTTTTAATATTGCATAAGTTGCTTCATCAGGTATAATTCCCCTTTCAGCAGCTCTTTTAACCAAATTATCCCTTGATGCAGTATCTGCGAAAGTTTCTCTTAATATTGTATCTAATTCAATATACATCAATTGTAATTCAACCGCAGCAGGTGCAAGTGCATCATAAATGATTGAACCTTCCCTTTTATCCATATTGTTTGGCACTTTATCCAACATTCTTTGCAATATCACTTCATATGTTACATCTTCATAAGCCATTAATAATTCACCACCTTTTCTTGTTCAGTATCACCATAAATGGTATGAACTTTGAATTTTACATGCACTTTTCCTTTCTTTGAATAATCGAATTCAAAAGAATCAACCGATTCAATTCTATCATCTTGAACCAATGCTTCTGTAATTCTTCTTTCAATTTCAGGGCAAACATATGAAATTGGTTCACCGAATAAATCTAATGTTTCAATTCCATAATTCCAAGAATAAATAATATATTGATACCTTTCAGTATTTAATATTTTATATATAACTTGTTGCATTGCTTCTAATTCATCCCAATTACCATTTATGAATTTATTTGTAAAATGCATTTTGTAATTTTTGCTTGGTTCTGTTACTACTTCAAGATTTGTATTTAACAAATCGTTTGTACTTGGAATCATGATTTTATCCTATCCAATACAATATATTTTTGACCACCTTGCATTCTTAAAAGAATAACTTCATCACCTTGAACCAAGCCATTATGTACAGTGAATGATTTTTTTCCTTTATATGAATGTGAATGGTTTAAATTGATGTTAGTTTGTTCAACTTCAACACTAGCATCAACATTATTAGTTATTTTTGCATTATTATCATTTGGTGAAATTGTAGAATTGACACTTACTTGTGCATTTGCACTATGTGAATGATTTGCATTTAAACTTGCTGTTCCTGTTGTGTGGTCTACTGTCATATTTATTGTGTAATCTGTCACATTTCTAGTAAGAATTAATTGTGCATCACTTAATGTCATTTTCTGTTCCACATTTATTTTTAATGGTGAAGCACTTGTCACTTTACCAAACAATATTGCAACTGGTTTGGATGCTTCCATTGCTTCCATTGCTGCCTTTTTAATAGAATTTAATAAATCATTTGTATCAAGCAACAAATTCACCCCCTTTAAGTGTTATATCCATAAAATGTTCACTTTCTTTAAATGTATGTGTACATTTTTCAACTAGCATTAATTTTAATAAATTAACATCACCCAAATTTAATTTTACTGGTATCAAACATCCTGCCCTTACTCTTACATCACCAAACATCTTTTTAATTGAAAGATTTCTTGTTTTCTTATTATAAAGTTCAAGTAATGCATTAACTTTTGATTGTCCATTTTCACCATCTTGTAATGTATCAAAATATTGTAAAACACCCCATTGATTCATATTTGATGAACTTTGTGCAATGAAAACATCTCTTTTTCCTGTTTCTTCATTCTCACGAACCAACTTTATTTTATTATAAGTGTTTTCATCAATGCTTGATTTATAACTATAATTTTCAGCAGTTTCTTCATCTACAAGACAATCCAAAACCATTGATGCTATATTTTTCAATGCTATTTTTCCAAAATCATCATACATTACATACATTTCTTTTTTATTTTGAACAGTTAAATCTAATGCATTTTGAACCATATCAAACAAGGTTGCATTTTCTTCCACTCTTGATGCTATTTTATAACCAGTATCTTCAATTGTTCCTGTTTGCATATTAAAATCATTTGCCAACATTTTTATTAATTCACCTGCTGTTTTATTTTCATAAACATAGGTGTCTTTATTTTTAAAATATCTTAATTGGTCATATGCAGTAATTGTAACAACTTTTTCTTTATCACTACTTTTAGAAAAAATAAATCCATAAAAAATATTTGAACCATCTTTTTTCAATCTTACTGCATTACCTTCTGTAACATTTATAACATCATCTTGTATGATGTTAAATTTTAATTCACCTGGGTAACCTTTTCTTTCAGTTTTCCAAGTAATATCCCCTTCGATTGCTGGTTGATATACTTTATCACCATTTTGAATTAATAATTCATATGCCATAAAATACACCCCCTATTAAACAGGGATTGTCAATACTTGCCCAGGATATATCAAATTTGGACTTTTTATTTTGTCCTTATTTGCATTGTATATTTTTGTGTATTGACTACCATTACCATAGAATTTTTTTGCTATATTCCACAAACAATCGCCCCTTACAACTGTATAAGTTTTATTTTGTTTTACAGGTGCAGGTGATGATGTTGTTTCCCTTTTTGGTTCAGCTGTTACTGCTTTTTTAGTTGTTTCAATTTTGATTTTACAGGTTTTTGTTCCATAATCTCTATATTGTTTCAACTTAAATGTAACAGTAGCATCAAACCCTTGCTTTGCTTCTTCTTTTATGGTGTAATTTTCAAGGGAAACTTTCATATTTGTATTAAAAATTGCTTTTCCATTTGGAAATGTTCTTGTTACTATGAATTGAAATGGTTTTTGGTCTGTTTTCAATTTCTCAATTGCATCAAGAAAAGTTTTTGCAGATTGAAAACCATTCTTATATGTTGCAAATGGATATTCAACATTTGGAATAGTGGCATCAAAATCAATTTCTGTTAATCCTGCCTTTTTCAAAACATTTATTTCACCTTCATTAATTAAAGTAAGTGTTTTGTTTTCATTTCCAATTTTTACTGTTAATTTGGAAGGTGCAATTGGTAATAATATCTTATCTAAATAAAAATAATACATTAATCATGCACCCCTTCCGCTGCTTTTTCCATTGCTTCATTAACACCTGTTGTTAATTGGTCTACAACACCATCTATATCCATATTTGAATTGATATTGTTATTATTAGTCATATCAACTTTTATTTCTGCTGTTGTAAATCTATTGATTGATTCTTGTTCTGCTAAATCACGAAGATATTTCAAATCTTCTTCTGATGCAGAAATAGAATCCTTTATACTTCCAGTATTATTTGCAGTATCTGCTGCACTATCTTTCAAGCTATCCAAATCATAATCAAAATCTGTTCCACCACCAAACATGTCTGAAACTGAATTTTCTATTCCTTCACCCCATCCATATCCAGTGTTATAGGCATCACCATAAGCCCATCTTGAAAGTCCTAAACTTTCAGAACTCAAATTCAATTCTTCTGCGACTTTCTCATATGAACCATTACCATATTGATTTGCAACACTTTCAACCATACTATTTAAACCACTTCGCCATCCTTGAACTGCACCAGCAAGGTTTGAACCAAATACTTTGTCAAGTGCCTTTGCGATACTTTCTAAAATTCCAAGGATGCTATCAGCCATGTCACCAAAAAGATGAACAATAGCACCAATTGGGTCATTAAATAAATTAGCAAAAAAGTTTGCAAAAGAAATCCATGGGTTAACCATTGCATTGACAACACCAAGGACTAAATCAAGTAAACCTATGAACAAATTCCAAATAAATGCAACCGCAGTTGTTAATGCACCAACAATAACCCCTGTTGCACTTATTGATGAACCAGTTATTTTATTTATAGCAGCGATAACCGCATATATTGCTGCTATGACTGCAATTATAATAAGTAAAATCCATGTTAAAGGACATGCAAGAAGTGCTGCATTGAATCCATGTTGTGCTGCTGTTGCTGCAAATGTTGCACCTGTTGACATCATCATTGATGCTGCATGAACTGATTCTGCCATTGCTGAAATTCCTTTTACAGTATTGTAAATTAATAATGCTGCGGTATAAATACCAATAGCAGTTGCAAGTCCAATCACAATTGGTTCTAGCACTGACCAGTTTTCAGCAAGTAAACTTATTAATTCCAATATTGGTTGTGTTGCGATATACATTTCATTACAAATTCCAGTCCATACTTGACCCCAGGTCATTGGCATTGAATTGAATTTGTTGTTTATGTCATCTGTTGCACTTAATAATGCATTTTTAACAACACTTGCGGAAATCTCACCATTTGATGCCATTTCACGAATCTTACCAATTGGTACATCCAAATAATCTGCTATTGCTTGAATAACATTTGGTGCAGATTCAAAAACTGCATTTAATTCTTCACCACGAAGTACACCTGAACCTAATGCTTGTGTTAATTGTAAAGAAGCGGATGCCATTTCTTGTTGTGATGCACCAGCAATAACAAACATTTTACTTAAATTTTCAGCAAACATAATTGTTTCATCATTACTTGAAAAGGCATCCCCTGCCCTTTGTCCTAGTTTGGCAACAATATCAGCTTGTGTTTGATAACTTGCCCTTGACCTTTGTGCGGAAGCAAATATTTTATCCTGTAATTCTTCTGTGGTTTGTAAGCCATCATTCATTAAATCCAATCTTGCTTTGGTTTGAACATATTCATCAGAAAGATTGACCAACTTCTGAACACCTTTCATTCCTGCATATGCTGAAACAAGCCCTATTACTGAATTTGCCATGTTGTCCAATCCCCTTGTTCCTTCTTGTATCTTTTGATTTAATTCATTTTGATGACCTGAATTGTTTTTCATGTTATCACCCATTGCATCAAGTGATGCATTTGCAGAAGTTATTGAAATTCTTGCTGCATCAATTTTTGATGTATCAAAAGAACTATTCATGGATGTATTCATTTCTTCCATTGTATCAATTACATTTGATAATGCATTTGTTATTTGAAATAATACTGGTGACATTCTATCAGTTAATTCAATTGCTGTGCTTATACTTGACATCTTTGTTCACCTTCTTTCTTAAAAAGCAAATTATTTTTTCTTACTTTTCATTTTTGCTTTTTGTTTCTTTTCGTTTTCGCTTTTTATCTGAATTGCTGCAATAATAAATGCTTTTTCATTCATATCCAATTCAGAATAAGTTGAAGGTAACATATGTAATTTATGAAGACAATAATAACAATAAGATGCATCACTGTCTTCTTCAATTAGTTTTTTGCTTCTTCAACCTTTTCATCAAGTGTAGTTGTAAAACTATTAAAATTTTGAATAAAACTTGCAAAATCGTTATATTCACCTGGGTCATCAATCATTTCTTTTATTAAATCTTCTGGTGTCATAACCCCATACGAATCTTGTAAGTCTTTATTATTAAGATTTGGTTCAACAACAGATGCAACAATCATTTTTGCAAGATACTTTGAAGTATCAAGTTTTGGTCTGAATACATTTGGTTTTCCTTTTACAGGTATTTCAATTGTACATTCATCCCTTAATCTGTCATTGTCTTTTGTTGTTAATGGTCTTATTGTCCAAGGTAATGGGTTACCTTCTTCATCTGTAAGTGATTTTGTTGCTAAATATGTTGTGTTTTCTCTTATCTTTTTGTTTTGTTTTAAAAATCTATCTAAATTTGACATTTTCTTTTCTTCCTTTCTTGTTTTTAGATATTAAAAAATACCCAAGTCTTATATTGAATAAGTCCTTGGGTAATACTTTTTTCTTATTTTTATAACATACCATCAATTAATGCGAATGTTTCAGGCATTTTGAAATCTTCAAATGTTCCTTCAACTTCTTCATCTAGGTATTCGCCATCAGCATCAAATTTTGCAAGTATACCACCATCAATATTACAATCCATAAATACAACAGTTTGTCTTCCGACTGATGTTGAAGGGTCTTCATTTGTAACTTGTATTTCAAAATATGTATCTTTACCAGTATTTTTGAAATCAAGCAACATTTGTCTTATAATTGATTGGTTATAATGCATTGTTGCTGAAAATGTTCCATTCCATCCAGTCGATTTATTTCCTTTTCCTGTTTTACCTAGAATTGGAACTTCTGATTTAGTTTTTTCAAAGTTTGCTTCAAAATTAATCATTTGCATGAAATTATATCTATTTGAACCAATTGTGATGAAACATTCAGCCAATTTTGCTGAAAGTGTATCTTTTGCTTTCATTGTTACATTATTCATTTATAATTTCCCCCTTTCTATCCTATTTCAACAGTCATATATAATTGTGACATAGCATTTATGATTGTAACTGTATCTTTTATTACAACTGCTTTCTTTGTATTTCCAAGTTCAACTGTAACATCTTCATCAGAGAAGTTTTCAATTGCTCTGATTTCTTGAAGTTGTTCATGATGTTTAACTATATCAGCCCATAAACTTATTCTTCCACTTTCATCATTTGGAACATTTCCCAAATATTTTGTGTTGAATAATGTTGCAATATCATTTGCAATTTGGTCTACGATTCTGATTGTTTGGTTTTCTTTGAATAATTCATTTTTAGTATCTGAATATGTTACAAGTGAATTTATATCTTCAAGTATTCTTACATCACTACCAACTTTGTGTAATATTAATTTACCTTCTGTGATAGCATCTTCAAGTTGTGCTTGTGTATAATCCACTATAACTTCAAATTCACCATTATATACTTTATTTAAGCATGTTTTATTGATAGCACAATTTGCTTCAATACCTGCTATAAAGTATACGATTGAAGATTTGTCGAAGTTTGCATCTGCTGTTACATCATTTGCAACATTGATTACACCTTCATAATCAGCAGCCATGTTGTGTAATACAACTTGGAATTTTGCACCAACTTCATCCCTTAATCTCTTACAAAATGCAACTGCTAAACCTTTTATTGTTTCATCAGTTGTAGGTATTCCCATAATATTGTAAGTATATGATTCAACTTTATCAAAGTAATTTTGATAACTTGTTCCATCAACTTCTGAATTTGTTCCGCCTTCCATTGTCATTCCTGCTGTAACATTTAATTCTGCATCAGTTTTAAATGTTACATAATCATTATCAATAAGTTCTGCTGCTGTTTTTACTGTTTGAATATCAACTATTGTTGAATCCATAACAGTTTTTACATCAAATTTTGATTCATCATCAACATTTGTTGCAATTATGATTTTTAAATCATTACCCCTTACACCTGCATATTTTGCAGTAGCATAAGTGTTACTAGCTTTTTCACCTGCACCATTTAATCTAAATGCATATAGTTTTTGTGCATTTAAAAATAAATCTCTTAATCCTTTCATTTTCTCATGTGAATAATCATATCCGAATAATTTCAAAGCATTTCTTTGGAAGTCTGAATTTGATACTTCAAAAATTTCACCTTCTGCACCCCAATCTAATATTAAAGGCATTGTTACAATTCCCCTATCAGAAAGGTTTGCATTTGCTTTTGAAAGTGATATGAAATTAATATATGAACCTGGAAGAATTTTGTTTTGTGCGATAAATGTTCCACCACCTAACATCTTACTTCACCTTACCTTTCATAAATTTTTCAATTCTTTCTTGTGCTTCTCTAATAGATAATTTTTCATCATCTTTTATTAAAACATTTAAAATATCTTTTCTATTTTTTAATATTTTTGCTGTTAAAAGTTCTGATTTTGTGAACTTTTCTTCAACAACTTCATTTTTTTCAATTTTTTGATTTTTTTCAATTTTTACTTTTCCCATAATTAGCTTTTCACCCTTTCACATCAGTGTTGTAATCATATGAATCCATTGGTTCTTTTTCTTCGACTTTATATACAAACATGTCATAATTTACGAAGAAATGTAGAACACCATCAGTATATTCAGCATTCATGTTTGTTCCCATGGTTTTACTTAATATACTTTGACCATCAACTGTTTCTTTTATTTCAATGTATTCTAAACAACTATATAATCGTTCTAATACTTTGTTGCATTCATTTCTTTTGTCATTTGTAGATGGAAAATAATGAATACAAAATGGATTTTTCCTGTAATATCTTTTATTTCTATATAAATCATTTGTAAGATTTAATGGAATAATAGCAAAACAAGGTTCTTGTAAGCCTTGTTCAACTTCTTCTGTGTATATTTCATGTCCATCACCAAATTCATCATATATTGCTTCACTGATTGCATCTGTAATTTTATTTATCATCTGAAACATTCCCCCAATAACTTTTTAATTTTATTTTCAAGGATTCTAGGTGCAATGGATTGAATTTCTTGTTCTGATATAGTTAACATGAATTTTCCTTCAACCCAACCCTTATGATTTCTTGTTCTATGTCCAAATTCAACATATGAAGCATATTCAATTGGATTGACTATTTCTATAACATAAATGCCACCGAAGTGATGTATTTTCAAAGATTTTGCATAAGCCGTTGCATTTTGGTCTTTTCCTGCTGTCCATCCCCTTCTTAAAGTACCACCAACTTTTCCTGAACCACTAGGGTATTGTCCAACTGGTGTCCTTTTAACTACTTTTGCAAGAAGTCTTGCAGCAAGTTCTTTTGCACAAGATTCCATAAATTCAACAACTTGTGATTTTGAAAGTTTTTCTATATTCTTTCTTACTTCTTTCAATTCATCAAATTCTATTTTTCCATTCTTACCCATCTATGCCCAGCCTTCAAAAAGTTTAAGCATGATTTCTTGATGTGATTCATACTTTGCTGGTTGACCACTGCTTTCATATGCAGTAGTCACACCTTGTTCATTTTTAACATCTATTCTTGAACCTGGTTTTATATCCAATTCAGGTGCAATGAATAATTTTGTAACTTGTGTTACTTTTGCATTGACATCATTTTGATTTGTGCTTGTAATACTTTCAAAAGAAAGTTTACATTTTTTATTTTCTAAAACAATTTTATCTGCAAAACCTGTTGATTTATTTTCTTTTTTGACCTTTTCATGTTCAACAACATTACATGTACAATTATAAGTTGATTCGATTGCTTTTCTTACTCTTACCATTGTAGCTGTCGATAACATATAAAATCACCTTCACCTAAATTCATCAAGTATGAAATCAATTTATTCAACTTTGTTTCCAAAGTTTCTGAACCTTCACCAACTGCAAATGTTACATTTGTATCACCTGCTTGTACTTGTTTTATTGCCACTTCAATGTCAAAACCATTTTCAGCATTTAGTTTTCCAGTTTGTTTTTTAGAAAATAACAATTCACCACAAATTCTGTCCACTGCAATTTCTTTTAATCCATCAGGAATTGAAGAAATATTACAAGAATTTTTTATATGATTTTCAACCTTTTGTATAGAAAAAGCTATCATCCAAGAATCACCTTCATTTGGGGTATATCCAAAAGAATCTAATCGAAGAAGAACCATTTTTACAAATGATTCTTCATAAGATTCATTATTTAATACATTCATGATGCTTTCAATCAAAGGGTTTAACACTTCTTCTTTAAGTGCCATTTAGCATCACCAACTTTCTTTTATTATCCCCTAGAAACGATTTTTGCTATTGGAATAGCTTTGTGATTTATATAACTTCTGTTAGCTGCAACAGATTCACCACTATGAACGATTGCCCAGTTTGAACCATCTTTTAATTCTTCATCTGTTGGTGAATTAGAAGCCATTTTTGTTTTTGTGAATGATATTCCAAATGGTGCAAATACTTTTCTTTGACGCATGTATAAAGTATCTTCACCACCATTTTTTGCAGCATCTCTTGACATTTCATATGGTTTTTTAGCACCAATATCTTCATAGTCAATAGCACCATCACCTAGTATGTATGATGTATATTTTGTATATCCATCACCAGCACCTTCTGCTGATTCTTCAACGATTTCTGTTGGCATGTCATCATCAATTATTACTAATTTACCATTCCATGCACCTAAATCTAATGGTCTTTCTATACCATCAGCATCTGTGTATACTAAATGTTTTATTAATTTTAAATTTTCAAGATTTGTAGAAACATCACTATGCATAAATACCATTGTGAATTTCTTTTTGTTAGAACCACATGCTTTGTTCATTGCAGTATTTAATGTTGTTGCATCAACTGCACCTTCAACTTCATGTGTATGATTATTTACGAATTCAAGGTTTTTAGCACCTGTCATTGCAAATATACCTTGTAATATAGCAAGTATTGTGTCTTGGTCTAAACCATCTTTGTATTCAGCAACTTGGTCTGCAACATTATCCATGAAGTTTTCACCTGATACATCATCAGAGAAATCTTTTTCAACCCATGCTTTCGCACGACCTATAACAACTACACCACGATTGAATGTTTTTGTGCTTGTAGCTGTGATGTCTGTTTGACCATCATAGTTTACTGCTTGACCATCTAATAATCCTTTCATTGCTATTTCAGCATAAACAGTACCATTTTGAGATGAGAAAACATCTCTAATATCTTTACTTCCTTTTAATGCTTTTGATTTTTTTAATTCATTTGTTTTTAAATTTGTTATTCTTGGATGTTCCACAGAATATTTGAATGCTTTTTCATTAAAGCTCTTTGAATCGAAATTTCCCATTTTCGTTCACCTTTACCTTTCTTTTATAAAATTTTTAATTTTTAGACATCAATTTCAGGGTGTTCTTCTAAATAAGCAGCCCTTTCATCATATGTCATTTTTGATAAGTCAACCTTATCATCTGGGTCTTCTTTTCCAGCTTCACCTGGTTTAGCCCCTTTAAAGTTTTGCTTTTTATTTTCAGAATCAAATAAGAATTTTGTTCCTTCATCTTTAACAAGTGCATCTAATTGATTTTTTAATGCATCACCTTTAATTGAACCATCTTCATTTAATTCAAGTTTATCTAAATCTTTTAATAATGCTTTTACTGCAATATTATTTTTTGCTTTTGCAGCAGTAAGTGCAGCTTCAATTGCATTATCAACTTTAACTTTTTTCATTTCAGCAGCATGTGCTTCATCTTTTGCCTTATTATCAGCTTGTAATGTTTCAATTTGTTTCTTTAATTCTTCAACATCCCCTGTTGATTTCTTTAAAGTTTCAAGTTGACCATCTCTTTCTGAAACTTGACCTTTCAATGTTTCAATTTCTGTATTGGCATTTTTTAAATTTTGTTGAACTGTTTCCAATTCACCTTTTGCTTTTCCAATATCTGATGAATTTTCATCCATTATTTTGTCAATTGTGTCCTTGTCTGTAATTCCTAAATCTTCTAAAAATTTTCTTTGCATAATATATCAATCCTTTCTCGCTTTTTCTCGTGGGTTGCTTCCACATAAATTTTTGATATTGTTGTCTTTTCTCGACATCCAACCAGGTCATTTATGTAAAAATTGACAATAAAAAAGAAATCACAAAAAATCTTGTAATTCCTTCAAAATAGGCAATTTTTTCACCTTATATAATGCCCATATAAGCATTTTTAATTAGTGGGTAATATAACTTGTACCCCTTATTTTTCAATAAATTCTTCACATTCTTCTTTTTCATTCCAAATTTTTGATGGAATACCTTTTTCATGTATTCCACAATAATTATTTGTAATTTCTTTTTCATCTTCTACAATATAATCATGTTGAACACATAAATCATAATAGAAACATCTTTGACATTTACTTTCCATTTTTCAACACCCTTTCTAACATTTCATTTATATAATCAGGTAATATTCCACCCATTTGTTTTTTAGCAAAACATTCTGCAAAGAATTCATATTGGTCTGTTGATGCATAATATGATATGTCATATATATCATTATTTCTTAATGCTTCATTATATACACTTGCAACATCCATGCATTTTTGCCAACATTCATTTGAATCAAAATAATCAAAGTTTTTATTTGCTTTGAACTTATTGATTTGTCCGAAGTATTGGTCTGCAATAACATGACCATATTCATGTGTGATAGTTGCTTTTATTGATTCTAAATCTGCATAAGAACCTGATATTGAATAACATTTGAATTTCTTCTGTTGCTCTAATCTTCTAATTCCATTTTCAATTGGTTTTTGTTTATATTTCATATTACCAAGATATTGTTTTAAATCTTCAATTTGTTTATTCAAATTTTCAATCCAATCATCACCAACTAATGCTTTTCTACTTGCTTTGTTGAAATGTGATGTATTTATATTGATACCTTGATAATTTCCATTTGCTGCTGCATTTGATATTGTTTTATTTCTAACAAATATTTCATTGTTTAGTGGATATTTACTTTGTAATTCATCCAATGTATCAAATGTAACATTCATTGCTTCAACATTTTTAATTTTATCAATATCAGAATCTTTGTAATTATTATAAACATATTCTTTTGCTTCATCCATTGTAGTGAAGTTTTTCCATTGTCTAATGTTATTATTTATTTTAACATTTTTCATTTCTTTTTTCAATTCTTCACCATCAACTACATACTTATTATACCAATCTTTGTATTTTAGATTATCAGGCACATAATATGTATTACCTTTGTCATCCCTTGCTGCTCTTTCACCTACAAAATCATAGTCATCATCAAAATGTGGAACTGTTGTTGTTCTACAATAATTATGAAAAGGTGGTGCTGTAACACCAGGTTCAAAATTATTCATATCAAACACTGTTCCATCCATATCCTGACATATTGCAGATGTATGTGAATCTAATGTTGCAACATTTTCATATTTTTCAACATCTAAATCATTGAAACAATCTTTTTGTGCTAGACTTGAAAAATATGCTGATTCTGTCATTACTAGATTACCAGCTTGTGATTTTGAAGTATTAAACTTTTTAGACATATACTTTATAGCATTGTCAGGTGATTTTCCTTGAACACACATAATTGTTAATTGATTGTGTAATTCATTCACCATCTTTGTTTTATTACCCCAAATTCTTTCACTGAAATTCTTACCATCAATTGCCCATGGTTTAGATGCTATTTTTTGAAGTTTGTTTTCATCAATGGATGCTATCTTCCAACCAATGTTAAAACCTTTTTGTAATTCATAACAACTATGATAATATTCATCACTATAAATATTTGTTGCCATTTTATCTATTTCATCAAATAAAATTAAAGGATTAGAACTTCCTGCCTGCTTTAGTCCTTTAAGGATTCTACCTGGCATTGCTCCTA